>Ga0082212_10011883_pt1 | contig 11002 bp, 12 predicted proteins | sample TergutNt197P3_FD_71548 | JGI IMG/M metagenome (GOLD analysis project Ga0082212, IMG submission 71548) | Neocapritermes taracua P3 segment gut microbial communities from Petit-Saut dam, French Guiana - Nt197 P3 | ecosystem: Host-associated > Arthropoda: Insects > Digestive system > Gut ...
ATGCCGCCGCCACCTGTAGTCGGCTAAAATTCGCCAGGTCGATATATGAAAGAGATTTTGACACCGTCAAAACGAATGTGAGAAATAATACTAAAAAGATATACGATTTAAAAGACGCGCTTTTAAAATACCACAACGATATGTGCTTGCTGGAAGACGAAGTATGCGCTAGATTTAGCGCCACTAACAAGGGTGGCATAGTGGCTCGCTTAAAAGATAATTTCAGCCAAAAAATTACTGAATTTATAAATCCTTTATTAGCATTTGGTATTGAAATATCGGCTATTGTTTCCGCTGTTTCAAATATTAGCGACCCATATGTAAGTGATAATTATGCATTCAACTCTGGCTTCACATTTAGCGGCTTTATCCATGATCAGAACTCGGGCGATGCCTCAACCCTCAAGATGGGCAAATATACAGGGGATTATAATGGATGTGGCTGGATAGCCACATATAATGTCGGAGTGATTATGGGGGAGAATTTTCAACCGGCTGATATCATCAAATATTATGATAGCCATGGCGGGGCATTGGTGGACGGAGCATTTGGGGCTAATCCTTTGGCGATCAACATGTATCTAAATGAGCAAGGGATAAATGCTAAACTTAATAATTTGCCAGGAAAAGTAGATTCGCAGATAAAAGACTCCAAAACAAGTATTTTGATGTATTTGCATGAAAATGGAGGACATTATATAACCATAGAATATGTAAATGGGATGTATTATGCGTATAATAATGACACAAGTAGATATCCAGCTTCACCGGAGCCTATACCTTCAATTGATGCATGGCTAAAAGAAGATAACCTTACAGCCTTATTTTTAATAACAGTACCATACGGAGAATAATATGGAAAAAAAACTATTAGCCAGCATATTTATAACGCTTTTTCTGATACATTTATCCGCTTGTGGTGTTAATACCAGAGGGCCTTTACCCTATGGCAAATGGGAAAGCAAAGAACCGCATATTATCATTGATATTAATCCAATAAATGAATATGCAAATGGATATTATGAATTTTCTGGAATCTACGACCATAATAATGAGGTGATAGATGTATTTATTGCATTTTCGCACATAAGCAAGGAGTTTTCACTTTTTAACATATCTGATAAAAATAATGATCAGCCAGGTTTTTACCAACTTGCCTTATTAAGGGGTACTTATTCTCTGAGAAATATCAAACTATATTACAGAATTAAACCGCATTGGAAGGAAAAGAGTGGTATTAAACATACCATAGTTTTCGAACTTATTGAGGAATATGAAGTACCGGATAAAGAAAATGAATGATTAGTTATCGAGGTTTTAATCTGAGTAGAAAAGTAGGTGAGGAAATGACAACAACGAGCGACCAGGTAAAAGTATATAAGGATGGTCTTGATAAGCTGATGGGGCAGCTTAATCAGGCTATAACGCAATTAGAAGAGACACAAAAAGCAGTCGGCGCGGAAATGGATAATTTTGCAAATACCCTAAAAGAGTCATCTAAAAATGCCTTTGCCTATAAGAGCAATGCCATAAAAACAGTGTTTTATGGGTTAAAAGAAATATTGAAGGATGCCAGAGATACCGGAATAACCGCCAAAGAAACACTGCAAGAAGTGGATGGACAAATTGCCAAAGGAATTGATGTTGATATTAACTGGATGTGATAAGTTGGGAGTGAACAAATATGGCTCGTTGCCGCTGTACGGATATTGCGAATGCTAACAAGGATTTAGAAACATTTGCCTCTATCAGGGATTATATAGGTGAGGCAACTAAATGTTCCTGGCTAGATGCCTCAAACGCTTTTGATAGGCTCACCAAAAATATTACGAATGGGGCAACGCCTAATAATGTCTTTCTTTTTCAGAATATCAAAGATAAACTAGAAAAACCTGTAACAGATAGACTAAAAGCACTCGCTGATAGATGTGTAAGCAAATTAGGAGTTATACCAGGGCAAATACAGAGCATGAATACGGAAGACAAAAGCTATCATTTGGCTAACGGTAAAAATTAGTGATGAAAATTGATAATGAAGCGAGCGATTTGCTATCTTAATATCAAGCAATTGAAAGCGGAATAGGTGCAAAAATGTACGATTTTGTATTAGATACCACTGCTATAAAGAAAACCATAGGCGAGCTGAAGAACGCGGTAAAGCATCTTGATAATATTAAGCGGACTATGGAAAACGTGAAAACCCAAATACCTTGGTCGTGGGTAGGGCAATCGGCTAACCAAAATAAGCGATGCCGCCGCCACCTGTAATAGGCTAAAATTCGCCAGATCGGTATATGAAAGAGATTTTAAATGTAAAAAAAATAAAATAAAACTAGGTAGGAGGTTGGAACAATGGCTGATATCAAATTTGAGATCACCAAACACATCGGGGTTTTGTCTGAAAGCACTAAGGGCTGGAAAAAGGAGCTTAACCTGGTCAGTTGGAATGAGCGTGAACCGAAATACGATATTCGGGATTGGTCGGCTGAGCATATAAAAATGGGCAAAGGCGTCACGCTCTCAGCTGAGGAAATCGCCGCGCTAAAGCGCTTGCTTGAGGAAATCTAGCATATGAGAACTGTAAGAAACTGTAAGGAACTTTCGGCAAATACATTCTGCTTTCTAAGAGGTTACTATGAAACAATCCCTTACCATCATTGGCAGTGGCTTGGCTGGATGCGAGGCTGCTTGGCAAGCGGCTAAACGCGGCTTGCGGGTGTGCTTGTATGAGATGCGTCCTTTTACCATGACCCCGGCACATAAGGGCGGCGGCTTGGCGGAATTGGTGTGCAGTAATTCCCTGCGCGGGGCTGCCCTCTCAAATGCGGTGGGTCTGCTAAAGGAGGAAATGCGACGGCTGGGCTCTTTAATAATGGCGGCGGCGGATGCCACGGCGGTGGCGGCGGGTGGGGCTTTGGCAGTGAACCGGCAACTTTTTTCCGCTTATATTGAGGCGGCTATCTTAGCTGAAGAAGGAATTGAGCTAAGGCGGGAGGAACTACATACTATACCGGAAGAAGGTGCGGTGATCATTGCCGCAGGCCCCTTGGCTTCTCCTAATTTAAGTGAAGCCATTGTTGTGCTTACCGGCAGCAATGGACTGTTCTTTCATGACGCCATTGCGCCAATTATAGCAGCGGATAGCATTGATACCGGTATAGCCTTTTTTGCCTCCCGCTATGATAAGGGCGAGGGCGCGGATTACCTCAACTGTCCTTTCAATAAAGAGCAATATCTGCTGTTTTGTCAGGAGCTTAGGCAAGCTGAGTTGTTTCCCTTGCGTGAATTTGAAGAAGAAAGGCTTTTTAACGGTTGTCTGCCAATAGAAGCTATGGCGCGCCTGGGTGTAGATACTATGCGCTTTGGCCCTTTAAAGCCGGTAGGACTGACTATGCTTTCAGGAGGCGAACCTTATGCGGTAGCGCAGTTGCGGCGGGAGGACGCTGAGGGCAGCATGTATAATCTGGTAGGTTTTCAAACCAGGCTTACCCAGCCCGCGCAAAAGCGGGTGTTTCGCCTGATACCCGGATTAGAGCAGGCAGAATTCTTACGCTTTGGCGCTATGCACCGTAATACTTATATAGATTCCCCGCGCCTATTAGGAGCTGATTTGCGGCTAAAAAAAGACCCCCGAGTATTTTTCGCCGGACAGATCAGCGGTGTAGAAGGCTATGTGGAATCGGCAGCCATGGGTGTGGTTGCCGGAATTAACGCGGCGCGCGTATTAGGCGGAAAGCCAACATTGGTCTTCCCGTCTGTCACAGCTATCGGAGGTTTGCAAAAACATATCAGCACGGATATTGGCAGAACCTATGAACCCATGAATATAAATTTCGGCCTGCTACCGCCTGTGGAGAAACGTATGCGTAATAAACAGGAGAAAAATCTGGCCTTAGCCGAGCGGGCGCTGACAGTTTTAGAACAGTTTAAAGCTGAGTTATTATTATGATGATAGAAGAACAATTACAAAACTATTTACGCTATTTGACAGTTGAGCGGCATGCCTCGGCTCATACCCTGCGTAATTATGAAGCTGATATCCGTGCTTTTGCCGCGTTCCTTGCTTTAGAGCAAGGGCTGGACGAAATATCTTGTGTGGATATTAGCCAGGCGGACGGCATTAGCTTGCGCAACCATCTGGCTGCGCTAAAGCGGCAAGGGCTGCAAAAAAGCAGTCAAGCCCGGCATTTAACGGCGGTACGCTCTTTTTTGCGCTATCTTATACGCGAAGAAGAGCTGACGGATAATCCGGCGGAATTGACAGCCAGCCCCAAAAAGGATAAACATTTGCCACAATTCCTTTATTATGAAGAAATAGATGCTTTACTGGCAGCGCCGGATGAGAGCTTAGCCGGCAAGCGTGATTCAGCTATCTTAGAGCTTCTATACGGCTCGGGGCTGCGTGTGTCTGAACTTACCGCCTTGGACAGGGGCAGTGTGGATACGGCTTTGGGCTATGTGCGTGTTTTCGGCAAAGGGGGCAAGGAACGTATCAGCCCTCTGGGCGCGGTGGCTGCGGCAGCTATTGTGGATTATCTGCAAGCGTTGCAGCTAACAGGTGCGGCCAACCGTGATAATAATGCTTTATTCCTCAATTTGCGCGGAGGGCGGTTGAGCGACCGCAGTGTACGCAATATTGTGGATAAATACATAAAAAAAGCGGCGATAACCAAGCATCTTTCACCTCATGGCCTGCGCCATAGCTTTGCCACCCATTTATTGGAAAATGGCGCCGATTTACGGGCGGTGCAGGAACTATTAGGCCATGCCAGTATTTCAAGCACCCAAATTTACACCCATGTAACACGTTCCCACATGAAGGAAATGTATGACAAAGCGCATCCCAGGGCATAATGCGGGCTATGCCCGCATTATGCCCGTAGGGGCGAATATTATTCGCCCGTTGCAGGCGCCCTTAGGGACAGGGCACCCGTAGGGACAGGCCTTGCGCCTGTCCGGATAGGCCACCCGTAGGGGCGTATATTATCCCGCCCGTTGCAGGGCAAAAATTGCGGGCATAGAAGGAGGGTTTATGTTGAATAATGGTATTGAAAAAGGGACACAGGATAGAATAGCTAGAAAAAGGGGTATTAATAGAAAATCTATCATTATTATTGCCGCAATAGCATTGGGGATTGCCTTAATGCTTGCGCTTTGCTTGCCATTATTGAGTAGCAATATTTCGCAAATCGCCGCATTGAAAAAGCATATTTTCAGCAATACGGTTATGAATAGAATAACAGCTGAAGCACAGGCTAACCCAGCCCTAGGTGAGGCTATGGTTTTCTTGTCCTTATGTAATGGCGAGGAGCGAGCTTTAGTGGTAAAAGGAAAAGGAAAAACTCTAAAAGCTGCATTCAAAGACGCTGCCACAAAAGCCGAAAAGATCGTTGCCGAAAAGGAATACCACGTACAGTGGGTAAAAGCGGATATTGTTAGTTCCGCTGAAAGGATTCCCACCGTTGATTTAAACAAAGAATTAGTGGAATGCTATTACCCCTATTTTTTCCGTAAGGGTATCGCCTTCGACTGGGGCTTTAACACCGCCTTTTTGGAAGGAGAGATAAATGGCAATAAGATGTTGACTTATTATACAGAACAGCAAATGTCTCATGATGAAATTGATTATAACGCTGTGCGTTTGCATTTGGTGAATATCAATAACTATCTCAAAACATATTATGGCTATCAGGAGCTTTTAGATATTCCAGAAAATATTATTATTTTTACAACACAGGGTTTTTTCTGTGAGAAAGACGGCAGTGTCTACGATCTTCATAATCAAGGGCTAAACAGTGGGCGGCGCAAGATAGAGCTGGCTGATGATAAAACAATCGAAACAGTCATATTGAACGCTTCAAATTACCTTTATGATATGATGCAGCCGGACGGCAAGTTTATCTACGGTTATTACCCTATTTTTGACAATACCATGACCAGCTACAATATACTGCGCCACACCGGTTCTATCTGGAGCTTGATAAATCTTTACCGTATGACACATGATCCCAAGTTAATCTTCAAACTGGATATGGCTATATCTTACCTGCTTAATGGAGCTATTGAGTATAAAAACCCCGATACCGCTTTTGTTGTGGAAAGGAAAGCGGATGAAATAAAGCTGGGCGGCAATGGTTTAGCCATCATCATGCTAACTGAATATATGGATGTTTTTGAGACAGATGAATATGTGGATATCGTGCGAGCCTTAGCCAATGGAATACTGGAAATGCAGGATAGGCAGACAGGGACATATTATCATGTGTATAACTTCCCCGGTTTTAGTGAAAAGGAAGCCTATCGTACAGTGTATTATGACGGTGAAGCAACCTTTGGTCTAACACGCGCCTATACCTATACCCGCGAGCAAAAATATCTGCAAGCGGCAGAGATGGCTGTGGATAATTTTATTGCGAAAAATTATACAAAATACCGGGATCATTGGGTGGCGTATTCTTTAAATGAAATTACCAAATATGTTGAAGAACCGCGTTACTACGAATTCGCTTTAAAAAATGTGCAGGATAATTTACAGAGGATTTATAATCAGCCAACATCATACCATACCTATCTGGAGCTTTTAATGGTAGGCTGGCAAACATATGAACGCATGCTGCAAAGCGGTTTGAATATGGAAGATCTTGATAACCTTGATAAGCAGCGTTTTGCGGAAACGATTTATAAGCGAGTATTTCATATGCTTAATAACTATTTTTACCCCGAAGTCGCCATGTATATGAAAAAGCCTGCCAAAGCGCTGGACACCTTTTTTGTGCGGCATGATAATTTCCGCATTAGAATAGATGATATCCAGCACTTTATTGGCGGCTATTATTACTATACTGTATACTATGAACAAATCCGTCCTTTTTTATCAGATGAATTTCTACAAAGCATACATAAGGAGGCTTTGCTTGTAAAGGGCGGCGACGACGAAATCGATGTAGAGGTTGAATAGTTGTGCTCAGTAGCTATGGATGGTTATTTGTATGGAAACAGAAAAAACATTGACACAATCCTTGTTATAGTTTATAATATTAAACAATTCTTCAGGGCAGGGTGAAATACCCGACCGGTGGTTATAGCCCACGAGCCGTATGTTTTAGAAGTTACGGTATGATTCGGTGGAACTCCGAAGCCGACAGTTTAGGATACCTTATATTACTCCACATTTGTAATCTGCTAATGAGTGGGGGCTTAATGGTTTTCTACAGTCTGGATGAGAGAAGAATTATTATGCATTATTATAATGCATGATGATTAAGCCGCCCTTTAGACGGCTTTTCTTCTTTATCTAAAAAGATTGCCCAAGTGGAAATCAACAAAAAAGGAGAACCGTATGTTTCGTTACAATAGCATAGAGGAAGCCTTGCAGGCTTTGGGTAATGGGGAGATCATTTTGGTTACGGATGATGAAGGGCGTGAGAATGAGGGGGATTTTGTGTGCGCGGCGCAATTTGCCACTACGCATAATGTCAATTTTATGGCGATACATGGCAAAGGGCTGATTTGCATGCCGATGAGCAGGATGTTTTGTGAGAGGCTGCAATTACCGCAAATGGTTTCCTATAATACAGATACCCATAATACCGCTTTTACCGTCTCTATTGACCATGTGGATACCGGCACCGGCATTTCCGCTGCCGAGCGCTCTTTTACCGCGCTAAAATGCGTGGAAGAAGGTGCTAAACCGGAGCATTTTCGCCGGCCGGGGCATATGTTCCCTTTGATGGCTAAGGACAATGGCGTACTGGAAAGAGGCGGACATACGGAGGCCACGGTTGATTTGATGCGCCTAGCTGGGTTGCCTGAATGCGGGCTATGTTGCGAAATCATGCGCGAGGACGGTACTATGATGCGCACTGCCGAACTTATTCAATTGGCGCAGCACTGGCAGCTGAAGTTCATCACCATCAAAGATTTACAAGACTACCGCAAAAAATGCGACCTTCTGGTGGAGCAGATGGCTGTGACCAAACTGCCTACCAGATTTGGGGATTTTATCGCCCATTGCTATATCAACAAACTAAATGGCGAACATCATGTGGCTTTAGTAAAAGGGCAGATCGGCTTGGGGGATGATTTGCTGACCCGCGTACATTCCGAATGCCTGACCGGCGACGCTTTCTTTTCTACCCGCTGCGATTGCGGACAGCAATTGGCCGCCGCCATGCAGCAGATTGAGGAGGAAGGCCGGGGGGTGCTGCTCTATATGCGCCAGGAAGGCCGGGGCATCGGCTTGGTAAATAAACTGCGCGCTTACGCCTTACAGGATCAAGGTCTGGATACCATTGAAGCCAACCAGGCTTTAGGCTTTGAAAGCGATCTGCGCGAATACTATATCGGCGCGCAAATATTGCGCCACCTAGGCGCTAAAACAATTCGCCTTTTAACCAATAACCCGCATAAGATATACAGCCTGGAAGACTACGGTATGCATATCAGCGAACGCATCCCCCTGCAAATGGCTGCCACAGATGCAGATTTCTTCTATTTAAAAACCAAACAAGAAAAAATGGGGCATATATTAGATTATTAAGGAGGTTCAATTAATGAAAATTTTTGAAGGTAATTTGGTGGCACAGGGTATTCGTGTTGGTATGGTGGCGGCGCGCTTTAATGAGTTCATTACCTCTAAGCTGCTGGCTGGGGCGGTGGATTGTTTGCGGCGCCATGAGGTTAAAGAAGAGGATATGGAAGTGGCTTGGGTGCCCGGGGCATTTGAAATCCCTTTGATCGCGGCTAAAATGGCGGCAAGTAGGCATTATGACGCAGTAATCTGCCTGGGTGCGGTGATACGCGGTAATACTCCTCATTTTGATTATGTTTGCGGCGAAGTTGCCAAAGGTGTGGCAAAGGTATCGCTGGATAGCGGTATACCGGTAATATTTGGTGTTCTGACCACTGAGAATATCGAGCAAGCTATGGAGCGCGCCGGCAGCAAAGGCGGCAATAAAGGCTATGACAGCGCCGCTGCTGCCTTAGAAATGGTGAACCTGATTAATGCAATGAACTATAATACTAATCCAGCCCCAATATAGCCAAAGCCTGTGCCAAATCAGCAGCCTCCAAAGAGCGGGGGCTGCTTTTTTTATCCGGCTTTTCCTCATGCCGGCGCCTTTGAGCTTGTTTTGGCATCAAGGCTGTGGAAAAGCCAAAAGCCGCTCCTTCCCGCAGGCGGCGGGCAGAGAGTGGTACCGCTCTTAGCTCCCCCAATAAGCCTAATTCCCCAAAAATCAGCAAACCTTCCTCAAGTGGCTGCTCCTTTAGGGAGGATACAATAGCGGCAGCCACCGACAGATCCAGAGCAGTGTCTTCTACACGCAAGCCACCCGCTATATTCACATATACATCTTTGCTACCTAGGGGCAGACCAAAACGGCGCTCCAATACCGCTAATATCATCAACAGCCTTTGTGTATCATAACCGGCAGCCAGACGGCGGGCATTGCCAAAGCTGGAGGGGGCTATCAAGGCTTGTACCTCTAAAAGCATGGGGCGGCTGCCTTGCATTATACAGGTGGCGGCGCTGCCGGGGCGGATATTTTCCCGGCCGCTTAAAAAATATGCCGAAGGCTGATCCAGAGGCAAGAGCCCCAGCCCTGTCATTTCGAATACGCCAACTTCATTAGTGGCGCCAAAGCGGTTTTTGACTGCGCGTAATAAACGCAAAGCTTGATGGCGGTCGCCTTCAAAATTGAGTACCGTATCCACCATATGTTCTAAAAGGCGTGGCCCGGCTATTTGTCCCTCCTTAGTTACATGACCCACCAGCACCACCGCGCAGCCAATATGACGCGCCGCTTCCAGGCAAGCCGCAGCCACCGCCCGTACCTGCGTTACAGAGCCGCCGCTGCCGCCAAGTTCACTGTCATATAAGGCTTGTACGCTGTCGATGATCAATAATGCCGGACGCAGGCGCAAGGCTTCGCCTAGGGCACGGCCTATTTCATTTTCTGCCAATAGCAGGATATTATCGCTTAGGGTTTGCAGGCGACTGGCTCGTGTCTGCACCTGCTGTAGGCTCTCCTCGCCGCTTACATACAGAGTTTGCCCCTGCTTAGCCAGGCCAAAGGCTAATTGCAGCAGCAAGGTTGATTTGCCAATGCCCGGTTCCCCAGCCAACAATAATGAAGACCCCTGTGTTAGCCCATTACCCAACACGCTGTCTAATTCGGATAGCCCGCTAAGCCAGCGTGTTTGCGGCTCACCACTCAGTTCGCTAAGGGGAATAGCCTGCTTAAGAGGGTGGTGAGGCTTGGACTTGCTGCTATTTTCCTTAATAACGCGCTCCTCCACCAAGGTATTCCACTCAGCGCAATGAGGGCAGCGACCCTGCCAGCGCACACTCTCCCCGCCGCAGGCGGTACAAAAGAAGGTGATTTTTTCTTTAGGCATTATATAAACCTTTTAAAAGCATTACAGCTTGTCGGCTTCGAAAATCTTAATTTCTAAGGGAGCTGCCAGCAGGCTTTCTATTTCCGTTCCAAATTCCCGGAAATGGGGTGTAAGCATATGGGCGTCTAAGGCAGCTTTAGACTCCCATTCCTCAACTATTATCAATTGGTATAAATTCTCCGCGTTGATATACAGCGAATATAAACTGTTACCGACTTCCTGACGAGTGGCTTCAATGCATTTGTTGGCAACCGCAACGAATGCTTCAGCCATATTCTCTTTCACCTCAATATGCGCATGCACAATTATCATCATTTTCAACCTCACTTTCTTTATTTTTATTAATCGTTTCGCTTCGCGAAAATAACCTACATTCTGAATCCTAAATCCTAAATCCTGAATCCTAAATCCTGAATCCTAAATCCTGAATCCTGAATTCTGAATCCTGAATCCTAAATCCTAAATCCTGAATACTCGATACTTGCGGGCTTTAGCCCTAGTAATTTACTAAGGAACTGTAAGTAAATAAAATGTAATCTTAGCGGTCTTTTTTCCGCTATACCGCGTCAGGCAAAACCTTACATACCCCAGGTATGCGCGGTTT
>Ga0082212_10011884_pt1 | contig 11001 bp, 11 predicted proteins | sample TergutNt197P3_FD_71548 | JGI IMG/M metagenome (GOLD analysis project Ga0082212, IMG submission 71548) | Neocapritermes taracua P3 segment gut microbial communities from Petit-Saut dam, French Guiana - Nt197 P3 | ecosystem: Host-associated > Arthropoda: Insects > Digestive system > Gut ...
CGGCGACCGGAAGCATAATAGGATTTTTTAGTTTGTTTATCGTCGTACAGCTGCAATTCAATATGTTCGCAATGAAAAGTTTCATCCAAAGGTTCAAATACCGCCAATCCTTTGCGGCTTAAAAACTGCTGAATGAACGCAGCGCCTCCGGGGACGGTAAGCGTATTAAACATCCTGTCTTTTGATGTATAATAATACTTTCTGCAGAATACATGTCCCCAAAATTCAAAAAAAGTCTTTTTCATGATTGATTCTCCTCTATTTATTATTTTTGTATTATTTCGAAACCGTGATAAAGAATATAACGGATGGTTTCCAATGCCGTATTCCGGTCATAAACTTTTTCATTTTCAGGCAATTCCTCATAAGGCACAAGGGAAGGGTGTTCCCTTCGGTCATAATTATGTTCTGCACCGTAGTTCCAGCCTTCGGCAAACCGTTGCTGCGCCCAGACTTCGTGTACGTTTTTGGCCAGGTCGTCAGCTATTTCCATTACACTGTCAGGTACTATCACCCTGCTTGTGTCTAAGGGTTGCGGAGTATACCGGATCTTATTATCAAGTTGATTCATCAGAAAAATAAATTACGAAAAACGATACAAAGTAAATAGAAATTTTGTTGTTAGCCAACAAATTTACGATTCATTTTATCCATTTATGGTATTTCCCTCAACTTGCACTATCTTTGCAGCGGAAAATTTATTTAAAAACGGAAAAATACATTTTATATGGCTACAACAGCAGATTTTAGAAACGGGATGTGCCTCGACATTGACGGCAGCTACTTTTTTATCGTTGAATTTCTTCATGTAAAACCGGGAAAAGGCCCGGCTTTTGTGCGTACCAAACTTAAAAACGTGACAACCGGTCGCGTACTTGACAAGACATGGAACGCCGGCGTCAAAGTGGAGGAAGTGCGTATTGAACGGCGTCCTTACCAATTTCTTTATCAGGATGATATGGGATATAATTTTATGCATCCCGAAACTTTCGAGCAGATATCATTGCCGGGCGACAGCATCGACGGCGTTCAGTTCCTCAAAGACGGCGACATGGTTGAAGCAATGGTACATGCGGAAAGTGAAACCATACTGACCTGTGAACTCCCGGCGCATGTTGTGCTTGAAGTAACCTATACCGAACCGGGCATAAAAGGAGATACGGCAACCAACACGCTCAAACCGGCTACGGTCGAGACAGGCGCTGAAGTACGTGTCCCGTTATTTATCAATGTAGGCGAAAAAATAGAAGTCGATACGCGTAACGGTTCGTATATTGGGCGTGTTAACACCAGGTAAGTAATGGAAGATGCCGGCGGGAGACTTCGCATCAAGGAACTGGCGAAAGAAGACCGACCAAGAGAAAAGATGCTTCTGAAAGGAGTCGCTTCGCTGAGCGACGCCGAGCTGATTGCTATTCTGATCGGTTCGGGCAACCAGAACGAAACGGCTGTTCAGCTGGCGCAAAAAATTTTGAACAGCGTTTCAAACAACCTCAATACGTTGGGAAAACAATCCATCAAGGAATTAATGAGTTACAAAGGCATTGGCGAAGCCAAAGCCGTTACTGTTGCCGCCGCTATGGAACTGGGTCGGCGCAAAGGAGTATCCGAACCCGCGAAACGGGATTCCATACACAGCAGCAATGACGCTTTCCGGATATTTTATCCTTTCCTATGCGACCTTTCTCACGAGGAACTATGGGTAGCATTGACAAATAATGCCGGTAAAGTGATTGAAAAAGTGAAGATTAGCCAGGGAGGTATCGGCGAAACATCCGGCGACCTGCGGGTTATCCTGAAAGCCGCGATCAGCGCCACTTGTCACGGTATTATCTTATGCCATAATCACCCGTCAGGTAACTTGCATCCCAGTCAGCAGGATGATATGCTGACATCCCGCCTGGGGAAAACCGCCCAACTATTGGATATCAAATTACTTGATCATATTATCATCAGTGATAAGTATTATTACAGTTATGCGGATGAAGGGAGAATTTGAGTTAATTACTAATTATTAATTACTAATTACGAAACTTGCAGATGAAAATGGTAAATGAATTTCCGAGTATGGAAGAGGAGATTGTAAAGGCGCTCAGGACGGTCTATGATCCCGAAATACCTGTCAATGTCTATGATCTGGGCCTGATCTACCATATTAATATTGACGCTCAAAATAATGTCCATATTGATATGACTTTCACTGCGCCCACATGCCCTGTAGCCGACTTTATCATTGAAGATGTGCGTCAGAAAGTGGAGGGTATCGAAGCTGTTAAAAGCGCACAGATAAACCTTGTCTTTGAGCCGGAATGGAACAAAGACATGATGTCGGAAGAAGCCAAACTTGAATTGGGACTGCTTTGAATTATGCCAGGGAAAAAAATATATTTCGTCGCCGATACGCATCTCGGAAACCGCTATCTGACCAACCCATTGGATGCGGAGAAAAAATTGGTATATTGGCTTGACAGTATCAAAAATGATGCGGCGGCTATCTATTTTCTTGGGGATGTGTTCGATTACTGGTTTGAGTATAAACATGTTGCGCCACGCGGGAATGTACGCTTTCTCGGCAAGTTAGCAGAGCTGTCAGATAGCGGTATTGAAATACACATCCTGATCGGCAATCATGACATTTGGATGTTCGATTACCTTTCTGAAGAAATCGGGGCGATCATTCACCACAAACCGTTCACTGTCGGGCTACTTGGGAAAAACTTCTTTCTGGGGCATGGCGATGAAGTCGGGCATCGTCCGTTCAAATACCGTTTCATTCAAAGTATGTTTCGCAACCGTTTTCTTCAGGTATTATATGCAACGATTCATCCGTTCTGGTCGTTCAGCTTTGCGCGCTGGTGGTCGCTAAACAGCAGGAAAAGCGGACTTGCCACCGAAAAAATCAAATTAGCGCAACAGCGCAACACAAATGCGCTGGAAGATTTTGCAAGATTATATCTCCTAACACATCCCGACATTCATTTTTTCATCTTCGGGCATATTCATGTCCTACTTGACCGTGAACTATCGGCTTCCTCCCGGCTTGTTATAGTCGGCGACTGGATGCAATTATTTTCATTTGCCGTCTGGGATGGCGAAAAATTATTGATCAACCGTCTATAAAAAAATTGCATCCCTCCAAGTTGAAGGATGCAATTTTCAATTGATTTCCCGTATCCGGAAAATCAGTACGCATGTTCGTCGCTTTCCATTTCCTGTTTGGTAATCTTGTGCAAGTCGATGGAACGCCATGCAAAGAAGATATACACCAGCACAAAAGGTATGAAAAATGAGACGTAAGTCATTACTTTGAGCGTGAACAGGCTTGAACAGCTGTTTGTTATGGTAAGCGAACTCTGCAAATCCGCCAGTGACGGATAATAGGCCGTATTATTCCAGCCTGCACAAAGCAGAAGCGCTAAAACGGTTAATACCGTTCCTGTACCTGCAAACCATATGCCTTTCTTCGTGTTTTTCGTAAACAGCGGCTGTGCTATTCCGAATAGCACAAGTACAACGCCTGCCAGCAGAATAACTGTCACAACAGGCATCTGAAGGAAATTGTGGAGGTATTTGAATTTCTCCATAAAGACCTGTCCGTTTGCGGGATTGACGGCAAAACCTTTAATCAGCAGCAGCCGTACAAAGAAAGTAAGGAAAAATACAAGGAATAGTCCGGCTTCGATCGGCAGGCGTTTTTTACAACGCGCCATCAGCGTTTCATCTTTTATATTATTCATATAATATAGAATCGCCAGTACGCGCGACAGGAAAAATACGGCCAATCCCAGAAAAACATTCCATATCACAAAAGCTGCTTCCAAACCGTGCCATGGACTCGCCCAAGTCGAAATGACGGGATTCCCGATGTTCGTCAGCGACGCCTTATTCACAATAAAATTTGCACCGTTAAAAAATGTCCCTACGGCGGCGCCGATTAGTACAGGCCCGAGTATGCCGTTGAGAATCAAAAATATTTGGTATGTTTTCTTGCCGAGCAGGTTTCCTTTCTTCGACTGGAACTCATACGATACAGCCTGAAGTACAAAACATAACAAAATCAGCAGCCAAACCCAGTAGGCGCCTCCGAAACTGGTCGAGTAGAACAGCGGGAAAGAGGCAAAGAATGCGCCTCCGAAAGTGACAAGCGTCGTAAAGGTGAACTCCCATTTGCGCCCGGTTGAGTTGATAAGCATTTTTTGCTCGGTTTCGGTCTTCCCGATAGTGAAAATCAACGACTGGCCTCCCTGAACAAACAGCAATAATACCAGCAAGCCGCCTAACAGCGATACTAAAAACCACCAGTATTGTTGTAAAAATATATAATTATCCATTTCTTTTTATTTTAATTATTTAAAAATCATTTATCAACCTCAGTAGCCGGTCCTTTCTTAATCGCTTTGACCATAATCCGTATTTCGGCGACAAGCAGTATGGCAAACAAAATAAGGAACAGGAAGAATGTCAAGGCAACCGATGCCGTCGGCAATTTTGAAATGGCCGCATTGACCGGCAGGATATCCTGAATAGCCCATGGCTGGCGACCCACTTCGGCAACAATCCAGCCTGCCTGGCCGGCTATATAAGCAAGTGGAATAGACCACAGGGAAGCCTTTAATAGCCAACGGTTTTTCTCCAGTTTCTTTTTCCAGCTAAACCAGCATACGGCGATGAACAGTAACAGGTAATAGCCGCCCAGAATAACCATCAGGTGAAACGAATAGAACGTCAAGCCAACGGGCGGAACTGCATCTTTTGAATTTTTCAAATAGCCGTAACCGAAATAATCAAAATCCTTTTTCATCGCTGACAGGGCAATAGCAGCCGCTTCTTTGTTTCCTGATTTTACAGCCGCACGATAATCAGCCAATGCCCGGATTGAGGCTTTACCACGGCTGATTTTTTCGTCGACCGACGGCGCCCGTCCCTTTTCTGTCTGGTAACCGCCTTTGATAATGTCATTAATGCCCGCGACATATGCATTTGTATTGCCGGTTGCAAGCCATGATAACATTTTAGGGAATGTCATCTTAAAATAAAAAGCATCGTTATTATTTGTCGCATTGGGTTTCAATACGCCGAATCCGACAAGCCCTACTCCGCTGGAACCGTCATACAGCCCTTCCATCGCGGCTAATTTCATCGGCTGGTATTTCGCTACATTCTTCGACGAACCGTCGCCTGTAACGACAAGCAGCAGGGCGGCGACAAGACCTGTAATAGCGCCGATTTTCATGCTTTCCAGTGCGAATTTGGCATGTCGTTCTTTTAACATAAACCATCCGCTCACGCCCATGACAAATGCGCCGCCCAGCATCAGGCCTGACATCATCGTATGGAAATACTTGTTGATGGCAAATGGCGACAGCGCGACAGCCGCAAAGTCGACCATTTCATTACGCACCGTATCCGGATTGAACGACATTCCCGCCGGATACTGCATCCAGGCATTGGCTACCAGTATCCATATCGCCGAAATGGCCGCGCCACCGAAAGTGAGCCAGGTAGCCATCAGGTGCGCGCCGCGGCTAATCTTGTTCCATCCAAAGAACATGAGGGCAATAAACGTCGCTTCCATAAAAAAGGCGATGATGCCTTCAATTGCAAGCGGGGCGCCAAATATATCGCCCACAAACCAACTGTAATTCGACCAGTTCGTACCAAATTCAAACTCCAGAATTAATCCCGTCGCAATGCCGACGGCAAAATTTATCCCGAACAGTTTCATCCAGAATTTAGCCGTTTCCTTCCAAAATACGTTACCTGTCCTGTAATAGATCGTTTCCATTACAGACATAATCAGTCCCAATCCTAACGTAAGGGGGACAAACAACCAGTGATAAATGGCCGTCATGGCAAACTGCGCCCGCGACCAGTCAACTAATGAAGAATCCAGATTTTCTATCATAACAATTTATATTTAAGGAATTAATGCTCTATCTATCAATTCTTTGGAAACATAATTTTCTTTTTCTGATACTGTATCGAACTGATTCAGGTAGCGTGGAAAAAAGAATATTTTAAGGACGACAAACATAATAAACAATTTTATCAATATCAATAGCCACAGGGTTTTGCCAATATCCATTGACCTGAACCCTTCGTAGTAAAAACGGAATATACGTACCGGTATGTTTTCTTGTTTTATCATCATTTTCATAACTATATCCTGAAATGTTATTAATACATTATTAAAAACATTTCAATAACGGGCAAAGATATGAAAAATATTTTTACAATAGCAAATATATTATGATTTTTTTTTAGATTTAATTTGTTGAAACGTCTTTGCAAATAAGCGTCATTTTCAATCAAACAGTCCTATATTTCTTATAATCAAATCTTTCTCGCTACATGTGTTTTATCCTTTTCGTTTTTGACGCGCAAATAACTTCGGTAATTGCTGAATCCTGCAATCAGTACAAGTTCCAGATTGGTTCTTTTTTTGTGTTCGGGCATGAGGCGCAGGCGTTCAAGTTCTTTCAACCGGCAATAGTTGATAAGGCAGCTGAAATTTATTCCGTAAGTGCGGTTGATAAACGCCGACACATAGTTACGATTTGTGTACAGGTCGGCAGCAACGTCGGTTATTCGCAAATGCGGATTCAGGTAGGGCTTCTTGTCATGCAAATACTGTACAAAGCGTTTCGGGTCAATTTCTGCGGCTATGACCGGCAGGTTTTCGTCGTCATGCATAATAATGACATAGTTGTCCGTAATCAGGTTGTAACACAATATCGGATAAATAAGGAACGAAGGAGTTATGCCCTGCATGGAAAAATAGAAATTCGTAAAAACGTCTAAGTTGAACAATAATCCCGCAAGCGGAACAGGTATGGTTATCAGCGTCAGCGTCAACAAAACCAAAAGCCAGTTCAGCGATGTGCGTTGCAAGTCGGCGGAATAATCCGCAATGTTGCGCCGGTAAAGGCGTATCCGTAATAAGCCCAACAGGGGATAAAGCGTGTTATACACTACAAAGACAATACCTGTCAGTGAATATAACACAGAAAACCAGCGGCTGCCTTCACCATTGCCGCCGTAAATAACTACTTCCTGCTGTTGAAAGGGTACAATCAGGTCGGTCACTATCGAAACAGCCGTCAGCAGGACAGGTATTGCAAAGTGCAGACGATTGAAGCGGTTCTGTCGTCCGGTAGCTGTTATCGTATGGACAAAGCGGTAAATCAAAATCTGGTCGAGCATCAGCGTTAACAAAAATATGGAAGTATAACCGACAAACGCTTTATGATGGGCCACCTGAAGCACCAGGCCGAACCAGCACAAAGCAGCAACCGTTAATGTAAACGACAGGAAAAACCTCAACCGCCTTTCCTCCCTATTCTTTTTCGTAAAATATATGTCAAGTAACAGCATCATCATACATGCCAGAGCACATATTGTCGGCGCCGAAAATGCCAATGCCTGTATTAATTCTCTGTTCATTTTTATTTAGTTACAAGGTATGAAATAAAACTAATATATTTATGAGTTTCGTAATAAAGTCCGTGGTTTTTCCGCTGCAGCAGCCCGATAATATTGCCGTAATTCCGTAAATCCAGCTTCATGAAACAGCTTGGCAACACTTTTACCTTTGTTTGAAGGCAATATCTGCAGACGTTTAATTTCCCGCAACCGCCATTGGTTTACAAAACGGTTGAAATTAACGTTGTAATTATTATTTATAAATGCAGAAAGGACGCTGCGGTTCACATCCATGGCTTCAACCAGATCGGCAATTTTATAATCCTTGCGCAGGTACGGCTTTTGTTCGCGAAAATAGGTATTTAGACGGCTGCGTGTCAGCTTGCCTGAATGCATCCTTCGTCTGCCTATGTCCTCTGTTTTCTTTTTCTCGGCATCCGGATCGGCATTATCATTTGATCCGGCAGGTAATGCATATAGCAGGTATTTACGTCGAATAATGTGGAAAGTCAACAATAAAAATTGTCCTGTTATTACAAATGCTGTGATAGCTGTATATACGGATGAAATTGCACTTTTTCTTGGTATGAGGAATGACATTACTGACGAAAACGCAAAAATTAACGACAGAATAATCAGGAATATCACCCAACGGGCGGGTTTAAGCACAAAACTGTCCTTACAACTTGCCTTACGATAGTAGTTGACAAGTTGACGGGCGATAAAACTGTAATATAAGAGCATAAAGATTACCCTCAATACCGGTTTCGATGTGAACAGCCGCGAATATAACGCATATTTCCCTGCAATGAACAGTTCCCTGCTGGTTACTATCTCAACCTGTACATCAAAAGGAACAAATAGCGACCACGTTAAAAACACCAATCCGATCAGCGCGGGAGCAAGATAATGCAGCGGCGAAAACTGCTCTTTCCTGTCCGGCCGTGCCAGGAAACGAATTACGCGAAAAAAGAACACAGGCGCTAAAACAAACCCTGCAAGGCATGGAATATTCAGGAAAACAAATGCTTTTGGAAAAAATAAATAACAGAAAACGGTAAACCACGACATGAAAATCATCAGCAGGAACCGGATATGGATGGCCATCAACGTCTTTTCCTGCGGTGTATGGCAGTTATGGATCGAGAAAGCCGTCAGCAGCATACATGCAGAAGCAGTAAAAACGGGGATGAGTATTACCAGTGTATTCAGGTATAAATTAAAATCTATCATTGTATTTTAACAATATTTTCCGCAAAAATAATGCAAGTCGTGAGAAGTACCAAAAAAAAACGGTTTTTTTTTCTTGAATTTCAAAACACGGTTTTTCTCCTGTTTTTTACCTGAAAATCGAATTTAAACTACTGAATACCAACATATATAGAACCTTATGCCTTTCAATTTTCATGTCAATTTATAATCTGGCGAAAAAAAATTGTTGATTTGTCACTTGAAAATGGCTAAAATTACGATTTGACATTAAAAATTTTGTTAATTTGTCACTTTATTATTATTAAGGTAAAATATATTTGTACCTCGAATTACAATAAAATAAAATGATTTTTAAAAAATTTTTACAGCTCACACGGATTTTTTTCGGATTTTTTTTCGGGTGTTTTTTTTTCGGGTGCCTTTCTACAAGAGAAATAACCTATTTTCAACCGTTCAGTCCGGATACTGACGAGGAAATAACCCGATTAAGATCCGTTTTTACGCCGGAAATAAGACCAGGTGATGTTTTGTCAATTACGGTAAACGGGTTGGACAAGGATGACCGCGAAATATTTAACCCGTTACCCAATACAATCACATTGCAGAATTATAACACCAGTTTTGTCATGCTTCCTCCAATAAACGGCTTTACAGTAAACAGCGCCGGGTCTATACTTTTTCCGCAATTGGGAGAAGTACGCGTTACCGGACTGACTACGAAAGAAGTCGAACTAAAATTAACCGAACAGTTACAACCGCTTATTAAATCCCCGATGGTTACTGTACATATAGCCAACTTTATCATATCCGTTTTAGGCGAAGTAGCCCGGCCTGCACAGTATGTTATTCCTCACAATCAAATTACGTTACCGGAAGCATTGGCGCTTGCCGGCGACATGACGATTTATGGGAAAAGAACCAATGTGTTGATAATTCGTGAAATAGAAGGTCGACGACAATTTGCGCGCGTTAACCTGACCGACAGGAGTATCTTCAGATCTCCTTATTTTTACCTGCGTACCGGCGATGTGATTTACGTTGAACCGACAAAAGGGAAATTGACAGCTACAGACCGTACATATCAGCTGGCGCCTATTGTAATCAGTTCGTTATCATTTTTGCTGTTGATTATAAACACAATAATTAAGTAACCGGCTATGGTAATCCAATCTAACGATGCCCTGTGCGAAAATCAAATAGATTCTTCCGAAGATATTTCGATAGATATTCGCAAAACGCTATTAAGTTATCTGGCGCACTGGAAATGGTTTTTACTTTCCTTTGTTGTCTTTGCGGCATCAGGTTATGCTTATATCCAAACGCTTTCCCCCCAATATAAAATCTCTGCAAGCATCCTGATCAAAGATCATAAAAAAGAGAACAGTCGCTCCACACAGGAAGAACTGGATTTGTTTTACAAGGCAATGGAAGTGGAAAATGAACTGGAAATCCTGCGTTCCTATACCCTGTTAGACGAAGTAGTTGACGACCTGAACTTTCAGGTAAAGTACGCTATCGAGGAAGGATGGCGGTCAAGGGAAGTATATGGAGATTTGCCTGTTAATATTGAAATTATTGCGCCGACAGAGGAACTGTTTTCCCGCTCTTTTACTTTGCAGTTTGATGGTGAGCGCGTCATTTTCGACGGAGCCATGTATCCGCGTAATGCGTTAATAACAGAATCGTTCGGCAGCATACGCATTTCATCAACAGTTCAGGATTCGATCCCGATTGTTTGGGATAACGAAAAACCACTAATTGTTACTTTTATTCCGAAGAAGTCATTGGTTGAATCACTTCACAAACGCTTACAGGTTTCTTTGGTAAAAAACACGTCGGTTATCAATCTGTCAATCCTTACACCTATCCCTAAACGCGGCGAAGATTTTTTGAACCATCTGATTAATGTTTACAACAAGGCGGCTATCGCCGACAAAAACAACATGGCCGGCATCACGCTCAATTTTATTGAGGAACGCCTGAATTTCGTTGAAGAAAATTTGCAGAAAGCCGAACAAAGTGTTGAACAGTACAAGCGACAGGAAGGAATTACCGATATCAGCGCCGAATCGTCACTGTTTTTACAAAACATACAAAAAAATGATGCGGAATTGAGCAAAGTCGGGATTCAGTTAGACGTCCTGAAGCAGGTTGAACAATACGTACTTTCCAACGATGCGACTTCTGCGCCTGCCATACTGGGATTGAGCGATCCTACAATCGTGGCGTTAATTGCCGCCCTCAATGAAACTGAAGCGGAACGTACCCGTATGCTCCTCACAAACACGCCGGGAGGCATTCGTGTGAGGGCCATCGACGACCAGATTAAAACGTTAAAAGGCAACTTGATTGACAACATTCACGTAT
>Ga0082212_10011885_pt1 | contig 11000 bp, 7 predicted proteins | sample TergutNt197P3_FD_71548 | JGI IMG/M metagenome (GOLD analysis project Ga0082212, IMG submission 71548) | Neocapritermes taracua P3 segment gut microbial communities from Petit-Saut dam, French Guiana - Nt197 P3 | ecosystem: Host-associated > Arthropoda: Insects > Digestive system > Gut ...
CACGCCCAACGACAGTGCAATTTTCGTGAACATCGACGGATTTTACGATATGCACGGACATAATCACGACGGACATAACCATGCCGCCGAAGAGCCGCGACGCTATTCGGCAATCCTTTTGATGACAAAACAAAATGTTGTCAAACCGCCGGGAGGAACCGCCATCGACCCGAATTCGCCGGACTTCAATCCAGCGGCAATGCTCGACGAGCGAACTTACGTCAACATTGAGGCAATGGAATTACCCAAAGTGTTGGACAAAACGACCGACGTGCAAGCAATTTCACCGGTTCGGGAAATCTCGACGTTACTGACAAACATCATTGGCAATATCCAAATGGTATTGCTCCTTTTGGCGGTGCTCGTCATTTTAGTGGCAGGCATCGGGATGATGGTCAGCATTTACAATTCGATGAGCGAACGCAAACAAGAAATTGCCGTGATGCGGGCATTGGGCGCACGACGGTTGACCGTGATGGCAATTATTCTATTAGAGTCGATTTTACTTTCGCTGGGCGGCGGGGCATTGGGATTGGTATTCGGACACCTTTTGATTGGCGGGATGGGACCTTTGATTGCGGAACACACCGGCATCGTAATTCGGTTTTGGGATTTTCAGTTAGCGGAGATCATTTTGATACCGGGCTTGATTCTGTTGGCTTCAATCGTCGGATTCCTTCCTGCGGCAGTTGCGTATAAACAGGATGTTGCCACGTCGCTTGCCCCGTAAGGGACCAGAGGAACCGAATTCACGGGGAGCGACATGGCTCTTTCCCTTATTTTTCATTCCATTTTCGGTTACAATACTGTTCTTATGACTTGGCACTCATCCGAAGAGTTGGCACTGCTGGCGGTCCGCCGCAGAGTCATGAACGATGACTTTGAGGTTGCCTTTTCCCGCAAGGATTTTCCACAGGGAACCGAGGCGGCTCTCGATGCCCTCGATGAAGTGGAACGTATCGAACAACAACTCTCCATCTTTCGATTCGATAGCCGAATTCATTATGTCAACCGCGCCGCCCACGAAAGCCCGATCCGTCTCGACAAGGAACTGTTGGAACTCGTCACTCTGTGCATCCATCTTGCCGAAGAAACCGGTGGTGCGGTGGACATTACCAGCGGTACACTTTGGAAAGCATGGGGATTTGCCAAGCGGCAAGGACGAATTCCCTGTACAGAGGAATTACAGCATGCAAGGGAGCACACAGGCTATCAATTTTTGGAATTAGACGAGTCGGCACAAACGATTCGGTTCAAAAAGCCGGGCATCGAACTCAATTTTGGTTGCGTCGGTAAAGGTTTTGCTCTCGATATTGCCGCCGAAAAACTTCGCGAGCGCGGCGTTCACCGATTTTTGTTTCACGGTGGATTGAGTAGCATGTTGGCATCGGGAGAGAATTGGAACATCGGTATTGCCCATCCGCTTCGTCCCGGTCAACGGCTTCGGGAGTTGACACTAAATGACGTTGCCGTTTCGACATCGGGTTCGCAAAAACAATTTTTCCGACACGAAGGAAAAAGATATTCGCATTTGATTGATCCTCGTTCAGGACAACCGGCAGAGGGAATGTTTTCGGCAACAGTTCTTGCTCCGACAGCAACATTAGCCGAACTTCTTTCGACGGCGTTTTTCGTTCTCGGCGCAGAAAAATCGGCAAACTATTGCTCAAAGCATCCCGAAGTTTCGGCGGTGCTGACGATTCCTTCGGAAAACGTTCCTGACTTTCCAAGCGGCAAGCAGGAGCGGCTCGGCGAATTGTGTGTGGTGGAACTGAATGCCATTTCCGACTCCGTGAACGTTTGATAAAATATCCAATGATCGAAGTACATACTCCCGAACAATGCCGCAATTTTACATCGAAACGGTCGGTTGCCAAATGAACGTTTTGGACAGCGAACTGGCATGTTCCGCTCTCCTGCGTTCCGGCATGCAGCAAACCGATACTTCCGCCGATGCCGATGTCATTCTCTTCAATACCTGTAGCGTCCGGCAACACGCCGAAGACAAGGTTTACAGTGCCATTGGTCGGCTCAAAGGTTGGAAAGAAGCAAAACCACACAGCATTCTCGGCGTGCTCGGTTGTATGGCACAAAAGGATCAAAAACTGATTTTCCAGCGTGCTCCGCACGTTGATTTCGTGCTCGGTCCCGGTCAGTTGGACGTTTTGGTAGAAACGATTCAGCAACTGCTCGAAGAGAAATCTTTCCGCTCACCGAAAAAAGTTTGCGTGAGTCTACCGCGAGTCGGAAACAAACATGCCGAGGTACTCGAAAGTTTTCGTCTTTACAATCCCGACCGGCTTGTTCCGAATGAGAATTCTCAGCCGTCATTGGTTCGCATCATGTTCGGTTGCAATCAATTTTGTTCCTATTGTATCGTACCGTTCGTTCGTGGACCGGAACAAAGCCGACCACCGCAAGACATCGTGAACGAAGTGCAACATCTTTCTGGTCAAGGAGTTACAAAAATTGCGCTCATTGGACAGACGGTCAATTCTTATCGGTATCAAGATGTGCGGCTTGCCGATTTGTTGTATCAACTTTCGGATATTGTCGGCGTGGAGCAGATTGACTTTGTAACGAACTATCCGCTCGGCATTGACGATGATTTGCTTCAAGCCGTTAGGGATTTACCGAAAGTGTTGAAGCATTTTCACGTACCGGCACAGAGCGGATCGGACACTGTCTTGAAGCGGATGAATCGACACTACACGGCGGCGCAGTATCGGGAGATGACCGACAGGATTTACGGTTCGGTGCCCGGTGCAACGATGACCAGTGATTTTATCGTGGGATTTTGCGGCGAAACGGACGAGGATTTTGAGCAGACGGTCGAGTTGGTTAAGTATTGCCGATTTCGCAACAGTTTCATTTTCAAATACAGTGAACGTCCCGGAACGAAGGCGGTGGAACTCTATGCGGATGATGTTCCCGAAGACGTGAAAAAGGACCGTAATAACCGATTGTTGGAAGTGCAGATCGCAATCTCGCGGGGTGGAACGGGACCGCAATCGTAAGATTTTGCAAAACACTACACTTTTTGCAAAACTGAACACGGTTTTGCTGGTTTAGCGGAGAAGGATTTTGAGATTCGAGGGGCGGGAGACGTGCTCGGCACGCAACGGCATGGATTCCGTCTAGATGAGCGACATAATTTGAACACACACGCACACTCTTCCCGAAGGGCATGGTACTTGAATTGTACCGCCATTCCGATTAGAATGACGGAACTGGTTTTGCCCTCCACTCGATTATGAAACAGATATTTACCTCCACACTTGCCCTGTTCGTTTTTTTTGTAACCGCCTTTGCCCAAGAAACGGAGCAGTGGTCAGGATTCCACGGTCCCAACGGTCAGGGAATTTCGAAGGCGACCGGTCTGCCGACCCAATGGTCTGCCACCGAAAACATCGCGTGGAAAACCCCCATTCCCGGCGAAGGTTGGTCGTCTCCCGTCATCTGGAATGACCACATTTTTCTCACCTCGGCAACGGACGGCGGAAAAGTGTGCCACCTCATTGCCGTTGACCGAAAAAGCGGGAAAATTTTGTGGGATAAACCGGTTTTCACACAAGAACCGCAAAACAAACACGACCGGAATTCGTTTGCCACGCCGACTCCCGTTACGGACGGGAAACATGTCTATGCCCTTTTTGGCAGCGGCGGATTCGTGGCTGCCGATTTCAAGGGAAACATCGTTTGGGAAAATACTGATCTCCACTATCGTTCTCAGCATGGACTCGGAACATCACCGATCATTTACGGCGATCTGTTGATTACCGCCATCAATCCGAGCGAAGGTCAAGTCGGTTGGCTACAACCCTGGGATAAGTCTTACCTGTTGGCTCTCGACAAGAACACGGGCAAAGAACGTTGGAAGGGCATGCGAGGGATGAGCCAAATCAGTCATTCCACGCCGGTCGTCATTCAGGTTGAGGGCAAAGACCAGATATTGAGCATGGCGGGGAGTGTGATTCAAGGTTTTGAACCGGCAACCGGCAAATTGATTTGGACGATCAACAATGAGGGGGAACCGGCAGTTCCCACTCCGGCAATCGGTGAGGGATTGGTATTTGCGGCAACGCGGGGCACAAGTCCGATCCTCGGAATCAAACCGGACGGCAAGGGGGATTGTACCGAAACGCATGTTGTTTGGGAACAAAGACGGAACTCACCAATGATTTCCTCATTTTTGTATGTAAAGCCGTGCCTTTATGCTGCAAGTGAAAATGGAACGTTTGCAGCACTGGATGCGGCGACGGGCGAAATCCTTTGGACACGTCGTCTCGAAGGCAACCCGGATGCTTCGCCGATTTATGCTGATGGAAAAATTTACGTCACAACGCACATCGGTGCGACAACGGTGCTCAAACCGAATGCCAATCCCAAACAGGCTGCCGAAGTGATTGCCGTCAATGAAATCGACGAGTCGGTTCAAGCGACGCTTGCCATTGCCGGTAAACAGATATTCCTGCGTACCGAAAAAGAACTGTGGTGCATCGGGAAGTAGAATGAATGAGATATTCTATCGCTACGGTCTGAGTGTTGGGTATTGCCACCACACGAACCGCGCGGGGTTGGGATTCACCGGCAATTTGCAAATCCATCAAAAACGCATTGATTCTTAAAAGGGCGTGTGTTACAATGATCCGGGAAATATGGGGGGTGCGTTGGGAGATGGTTCCGTGCGCGGAGTTAGTGTAACAGTTACTTCAAAAATCATCGCCGACCTTTCCCATATCAACGATGGCAATGCCGTGACGTTGCCGTGGGAAAAAATGAAAACCGGGAATGGAGCAGAGCAAAGTAACGAGGAGGTCGCAAGTTATGAAAATGTTTACATTCATAGCAATCATTGCCAGCGGGGCGATAATCGCCTACATTCCCATCGGTACAGGTTCAATGCAAGGCTTACAGAAGAAGGAACGATAAAAAAACAGAGAAACAAATTTCATGAGAAAAAGAGATTTTGCGACGGTTTTGGCTCTGATTTTCAGCGTTGGTCTCATCGCCTGTGGTATAGGAGATGAGGAAAGGAATGGGAATTCCAGACCGATGCCTGTAGCCATAGAAGATGTGTCGATAAAGGTGGAAATTTTGGAGGATAGCACAACTCCCGTAATCGACCGTTTCCATCCGGGTTCGCAAGACAATGGCTTGGGCTTCGAAAACTGTTCTGTCATCTATCATGATGGTGCGTACCACATGCTCGTCGTCGAAATGTTTATGGATGGACAAAGCGGAGGGGGTTACTGGGTGCCCGCTCGCATCGGACATTGGAAAAGCACCGATGGGGACGAGTGGACGCGGCTTGGCACGATTGTTCAAGGCACCAACGTATCCGACGAACGCAGAAAGTCCGCAACATGGTCGGCATCCTTTTTGTGGAATGAAGACGACAACCGCTGGAACATCTTTTGGCGTGGCGACGATGCAGCGTTTCGTTGGCAATCCGTAGCGGCAGGCACCGATGGTATCGCGGGACCCTACGAGGAAGTAAAAATGGTCGTTTCGCACGGTGGAGACAGGGGGAATAAATCATGGGCAAGCGGTTGGATACATTCTTTCGGCAATGTTTTCCGCGCCAATGACGGCAAACTCTATGCGTTTTTCAGCGACTTTATTGTGGAGAACGGCAATGTCAATTGGCCCACGGGACTACTTGTCAGCGAAGGGAGCGTTGATGGTCCGTGGAAGTATCTCGACACGCAAAAACCTACGTTTAACTATTGCGAAAATCCTTTTGTATCAAAGTACGACGGTATGTACCTTTGCGCTTACGACGATTTGCAACATTTGCATTCCATTGGGTTGGGCTATTCGCAGGACGGAGTCCACTGGAAACGCGTGATTGTGGATTTAGACGGGCATACCGACTGGGTGCAAGGCAATGATCTGATGTCTTTCCGCACACCAACGGGGCTTGTCAGAGAATCCAATGGAACCTATACGGTATTTTTTACCGCATATCAAAAACAATTTGGGTATTATTCCGTAGGCAAATTGCGGCTCAAAATTGACTTCATCACCACCCCGCAAACCGAGAAGGATAAGGAAGCACACAGGGTGGATATATCCGATCCCGCCTTGTGGACATCTATCAATGGGACATGGCACAACGAATTTGACGGTTTGAGTGTATTTGAAACGACCGAGCCGTCTTATGTCCGTGCTTATACACATAAAACCTTCTTGGATTTTGAAATGGAGACTTCAGTGCGTGCGGTAGGTACAACGCACGAAAAAAGACAAATATCCCATACCGATGCCCGGGCAGGCATCGTGTTCGGCAAAGCGGATTTGGGAAAAAACGATGATTACTATTGCATATACGCCTCGGCAAACAGGACAATTACCCTGGCAAGAGGCAATCAAGTCATCAAGGAAGTAAACTTCACAGAAAGTTTGTTTACCTACAGGCGGCTTAAAGTAAAAGTTCAAAACGGCACCGTGTCGGTTTATTTCGCAGGAAATGATACACCTCTAATCGAACATGACTTGCAGAACCACCATAAGGGTTATGTCGGGTTGTTTGCCGGAAAAGAACATTTACACTTCGAGTCGGTTTTTTTAAGAGAACTATAGATTATAACAGGTTACCGCAATGGGCACAGTGACGTGTCCAATAGAATGAGAATCAAAATGTCGAAAAATGTCGTACTGAATATCCCGTTGCTGATTTTTATGTTGTTTGGCTCGGTTGTCTGTTCCGAAGAACCGGGAGCAAGGTTTACCAAAGACGAAGGCGGGAATGACGTTTTTACCCTCGGCGATCAAAAGATGCTCGCATTGGGGATTGACCTGTTTGCTTATGCCGGGCGGTACGAAAATGAACCGTATGTGAAGATGCAGTTGCAGTATGCTCGCCGTGCTAATTGTACCGCGGTTACGATTCCCTGTGTCTGGTACACGATGGAAAAGGTCAAGGATACCTACGATTTTTCGTTGATCGACACTTTTTGCGAAATGAGCGTTGCCGCCGGAATGAAATTGATACCCTATTGGCATGGAACCAATTTTGCCGCAATTGATCCGCTGTTTACGCCTGAATATATCCGAAACGATAAGGAAACCTACAAACGTATCGTTGGACCCAATGGACAGCCGGGTGAGTTGATCGAAAACGATAAAATGAATTGCCTGAATTGCGTTCCGATGCGGGAACGTGAGGTCAAGGCTTATACGGAACTCGTCAAGCACATCAAATCCCAAAAATATGCAAACGATGTTTTGGCATTCATTCCGTTGAGTGAACACAATTATGTTGGCGCGGTCGGCGAATGGGGGACTCCACAAATAGTGTATCCCATGCTCAATGCGAGGTGTCATTGCGACCAATGTAACGTATTGTATGAATTGCGCAAAGACAAATACGTTGGCGAGTTCAATAACGTCGATTTTATGACCGACCTGTTCGCCGATTATGGAAAAGCGATGGTCGAATCGGGACTGGATCAGTGGAATACGCCGGTTTTGGCACAAGTGTGTCCCAAGAGTTACATGCGGCACGAATATTGGCGATACGCAGAAAATCCCGAAGTGTTGATGAAGCAAATCAAGCATCCCAATTTCTTCACGGCTCCAAGCGTTACCGAAGCGGGCACTGTGGAAACCCATATTAAAGATATGGACCATTTCAAAACCTTGCATTCCCATAGGGTGTTTGCGCAGGGCATGGGAATCGGACACGCACTCTATGAAGGGGATGGAGCGCAGCATGTGATCATCACCAATTATGGCGGACTGGGGGGAATTTACTGGGATTCGGCATATGCAGTGACGGAATACTCACTTGCCGATAATCCGCGTGTGGCTCAGAGAATCCGTACGCAATTCGGTTATTTGAAATCCATTGAATACCACTTGGCACGTCTCAAGAGCAGTCCCGAAAAACTGGCATACTGGCAACCGCATACTCCGCTTGTGAACCATGTATTGGGGAAATTTAATATCACCATTGATGCGGAACCGGATACCTTTGGGACGGTGATGCTTGTCCAACCGAATGAATTAGTCGTCAGCGGCACCAATTTTGACAAAAACTATTCTGTAACGATCAAGAGTGATGAAAACATGCAGCAGTACGCTTACGAAATGGGTTGCTATGATCGGGTTTCCGGTGAATGGTACAAATATGCGGAAACACCGGTACACATCGATGGCAAGTCGGCAAGTATTACCATGACAGGCGACAGCGGCGAATACTGGAAAGCGGCACTCCGTGTTTACTTAAAAACGAAAAATAATGCTGGCGGCAACTTCGCAGCGAGAAAAAGTGTCACTTGCAGCGGTTTCGCCAGTGACCATGCCGCAACCAACGTAGTGGATAACGACCCTTCCACGTTTTGGAGCCCGGAAAATAATCGAACCGGGTTCATTGAGTTGGACTTAGGTGAGGAAGTCCGGTTAAGGAACATCACACTGTCTTACAATAATCCGCAAACGAAGGATTATCAAATTTTCATTGCCGAAAACCATCGAAAGGATTTTTCACTGATCAAAGAGATCGTCGGGGAAAAGCAGGACCGCAGTTCACTGGAGATAGGTGGACTTGCAAGGTATCTACGGATTGTGTACACGCAATCGGAAAAAACAGAACTTTGTAATATCGACATCAAAGCGGAACATTACGATTACCAAATTCCTCTCTCACCGCAATACATTGACATTGGCAAGGACCCTGAAAATAACGAAGAAAACAAAACGAACCGATCGGGTACAGCCGGAACGGTCAATCTTGCTCTTAATCGACCACTGAACGCGACATCTGCCGCTTTGGGATTTCCCGCTTCCAACCTTAACGATGGCAATCCCGGATCAAAATATGTTGCTCTTGAAACCCGTCACATACAATTAGTCGTCGATTTAGAAGAAAGACGGGAAATCAAGAAATACATCGTCAGACATGCAGGCGGAGCGGAGAACAACACCCGGGACTTTGCCATTCTTGTGAGCGATGATAACGTAAACTGGAATATCGTTGATGTCGTTCTCAACAACGAAAAAGACATTAGCGAATTTTACATTGATGCGTACGGAAGATACGTGATGCTCTACGTAGAGCGACCGAAAGAAATGAAAGGTTACGTCCATTGCGTCCTTTGTGAATGGGAAATCTACGGAAATGAATAATTCTTGGTGAAAAACGTTGACAATCGGTCTTGGGTGTGGTACGGTAGTAGTGCCGTCGGTTGCGCCGTTGTGATCGGCTACGTTAGCACTTTTTGAGGAGGATTACCCATGGAAAATTCTGTCATTTTTAACGCTCCCAATGGGAAGTATGGTCGTGCCGTTGCACATAATGGCATGCGGCAAACACGAGGGTTCACGCTCGTCGAACTGCTCGTCGTTATTGCGATTATCGGAATGTTAATCGCCTTACTCTTGCCCGCCGTCCAGGCTGCCCGCGAAGCCGCCAGACGGATGCAATGTTCTAACCATCTGAAACAAATCGCTTTGAGCGTCCACACGTTTCACGCCACTCGTGATGCTATTCCGCCAATCTGTATTCACACCCAACTGGAGACGATTTTCCCGATCCTGTGGCCCTATACAGAACAGCAGGCGGCACTGGATATCATCGAAAATCTGGCGGGTTCAAAGGCGGGTTGGTATGCCGCCTGGTTCACTGACTCTCCACTGTTTAAGGAGAATTGTATTGGTAATGTATTCTTGAATGTCTTTAACGACCAGGAGAGGCAAGCTTTAAGTTCCGTCCCTTACATAAAATGTCCCTCACGCCGCTCAGGAGTCAAGATGCTGGCGGATCCAAATGAAGTATATACAGCCGGACCCCGCGGCGATTATTGTGTTGTCGTTACAAAACGGCAGCCGGAATGGAGTCCCGCGTACGGTTGGGGAAATTTCACTTTTCATTACACTGATGCTAACACCAATTACACCATGTATCGTGGTCCCTTCCGTTTGCCCGCCTATACAGGTGGGAATCCAGCTCAGGAATGGGATGGATGGACGACCATAAGGGCTTGGAATCTAAATCAGACGATGTCACTCTGGCAGGATGGAACAAGTAACCAAATTATCTTTGGTGAAAAAAATATCCCCATTTGGGCATTGGAACAAAATATGGATACCTCGTGGGCGGATTGCGCCTGGTTGTACGATGCTTCGTACATAGTCGCTCACTACAATCTACATCCCCTTTCCTTTGCAAGGTTTATAGTGGATTTTCCCGGTCACGTGAACATTGCCCGGTCGCCCAATGATCCTGGTGTCGTGCGCACCAATGATTTTATGTGGCAAGGACAGTACGGTTTGGGGAGTTGCCATCCGGGAACGGTAGGTTTGGCATTGGGTGATGGTTCGGTGCGCGGTGTCAGTGTGTCGGTCCTTTCGAAAGTGCTCGCAGACCTCACCGATGTCAGCGACGGCAATGCCGTGTCGTTACCGTAGTTATCACAACCTTTTTTACAGGAGATCACTTCATGAAATTGGACAATTATTTGTTTCGGTATAGCACGGGTATGTTGCTTTTGGTGTGCCTTGTTGCGTTCGGTTGTAGCCAAAAAGTCAAAGTATCAGGTACCGTTACGTATTCTGATACCGGCGAGCCGGTCAAATTCGGTATGGTCATGTTCACTGGCGAGAAGGAGGCGGGGCGCGGCACCATCAATGATGGAAAGTATTCCGTTGGAATCGTCAAAGACGGCGATGGTATCCCGCGTGGTACCTATCGCATTTCCGCAGATTCGTTGCCTCCCGTGAAACCGCCGATGACCGCGATGGGCGGTGCACCGGGTGCAGGTCCCCCTATGCCAACGTCATCAGGTAAAGAACACGAGGTGTATTACACCGAGGAGCCGGAGACCATAGAGATCAAGAAATCCATGACTTATGATTTCCAAGTTGAGCGGGGAAGCCGGGCAGGGTCAATGCCGCGTTAGTAGAAAAGAATGAGATATTTCCGTCGATACAGTCCGAGTATTGTGTTGTCGTAGCAACCAAGCCTGAACTGCGAAGAGGAGGGATTCCGCCGAAAA
>Ga0082212_10011886_pt1 | contig 11000 bp, 9 predicted proteins | sample TergutNt197P3_FD_71548 | JGI IMG/M metagenome (GOLD analysis project Ga0082212, IMG submission 71548) | Neocapritermes taracua P3 segment gut microbial communities from Petit-Saut dam, French Guiana - Nt197 P3 | ecosystem: Host-associated > Arthropoda: Insects > Digestive system > Gut ...
AAAGTACAGGTTAAAAAAAATTAATTTGAAATGTTAATTCATTAATATACAAATAGATATAATTTATACGCAGCTTGCTATGCCTTATTAGTCAGTATGTTAGAGAAAGGTGCGAAACATTAGGTGTTTACCAAAAGGAACTGCACAATTATCAGTTAGATAGCGGCAATCAAATGCAAGAGCCAATTTTGGAAAAGACTGACGGAGAAATACCTTACACCGAAGCTCCGATGTTTCGCAATCAACTTTTTGAGGTTGTAAAAGATGATGCAAGTTTTGGCTACCTGTTTTATCAATTAGGCGTTGAGAAAAACAAAAAAAGCGCATTCCATAAAAGTAAGCCGATTCAATGTGTTCCCGATGATAACGCCATTGCAACAGCTATTCAAAGATACAGAGATGATTATCCTAAAACAAGTTTAGATGAATTTCTTGACGACAGTTTCAACTATGAACAATATAGTTTCCTTACAGAAAACAATATTTTTTCGGAAGATGCTGTAAATCTTTTGTTGTATTTCAATACAACATACCTTATGTATGATAAAATTCGATGTTTGAAAAATAAGTTGTCAGAGGTTAATCTATATTGTAAACAATTTGAACTTCCGAGTGAAGTGCATAAATATTGGGCATTTTCATTTATTATTCAAATGATTGATGAATTTGAAAAACAAGATAAACAGTTAGAACGCTGCAAAAACGAAATACAAAAAATAATTCGCCCGATAGAAAAAGCACTATATCCAAATGGGATAGGGATAGATAGGCAGGACAATATAGATACCGAATTTTCTCAACGAACTTTTAAAGTAACAACCGATGTAATGATGTTACTTTTGAAAAAAGCGAGTATTTGCGCGACTTCTGACGACAAGGCAAAAATGGCACGACTGATAAGTTATTTAACCGGCTTTTCTGTTGAAAGAATCCGGCAACGCCTGTCAAATACAGACGAATTAACCTCTCGACACAAAGATGAAGTTGATACTATAAACAAAATTCTCAAAGACTTAAACCTTGATGAATCAATAAAATACAATAAACAACGATAATATGTAAGGACTTACAGCAACCCATTACACCCTCGTTTTGCCTATTCTTTTGTACCACTATTCAAATTTGAGTAGTGGTTTTCTTTTTATTGGCACAAAAGAAAATCCAACCGCCGAAAACAGTAAAAAATTATGTTTTCAGATGAAAAATTGAAATGGTCAAAATTCTTGTACAACACGCCGCAAAGGTTTTTGATGCGTTGCCTGCCGACACCACCCCGCCACCAACTAACAATCCAAAATTAGCATTGTTGCAGGCATTGCCGCAACAATTCGACCGTACAAAGTACATTGAAGTTGCAAGGCAGTTAGATATACAGGAAAGCACAGCCGACAAACAAATTGCAAGATTTTGTAATGCAGGATTATTAACCCGACAAACACACGGTAACTATGCAAAGAGAACAGAATAACAAGGCAAAACATGAAGTAAGAGTCTCAAAATAAACAAGTTTTTGAGGCTCTTTGTTTAGAAAGTTATTAACATAATCGAGGAAAATATTAGAAAATATATTATTGTTTCGGAAAAAAGTTGTACTTTTGCCGAAAATTGTCAAGATGTAAAAACTCAATGTTATGATGTTTACAGAAAGAATAAAACAGTTACGCGAAGAATGCCAAATACCTCAAAGGGTATTAGCTGCTGCTTTGGAAATTGACACCGCTACCTATTGCAAAATTGAAAAAGGCGAGCGGAAAACCAAACGGGAACAGGTATTTATAATCGCCAACTTGTTAAAAGCGGATAAAGATGAACTCTTGAGCCTTTGGCTTGCCGAGCAAGTTTATAGCGTTGTAAAAGACGACGAACACGCCAATAAAGCATTAAACATTGTTGCAAAAAAGTTGTAGAATATGGCAGAATTAAAATTTATTGACCTTTTCGCAGGGCTTGGTGGTTTCCACTTAGCCCTTCAAAAGTTAGGGCATAAGTGCGTTTTTGCAAGCGAACTCATACCCGAATTGCGCGACCTATACAAGCAAAATCACTGTATGGAGTGCGCAGGCGACATTAACGAGGTCAAGATACAAAAAATTCAAAAACACGACATTCTGTGTGCGGGTTTCCCCTGTCAGCCATTTTCGCAAGCAGGGTTTCAGCAGGGATTCGATGATGAAAAAGAAAGGGGAAATCTTTTTTACAAGATTATGGAAATTTTGGAATACCATAAACCTGAATTTGTTTTTCTTGAAAATGTGCCAAATCTTAAATCGCACGATAACGGAAACACATATAAAGTGATACACAATTCACTCGAAGAATTATACGAAACGAAAGATGATATTATTTCCCCGCATTATTTCGGCATACCTCAACACCGTACTCGTTTTTATATTGTTGGCAGGTTAAAATCAAAAGGAGGACTAAAAGATTTTCAATTCCCAGACCATACCGATAGACCGGATTGTAATATCAACGATATAATCGTTCCCGAAGATGACGATTATATGACTTTGAAAAAAGTTACTCGAAAACACCTGGAAGTTTGGCAGGAGTTTTTGGATTTACTTGTTGAGAACAAGGCGCAACTCCCAACTTTTCCAATTTGGGCAATGGAGTTTGGGGCAACTTATAGGTATGATAGTATTGCACCATATTTTCAAAGAGGTTTTGAACTAAAAGGTAAAAAAGGTGCATTTGGAGAGGAAATAACAGGAAATTCAAAAGATGACTTTTTACAGTGCTTGCCTATTTACTCTCAAACTAACAAAACAGAATCAAACAGAAATTTCCCTGATTGGAAAAAACAATTTATTCGCCAAAACAGAGAATTTTACGAAGTAAATAAGTCTTGGATTGACACTTGGATTGACAAAATCAAAAACTTTGAAAATAGCCACCAAAAATTTGAATGGAATTGTGGACACGAAGAACAGCCTAAAATAAACAACAAGATTGTCCAGTTTCGACCTTCGGGCATTCGAGTAAAAAAGCCTACATTTTCACCAGCTTTGGTTTTAACAACGACACAAATTCCAATTTTTCCTTGGGTTGAAACAGCGAAAGGGGAAATTGGCAGATATATGACTAAAAAAGAAGCGGCAAAACTTCAATGTATGGAAGATTTAAGTGAATTTCCCGATACTATTGCAAAAGCCTTTCGCGCTTTTGGCAATGCGGTAAACGTTGAGGTAGTAAAAAAAATCGCAGAAAATTTATTGGTAGATTATGAAACAAATTAATCAAGTATCTATTGCACTCCAACCAAGAGTTTACACAACCTTTCGAGCGTTGAACAACACCGTTGCAAACACGCTTGGAGAGTATGTTGATAATGCCGTGCAAAGTTATCTCAATAATAAAAATCATTTAGTGGCTGTTGAGCCGGATTATAAATTAGAAATCAAAATAATTGTTGATTGGACTGAACGCACAATCACAATTACAGACAATGCCGCAGGTATTAGTGTTGATAATTACGAAAAGGCTTTTCAGCCTGCTTATGTCCCGTCAGACAAAACAGGACTGAATGAATTTGGTATGGGTATGAAAACCGCTTCCGTTTGGTTAGCGGATAATTGGTCTGTTCGCACCAAAGCTTTGGGCGAACCTGTAGAACGCTTAACGGAATTTGATTTGAATAAAGTTATAAATGAAGGGAAAGAAGAATTGATTGTCAAAGAAATACCTAAACCCGAAAATGAACATTACACAACGATTGTGCTTTCAAATCTTTCAAACAAGGCTCCTTCTACAAACCAAATGGATAAAATTAAACGGCATTTATCCAGCTACTACCGAAAATTTATCAGAAATGACGAAGTTAGAATTTCTATCAATGGCGAACTGTTATCATATCCCGATTACGAAATTTTAGATGCACCGTATTATAAAAATTCCGATGGTGTGGATATTTTTTGGAAAAAGGAAATTGATTTTGAATTGGACAGATATAAAGCGAAAGGCTTTATCGCTATACTTAAGCAGATGCAGCAAACAGCTAACGGTATTGCCTTGTTGAGGCGAGGAAGAATTATTGAGGAAAAATACTTCCCGCCTGTCCTTTGCGGTCAAGTCGGTTCGCCGCGATACAAAAGGATTTTTGGAGAAATAGAACTTGAGGGTTTTGATGTGTCGTTCAATAAAAACAAATTTACAGATGAAGATGATTTGTATGTTTTTATGGAAGCCTTAAAAGACGAACTTACCGCACCAGAATTTGATTTATATGGTCAGGCAGAATATTATAGACAACGAGCAAAAGAAGAAACTTCTAAAATAGCAAAAGGAATTACTTTTGTTCTTAAAAAAGAAGCCAAGCCTCGCGAACTCACAAAAAGAGTACAAGAAGCGGAAGTTAAATCTCAAAATATTCAATTAGCAGTTCAATCTGAAACTTCAATACAAAAAGCGGAGGCTTTGGGTACTCATTCCGACTTCTTTACGCTAAATGGGATAGATTATACGCTTAAAGTTGATTTAGTTAACGATACAACCACCGATAAACTTTATTCGGTAGCCTTAGAAGAAAGTACGAGTTTGTTTGACACGCCAAACAGTAAGACCATTGTTTGCAAAATCAATCTTGCACACCCATTTTTTACTCGTTTCGATCAATTCAAAAAAGCCGACAATTATCAGCCTATTGTGGCGATATTCAAAGCACTTGCTTTGGCAGAAATTATGGCTCCAAATAGGGGAACAACAAACCCTACAAATATTAGACTATTGTTTAACAATTATATGCTTCAATAATATGGAAATTCAAATATTATCCCCACAATCAAATATTGGATTTTCTCCAATTATCGGAGATAGAACAACAGAACTCATTGAACGTTTGAGAAAAAAACTTGACCAAGACGAGATTGATAGTCTGTTGTCAGAAACAACCGATATTTTATCACACTGTACAAATCCGAACATAAACGAGGCTCAATCAGTAACAAATCTTGCTTTTGGATATGTTCAGAGTGGCAAAACAATGTCTTTTACAGCATTGTCGGCAATGGCTAATGATAATGGATTTAGGGTAATTGTCTATTTTGCAGGAACAAAAAACAATTTACTAACACAAACAACAAAACGATTACGAAAAGATTTAATCAACAATGGAGAAAACAAGGATTTTTACAAATTACACGAAAATCCAACTGTAGAAGATGAACAGCGTATCAGAAAAGAATTGCAACTAAGTACAAAGCCTGCTATTTTGATTACAGTATTAAAACATTATAAATATATCAATGCTCTTGCTGACATTTTCAATTCTCCACAGGTTAAATCCGTATTGGGAAATAGTGCTGTTTTAATCATTGACGATGAGGCAGACCAAGCAAGTTTAAATGGATATGCTTACAAAAACAGCAAATCAGAGGAATGGGAAGACGATGACGAAGCCACAACAACTTACAGCAGTATTTTGAAGTTAAAAGCGTCTATTCCCAATCATTCCTATATTCAATACACTGCTACTCCACAAGGACCGTTATTGATAAGTATGTTGGATTTACTTTCGCCTAAATATCATACTGTTTTAACGCCGGGTAAGAAATATACAGGTGGCAAAACTTTTTTTAGAGATAATCCTGAATTAGTTCTGGAAATTCCTGACAAGAGGTATTTAATAGCAAAAAAAACAGATTAGCACAACCACCTCAAACCTTGATAGATGCTTTGCAGATTCATTTAATGAACGTTGCTTTGGTTGTTCGTATCTTGAAAAAGGAGCAATATTTATCTATGATGATTCACGCCGACAAAGAACGTGATGCAAGTCGTACCTTTTTTCAATGGGTAACGAATATGATAGATTCGTGGATTGATAAAATAAATAGTGATGAAAACGATTTGGCAAGAATAGAACTCGTTGATGAGTTCAAGAAAAATTATCCCGAAGTTGTCAGGCATTACGATTCGCCAGATGACATTGTCCCCTCTTTTGACGAAATTTTAGAACAATTACGAGATGTGATTTTCGACACACACATTGCCCTTATCATTGGAGATTCAAATCATAGAGAAGTCGATTGGGAAGGTTATTCTTCGCATATATTGGTAGGTGCTGAAATGCTTAATCGTGGTTTTACCGTTGAAAATTTGGCAGTTACTTATATGCCTCGTTATAGTGTCGGAAAATCTACAGCGGATACAATTCAACAAAGATGTCGTTTCTTTGGGTACAAATTGAATTATTTGAAATCGTGTAGAGTGTATTTGCCAGATGACACCACAATTGAATATGCTGAATATGTTGAACACGAGGAAGAAATGCGTAAATGGCTAAAAGAAAATACTTCTCTTGAAAAAGTTGAACAATTATTATTAATAACGCCAAGACTAAATGCCACGCGCAAAAATATCCTTTCGGTAAATACCGTTCAAACAAAACTTAACGGTTGGCGCAAAATGAATGCATTCCAAGCCATTGAAGAAAATACACGTTTCGTAAATCATTTTATCAGCCAAACTAACTTCACAAATGAAAAGAATTACGGAACGCCAGACCGAAACCACCGTTTTGCAAAACTTCCAATACAAGAAGTTATTGAGTTCCTTTCTGATTTCAAATTTTCCAATATGCCTGATGCCGCTCGCAAACAAGCAACAATTAGATATATGAAATATCTTGCAACAACGGAAAATTCTCCGTTACAACACGCCTATATTATCCAAATGGCGTATGCGGGAGAAGCCCGCGAGCGTGCTTTTAACGAAGAAACAATGAGATTGAAAGAGTTACACACCGGACGTTCAACTTCGGGACAAGAGGTTTATCCGGGAGATGCGAAAATTAAATTTGAAGATTCAATTTGTATTCAAATTCATAAGGTTAAACTCAAAAGCGATTCTATTTCTTGGGGGAATAAAGTCGCCTACACATTGGCTATTTACTATCCCGAAGATTTTGCAATTAATTATGTAACAACAGAAAGTCAAAACGAAAATTTATAATAAAGAATGGGGTACTCAATTTATAAAATATTTGCAGATTTGCAGCGAAAGGAAACTATCAATAAAGATAGCTTTTCGGCAGCTTCTTTGCCGTTTACCCAAAAACACAAAATTGGTATTTCTACTGAAGGATACCCTATGTTTTTTATTGAGTGTAGTAATACTACCCATTCGTTAGATATAAATCTTGAATTTATTTCCGTTCTTTTTAATAGAACTTGTCGATTGTCGGAAGATAATAATCAATCCGACAATATTTATACAATCATTTCATTAAAAACAGAAAACATTGATTTTCAACAATATTTTCTTGAAGTAGTCTGTATTGTATTAGAACAATTGCCTGAAAGTCCCACCCATAAGCAACTAAAAACAGAAATTCAAAAGTTGATAGAGTTGTTCAGTCGTTTTAATCGTCCACCGCGTAAGACAATACAAGGACTTTGGGCTGAGTTATTTATTATTGAACAAGCCAAATATCCCGAATATCTGATTCAGTCGTGGCACTCCTCTCCAGAAGATAAATTTGATTTTAATGATGGACAAGACAAAATTGAAGTGAAAAGTACCTCGGCAGCCCGACGTGTTCACAACTTCGCTCTCGAACAACTGAATCCAAATAGAAATTCCAATTTATTAATAGCTTCTGTTTTTGTTATTCAAACAGGGCGAGGGAAAAATATATTCGACTTAAAAGATTCTATTTTTAAACGAGTGCAAAATTTACAATTACAATTCCGATTAAATGAAATTTTATCTCAAACGCTTGGCAGCGATTTTGATAAAGTATTTGATGTCTATTTCGATTATCAACAAGCACTTGATACACTTGCATTTTTTGATTTCAAAGACATTCCTACAATTAGTAATGATAATATACCCGAAGAAGTTAGCAATGTGCGTTTAGATTGCGACCTTTCTCGTGTTGTTACCATTAAAGATAAAGTGTTTGATACTTCGCACAGTCCACTTTTTAGAAGCATACAGATATGAAAATAGAAAAAATATATCCCGAAACACTGAGGCAACTGATGGTTGAGGTTTTGGAAAATTCGCCAAAATTCTCATACATTAGCGGCACACAGCCTTTTTTAATGTCATTTAATAGTCAAGAATATTATGTTTATGTAAAAAATTTGTCTTCTGCATACTTCAAAGAACGACCAGATACAACGCGAGCACAACTTCCTAAGCGAGATGATTTTGACGAAATAAAGAAGTCGCCCAATCCATTCATTTTTTTAGGTTACGACCAAGCCAATGATGTTTTAGTTTGTTGGAATTTCCACATAGCCAAAACACGCCTAAATGAAAAGGAAAGTGTTTCATTTTATTCTCGCCAATTTTTTCAGGAAGAAGTTTCTTTGGGAACATTTCTACGTAAACGCCTGAAAAACGATGATGAGCCTATTCTTTTTAAACGCAAGGATTTGATTGAGTTTTTCAATCAAATAGACACTTTTTTCCCACTTACCGAAAATAACACACCGACTACTTACTTCGACACCCCTGAATTACCAGTAAAAGTAGAGCCAATTGAAAATAAAAAACTATTTGCTTTCAACGGAAAGCTATTGAAAATAACCGATAATACACTAATTGAACAACTTAAACCCCTTATTGAAACAAAGCATACATTTGAAGCATTGAAGCTTGCGGAAAGTTTTTACAAAGAACAGTTCCCATTGATGACTTTAAGGGATTGGAGTGCGTTAATCAAAAATATTGATTTCGAGGAGGCTATTTCTGAACCATTAAGCAATACCGATTATTCGGAAATTCATTGTAAAATTTATTCTATTGATAATGTGAGAAATAGATTTATCAATTATATGCAAGATACAGGATTGTCTGAAAGGTCTATTTCTCATTATATACAAGCCTTGTCCGGCAGAATTTCAGAGGGGATAAGAACTTATTTATTCCCTGATTTAGAAGATGTTTTTAAAGTTACAGATATTTTTCTTCTTAATTCTTGGCTATCGAAATTGTTTAGTAATCAGGAATATATGATACTTGATGAAATAGGCAAAAAGATGTACAGTTGCGCTTTGAAAAAATACATTCAGTTTGTAGAATTTTTATCTTCAAAAGAAACATAAATTGTTGCAGAGCCGCAAACTCCTTACATAACAACACCTAAACAAGAGAGTTCTCCCAACAATGAAAAACGGAAATCACACATATTGAAAGTAACTTATCCTGATGGTCGAGTTATCGCAGAAAGAGTGGTTAATAAAACTTTTATAGACGTTATTAAAAGCGCAGGTGTTTCAAATGTTCAGGCGTTAGGTATCTTTGTGAACAAAATTAATTTGATTTCCGAAACCGTATTGTCCCGTTATGAAATATCTCAGAAGCCAATCGGCAACGGATTATACGTTATGACGTGTTGCGATACGAACACTAAACAACGCATAATAGAACAAATATCAAAAGCGTTTAATATGGGGCTAAAAGTAGAGAAAGTATTGATATTGTAAATAATAAATCAAAGATATATGTCCGAATCTCAAAACATAGAATACAAAAGCAGTTGGCACGATGATTATCTGAAATGGATATGCGGTTTTGCTAATGCGCAAGGTGGTAAAATCTATATCGGTATGAATGATTCCGCTACCGTTGTTGGTTTGCCCGACCAAAAAACTCTGATGGAAGAAATCCCCAACAAAATCAAAAACTTAATGGGAATTACCGCCGAAGTCAATCTTTTGCAGGGAAACGGCAAAGATTGCATTGAAATTGTCGTACAACCCTATTCTGTTCCAATTTCCCTGCGCGGCAGATATTATTACCGTAGTGGTAGCGTGAAACAAGAACTTACCGGCGTTGCTCTCAACGAATTTCTTTTGAAAAAAGCAGGACAAACTTGGGATAATGTGATTGAACCGAGAGCCACTTTTGCCGACATTGACGAAAATTCGGTAAAACAATACTTGGTAATTTCAAAGGAGAAGGGTAGATTACCCGATTTTGACGGTTTGACAACCGAGCAAATATTTGACAAACTGCACCTTATTGAAAACAGACAACTCAAACGAGCCGCCATAATTTTGTTTGGGAAAGACCCTTGCCGTTTTTACCCGAATGTTTATGTTAAAATCGGTCGCTTCGGCAAGGACGATAAAGACTTGCGCTACCAAGATGTGGAAGAAGGCAATATTATTGTTCTGTTACGCAATGTTTTAGAAAGGTTGGAGCAAAAATATCTTATCAAAAATATCACTTTTGAGGGAATGTACCGTATTGAAACGCTTGAATACCCTACACTTGCGCTTCGCGAAATGTTGCTCAACTCGATGGTACACCGTAGTTATATGGGCAGTTTTTCGCAAATGCGGGTATATGACAATAAAATCAACCTGTGGAACGAGGGCGGTTTGCCCGAAGGAATTACTTTGCAGGCGTTGAAACTCGAACACACCTCGAAGCCGAGAAATCTGCTGATAGCCGATGTTTGTTTCAAAGGTGGATTGATTGATGCTTGGGGACGAGGTACAATCAGTATCATTGACGAATGCAAAGTTGCAGGACTTCCCGAACCCGAACTTACAGAGCGGGACGGTGGATTTTTGGTAACGCTTTTCAAAAATAGATTTTCAGCAGAACAACTACAACAGTTAGGTTTGAATGAAAGACAAATAAAAGCCGTTTTGTATGCGAAAGAGAAAGGTAAAATTACAAATGCTGAATATCAGGAAATCAACAGTATTTCTGAAAGAACGGCTTCACGCGAAGTATCAGAACTTGTTAAAGCAGGTATATTAGAGCAGGCAGGCACTTTTGGGGCAGGTAGTTTTTATAAAATAAAAACGCCACAATAACGCCAATGCCGCCATAATAACGCCACAATAACGCCGTTTTTCTCAATATCCTCAAAATCCGCAAGCGTATTTTTTGAGGATATTCTTTTTTTATTTTATCGGTATAAATACATTTTATAAGTGCTCCGCACAAAAACAACGCAGGTAAAAAGGTATTCGTCAATCGCTCCCTTTGTTCCACAAAAACACGCTTGCAAGGGCAAGACAAGCGGCTAAAAAAAA
>Ga0082212_10011887_pt1 | contig 11000 bp, 10 predicted proteins | sample TergutNt197P3_FD_71548 | JGI IMG/M metagenome (GOLD analysis project Ga0082212, IMG submission 71548) | Neocapritermes taracua P3 segment gut microbial communities from Petit-Saut dam, French Guiana - Nt197 P3 | ecosystem: Host-associated > Arthropoda: Insects > Digestive system > Gut ...
AGGTTTTTCGGAATAGTTCATTATTGTCTTAATATCTTTATGTTCCAATCCAATCCAATCAGTTATGAATGTATCAATCGCCTCTTTTACATCCACACTTGAAACGATTCCGTTTTGCAAATAGTCCACAAATTCAGAAGCACTGAAACCTTTTATGTTATGATTAGGGTCGTTCAAAAAGGATTGCAACCGATTGCAATTGTCGAGAAAAGGGCTATATATTAATGACGTTATGTGATCGGCTTGTATATCAAACGTTTCGCTGAGAAATGTGTACCCATCCTTGACCTTATTATCACTTGTAAAGGCACTACTTGCTTTATATATTAAATCTTTCGGGAAATTTTTTGCACTCATTTTTTCTTTAACGTGTTCAATATGCGCCTTTAGGTGTTCCTCATAGTTATGTCCACCCCTTCTACCTGCCCAATGTGCCATTACTGCCGGATAGAAGCAATCTGTTTCGGAGAAATTAAATGCGTCATCATGAAATTCAAATCCCAATTCATTTAACATCCCTCTGAATGTATCCACATGAAAATCAAGACCTTCAAATATATTTAATAAGTTCGGATATTTTATGAAACTATTTTTGCTTTGCTTTAAGCTCTCTGCTCCAAAATAGTAACGACTAAATCTATTTTGCAGTTTTGTGAAATTGTCAATAAAGGTTTTCTTGCCATCTACATTCTGGTTCTTCTTTGAATTTTCAGATTTATTTATAAATTGAAAAACAGAATTAGTCCACTTTGTGTAGTCGTCCTTTTCTTGACTTGAATCCCCTGTCACAACGTAATCAATTTTATTTTGGGGATCTATCGAATATTCAATAATAGTCATTATCATATCTATATTACAGCTATAGCAAAAAGTATGCCGTCCAAGCCCTTTTGACAAATGCCCCAACAATAGCAATTCCCTTCTAAACACTTTTTTTATAAATGCGGGCATGGATATTCTATATGTATCATTGAAAAATTTATCTAAACACTCCTTTGAATATGTATAATTTTTTGTTTTAAAGGTTATTTTTACATTTTTGTCATTATTGAGCCCTAATTTGTTAATTACGTTACGAATGTTAATAAACACCCCTTCCCTCATTCCGGGGTGCAGATGAACTAATATATGCAAAACCAAAGGGTTTTTTGACTCAATGTTGAATAATTCCTGTACATACCTTAAAAATACTAACGCCATCGTACTATCCTTACCCCCGCCATATGCTATCAGAACATTCAATTTATCGTATTTATTTTCAGCGAGATATCCTCTCATCACATCTTTTTGGCGTTGAGCTTCAAATATATATTTTCGATCAAATTCATCACTAAAGTAATTTTCAAAAAATCGCTTGATGTCTATAGACGTATAATAGTCCTTGTATTCTCTAAACGCATCAGTAAAAAAATCATTTCTTTCATCTTGTTGGAATACGGTTCCCAAAACATCATTTCCCTTTTCGCCCTTTTTTAGTGTATACTGTATTAATTTTTTGCTTGACGAAAAGAAAAGGACAGGGTGTATATGGTCAGTTTCTACAACTGTATTATCCTTATTTGTAAGGACAAGTTTTATTACTTCTTCAGCTTGACTTTCCCAGTAGATTATTTTGCTTTTTCTCTCGTCATGATCAGCTATATTTTTTGACATATTTTCGTGGTACTCGTGTCTTTTTTTCTTTCCATAACATACTAATATTTATCTCTGCTCTTTTTTTGACGACAATATCTACAAGCAATTTTTTATAATCCTCATATAAGTTAGGTGCAGAAATATTACCAAAAGCAGGAGTATATGATAAAATATATAAATGTTCCTTTATCCCGCTACTGTTGTCATCAAGTATTCTTTTCATTTCATTGATCATATCGCCAAGTAATTGACTGATATTGTGAATCTCTTGTGCGTTTTTCTTTTTTTGGGAAAACCATACTATAAGAGGCACTACAATGGTCGTTATAATCCCCAAAATAGTTGCTGTAATTGCCAGAATAGCAACAAGGTGTTCTGGATTGTTATAAATCATTAGCAATCCAACCAAAATAACGACAAGTGAAATTATGCCAGCAAAAATTAAGAAGTGATGCGATTTAACTTTACACACTGTTTTATCATCCTTTCGTGATTTTATTTATATATAAAAGCGATACAACATAAAACAAGCCTAACTTATGACCCATATAATAAAAGCAACCCTATACGTACCTACCCCTCCGACAACCAGTCCGTCGAAACCTCCAACGCCTTGGCAATCTTCCACAGCGTCTCGGCAGACATACCCTTCTTGCCCATCTCAATGTCATATAGAAATTTGTTGCTAATACTGGCCATATGCGCCAGCTTGTCCCGCGTCAGCTTTTGCTCGAGCCGCTTTTCTTTGACTCGCCCACCAACCTCAATATAAAAAACTTTCATACCGCGCCTCGCCATCTGTCGTTATACGACATACCGACCTCTTTATTACTATAAAAACTCTTGTCAAGTTATCGGTTTTTTGATATTATTATGTCAGAATAAACTGTTCCGCTCTTTTCCGGATATTACCGAGCGATGAAAAACGCAACAGATATTTCACCTGTGAGTTTGTTAATCCCTGCGCGGATACCGCAATCCCAAGCCTTCTCAATAAAGATAACAATCCCAATCCGAATTTAATCATCAAACGGACTATATGCCGCCTTAGCGGAGCGACTGCGTGACTGCCGATTGCATATGCCAAAGCAACTACCGCAACCACGATTCCGCCATGAAACATAACGAATCTTCGGAGTGCTGAGATAGTGCCGCCTGTGGTTATTACATCATCTACGAGTATATACTCTGTATTTTCAAGTATTTGTCCGGCGAACATCGGCTTATGCAGCAGCCTCTGTATGGAACATAACAGTTTTCGAGGAATTGAGTGAATCATATATACCTTTGTCCATATCGGCAATCCAATCGCCATAGCTAAAGCTAACGGCAACTTATTTATTCCGAGAACCGGAATCAAAATGGCATCGGGATATTTCCTTCTCAGGTCGCAGATTCTGTCGCGTTTGACACATCTGCTCACTACAAAAAGCGCAGCATCCATGTCGCCGTTCTTAGCATCCTCAAATCCTATACAGCGTTTCAAAAATGCGATTGATGTATGCCCGAATCCTTTCGGAAAATTATGCTCCCACTCCATTTGCTGCTCACCTCAGATATATACTACCCTCGCATTGAACTGACAATCGTCTTAACAGCGCCAATCTGTGTAAGTTCTAAAAAATTCAACACATCAACAATTTCATTTATCCTTCTATCTTTTTCTTCAATGTGTCGCTGTTCCTCAATAGGTAAAATATCATCTAAAGTGATTCCAAACCATTCACATATTTTAACCAGTTTATCCATGCTAGGACATCTGACCCCTTGCTCAACCTGCTCGATATATCTGTTCGTGAACCCCAACGCAACGGCTAATTCCCTCTGTGTCAACAATCTTATTTTTCTCTGTTGCCGTATGTTATGTCCAATGATTTGTGAAGCTCTCATATTAAACCTCCTTGAGATATATAGCTCTTGTCAAACAATCAAATTTTTGATATTATCATGTCACAATGATTTATGCCGCCTTAACAGAGCATTTGCGTGACTGCCGCAGGCTGATAACGGCGCAGCACCTCTTGTATCAGCGCGTTGTTGCCTGTATCAGTATTCATAAACTCAACAAAGCTCATTGTGATGTCGAGAATAATTTTAATTTGCTCATGGGTTAGGTCGTTCAGTGCCGTAATCGCCGCTATCGGGTCATGTTTGCCGAAAATTAAGTAGTCTGCCGAAACACCTGCTCTGTTACATATGTTTGCGACCGCCGAAACCGAGATTGAACGTCTGCCCCTCTCGATATCCCCAACACTACGTTCTGACAATCCAACAAGTCTGCCGAACTCAGTCTGTGTCATATTGCGCTCCTTGCGAAGTTTATTGACACGTTCGCTGATTTGCCGCTCGTTCATGATAAATGCCCTCATTTCATGTAGTAACCGAAATTATACTACCATATTCGACAGTTTTCGCATTGTACTTTATATATTGAAAATCATATAAAAACATATGGTAACAAAGGGGATAATAATGGATTACGATAAACCAATGACTGTAATCATTGTCGAGGATGAGATTGAGGAGTGCATTAAATTCAAAGAGTGCGCCGGAAACAGGTCGGATGTAAAATTAGTCGGCATGACCGACTCAAGCGAAGAAGCGATAAAGCTCGTTCAGTCACATTTACCGGAAGCTGTCATATTGGATTTGCAGTTATCAAGAGGAGCAGGCTCAGGCATACAATTCCTTGAACGGTTGTCTGAAATAAATCTGACGCTTCGCCCCGTTGTTATGGTTACTACCACAAGCCGCTCAAAGATTGTTTACGACCGCATCGAGGAATTAGGCGTAGATTTTTATTTTTGCAAGAAGCAGCGTGATTACAGTCAGGAGTTAGTATTTGATCATTTGCTCTCGCTGAGGAAACACTCGCATGGAGTGCAACGTGCCAACGGAGCTGTCAGCCGTGATTTGATTGAATCCCCCGAAGAACGAAAAAACCGTATCTATAATCGGATTGACGCTGAATTAAACTTAATAGGCGTTCGCGGGCGGTATAAGGGCAAAGTATACCTGCGCGAGGCGATTTACCTTCAGATTCATGCCGAAAAGGAATATGGTTCGGTTATTGAAAAGGTAGCCCAAAATCACAGGCACGCATATAACGCCATCAGTACAACAATGCAGATAGCTATTGATAACGCGTGGATGAACGCCTCCCCCGAGGAGCTGTCTAAGCATTACACCGCGCACGTTAGCGCGAAGACCGGATTCCCCACCCCATCGGATTTCATCCACTTTTACGCCGTCAAAATACGCAATTCCATATAAACATTCAAATATCGGCATATACAGCTCTAATCAGTTCCATATGTTTTTAAGCATTACCATATAATAGAAAGAGAAAATACCACTCGGAAGATATTGCTCCGAGTGGTATTTTTATATTATTAAGGGCGAAATAACGCTGAATACGGCGAACAATGAGGAACGGAGGACACGATTATGTGGGAATGGCTTATTCGTGTGATTGCTGGAAGAGGTTAAATAAATAAAATAAGAAACAAGAAAACCGCTTGATGTCGGTTTTCTTGTTTTTTTGTTGTTTATATGGTAAGATGATTCAGTTATGGGGTGGTGAAGGTGTTTTCCTTTTTTGGTGAAACAATAATTTTTTTAGGAACTCTGCTTTCTAGCTTCTACATATTTATGAAAGCTGCTAAATATCATGCGTCTCTTAATCAGAAGCTGATTTCTGTTTTATGGTGCGCGGTATGGTCGGCTATATTTGCTGCGGAATTTGTTTGGGCACCCATACCGATTACATTTATGAGAATAATGATTTGTTTTGCCTCCATCATTTTCATTTATTTATTTTCCAATCTGCGGCTCGATACGGTTACATCCGCGTTTCTCTTCTCTTACGGATTTAGCTACGTGCTGTATTATATCGCGTCTATTGTAGTCGCACTTGCTTTTATGCCATTTGCAAGCCGTGATTATGTGTCCGGTACTAACATTGATTTTAATCAACCTGTTTACTTAGTTATTTCAATAATCACGTTTATTCTTCATGTAACACTAGCAATTTTATTTTTCCGCATAAGGCGCGTTAAAGACGGATTTCCTTTTCTGCTGAAAAGATACGCGGTAATATGGGCATTGATTTCTACAGGTTTTTTATTAATCTTAATAACATGGATGAGAATTATCGGCACATCGGAGGAGGCATACGCCGCTTACTATTACTTCGCGGGGGTCATCGCAGTCGGTATCGGAATATACATTTGGATCAGGAGGAGCATAAGTATGTTCATAAGGATAAGAGGTATAGCCCAAAACGATGAACTGCTGCGAAGGGAAAACGATGAGTTGCGCCGCGAACTTCAGCGTTACAAAGATAACCACGAGACTGTACGTGCGGCAAACCACAACATGATGCACCGACAGGCGGCAATCGAGAATCATGTCATAAAATTATTTGAGAGAATACGAGACGACCACCCTGAATATAACGAAGAACTGCTTGCCGCGATAAGCGACATACGCATTATGTCGGATGAATATATAGCGGAGATTGACCGGGTTAAGGTAAACATTAAGCTGCCGTCAACGAATATTCAGATGATTGACAATCTTTTCAAATTTTTCGCGGAACGGTTCGCAAGTAACGGAATTGAGTTCAATCTAAAAGTCAACGGCAGCATTGTCCATATGACCGACACTGTTATAGCGCAGAATAATCTGGAAATGATAATCGGCAATCATTTGCAAGACGCGCTGATTGCCGTCAACGCAAGCGAGAGAAGCATCCGCAGTGTTTTAGCGATGATTGGCGAGGTCGGAGATTGTTATGAGTTTTCGGTACACGACAGCGGTATCCCGTTTGGGATAGACACACTTGTTCGGCTTGGCACGGAGCGCGTGACTACCCATGCAGACGGCAGCGGGATTGGTTTTATGAAAACCTTTGAAATCATGCGCGAGTGCGCCGCCGGTCTGATAATCAGCGAAAAGAAGCCGGGTTCATGTTTCTCCAAGACCGTCACCATCCGTTTTGACGGGAAAAATCAGTATATAATCAAGACCTACCGCCCGGATGACTTCCCTCAGAACGACAGATATATTATCGTTTGCGAATAACTACATCTTTTAGATGTATAGCTCTTGCTTAATGATGTAGTTTTATGTATAATAGTGGCACACGTGTGTGTGCCGCTATTATATTTTCATCGGGAGGAATGTCAAAATGACAGAGAAAGGATATGCCCTTACGATTTATGAGCTTATATTTCAGAGGGCGGATTACTGGGACGCTAATGTCCAAGGAATATTTGACGCTATAAATACCCTGACCGAACGCGAACGCATCGCGTTGGAGAGCCGATACCGTTACCGCAAAATTTACCGTGAGATTGCAAAAGATATTGGTGTTAAATCCGTAGGGGTTGCATCAAGTGCTGTGAATAAGGCGATTTTGAAATTGCGGCATCCATCGAGATCAAGGAAAATGAGGTTGTCTTCAATGAAAACAGAAGAAAAAGCAGCGTATATTGTTTCGACAGAAAAAGACATTAAAAACAATATAGTAGACTGTATAATCAAGAATGCTTTCTTTGCGTTGGACAGGGAAACCCATAGAGATGAGGGCGTAGATTATAAATCTCTTTACTACGGGCTTTATAAAGGCATTACACATATTACACGGAATGTCACTACATACGACGAAACAATAGCCGCTCTTCATCATCTGCAAGCTCTGGCGGAAGAAGCATATATTGAGCAGGGTGAGTAAATATTAAAGGGTGAGAATTATAATAGGCGAACGATTAAGAAAATTGAGAAAAGAGAACAAGGTTAAACAGGAAGAATTGGCAAATATTATCGGTGTTCAAAAATCTGCGGTGTCTCTCTATGAAAGAAATCGGAATTCTCCGTCAGATAAGCATAAGGTGGAGATTGCCCGATATTTTGATGTATCACTAGACTATTTGTTGGGCTTCATTGATGAACAAGTGCCGTGCTATAACGAAAAGCAATTCATGCGGCTGCCGGACGATTTAACAGACGAAGATAGGATGCTAATGAAGAACTATTTAGAGTTTATTTTATTTAGCAATAAGCGAAACGCATCAGAATAATCATTACCTAAGCTACATCTCATAGAAGTAGTTTGCACATCTTATAAGTGTAGCTATACTCTACTATATGCAGTTCTATTCTATATATGTCGTTGTACGGGAGAGTAATTGTAAATTGATTGTGCAAAAATCTATTGACATTTTCTCGTATTTTATGTAATGTATATCTAAGGGTTACAAGAACGGGGGTTCACCGCTAGTTCGATGTTTTTAAGCCGATGTCCGTTGCATATATGAAGGAGGAGAGCGATGTCTGTTGATTTTGCGTTAAATGAGCAAATAGCCGAGCTGATACACGAAGGTAATGTTACGGCAATGGAGAATCAGAACAAAGAGCTTGATATGGCTGTTAAGGAATCGGAAAAATCTGTTAAAGATGCGGAAAATCAAATGCAAGCTCAAGAAAAAATAGCGGCAACCGCAATGAAAACAATAATTACAACCGGACCGGATGGTCGTCCCAAAGCCGAACAAGTTCCTGACACAGCGGCGAGAGCAGCGGCGATGGCTAAAGTAGCTGAGTTTAAGAGTAAGATAGCCGACCTCAAAGCCACAATAAGTCAGTTAAAACAGGCAACTGTCAAGCTGAAACAGGCAATTATTGTGACAAAAAATTTCTTCAAGGAAATATTATCTGCCGCGCAAAGATATGATGGAGACAGCGCGAAGATGCAAGAAGAGATAAATAAGCTAACCGAAGCCTACAACAAAAAAATGCAGGGGATTTTCGACAGCTTCAATGATTCTTTCCCGTTAATTGCTCCGCAGATATCGGGCGTAAAACAAGTTATCGGCGCGGCGGTTCTTTCTTCAAATGTAGCGGCACAAGTATTAGGTATGCCTGCTTTCTGTGCTATGGTCGAAGACCCGATTAACGCATCAACCGGCAACTTCATATACACGAAAACAGATATTGAGATTACCGGACGTTTCCCGATAGCGTTCAAGCGGTTCTATAACGCGATGGACGAAACGGACGGCGTACTCGGTCACAACTGGACGCATAACTATAATGTAAAATTGCGCGAGCAGGACGAGTTTGTCCACATTTCCTTTGACGACGGTCATTTGGAGACATATCAGAAAATCGATGACGATATCTATGTCGCGCCGATGGAACACAGCAATGTTCTGAGAAAGATGGATGATGGATTTTCCCTGTTATTCCCCAATATGGAGCGTTATATCTTTAACAGCAACGGTAATTTACAGAGTATAACTGACTTGAACGGCAACAGCACGGAACTCATTTATGAAGACAGTTTGCTCGTAAATGTAAGCAATCCCTGCGGACAACTCATTTTTGAGTACAATGATGAAAAACACTTGACCGTTATATCAGACAGCAGCGGTCATCAGGTTTCGTTTGAATACGAAAACAACAGATTGACAAAGGTCACACAACCCTCCGGCGCGGTTTATCAGTACGAATACGACAACAGAGGCATACTGTGCAAACTGATTAACCCTCTTGGCATAAGTTCAATCCAAAATGAATATGACGAAAACTACCGCGCGGTGAAACAGAGTTTCGCGGACGGTGGTGTCTGTACATTGGAGTATGACGATGACATATTTACAACCACCTTAACCGAACAGAACGGCAACAAAATACAGTATGTACGCGATGAAAAATACCGCACTGTGAAGACAGTATACTCAGACAGTTCCGAACGCTTTGAGTATGACGAGAACAGCAGGCGCACCCTGCACTCAGACCGCAACGGCAATATACGCAAATTCGAGTACGACATCTTCGGCAATCTTACAAAGCTGACAGACCCGTTGGGTCATGTCACGCTTATGGAGTACAACGATTTTAATAAACCGATAAAGGCAATAACCCCGAACGGCGCGGAAGCCACCCATACATACGATAACAACGGTAACATGACAGTCTCAACAGACCCTTTGGGTCGCGAAGTTCATTTTTCCTATGACGACAGAGGGCTTATCACGGAATATACATTGCCCGATACCGGAAAAAACACCATCCGCTACGATGAACGCGGTAATGTCCTCTCGTTTACAAACACAACCGGAAATAAAACCGAATATGTATACGACAGTCTTAACCGTGTTGTTAAAGCCATAAATCCCGAAGGTCACGCCGCGCTGTTTGAATATAATGCCAAAGGCGATATTACCAAGGTAACAAACGCCGAGGGCAACGTGCGCGAGTATGAGTACAACGCCTCCGGTAAGATAACAAAGACCATCGACTTTGACGGCAGCGTGACAACATACGGCTACAATCCTATAGGTAAACTTAAAGAAATCACCAACCCGTCAGGCGGTATAACTAAACTTGACTATGACCTCATGTGGAATGTCATCAGCGTAACCGACCCGTTGGGGAATATGCTGCGTTACTCTTATAACAAGTTAAACCGTCTTGCAAAGACAATAGACCAAGAGGGCAACGCAACTAAATATGAACATGACCCAAACGGCAACGTCACGGCAGTAATCTCCCCATTAGGCACACGCACCGAAATAGACTACGATGCCCTTGACCGCCAACAGGAGGTCAGAGAAGCAGACGGCGCGGTTACCCGCTTCGTATATAACCCTGTTGGCAAGATAACAAAAATAATCAACCCTCAAAAAACCGATACATTATTCGAGTACGACATCGCGGGACAGCTCACCTCCATAACCGACACGGCAGGCAACAAGACATCATACACCTACAACACCCTAGGACACCCCGCCGCTGTTACCAACGCCTTGGGTGGTACATATACCTACAGCTACTACCCCGGAGGACAACTGGAATCAGTAACACGTCCGTGCGGTGAGAGTGAACACTACGAGTACGACCGCAACGGCAACATTATCAGAGTAACAGACGGTCTTAATAACTCCACAACAATTTCATACGACTGTCTTGACCGTGTCAAAACCATAACCAACCCGTTAGAACACACCAAACAATTCTGTTACGATACCATGGGTAACATAACATCAATCACAGACGAAAACGGAAACACTGTAACATACACCTATTCCCCCATAGGTGAACTTATCCAAGTAACCGATGCTTTGGGTAACTCCACACATTACGGTTACGATGCCGCAAGCCGCCTTACACGCATGGAACAATACCAACTGATAGACGAGACCTACGCTAACATAGTCACCACATGGGAACGCAACAGACGTGGTGAAGTCACCAAGGCAACCTCCCCATTAGGCGAAGTATCCCAATACTCATATGACACTGTAGGTAACCTATTATCAAAAACAGATAAAGCGGGCTTGGAAACACCCTTGGAATAA
>Ga0082212_10011888_pt1 | contig 10999 bp, 10 predicted proteins | sample TergutNt197P3_FD_71548 | JGI IMG/M metagenome (GOLD analysis project Ga0082212, IMG submission 71548) | Neocapritermes taracua P3 segment gut microbial communities from Petit-Saut dam, French Guiana - Nt197 P3 | ecosystem: Host-associated > Arthropoda: Insects > Digestive system > Gut ...
CGGCAGAGCTTCTTTTGTCCATTTTATCAGTTTTTTGCAGGAATTGAATATCGTGGTCCTGACGGAAAACCCGATTATGTCGCAGCCAAACTCCTTTATTTTGTTTTTGAATTCGGCCTCGCCGTAATCGTAGAGCAAATGAAACAAAACGCAGCCGTGCCCGCCCGCTTTTACGACCGCCGAAATCGAGGCGAGCCCCTCGCTGTAGTTGCCCCCGTAGGATTTTTTGTAGGCATCGCCCTCGTCGTAATCCGGGTAAACCAACAAAACTTTGACCTGTTCCCCGCTTTTTGCGTAATCTTTCAAGCCAGAGCCCCCTTTTTGTATTTTATGCGAATCATGCAAGCATCACCGAGATTTCGCCGTTTTTGCCCGCGTCCAGTAAAAACATCAGCTTCTTTTTTTCCCTGCTTTCGATTATCAGGTTCGCCATTTTGTCCTCGATCTCGGTCTGTATCAGCCTGCGCAGGTTCCTCGCGCCGTATTTTTTGCTGTACGCCTTTTTGGCAATCGCCGCAGCGGCCTCGTCGGTGAATGCGAAGCTTATGTTCTTCTCGTCCAGCACCTTTTTCAAATCGCCCAGCATTATCTTGGAAATCTCCGTGAAGTCGTCCTCGCCAAGCGCGTTGAAGGTGATTATCTCGTCCACCCTGTTCAAAAATTCGGGCCGCAAAAAATCCGAAAGCGCCTTTTGCGTTTTGTTTTCGGCGGATTTGGCCTCGCTTTCGGAAAAGCCCAAGGCGGCCATGCTCAGATTGGATCCCGCGTTTGTGGTCATCACGATTATGGTGTTCTCGAAATTCACCTCGCGCCCGTGGGCGTCGGTTATCTTGCCGTCGTCGAGGATCTGCAAAAGTATGTTCATCACGTCCGGGTGGGCTTTTTCTATCTCGTCGAACAGCACCACCGAATACGGCTTGCGCCTTATTTTCTCGGTGAGCTGGCCCGCTTCGTCATAGCCCACATAGCCGGGAGGCGCGCCGATTATCCTCGAAACCGCGAATTTTTCCATGAATTCCGACATATCGAGCCGTATCAGCGATTCCGGAGAGCTGAAAAGGTCGGCGGCCAAGGTCTGCACCAGGTAGGTTTTTCCCACGCCGGTGGGGCCGGCGAATATGAAGGAAACCGGCTTTCTTTTGTACGATATGCCCACTCTCGAGCGCTTCACGGCGCGCACCACCGCGCCTATCGCCTCATCCTGGCCCACAAAGCGCGCCTTGAGCCGGGTTTCGAGCCCGTTTAGCCTCGCAAACTCGTTTTCGGTTATGGTGGAGGCGGGTATGCCGGTCCACTTCTCGATGACGAGCGCCAGATCCTCGGTTTTTATCTCTATTTTGTCCCTTTCGAGCGAAAGCTGCTCGTACTCGCGCAGCAAATTCAGCTTTTTGGCTTTCAGGTCGGCCAGCTTTTGATATACTCCGGCCGATTCTTCGGCGCTTGCCGGCATATTCTCGCCGGATTCCAGCAAATCTATCTCGCCGGTCATGTCCTCTATCAAATCCCCGAGCCTTTCCATGGTCTCTATCGTTTTGGAGTGGATCGCCACGTGCGCAGCCGATTCGTCCAGCAAGTCGATCGCCTTGTCGGGCAGAAACCTGTCGGTGATGTACCGCTCGGACAAAACCACCGCCCGCCGCACCGTTTCCTTAGATATTTTTATGCCGTGGAACTGCTCGTAGTAATCCTTGGTGCCAAGCAGCATTTCGACGCTCTCGTCGATCGAAGGCTCGTTTACGATGATGGGCTGGAACCGCCTTTCCAGGGCGGAGTCCTTTTCTATGTACTTGCGGTATTCGCCCAGGGTGGTGGCCCCGATCACCTGGATGTACCCCCTCGACAGCGCGGGCTTAAGTATGTTCGCGGCGTTCATCGAGCCTTCCGCGTCCCCCGCGCCCACGATCGTGTGCACCTCGTCGATCACGAGTATTATGTTGCCGAGCTTTTTTATCTCCTCGATGAGCCCGAGCATCCTGCTCTCGAACTGCCCGCGGAACTGCGTCCCCGCGACAAGCCCGGTGAGGTCGAGCAGGTGTATCTCCTTTTTTTCCAGTTTGGCGGGGGCCCGGTTCGTGGCGATTTTCAGCGCCAAGGCTTCCGCTATCGCGGTCTTGCCCACCCCGGGCTCGCCGATCAGGCAGGGGTTGTTTTTTTGCCTCCGGCACAAAATCCCGATGACGCGGTCGAGCTCCTTTTCCCTTCCCACTATCCGGTCCAGTTTGCCCTCCCTGGCCCTCGCGGTCAGGTCTATGCAAAAGTTTTCGAGGTATTTCCGTTTCTGGGGAGGCTGCTTTTTGTTTTTGTCGTCCTTGTCGGATTTGTTGAATCTCTCCTTGCCCCTTTCGCCCTCGCCACCCTGCCGGTCATTCGTGCCGCCGCCATTTGGGAGGGCGGGCAGAAAATTTTTCGCGTTTTCTTTGTCGCCCCCGAACAATTTGGGCCAAAAAGACGACAAATTGGCGGTGGAAATGTCGAGGTTCTCCGAATTTTCGTCGCCTCCGCCCTGCAAAAACGGGAACATATCCTCGTTTTGCAAAAGACTGGTCATCTCCTCCGCCATCGACTCGGTGTCCTCCTCGCTTATTCCCATTTTTTCAAGAGTTTCCGTCACCTGCGCTATCCCCATTCTGCGCGCACAGGAAATGCATATCCACTCCTGTCTTTTTTTGCTGCCATCGATCCGGGTGACAGATACCATCGCCGTGTTTTTTTTGCATCTGTCGCATAATCTAAATTCCATAAACCCTTGTTATATCCCCTCTAAATTTACTTTTGTTTACTTTCGAAAATTCTTTTGAAGCTCGGCGTTTATGCGCAAGGTGTCGAGTATATACATCACCATCGAAAAAAAGGCCAAAGCCAAGGCGGAAACGAAAAGCGCCAGCGCCGCCGTGCCGTTTATGTCTATGTCAAAAATCTTGAACAGGAAGACGAGGAAAGCTATGGCGTAAAAAACCCCCGTGGTGAATTTGCCGTACCAATGCGATTTCACCGTGACTTTTATCTTTTTGAGCACGATAAGCGCCCCGCACATCATAAACAGCTCTTTTAGTATGAACATCCCCGCCAGCCACCAGGGCACGATTTTTTTTATCATGAAGCACACGAGCACGGAGCACTGCAGCAATTTGTCGGCCAGCGGATCCAGAAACTTCCCGGAGTTTGTGACCCAGTTGTTCCTGCGGGCCAGATAGCCGTCTATCACATCGGTCATGCCGGCGAAGGCGAACACGAAAAGCGGCAGATAAATATGTTTTTCATAATGAGCGAAAAACAGGTAAACGAACAAAGGGACGAGCCCAAGTCTTATCGCCGACAATATATTCGGAATATATTTTAATTTCGTTTTTATATCCATAAGTATTTTGAAATAATCCTTGCAGATTTCGGCTGCTCTTTTTCCTTTGAAGCTATTATATCACAAAAATATGTATTTTTCAAGCAAATCAATTTAAATTTGTCACATAATCTATCGAGGGCCGTATCAAGTCCGTGATCGGGTGATCCAGAAACCATTTGAAAAAAATCGTGTTTTCGACGGTGGCCGAAACGGAGCCTATCACGGCGTTGGCCGCGAGGTACGGCAAAACGTAATAGGCCAGATATACGAAAATGTAGCTTATGGCGATGCCGTAAAGCAGACCCAAAAGTATTCCGCCCGCGCGGTTGATGAGGTTCAGGCCGGGCAGTTTGACCGCTTTGTTGATGAAGACCGACGCTATCTTCAAAAGCGCGAAGGCCAGAAGCAAAATCGCCGTGAAGGCGAGAAAGTAGGATATCGCCCCCGCCACCGACTCGACTATGTTTTTTGCCGCTTTGTCGACTTCGTTGCCCGCTTTTTGCGCCGCCTCCGCGAGCCATTTGTTCACATCGACGCCGTATCTTTTCAGTATTTGCAAAAAATCGGAGGGCTGGTCCTGGATCAGCTTGTCCAGCCCGCCGCTTGGGGGAAGGAGCTTTGTCAGCTGCTCTGCGGCTTTGTCGGCGAAATTCGGCATTATCCAGTTTGAATTTATGTATTCGGCCAAAGCCGGGGAAAATGTTTTGGCGACGATAAAAGCTATGACAAACGAGAGCGCGTTCATCACGGTTCTCACAAACCCGTTTTTATACCCCATCGCCAGGCAAAAAATGAGTATTCCGATGATCAAAATATCCAAAACGGCGTTCATAATTTCTTCCCTTTCTAAAATTCGCCCACAGCCACGGCGTTTATTTTTGACAGCCCCGACAAAAACACGGTTTTTTCGGCGGCGTAAACTATGCGGTTCGCGTTTTCTTCGTATTCGCCCGTCACGAACTCAAAATCGGCCTTTTCCATATCCACCCTGTAAAGCCCCGTCCGGGCGAGGAAATACAAGAACCTGTAATCCCCGGAAAATTCTATGTCGATGATTTCCACCCCTATGACCCCATCGTAAATGATCTCCCCGCCTTCGCCGAATATCAATATCCTGTTCTCGATCCCGAGGGTCTTTTCGTTTAAGACGACAGCGGCGAAATTTTCGCCGAGCGCGGCTTTTTCGAGCTTTCTGTAGTCAAAGCCGTATTGCAAAAGCGGTTCCCCTGTCCGGCTGTAAAACCTGAGCGAGTTCTCAAAAAGCGCGAAAACCCCGCTTTCGCACGCTTTCACCCCATAGGGCCGCTCCCCGGGGACTTCTATCGCATCGACCGGTTCGGCCGAGGCCGTATCGTACAAAATCACCCGGCCGAGATAGTCCCCGTCCTTGGCGTAAAAGCCCGCGACCGCGAGCCGCTCCGCCTTGTCGTCGATGTCCGCGCCGACCACATAGTCGTTTTCAAAAAAGCATTTGAACTTTGTCTCAAAGGCGCCGTTTAACACATATACCGCCGATGCATAGCCCTTTTCGGAAGTCACGTACGCCACGTTGCCCTTGTCCGTTATGACCGCCCCGTATATCGGCCTGTCCCCTTTGTATTCATACACCCTCGAAAAAGCGTTGAATATCTCCATTTTCTCGCTGCCCAAGTCGTAGGAAAGTATATACCTGTCCGAGGCTTTGAGCACCGGGTTGGAATAGATGAGCTTCGAGGTGAAATTTTTCTTGCCGTTCGCGTCGTATATGTCCAGCCTGTTTTTTCTGAGCACGGCGATATTGTTCCTATAATAGCACAAAGACGACGATTCGTCAAGCTCCACGTAAAATTCGGATTTGGCGGATGCGTTTGAGCCTTGTATGTTCAGGTACCTCAGAAGATACCAAAAATTCCCGGTATTCAGTTCCTTGGAATTCAGCACCACCCCGCCGAACACGAACAGCACCAAAAAGGCGATGACGCAGAATTTCGCGAACCTTATTTTGTCGGCTATGTCGCTGTAATATTTGTTCTCGGGCGGATTCGGATCCGCCGGAGCCGCCGGTTTCGGCTTTTTCTCATAACTGTTTTTCCTGTTATAGCCGTCGTTTTTTATTTTCGCCGGCTTATCGCGTTTATCCACGGATTGATCACTCCCCATCATATTTTATCTTGTTCAGGTACAGGCCGTGGGGCGGGAGCGTCCTGCCCGCGCGGCTGCGGTCCTGCGCGCCTATTATCCCCGGCAGCTCTTCCGGGGCGATTTTTTTTTCGCTCACCTCCACCAGCGTCCCCGCTATGATCCTCGCCATTTTGTATAAAAAGCCGCTGGCGGAAATGCATATTTCCACGATTTCGGCGCCGCTGTCCAAAATTTTGCTTTCTATCCCTATTCCATGCACCGTCCTTGTGGCGTCGGCGGCCAAAATGTCCGATTTGTCGGCCATGAAAGAGGCAAAATTATGCTCCCCGGCGATATATCCCGCCGCTTCGCGCATTCTGCCCAAGTCGAGCGGCTTGTGGTAGTGGAACGCCCTGCCGATGTAAAACGGGTCCCTGTAGGCGTTGTTTTGGATTTTGTAGATATATTCCTTCGACTTGATGAAGTATCTCGAATGGAAGCCGTCCTCGACTTCCCGGGCGGCGGCCACGGTGATCTTTATGTTTTTTGATGTGAAGTACTTGTTGAGCGCGTTCGCCAGCCGCTGGGTGGGGAACTCTTTTTTGATGTCCAGATGGCAGCAGTACCCGTAGGCGTGCACCCCCGCGTCGGTGCGCCCGCAGCCCGAAATGCCGGGTCGGTCGCCGAAAACCGACTGCGCCGCGTCCTGCATGGTCTGCTGGACCGTGTTGCCATGGCTCTGCGCCTGCCAGCCGCAAAAGCCGCCGCCGTCAAAGCGCAGGGTCAAAAGTATGCGTTTTTTTTCGGGATCCGCATTAACTGTAATCATGCCGCACCTACAGATATTTCATCAGCGTTTTTTGGAGCTTGTCTATCACCTTGTCCCTGAAATACAGCGGCTCGATCACTTCCGCGTTGTGGTTGAAGGACAGTATATAGCCGTACAGCCATTCGTCCTCGGGAAACATCGCGTTGATTATGAAATTGCCGTTTTCGTCCGTCTTTATGTCCTTTTCCTCGAATTCGTCGAAAATCCTGTGGGCGAGCGAGGCGTCGACCAAGAGCTTCAGGTTCACGTTGTTTTTTTGGCTTTTTGTTTTCTGCCCGGCGACCGCGCCGTCTTCCTCGTAATAGAACTCGCCGGATTTATTGCGCGTGTTGGGCTGTGCCGCCTCCAGCTCAAACAGGTCCGCGATTTCAAAATTGCTCTCGCCCGAGGAGACGGAGAAATTTTTTACGCGGGACATCTTGAACAGCCTGTAGTCCTTGCGCATCAGGCAAAACGCTTTCATGTACCAGGCCCTGTGCTTGAACCAGAGCTGCAGCGGATATGCGCTCCTGTGGGTTTTTTCCCCATTGGTCCCGAAATAGTCGAACGAAAGGCAGCGTTTGTCCAATATCGCCGATTTTACCGTGTCGAATTTTTCTTTCCCGTCTTCCGCCCATTCCGAAAAATCCACGTCGATCCAGTTTATGGTGTCCTTGTTGAATATGGCGCCCAGCTTTTTGAGCACGCTGTCCGCATTCACGGCCCTCAGGGACCGAAAGCTCTGCAGGGCGAACACGATTTCATTTTGCTCCTGCTCCGAAAACGCCGACTTGTTGAGCATGAAATTGTTGAGCAGTTCGATTCCGCCGCCTTTGCCCTTATTGGCCGAAACGGGGATCCCGGCGGAATTGAGCACATCTATGTCCCTGTAAATGGTCCTCTGCGAAACTTCGAAATGGTCCGAAAGCTCCTTGGCGGTCATTTTTTTCCTGTCCATGAGGATATACACCATTTCAAAAAGCCTGTTTATCTGCATACACTTTCCTCCTTAATGCGCCTTACGCGCGGCGAAGCAGAGCCTTTCGGGATTTTTGCCGGCCGCGCGCCCGGAAGACAGCTCAAAATCGCAAAAAATGCTTATGTCCGAAAAGCCGGCCTCCAAAAGCGAGTTCTCCAAAAATTCGCCGCTGTGATATTTCTCCCTCTGCGTTTCCTCGTGGCGCGCATAATTGCCATCCGGCTGCCCGACGAACAAAGTGATATGGAAATCGCAGATCCGGGTCTTTTTGGCGTAGCGGTTCTGCCATATGCAAAAAACCCGTTTTTTCGCGTTCTCGATCACGAAGCTGTTATTGGCGTATACGGATTCGAACTTGTGCCTGGAATTCACATCGAAAACAAACAGCCCGCCGGGGTTCAGATAATTGCGCACCAAGGCGAAACATTTTTTGACATCGCCTGGGTCGAGAAGGTAATTCAGGCTGTCGAAACAGCACACCGCCGCATCCACCGTCCCGTAAAGCTCGAAGGAAGCCATGTCCTGGTTTATCCAGAGGATATTCTGCGCGTTTTTTTTCGCGGAGGCCGCGGAGAGCATCTCCGCCGAAAGATCCAGGCCCGTCATGTCGTAGCCCCTTTTGGAGAGCTCGAGGGCGAGGCTCCCCGTGCCGCAGCCCATGTCCAAGAGCAGCTCCGGCTTTTTTTGGTACAGCGAAAAAATCCCCTCTATGTAATCCGCCACTTTCTTGTAGTCGGCGCCCAAATTCAGCGCGTCGTAATATTTCGCGAAGATGCCGAAGCCGGTTTCGGGGTTCATTTCTTTTCACGCCTCTCCACTCTCTCCAATCTTTCCAATGCGGTCCCGTAGCCCCCGCTGCCGTATTTGAGGCACCTGTTGACCCTGCTTATCGTTGCGGTGCTGAGCCCCGTGATTTCCGAGATTTCGCTGTAGACCACGCCGGCCCTGAGCATCTTTGCCGCTTTGAGCCGCTTTGACATTTCCAAGACCTCCGCGACCGTGCATATGTCGTCAAAAAATTTATAGAATTCCCCGATATCTTTGAGGGCCATCAGGGCCAAGAACAGATAGTCCACGTCCGCGCTTTTTATTTTTTCGATCATAATATTCAAAACCCAATCCTTATCATTTCCATCATTTCCAAATCGATGCAGCCTGCCTATATATATTTTAACTCATTTTTATGTATTTTTCAACACCAAAAAATCAAATTATATCGATTTATATCGATAAAATTTTATGTGAACAAAAAATTGTGTACATGAAAACATACACATTTTTTAGTATACATGAAAAAGTTTGCACAATGCTGTTGACATATTCCACAATATTGTGGTATACTATAGAGATAAATGATTTTACACTTAGAAACAAGGAGTTTGCATAGTTTTATGGAGAAAACAATTTTCGTCGTGGACGACAGCGATACAAATCTGACGAAGGCCAAGGAGGCGCTGAAAAACCATTACAGGGTGATGACCCTGCCCTCCGCGCCCAAGATGTTCGCGCTTTTGGAGAAAATAAAGCCGGATCTCATCCTGCTGGATATCGAGATGCCGGAAATGGACGGATTCGAGGCGCTGCAATTGCTGAAAGGCAACGCCGCATATGCGGATATCCCGATCGTATTTCTGACCAGCATGAGCGACCCGGCCGTGGAGGTCCGGGGATTCGAGCTCGGGGTGATCGATTTCATAACCAAGCCGTTCACCGCGCCCGTGCTGATCAACCGAATCAGGACCCATCTGAACATCGACGAGCTGATCAAGGAGCGCACGCAGCTGCTCCGCCAAAAAACGGTCCAGCTCGAAAACCTGCAGAGCTCGATCATATTAAGCTTTGCGAACATGGTGGAAAACCGCGACAGCGACACGGGCGGCCATATAGAGCGCACGACGAAATACATCGAAATACTGGCCGACGCGATGATCGAGCGCGGGGTCTACGCCGACGAGCTCGCCGAGCTGGATCTGGAACTGATGATTTCCTCCGCGCGGCTGCACGATTTGGGCAAGATTTGCATTTCCGACTTCATTTTGAACAAGCCGGGCAAATTGACCGACGAGGAATTCGCGCTGATGAAAACCCACACCACGGAAGGCGAGCGCGTCTTAGATGAAATCGCGTCGCGGACGGAAAATGTCGATTATTTGCGAAATGCCAAGCTGTTCGCGGGCTGCCACCATGAACGCTGGGACGGGAGGGGATACCCGCGCGGGCTGTCCGGGACCGAAATCCCGCTGCAGGGCCGGATCATGGCGTTCGCCGACGTCTACGACGCGCTGATCTCCGCGCGTCCCTACAAAAAGCCATATACGAGCGGCGAAACGGTAAAAATCATGATGGATGGCGCGGGGACGCAGTTCGACCCCGCCATATCCGATATATTCTACAATGTGCGGGAACGGTTCTTTGAGGTGCAGCCCGGCATCTGAACCCGACGGCGCCAAAATCGCGGCATATATGATTCCCGCCTGATACAAAAACCTGGCGGGGATCATTTTTGGGGCCAAAAGCATTGTTTACAATTTGTTCACAAGATTGCGGCGGCGCGAATTGTATGTATAGGTAGACGCGTCAAAACAACGAAAAACCCAAACGAAAGGAATTTGCTTTTTATGGATTCATTGAACGTGGAAGACATGAAAACCGCGGGCGACGAAATATTTGAAGTGAACGACAGGTTTTACGACAAATATGAGCCGCACATACGCAAAATAGTCGCGAGGATCTTGACCAGCGCGAAACAGAGCGGCTATATCGACGACTGCGTGAACGAAGTGTTTTTGCAGCTCATAGAAAGGCTGAGGCAATACAACGAGACGCGCGGGAGCATGGCGGCCTTCGTGACGATAATCGCGCGCTCCGCGGCGCTCAACTACGCCAAGAGCAACGTAAGAAGAATCGGCGAGCTCCTCGGCGACGACAACATCGATTTCTTGGCCGAGCCCGCAAGCTTTGAAAACGAAGTCGAAGACGAAATCGAATACGAGAGGCTTGTCAAAAGCATACTCGAAAAGCTGGGCAAGCAGGAAGCCGCCCTGTTCACCATGAGGTTTTTGCTTTTCTATCCGCCGGAAGAAATCGCGAAAACTTTCAAAATCACCCGGAACGCGGTCGACGGCCGCATAGACAAGCTGAAAAGCAAGATAAAAAGATTTTTGATAAAAGGAGGAGTATCGATATGAACAACAAAAGTTTTTTGGAAACGATAGACGACGAGACCCTCGCCAAGCTGATCGACACCACGCTGAAATTCGAAAAAAACAAAAAAACCGAAAAAATGAGGTCGAGCATATTGAAAATAGTCCCGGCGGCCGCCGCGATTCTGCTCTTGATCGGGCTATTTAACATAATGCCCGCGATTTTGAGCACAGATACCGTCGGCGCCGGAACGAACGCAGGACCCGGCGCAGCGAGCGTTTCAGGCGTCGCCCCGACATCCCAAACAGACACGCAAAGCCTGTACGAATCGGTCGAGCTGTTTGTGCCGCCGATAGTCGAAAAAAGCTTCTTCGAGGAAAAGATATTGGCAAATATCCCCGATTCGGATCAGAGAGCCCGCGATAAAATGTTAGCGTATTACAATCTGATAGATTTGGAGGAGATTGGGGCCGGCTATGAGGGCCTCGATCCCGACGATCCCGGCTATGCCGAGCGGATCAGGGCAATCAAGGAAGCCATCGAAATGTACCCGATATGCCAAAGATTGCCGATATATGTTTTCGACCCCCACGCGAGCAGCAGGGAGATAGCGCAGATTTTAGGCTTT
>Ga0082212_10011889_pt1 | contig 10999 bp, 9 predicted proteins | sample TergutNt197P3_FD_71548 | JGI IMG/M metagenome (GOLD analysis project Ga0082212, IMG submission 71548) | Neocapritermes taracua P3 segment gut microbial communities from Petit-Saut dam, French Guiana - Nt197 P3 | ecosystem: Host-associated > Arthropoda: Insects > Digestive system > Gut ...
AAGAGAAAACCGTTAAGGTTAAGAGCAAAAAGTTTGCTGTTAGGATTGTCAATTTGTATAAATATTTGTGTGATGATAAAAGAGAATATGTTTTATCAAAGCAATTATTACGATCGGGTACAGGTATCGGGGCTAATATAGCGGAAAGCGAATGTGCAATAAGTAAACGGGATTTTCTAAACAAAATCTACATTGCGCTCAAAGAATGTGCAGAAACAATATATTGGCTGGAGTTGCTTTACGAAACAGGCTATCTAAATGAAAAAGAATACCTGTCAATGAAAAAGGATTGTGAAGAAATACGAAAAATGCTGTCAGCAACCACCAAAACAACAGCTTCCTCTCTTCAACCTCAGAAACTCAAGTAACCCCAAATGAAACTACAGCCCAAAACAACTCCACTCTCCACTCTCCACACTCCACTCTTTTAAACTAGACAGCAAGGAAGAACTAACTATGAACATTAAAACTTGGCTAGACAAAGAGACCCCCAACCTCTCCCAATGTTTGGCTGCAATTAATTGTCAGCATTTGCCTGCCCATGCTATCAGCCCTGCCGGGCGCAATAAGGTGCTGCAAATTGTTCAGTGCCTGCGTTGCTCGCTTTTTCCCGGGGTTTTTGAGGAGGGAGACAGCCCTCAGCCTGCCGGGCGTTGCCTTAACCGGGTCGCTTATGAGCTTTATGAGTTATTGCAGGATATATTACCTGAAGACAGGCAAAAGCAGGCCCGCGAAATTACCACCGGCTTTATTTCCTCTCTGCCTGCTATTTTGGAATTACTGATCAAGGATATTCAGGCTGCCTATGCCGGGGATCCGGCGGCGGACAGCCTGGAGGATGTGCTGCTTAGCTATCCCTCTATCACCGCCATTATGATCCATCGCTTAGCCCATCATCTTTATCGGCAGGAGGTCCCCCTCATCCCCCGGATCATGAATGAATATGCCCACCAAAACACCGGCATTGATATTCATCCCGGGGCTCAAATCGGCGAAAGTTTTTTTATCGACCACGGCACCGGGGTTGTGATCGGCGGTACCACCACTATTGGCAATCAGGTAAAGCTCTATCAGGGAGTAACCTTGGGCGCCCTCAGTTTTGATCTGGATGCCGAAGGCAATCCGGTAAAGGGAGGTAAACGCCACCCGGATATTGAAGACGGGGTAATAATTTATTCGGGAGCCACTATTTTAGGCGGCGAAACCCGGATCGGCCATCACAGCGTAATAGGCGGTAATGTCTGGCTAACCCACAGCGTACCACCCCACTCCAGAGTCTACAACGCCCAGCCTGAACCAATGATTAAAATCAAAGATAATGAGAAAACTTAAATAATAAAAAGACGGCCTGCTGTGGGCCGTTTTTCTTTTAATTAGGGTTTGCGTACCTTTTCATTTATATATTTCAATAATGCATGCATTCGCATATATGCTGATATGCTATTTGAATTGCAAAAACTGTTCATCCACGATTTTTCGCTATCAGTATATGGATCGTTCCAAAACCTTTTTATAAAGAATTTAAGTTTTGATTTAAGATTGAATTGCAGCCCAGATGATTCGCATATAGAGTTAAACCTCGTTATTAGTTCGCCTTCACTTATTCTGCTTTGTAGATAATCTAGAAAAATAATTTCATAAAAGGCAAGTGGGATGACGTCAGAATCCGGAATTCTCATTAGGGTATAATGAGGGCCCCGTTCTTTTATATCGTCGGTTACTAAGCACATACAGCCTAAAGTTCTTGCCAGTGAAATTGCATAGACTTCACCCAGGTCGCCGCCTTCGAATAGGATTCGATGTTCCTTAACTTGTTGGAGAAAAACCGGATACATACCAATTCTTTTTAGGTAGTCATTGGTAATTAGTTCATAGTTCCCATTCTTCAAATCCTCATCAAATGCAGCAATCACTTCCAAATTGGCATTATTTGCCACCTCTTGACTTCTGATGTACTCATATACAAATAGTCTTTGAAACCTCTCGAATAATATTGATTGAAAACTGGCCTGATAAAGATGGATAATTACATTTGTATCAAGAGAGGCATCCATTAATCCATCTCCCTTATTAAGTCATTAAGAGTTTTTTCTTCTTCTGGCATATTATTATTGTCAATTATATCATCTGCGTTTAAATCTACATAACTTAAGGCTGTTTGAAGGGTGCTCTTCGGGATTAACTTGTCATTGTAGTTTGATATAACCCATTTTAAGAACTCGGCGGGTACTCTTTTAACTTCAGTTGGTCTGCATAAGTTAATATTACCGCCTATAACGTTTAGAAATTTTGTGGCGCTTTGTTCAAGCTTTTCTATTCTAAGTTTTTTAAAAGCAACTTCATTAAGGATGTCAATGGCTTTTAATCTTATTATAGCCATATCATAACTTATACTAAAAGCCGTTTGAATCCTGGCTATGTCTAGACCATCCCAGGGCGTTGTCTTTTTGTTCCCGATTTCAAATCTAATGAATTTTTTTACCCTATCACTTGGCATTAGGAGACAAGCGGCAAAGTAATTGGCTTCGACCTCCGATTCATTCCTTTCAGAAAAATCCTCATCCTTAATTAGCGTTTTACCAGATTCGGACAAATGTAATCGCTGATGCCCAATTTCATGTGCAATAGTAAATATTTCCCGTGATAAAATTGAGGATGAGTTCGAAAACACAATTCTATCCGAGTCTTTAACTAAAGAAAAACCCAAAAGAGCATCCGAGCCTATAGGATACCTTATGGTACGATACCCTATTTTTTCAGATGCCTCAAATATATCTGCAAATCCATATTCAGGGGCATTATATTCATTTCTAGCATTTTCTGCGTTTTTCTCAATAACAAGTTGTCTGCTGCTATTCATTTATTTCTACCTGCCTAACGCTATTATACAATTTTCGATGAGCATAAAAAGTATCAAGCATAGCATCAATAATCTCGAATCCATCTGTATTTTCCGTATGCATGCCATCCCTAAAAAGCGGATCTTCCTGGTGAGTAATATTGATCGCCGATGTTATCTCTTCAGTCTTAATTCCAAATATTTTAGCAATGGTGGATATGCTTGAATAAGAAATATCTATTAAGCCTTTTTCAAGCCGCGCATATTTTTGCCTGGAGCATTGCATAAAAGCTGCAACTTGCTCTTGAGTTAAGCCTTTTAACTCTCTCAAGCGCTTAATTCTAGCTCCCAAAACAGTATTCATAATAACACCCCCCCGTAGTCTCTATTATATTATTATTATATTCAATTGTCAATAGCAAATGTCATATAATAGTAACATTTCAAGAGAGATATTTTGCATAGACGACTTTTTAGTTATAATTTCGTAACAATAAGCTCTGCTCCGCACTCTACTCAGGTTCTTCCAACAAAGCCATCAAATCCACAACCGGTTCATAGTTTTGGCTTTCGCTGTCAGAAAAATGCCACCATTCATTATTATAGATCTCAAAACCGGCCTCCGTCATCACCTGTGCCAACAGAGCGGCATTGGCGGCGGCTTTTTCTGTTGCTCCGGTATAGCCTACCCTGGCTTCTTCACCGAAGGCATCAAATTCCGAGGGCATGGGCAGCTGTTGGCCTTCTTTATCCACCAGGGTCACATCTACGCAGCTGCCGCGGCTATGATCGGAAAAGCCCTGATTGGGGTCAGCCACAAAATTGGCGTCAGGATAGGCCTCCCAAAGTCGGAACTGGGCTGCCGGGGGGCGGTAGGCATCCCAAATCAAGAGGCCCAGACCCTGGCTTTTCAGCTTTTCTTCGGCTGTTTTCAGTTTGGCTGCCGTGCCTTTGCGTAGATAAATCCGGTCATTATCATAGATTATTTGACTGGTAAAATTATCCATTTGAGCGTATTTTACATCTTTGCGGATTCCGGGAATATATTTCTCCAAGTCAACCATAGGTTCCGGGCCGGTTCGGCTGATATCCTGATAAATAGGTCCATTATCCATGTTTTCACTATCCCTGTTTTTCTCTATCACGATCTCATTGCTAAAACCCCAAAGTTTGCGGTAAGGGAAAGAAGCAAATTCCTGATAAGGCGCCAGCATTTCCCGCCATTGTCTAGGCTCATGAACATGGAGATAGCCTTGATACTCATTTAAAAAATCATCCCGGGCTTTGGCAGGAAGCAGGGGCAGATATTTATTCAACAAGATCTGGGCCAGGGGCAGGTCTTTCAGCTCCAGGGCTTGGCTTAGCAGTTCCCGGCAGCGCTCCGGGTTCACCGGCCACGGCAGCGGATCCCTTTCATCCGGAAGCAATATCTGATCAGGCAAGATCCAATTGAGCTCCGGGCCTTGGACCGGGGTCGGCTGATAGTTATTAAAATCCCCGGCAGAAGAAATATAGCAAGGCAGGAAATCGGGCTTGCCCGATACCAGGACTTGGCCATCTGCGCGATTTACCCGGAAAGTCTGACTGAAGATCATGGTACGCATATCATAAGGCCGTTTGTTGCCGCCAAAAACAAAATTGCCCAGACTATAGACAATATAACGGTCTTGATAAAACTCTACTTCTTGCAGGATATGCGGGTGATGGCCCAAGACCAGATCGGCGCCTTGATCAATCAGAAAATGAGCAAAATCCCGCTGCTCTTCATTAGCTTCAGCTGCATATTCTTCGCCCCAATGCACCTGGATGATAACCATATCGCAGGTTTGACGCAGCAATTCTATTTGAGCGGCAGCCTCTTTTTTCAAAGCAGGCAGATTGACCCCCTCTTCCAAGGGGCCCAGCAAATTGTGACCGATAAGACCAATACGCAGGCCCTGCCGCTCCATGACAACCGCTTCTCCATAGCCATAAGGGGTTACCCCGGCCTGACGCAGGGCCTCTTTAGTGTCAAGATAGGCAGCTTCCCCATAATCCAGGCTATGATTATTGGCTAAAGTAACAGCGTCTACGCCTCCAAATTGGAAAATTTTGGAAAATTCCGGCGGGGCTAAAAACCAAAAGGCCTGGTTACCCTGTTCCGTTTTGTCAGCCAGGCTAAATTCATCCGTCCCCAAAACACCTTCCATATTAGCCAGGGTCAGGTCGGCTGCCTGCAGGATATCTGCTACATTGCGAAAAAAATAGGTAAGATCGCCATTTTCCTGGTCTAGAATAGCAAAAAAAGAATTTTCATAAGTAAAGCGGAAATCACCGCCAAAAGTGCAATCACCCACAGCGCAGATTTTTAAATTGACGATATCAAAAGGCAACTGCGGAGGCAAAAGCTCGATGGGAGGCTCGATAATATCCTGGCTGTGGCCGCATAGCAGTAAAGCCATTATGAAGAAGGCAATAAGAATAGCTTTGAGCAAGGGGTTCACCTCCCGGGTGATCCGTTTTTTTAAGTGTGGAGAGTGGAGTGTGGAGTGTGAAGAGTGGAGTGTGGAGAGTGGAGTGTGAAGAGTGGAGAGTGGAGTTTTTTGTTGTTTTTGCTGCGCAAAAATTGTTCTTGTAATCAGTTGAGCTGTGAATCGTCCCTATTGAGAGGAGTTTTGAGCCACTCCCTGCAATATTACTTATATAACTTGAAACTATCTTTTATGCATATTCGACAATATTCAGTAACTTCCTTGTTTAAAAAAAGAGAAGCCAAACCAATAAGGCCCGGCTTCCATGTAATTAAGCAAGCAATTGAAGTAATCAATATTTTTAATTTAGCCAAATAATACCCGCAAAGAATAATGAAAAATGATGAATGATAAGTGATAAATTATGAATTAACAAGCTTTCTTCTGTTAAGTTGTTGACATTGTTCTGGAAAAGGGGCATAAAACCTCACCCTTCTCTGGCAGGCGTATCTTCTCCTGGTTTTTAAGATAAGAGAAAAGACTGCAAAGAGTAGATGTATTCTCAAAATACACTATAAAGCAACCAGCTAAAGCCCCCTTCTCCGAAGGGGGTGCCCCGAAGGGGCGGGGGTTGTCCCCCTAGACCGCAACTGTTTCACAATAACTACACAATTTCCAAAGAAATCCCTATCTATCTTTTCATTTGTTTTCGCAAATAGAAAACTCCCTACATTCTGACTTCTGACTACTTGAAAATCATACGCTATAGCTTAACTTAAGGCAATAATCTTGTTTATTCTTGTCAGTTCATTGGAAACAACAGCATAACGTATTAACAACAACTCCACACTCCACTCTCCACACTCCACACTTCAAAAACCTCCTTCAACCTCAAGCGTGCTGTAAACACCTTGCTCATCCCGGACAGCCACAATAGCCCCACCCTTGCGGTAGATTCGGCTGATCCGGGAGCTGGCGCAGGTGCGCCGCAGGGAAATGTCCAGCACATCGCCTTTTTGCAGATTGGTATTGCCCAAATCGAAGGCTGTCAGCTGCATGGAAACCCGCCCGGCGGGGTAAAGACGTTGGCCTTGCCAGGCGGCATAGTGTTTGGGATGATGTAAAAGCAGCCGGGCTACTGTCTCGCCGCTTTGGCGGATAAGTGAAGCCCATCCTTGGGGTCTGGCTTGAGGTTCCACAGTAAAGCCGTCGCTATAGCCGATGGCGGCAATGCCCAATCGCAGATCCCTTTTGGCCCGTAAGTCTCCGCCATAGCCTACCAGCTGGCCTTTGGGTACTTGACGTATCTCAAGGAGGCGGGCTTTGGCCTGCCAGGTATCTGCCAGGGACCAGCCTGCGGGTAAGCCCCCGGTAGCCTGTCCGTAAAGAGCTGTGCCTACCCGCACCAGATCGAAATAAGCTGGGGGATAATGCAAAAGGGCTGCGGAATTAGCCAAATGGGCCTGGCCATAGTTTTGGCCTTGACGGGCCAATTCCTCAATAAGCTGACGAAAAACAGCGGTTTGCCGGGCGGCTGATTTGGGTTTGGCCGCCGCCGCCAAATGGGAATATATACCAACCAGGCGCAAGCCGGGGCTGGCTATAATTTCTGATACCAGTTGACTGGCCAGTTCCGGAAGGCAGCCCAGGCGATGCATCCCTGTATCCACTTTCAAATGGCAGTCCAAATCAAAATCCTTAAGGGCCGCCAGGGTCGCCGGGCTGTCTATGGTGACTTGGAACCGGTGTTGGGCATAAAGAGGGGCGGTTTGACTATCCGGTGGGGTAAATACCAGTATGGGAAGCGAAAGGCCGTGGCGGCGCAATTCCATCCCTTCCTCCAGCGTGGTAACAGCCAGCGCCTGGCATTCTTCGGCCAAGGTTTGGGCTACCATTACCGCCCCCAAGCCATAAGCGTCGGCTTTGACCACAGCCATCAACTGACAGGCGTCTGGCAAATGGCGGCGCACCTCCCGGGCATTAGCCAGCAGCTTGTCCAGGTCAACTTCGATCCAATGAGGCAAATTTTGTAAAATGTTTTCCGTCATATATCTCCTCTCTCTGCCGTCACTTACTGACACGTAAAGTTAAGCAAAAACAAGTTCTTTGCTTCAATATCGCTTTGCGTAAGCAAAGCTACAACAACTCAACACTCATAACTCATAACTCAACACTGTACGTAGTGAAAATAAGTTGTTTTTCCTACTCCCTACCCCAGATAAACTGGAAAAGCATTTAAAAAATTAGACGCGGATTTACGCGGATTAAAAACGGATTAGCACGGATTTTTTTTACTATAAAAAGCATTGAATTATTTTTAGTTTTTTCTCCAAATAAAAGCACCTAAGTTACTCACATTATCAAACAACAGCGAAAATCCGTTAAAATCTGCGAAAATCAGTGTTTAATTATTTCATGCATCATTTTGAATCCACATCCTTGCAGGTCAATCAAGAGATGACGTGTATTTTGTTGCTTTTTTTGTTCGAATTTGAGAGCTTAGTTCCTAACCCTTTCGTTATCAGCATAACAAAAAACAACCTGCCTTGTCAATGACAAAAGGTCTATTTGGCTTTCCCCGGCGTAAAATGTTTATAGAGCTTTTTTAAGAAATGAGGCGAGGGTATGGCTTGGGAGCAGAGACGGCAGGAAATTTTGGAGATTTTAGGCGAAAGCCTGACCGCTGAGAAAAAGGCTGTTAAAATATATGAACTTATGGCCGAGCGAGCCGGCGCTATTGACGATAAAGAGGATATTTTGGCCATCCGGACAGGGGAACAAAAACATTATCTTATTCTGACCCAGCTCTACCGGGAGCAATGCGGAGATAACTTTCACTATGATCCATCATCCCTGGCCCTGCCCCAGCGTTTTGGGGATATGCTGCAATTAGCTGTTTATGAAAAGCTGGCGGCAGTAAGGCGCTATCAGCGATTGCAGAACCTATATTCCTGCAATCGCAGCAAAGCCCAGGTAGCAGCCATTGCAAGCGAAGAAAAAGAGCATGCCCGGATCCTGGGCGGCATCCATATGGCGTATAGAAGATAGAGGTTAGAGGTTAGAAGATAGAAGGTAGATGATAGAAGGGTGTTGGGTGGAGTTGTAGGTAATTATTGTTTTTTTATCTGTCTGAATTATTAAATAATGGAATGCGTGAATATGTACCCTACACGAAAGGCCAGAATAATGCTGCTGATTGGTTTGGGGATTAGCAGTTAACCTCCGACTTCTGAAAGCTTAGAAATTTTGTAGGGTATTGACAGGGACAAGCCATAGACTATATAATGGCTGTAGTAGCTTGTGATCAAAGCAAGCTAAAAGGAAATTCTTGCGGCTGAAAGCCGCCTTAGGTGGATTAATGGCAAAACAGATTTATTATATGCAAAACCTGGATTGTCCGGATTGTGCCCGGAAATTTTTGGCTGCTGCTCGGGCTCTGCCCGGGGTGGTTGGGGCGGAATTGAATTTTGCTGCGGCTAAGCTGGTTGTCAGCGGACATGTTGATTGGCAGCAGCTGCAAAAGGCTGCCGCCCGTTTTGATGTTGCCCTTAGCCGGAACAATCCGGCCGGCGGGGAAAAGAGCAAAGGACGCCGTTTGCTGATTTTGGGCCTGATTTCCGCCGGATTATTATTGACAGAACTGATTATCTCTCTTTTTGGCTGGAACTTGCGGCTGCTGCTCCCGGTGGCAGTAGTTGTAGGTGGTTGGCCCAATTTCCTGCGGGCCGGGCGCAATTTGCGCCGTTTTACCTTTGATACAAGTGTGCTGATGAGTGTAGCGGTACTGGGAGCGCTGGCTTTGGGCGAATGGCGGGAAGCAGCCCTGGTTGCCTTTCTCTTTATCCTCTCGGATCTCCTGGAAGCCTATACCTCCGGACGGGCCCGCCGCTCCCTGGCTACTCTCCTTACCGGCGCCCCCGAAAAAGCTCTGCGGATCCGGGGTGACGATCAGGAGGAAATCCTGGCTCGGGAAGTGGAGCCGGGAGATATTTTGCTGGTACGCGCAGGAGAGAAAATCCCTGTGGACGGATTGGTGATCAGAGGTCAGTCATATCTGGATCAGGCAGCTATAACCGGGGAAGCCTTCCCTGTGGCAGCAGGTCCCGGCACTACTGTTTATTCCGGATCTATCAACCAAATGGGAACCCTGACCTTGCGGGCAGAAAAGAGAGCAAGTGACAGTACTATGGCCCAAATCATCAGATTAGTTGAGGAAGCCCAGGGAAAACGTCTTTCTTTCCAAGGCACGGTGGATCGTTTTGCCGCTGTCTATACCCCTGTCATTATTGCCTTGGCGCTAATTATCTCTTTGGGGCCGCCCCTTTTCACCGGGGATTGGCATGCCTGGCTTTACCGGGGCCTTACTCTACTGGTAATTGCCTGCCCCTGCGCCTTGGCTTTGACTACTCCGGCGGTGTTGGTAACAGCCCTGGGCCGGGCAGCCCGCCAGGGGATTCTGATCAAAGGCGGGGCCTGGCTGGAACGTCTGGCTGCCGTAGATACCGCAGCTTTTGACAAAACCGGGACTTTGACCTTGGGTCAGCCCCAATTGACAGCAATCAAAACTTATCAAATCAGCGAAGAAAAAGCCTTGACTTATGCCGCCGCTCTGGAAAGCCCCTCCGCTCATCCCCTGGCCCGGATCCTAAGAAAGACCGCCCGGGAGCGTAACTTATCCCTACCAAGGGTAGAAGGCTGGAAAACCGTACCGGGGCAAGGAGTACAGGGAATCATTGACGGAGAAGAATGCTATATCGGCAAGCTGCGCGAGAACCCGACAGACCCAGCCAGAGAACTCTCAGTGGATGAATCGCCGGCACAAAACCGGAAATATGATCCCAACTCAACACTCAACCCTCAACACTCAACCCTTGGGCTGCAAGAGAGCCCGCTAGAGGCATGGCAAAACCAAGGACAAACCATAGCCGCCCTCTATATTGGCAGGGACTTGGCCGCCATCCTGGCTTTTGCCGATCAGCCCCGGCCCGAAGCCGCCTCTATGATCGGCCGCCTGCAGCAGTTGGGGATCAAGCGCACCCTGATCCTGAGCGGGGATAATCCGGGGGCGGTGGCTGATCTCGCCCAAACAATTGGTGTGCAGGAAAATTATGGAAATTTATTGCCTCAAGAAAAAGTAGCCCGACTGGAAGCCATAAAAGCCTCCGGGGCTACAGTGATGATGGCAGGCGACGGGATCAACGACGCCCCGGCCCTGGCCACAGCGGATGTGGGGATAGCCATGGGGGCAGCCGGCTCGGCCAGCGCCCTGGAAGTAGCAGATATTGCCCTCTTAGGCGATGATCTAAGCAAAATCCCCGCTGCAGTAGCCTTAGCGAAGCGGGCTTTGCGCCTGATCAAACAAAATATAGCTATTGCCATAGGCCTGAAATGCCTGGTACTGCTGGCAGTTTTCCCCGGCTGGCTAACCCTGTGGCTGGCAATCATTTCCGACATGGGCGCCAATATCATAGTCAGCCTAAACGGGATCCGCCTAGCATGGGAGAGGCAATTGACAATTGACGATTGACAATTGACAATTATTGAAAAAACACTCCGTGTTTTCGTATTATTTAATCTCAACAGGGTATAATTCCCCGCCCCTCTGGGGCGAAACCCCCGTAACCCGGCGTTAATACCCCGCCGCTCTGCGGCGGGGGAATTTATTGTTGACCTTAATTTTATAAAGCAAAGCCAATATGCTGATGCGGAA
>Ga0082212_10011890_pt1 | contig 10999 bp, 6 predicted proteins | sample TergutNt197P3_FD_71548 | JGI IMG/M metagenome (GOLD analysis project Ga0082212, IMG submission 71548) | Neocapritermes taracua P3 segment gut microbial communities from Petit-Saut dam, French Guiana - Nt197 P3 | ecosystem: Host-associated > Arthropoda: Insects > Digestive system > Gut ...
CTTTTGTATTATCATAGCTATATTTGCCAAAGATATTCCTTGTTAAACATTGACTGTAATCCCAAGCCGCGCTATAAATATTTTCTGCATTTACATATATTTCACCGCCCACGCCAAGATACGCTTTTTGATTAAGGTCGTTTGTGTCGCTTAAATTTATATAACCTAAAATTGTATAATTATATAAAGGAACATCCTTAAAATAGTAAATATCGGATATTTTAATTTCTTTTTCTGCTTCGCCTATTTTACTGTCCTTAATTTTGGGTATATATGTGTCTTGGTACCCGTAATAAAATCCGTAATTTACCATATAGTAAACTTTGTTTCCTATCATACGGCTTGTTAAATAGTTACCGTCTATCGTAATGCTTCTTTCTAATTTTGGACTTTCTTTATTTGCAATGTTGTAAACCTCTATTTCTGTTTTACTATAATATAAGTAAGCCATACAGTCAATCGCCGGCATTATTTCTTGCTGCCCGCCATAATAAAATTGTTCGTAAATGCCGCCTATCATTATTAACTTATCGCCTTTAATATATAACTCAAGCGGAACATAATTTCCCTTTTCTATTCTGCAGATAGGCTCACATATTTCGCCGTTTTGAGCATTGACTATTAAAAAGCCGTTTTGTGAAAGTTTATAAATACTATTTTCGTCAACTTTTACAATATCGCCTTCGTCCACGCCTTCAACTTGAGTATTGGTTTTTGTGTAGTTGTTATTTTGCGCTTCATCTTCTTCCACATCTACCGTATTGTCAAAAGTTGGGGGAACCATCCCTAATCCGCCATATTTAGCGTTTTGAGCAGCTTTTAGTTGTTCATTATAATCTTCAATAACTCTAATAATTTCTTCACGGCTTGAAACGCCGCGCATAACACTATCTTCTTCTCCGACAGGATAGTTAACCAGTAAACCGGTAATAACAAAAGTCGCAATAAGCATAAACGCGCACGATGCGGCAATAATACCTATAAGCCTATTCCTTTGTGCTTTTTGAGCCTTATTAAAACTCAAATCTAATTGTTTTTCCGTATCAATTTGGTCAAACGACCTTTTCAAATCTTCTTTATTCATTTTCCATCTCCAATTTTAATCTTTGTCTCGCTCGATGCAAATGACTTTTTATTGTATTTTCTTTAACCTTTAAAAGTCTTGACATTTCTTCCAAAGAATATCCAGCGTAATAGTGTAAATACACGGCCATCCTTTGAATTTTAGACAGTTTTGCGACCAAACTCAGCGTTTCGTCTGTTCTGATTACTTCGCAAACATTTTTAGCTGAATCCAAACTTTTAACTCTACGCCAAAAATTTCTAAAGCTGTCAAAGCAAATGTTTTTTGCAACCGTTATAAGCCACGCTTTTTCGTGCTCAAAATTTTCAAACACTTTGCCGCTTTTATAAAGCTTCATAAAAACTTCGGACATAGCGTCCTCGGCATCCTGTTTGTTCTTTAAAAGTATCACACAAATTTGATAAACTGTCTTTTTATGCTCGGTATACATTCTCTCAATTAAATCCGGATTCATTATATTATATACGTTTTAATCTCCTTGAAAGTTGCGGTTTATGAAAATATTTTAATATCTGTTACGTATTAAGGCAATTAAAAACACAATAGGGAAAAAATTTTGTATCTTTGTCGAATTTTCAATTTCTTTGTATTTAAAAGCGAATATAAGTGATATCATTACAAAACAATTTAAACTTTTTTTATTATTTGACATTTATACTGTTTATGGTATAATTATGTTTATTCTTATTTTGGGGGTAGTTTATATGAAAGCAAAAATTTGCTTTTTTATTACAATGCTTTTTGTGCTGTCACTATGCGCATTTTTGACACCAAATAATACTATAGCAAATACGGACTCTGTTTACATAAATTCTTCTGACTATTGTTTATTTGACGACGGCTTTTATGAGTATCATGATTATTATAATTACGACCTTTTCGGAATCGAAAACGAGGAACAGTTTAAAAAATTTGCGGAATTATTGACTGATTTTGACGATTTTGATTTCACCGGTAAAAAAGTTGTTTTAATGAACGACTTAAATTTAAACGGAAGCGGCCCTTCGCCTTCGGACTCCAGTTCCGTTTTTTGCGGAACGTTTGACGGACAAGGCTTTGCAATCAATAATTTAAGAGGACGCGGGTTGTTTTTCGCAAATGATGGCACCGTAATGAATGTGAACTTAACGAACATTAATTTAAGCAGCAACAATGTCGGCGGCATAGCTGTTTACAATTACGGAACAATCTTCAATTGTAATGTCGTCTCCGGTAATATTGCAGGCACAAACAACGCGGGCGGAATTGTAGCTTTCAATGAAAAAACAGGAACGATTAACTATTGCCAAAATAACGCCGCAGTTTCAGTTACAAATAGCTCAACAGGCTCCGACAAAATTGTGGGCGGAATTTCAGCCAGAAATTTAGGCGAAATATTAAATTGTTTAAATGCCGCAGACATAGCGTTCAATATAAGCATGAATAATTCAAATATTAATTGCGTAGGCGGAATCGCAGGTTGTGCTAATTTTACAACAAACGGAGATAAATCTTTAATATTAAATTGTTTTAATTTAGGAAATATAAATATATCTATTGGCAGCAGTACCGGTAATTCTACGTTATATATCGGAGGAATTTTAGGCTGCTATATTCCCGGCAGTTATTCAGGCACTTCTTTTGTTTTGAAAAATTGCTATAACAAAAATGTCCTTACAGGAGCTTCCGGCAACGGTAACAGATATCTCGGAAAAATATGCGGATACATAACTACGTCATCTACAGTGAATATTGGCCCCTTATACTGTCAAAGCGAAGCAAACGGATACCAAGGCATAGTAGGCAACGGTTCTGCATCTATATCTGCAAACAGTGTAAGAGTCTTTAATTTTAATGATACTGATTACTCTTTGAGAAATTCTGCCGACAATACATCTTTGCCTATTGAAATTAACGGAATAACTTGCGGTAATTTAGAAGAAGCATTAAACGCTTACGCATTTCCCGATAGCCGCCTTATAAAATGGTGGGGCAGCACCAATAATCCACCCATGCTTGCTCCGATACATAATGTAACATTTAATACAAACGGCGGAGAATATACAAACGATTCTTTACTAAACAATTTTTATTCTTTTGAAGATATTTTAGAAAATCAATATTACTATTTCTATGAAGATATATTGTACAACTTATCAAACCTTGTTGCAGAAAAAGAAGGATATAACTTTATTGGCTGGTTTGATGAAAGCGGCATGCAATGTGAAACAATTTTCGGAGCGCAAAAAAATTTAGAGCTGTTTGCTAAATTTTATAAAACTGCACCGGTATTTGACGTTGAATGGTTTGATGCCGAATTTACTTATAACGGCAGTAATTTAATTTTTGAACGGGATTTAAACTCAATTAAATTGGAAGGAGAAACACTAATAAGCGGCTTATTAGAAAACGATGAAATTATATTTGGCAGCGACGGAACAATCTTTTTTGGTAATTTCCCAATAATAAAAAATGCCGATACTTATGAAATATATTTTAAAATTACCCGCGACGGACATGACTATATAGATAGTTTTACTGTTACCATTAATAAAGCGGATATTTCCAATATAACATTTAGTAGCGGCTCTTGTGTTTATAACGGAACCCAAAGAAGCATTCATGTTTTGATTTATGAAACCCAGTACGGCGACAGTGTTGCGATTACATATGATAATAACGGTCAAACTGACGCCGGCACACATCTCGTTACCGCTTATATCAAAAGTCAAAACTATAACGATTTGGTTTTAACCGCAACTTTAACTATTTATACGGCAAAAATTACATTAACCTGGTCGGACACCGATACTTTTATTTACAACGGCAATAATCAAAATCCGGCAATCAGCAACGTTATTACTGATAACGGCGTAGAGATATTGCCGGAAGATATTCAAATAACAGGCGGAATCAATGCAGGAAATTATACCGCTACAGCTTCAATTGATAACAACAACTATATAATTATTAATCCCTCAAAATCTTTTTCTATTGTAGAAGCTTCAATTACATTAACCTGGTCGGATACCGATACTTTTATTTACAACGGCAACACCCGGAATCCTAATATTAGCGGCATTCTTACTGACAACGGCGTAGAGATATTGCCGGAAGATATTCAAATAACAGGCGGAATCAATGTAGGAAATTATACCGCTACAGCTTCAATTGATAACAACAACTATATAATTGTTAATCCCTCAAAATCTTTTTCTATTGAAGAAGCTTCAATAAAAATAATTTGGTCAGGTGAACTTATTTACAACGGTCAAGTACAAATTCCGTCTTACATAGTAACAGACACTGACGATGAACAAATAACAGATTTTATTTTAAGCACTAAAATAGTAAGCGGTGACGGAAAAAGCGCAGGAAATCATGCGGTCGATGCATCATCAGAAGACGGCAACTATAAAATTTTAGACGGCGAAACATATGAATATACAATAGATAAAGCGAATGTTTCAGTAACTATTATTTTAAACAATTGGGTCGAGGGCGAAAATCCAAACAATTATTCAACTTCAAACTTGCCGGGTGAATTTAGCGGCGTGACTCCAAAGGTTGAATACAAATTGAAATCCGCAGCGGACAACGCATATTCTGAAACTAAACCTACCGAAATAGGCGAATATACAATAAGGGTTACATATTCCGGAACACTAAATTATAACGGATTTAGTGTAACAACAAACTTTGCAATCACAACCAAATTGGCACGTGAAACCGAAACCGATAAAGGTTCGGTAGATTTAACCTTAGTTCTGGCTTGTGCGGGCGGAGGAACCGCAATCTTACTTGCAATACTTATAATAGTAATATCCGTTCAAAAGAGACGAAATCGCTTTATTAAACTGACCGGAAACAACGACAACGTAAAAAAATAGCTAAAATTTTCCAAAGCATCCTTAAATTCAAGCTTTTTTGAAAAACTTTTATTTTTCGCTTTACAAATTGAATAAATTGTGTATAATATAATTAATATAGTTATTGCTCATCATTTTCCCCATTATCATATATGCCAAGAGGGACGGTTTTAAAACCGTCCCTCTTGGCATATTAAGACTGACTGTCATTCATTTTCATTCCACGGATTTAAGGGATTCTATCATATCCACTCCTTTTATTTTCCTGCTTATTAAAAAACTAACCAACACCGAAAATATAACGGTAAGGCCGAACGAAAAGACATAACTTAATGGTTTTATAACTTGCGCTATTAATATAACTTTTAATTCTATCGTTGCAATTACAAAACCAAATAGTAAAAGGCCCAAAAGTATCCCGGTAATTATACCAATAAACGTCAGTAAAAAAGTTTCGCGCACAATATACATATTTGTCTCAGGCTCATAAAAACCCAATACTTTGAGCGTGGCGATTTCTCTCTTTCTCTCAATAACATTTATATTGGTTAAATTGTAAAGTACGACTATGGCTAAAAGCGCAGCCGAAGCAATCAACACGACAACGATGCTGTCAAGCGACTTAAAAGAGTTTTCAAACATTTTTACCGTATCGGCATTAAAAGAAACCGATAGCACATTGCCCGCGCCCGCGGTAAAAAGTCCGTCGCTTAAATCCTGCCTTCCGTCAACGCCTACAACTGTTTTTAAAAGAATCTGGTTGTATTGCGGCACTGTCATAAACACTTCCGTAAATGCTCCGCCGCCGATATACAAATATTCCAAAACATAATTTTCGGTTATGCCGGTAACGGTCAAAGTATACTTAACTACCTCATCGTCTAAAAAATTTACATCTATTTCGCTCCCGGCTTTCAGATTTAGTTCCCGCGCCAATTTCTCGGTTACAACAACGCTGTTATCGTCAAACAAAATCGGCTGTCCGTCCTGTCTGTTTTTCAAAAGAATAAAATCCTTTAACGAATCGCTGTTTTGCGGTACTATCAGCAAAGCGCCGTATGCTTCTTCGCTTTTGTTTGTTATGTCTATAGATTTTCTATTCACAAACTCGTAGTCAAAAATTTTTGTCTTATCCTCCAATAAGTTTTGTAATTCCGGAGTAACATCGCCGCCCAAACCTACCGTTGTATCGTATTTAAAAACTTTCTCAAATTGATTTTTTAAAATACCGTTTATGGAATCTTTCAGTCCAAAGCCTATTAAAAGAAGCGCCATACAGCCCGCCACACCAAAAACCGTCATAAAAAAACGCTTCTTGTTTAAGAAAATATTACGCGCCGTTATCTTATAAGAAAAAGGCAGCCGCTTCCAAACCGGCTTAATGTGTTCCAAAAATACACGTTTGCCTTGTTTAGGACTCTTTGGCTTTAAAAGCCGCGACGGATATTCTCTTAAAGTTTTAATACAGGAATATGCCGTTGAAAATAAAGTAAATGCTATCATTAAAGCGAGTGTCAGCGCCATTATTCCAAAATAGAAACCTATCGACAGAGCGGGGAAATTAAAAACAATGGCGTACGCTCCCCATATAACACGAGTAAACAAAACAAAACCTATCCCTATGCCTATCAAACTTCCGGCTAACGTAGTAATAAGAGCATAAAAAACATACTTGAGCGCGATTTTAAAATTGCTGTACCCGAGCGCACGGTACGTTCCTATAACGAGCCGCTCCTCGTCTATAAGACGCGTCATAGTGGTCAACGAAACTAATGCCGCCACAAGAAAAAATATCAGCGGAAAAACTGTGGCAATAGAGCGCATATTATCTGCGGCATCGGAAAATTCGACATGGCTTTGATTTGCGTTCCTGTCAAGCACAAAGTAAGCGGGGGACTTTGACTCAATAATTAAAGAGGCCGCCGATATTTTGTCGTCGTATGCTTTACTGAATTGATCTAAAGTTTTAGCGTCTTTCACAGTAACAAAAATTTCGGTATAAAGAGGCGCTAAAAATACGCTCTTTTGAACGTATATAACATGGTCAAGCTGTCCGCTGCCAATTGCGGAACTCCCTAAAACATACGACATATAATAAGGCGTTTTTACAATACCCGTTATTTCAAATTCTGTTGTTCCAAAAAACCCTAAAAATGCGGACTCTTTTATTTCTATTGTGCCGCCTATTTTTAACCCGTGCGGCATTGCGGAGCGCTCCACAACAACGCATTCGCTGCTGTCTTGCGGCATTCTGCCCTCAACCAATTCCACCCGATTTATATAGGAGGAATTGTTTTCACCGAAATCATTTGGCAATGTATGAAGTTTAACGACATAATCTTTACCGTCAACTTTAGAAATAGTTTCGGTATTCGCCGAAAGCATAACGGATTCGACGCAAGGCAGCGCCTCTATCGCTTCGGCGTCGTCTAAATCCAAAGGACTTGCCGACACAACGCGCAAGTCCATAAAATTCTGCTTAATATAATAATCCGAAACAGAATTTTTCATATTATAAGAGACAGCAAATAGCCCCGCAAAAACTCCGGACCCAAGCATAGCCATAAAAAAGATTGACAAAAATCGGCTGAAAGATTTAAAAAAAGTACGACGGACATCTTTTAAATATGCGTTTCTCACTACCACTCAACCTCCTCGGCATCCATAGGATTTTGGTTGGTCGTAACGTTTACAATTTCGCCGCTGCCTATTTTAATAATACGGTTAGCAATCTCGCAGAACGCCTGATTATGCGTTATTATAACCACCGTGCGGCCGCGCAAACTACTTTCCTCCTGCAAGAGCTTGAGTATTATTTTACCCGTTTTATAGTCGAGCGCGCCCGTAGGCTCGTCGCACAACAACAGTTTCGGATTTTTTGCGATAGCTCTCGCAATTGCCACACGCTGTTGTTCTCCTCCGGAGAGCTGCGCCGGAAAATTATTTAAGCGGCTTTCTAAGCCGACTTGTGTAAGCACGGTTTTAGCGTTTAACGGATTCTTACAAATTTGCGCGGCCAGTTCTACGTTTTCAAGCGCCGTTAAATTTTGTATAAGATTATAGAACTGAAAAATAAACCCTATTTCGTTTCGGCGATAACCGGTTAACTGATGCTTGCTGTATTTGGTTATTTCCGCGCCGTCCAAAAAAATATTGCCGCCGCTTACTCTGTCCATGCCGCCTAATAAATTCAAAATTGTGGTTTTTCCCGCGCCGCTTTGTCCGGCTATAACGACAAGCTCGCCTTTTTCAATAGTAAAATCGGCATTTGAAACCGCTTTGAGTTCCACACTTCCGGTCTTATATATTTTAGATACGCATCTGAATTCTACAAACGCCATACAAACCATCCTTTGTCTTTTCTAATTTATTGTTTGTCTATAATAATTGTTACAATCACTATATTTAGTTTTTATTCAAACGGAAATTTTATGCCCCACATAGCACGTAAGCCGTCCATAATTTCCATCAGCCTCACCGACTCACTGTGCGGCATTTCGTTGCAATAAAGCCGCCCGTCATTAATGGCTTTTATAGCCGCCCGTACCTCGTATTCATAACCACTTATTTCAAACGGACAGGACACATCGTACGGCTCGGAATTTTTAACGCAAACCGTAAACCGCTGACACTTCCAAAAATCATGTGTTATTATGTAACCGCATCCGCCGCAAATTGTTCCTGTGTTCGGCATCGACGCCGTCATATTACTTGTTAAGCTCGCTATTTTCCCGGATTTATATATTAGCGTAATACTGTTCTGCGCGTCTACGCCTCTATCGGTTAAAACAGCCTCGCCGCTATATTTTTGTATGTCCGTTCCTAAAATTAAACTAGAGAACGTTAACGGATAAATGCCCAAATCAAGCAGAGCCCCTCCCGCAAGATTAGGGTCTGTCAGCCGCTCTACATGTAAAAGCGGCTGTCCGAATCCGCACTGCACCGCTAAAACCTCGCCTATAACGCCCTTTTGCAAAACTTTTTGCACCTCTTGCACCCACGGCATAAAGCGCGTCCACACAGCCTCGCCCAAAAATAAATTTTTTTCTTTTGCTAAAGCTGTCAACTCTTTTGCCTGTTTGACGTTTGCGGTAAAAGCTTTTTCGCACAGCACATGCTTGCCGTTTCTTAAGCATAGTAAAACATGCTCATAATGGTGCGAGTGCGGCGACGCAACATAAACAATATCGACATTTTTATCCTTTACAAGTTCCTCATAAGAGCCGTAGCTTTTTTTAAAGCCAAACTTATCCGCAAGCGCCTTTGCTCTTTTTAAGTCTCTTGCTCCGATAGCGTAAGTAGTCAGTTCGTTTGTCATTTTACTTAATGTGTCAGCCATAACGCCCGCAATATACCCCGCGCTGAGTATCGCAAAATTATATTTCTTCATCATTGTAAACTCCTTTAGAATATTTTCTAATTCTTAGCATAACAAATTTCTTGAAAATTGTAAATAAAAACAAAAAGCCCGGTCGGTTAAGAAATCGGGACTTTTCATACAATAATTAAGTTTAAAAAACCTTCAAAAAAACGATATCTAATCATAACGGCGGAATCAAGTTCAAAATTTCTTTTATTGGAAGACACAGGCTATCACACTCTTCGCTTCGGCTATTCTTCAGAATTGTTTCGGCAACCTTTCTCATTGCCAAAAAAGCGCTGCGCAGTAAATGATTTGCATAGATTACAATGTTCACACCGGCCTTTTTAAACTCGTCTTCGGTAACTGTGTTGAATGTGGTTGGTACAACGACAATAGGAACACTTGGGTAGTCTTTTCTAAAAAGTCTGCAAAACTCAAAAACTTCGTCGGGAGTTTTTCTGCGGGAATGAATCATAATACCGTCCGCGCCGGCTTTTACATAGGCGAGAGCGCGCTTAATGGCGTCGTCCATGCCGGCTTCCAAAATCAAGCTTTCTATTCGCGCTATCAGCATAAAGTCTTTTGTTCTCAGCACCTTTTTGCCTGCCTGAATTTTTGCGCAGAAATTTTCAATAGAATCTTGCGTTTGATTAGCGTCCGTACCGAATAGGGAATTCTTTTTCAAGCCGATTTTGTCTTCAATAATTGCCGCCGACACGCCGATTCTTTCTAATGTTCTTATGTTGTAAACAAAATGCTCGGTAAGTCCGCCGGTGTCGCAGTCTAAAATAATCGGTTTTGTCGTTACTTCCATAATTTCGTCTATGGTTTTAAGCCGTGATGTCATGTCAACAAGCTCAATGTCAGGCTTCCCTTTAACGGAAGAGTCGCACAAACTTGACACCCACATAGCATCAAACTGCTTAATTTCTCCATCCGCAGGCACAACCGTTTTTTCTACAATCAAAGCACTCAGCCCGTTATGCGCTTCCATTACCGAAATGAAGTTCTTTTCTTTTAGCATGTTTTTAAGCCGTGGTCTTCTATGCTCGGGAACGGAAAGTCTGTCCGAAAGAATATCCTCTAACTCAGTAAGTTCTTTATTAACGGTGTAAGGTATTTCAATAAGCTGCCCGCCCCATTCTTTCAAAACTTCTATAACTTCTGCCCTGATTGCAGTTTGAGAGTTTTTTATCCAATCGTCGCCGTGCAGAACATAGTCCGGCTTAAGCTTTTGAAGAATATTTTTGTACGACAACTCGTCTTGTATGACAACTCTGTCAACGCCTTTTAATCCTTTAATAATTTCTATTCTTTCAATCAAAGGCAAAATGGGATAGCGATCCATACTGCACACAACCTTGTCGGTAAAAACTCCGGCAATTACCTTTCCGTACTTTACGGCTTGATTTATAATGTTTAAATGTCCTCTGTGCACAACATCCGTTGAGAAGCTAACGTATACTGTTTTCATTTATTCCTTCCGTTTTTTTAAAAATTTTTCATAAAATTAATTATATTTTCTTTGGCCGTGGTTGTCGGCCTTCCTAAGTCACTGCGCGAAAACATGCTTACTTTAATTACAATAAGCTCTCCCGGCATAAAAGCCACTAATTTTTTCAATTGTTCTTTCGTATATATTATGCGCTGGTTTTTATAACCGCACGCTTTTGCAACCTGCTCCCAATCGACAGAACCGGAAAT
>Ga0082212_10011891_pt1 | contig 10999 bp, 10 predicted proteins | sample TergutNt197P3_FD_71548 | JGI IMG/M metagenome (GOLD analysis project Ga0082212, IMG submission 71548) | Neocapritermes taracua P3 segment gut microbial communities from Petit-Saut dam, French Guiana - Nt197 P3 | ecosystem: Host-associated > Arthropoda: Insects > Digestive system > Gut ...
TTCGCTTACGTACTATCGAGTACGCCGCGCTCAACCTTCCTTGCCTCGTGTCAAAAATCCTCGCGCATCCACAGGAAAATCATTTCGTTCGCGGGTATAATTGTAACAATACCTGCGGCAATTGCAGCAAACTTTCTATTGCGAAGTAATCTGGCATTGGAGCGCAGGCATCCCCGTCCGAGTCTATAAATAATTGCGGGCAACGCCCGCTTCCATTGCCCGGATGCGCGACTCTCACGTAAATCATTCCTGCTCCGCGCGCGCCGATTCCGTCCTTTTCCGGGTTGTCTCCGACAAAGAGCGCCGATTGCGGCGTTATTTGCAAGGTTTCCAGCATAAGCGCGAACGGATATAAATGCGGTTTCTGCCGCCCTTCCCCGTAATCCCAGGAGTAAATTATCTTTTCAAACAATTCCTCAATTCCAAGGGCGCGAACTTTTCCACGCTGTACGTATGGGAGTCCGTCGGTAATTATTCCCAAACGATAATTTTTCCCAAGTTCCTCAAGAAGCGATTCGTATCCCGGAAAAAGGCTTATCTCCGGAACATGCTCCCTGTAGACGCCCACCATATCCTCAAGCGTCATGTTCAAGCCGGGAAAACGCGCGGTAAGGCGTGTAAAAACCTCTTTCCTGCCGGCCGCGTAAAAAACGGCCTGCATACAGTCATACGCGGCTTCGTATTCACATTCGCCTCTCGCGGCGGCCTCGCGCGCTACAGCCCTATAGCCGCTGAGAACAAACTCGTTTTCCGGGTATAAAGTATCGTCAAGATCGAACAGAATCGCTTTCATTCAATTACGAATTACCAATTACGTCAAATTGCCTCGTAATTTGTAATTATCTCCCTAATAATGGCCGCGACGCGCTCAGATCCGCGTCCATCAACGATTTTTATACCCCGGCGAGCCATTTTCTTGCGCGCTTCAACATCCCGGTCGATTTTCCCAAGCATGTCGGCAAAAAATTCCGGCGCCAGATCGTCCCCCGCGCCAAGACTTACACAAGCTCCTGCTTCCTCCATGCCGTCAATAGTCGTTTGCTGTAATGAATCCCATGAAAGCGCAAGCAGCGGCACGCCGGAACAAAGAGCTTCATAGGCGGATAATCCGCCGGCGGTAACGGCCAGATCGCTGTTTCGAAGGAAAACGTTCGAGGCGTTTGACTCCCAGCGAAAGCGCAGGGGACGTAAAGTTTCTTTATTGAAATCCTCCTGCCCCCATTCAATGAATCCGCGCATTCCGACTACTTCAACTTCCCTTTCGGCCGCGGCGGCCCAAAGCTTCATTCCTTCTAAAACCCGTGAAAAATATTTTCTCGCGTCGCCGCCTCCAAGACCGATAAAAATGGATTGTATTTCATTCCTGATTCGCGCATGTCTCCGGCGCGATTCACGCAACGCCGGGTCCAGAACCATATAGGCCGGGCCAAAAAAAATCCTGCGGGCCGGCAATTCATGCCGCGACGCCGCTATTGAACCATCCACGGCAATATCGGAACAAAGCGGATTCAATCCCATATCGTGCATGCTGATTACAGGAACGCCTTTTTCCCGCGCCGTTTTAATTAAGACATCCAATCCATCTGAAATGCGCGTGTCTATTAAAATCGCCGCCGGAAGAATCGTCTGTTCGCTCCAGAGACGGGAAAACTCAATGATTTGCCAGTCGCCCTCCCGCGCATTAAGCTGTTCGCCGCTCCACAGGTCTTCCGGGCGAAGGACGAAAAACGCCCTGGCGTAATCGCGCAATTCTCCGGCGAGAATCATACAACGGTTCAGATGGCCGAACCCAATTTGCGGCCCGGCCCCGGTATGAATCCAGAGATGCGGCAACCCGCCGTTTTCAGAGCGGTTGTTTTTACAAACCAACGGCGCAACCGTCAGTTTTTTGGCGTTGGGTATATTCATCTGCCATTATTTCGACGGAGCGGGGTTTTACTATGCCTGGCCGATCTTTTGGGAAACGGCTTCAAATATCTCCTTCCACACAGGAACAATCGGCAGAATCTCGTATTCAATAGTGTCCGCTATTAGGAGATATTCCTGTTTTTCCTGGGCATCGTTTAACTGTTTTACAATTTCGGCGAATTTTTGCAGATGCTCCCCAATTGGAGCCCCGTGAACAATGATTTCGCTTAGTTTCAACTGATAACCGCTCGCAAGTTTGTCAAGCAGAATGCTGAGAAAGTAAAAACCTTCGCAGAGACTTCCAAGATTTCCAAAGTCCTCGGACTCAGGAAAATCCTGGAATTTTACGGCCAGCGCTGGCGCGGCATTTTCAATCTTTGCCAGATAATCATTCGCTCCGGCTATGGAATCCACCGCGATTTCCGCCAGCGTGCCGGTGAAAATTTCTATTTTTTCCCAACCGCCGGTACGATTAAAACTCCCATCGTCGTAACGAATCGCTTCCGGAGCAAGCGGAGAGCCATCCACATGAACTTCACGAATAATAGCCGTTGTTTCAAGGCATCTATCTTCAACGTATTTCAGCATTTGGTCAAACGAAGAGAATTCCGCAGGAATCTCCAATTCCCTGCCGTTGACGTAATATCGTGTCATAAAACTGGGCCTTTCTAAAAAATTGACGGCAATATGCCGCCTGGTTAAGTTTAAGCAAATTTACAGCCAGAAATCACATCAAATTAATTATTAATTATGTTATAGTGGCGAATGTGAATCAAAGTGAAATAAAACCGTACATTGATTCATTATTTAAGTTTGTATAAACAACCGGCTGGATATTCACATCACTAAGGAAAAAATCAGTGCCGGATTTCAGGAGAATTTCAGTTATGAAACGAATGGCGACATGGATTCTTGCAGCAGGAATGATAATCGGTGGAAGTATTTCCTCGGCGTTCGCCGCTGACGCATGCACGCGCGACAACCTTAAGTCAATGGTCGTTAAATATTTTGCCGCGCTTGAAGCTAACAATCCGTCTCAATTGCCGCTTGCGGCAAACGTAAAATTCACGGAAAACGGCGTCGCGATGCCCGTCGGCCAGGGACTTTGGAAAACCGCCGGCAAGGTGCTGCTCAAACGCGATCTGCTTGATACATATAAATGCGGAACGCATTCCAATGTAGTTCTCGAGGAAGTATACACCGCGCCGAAAACAGCGGCAAAACCGGACGCAAAACCGGCGGCGAAGGTCAACGCGGGATTCGGCAGCAGAGTAGCGACACCGCCCGATGGAACTCCGCGTCCGATTCTGTACGGAGTCAGGCTGCAGATCGAAGGCGATAAAATCTCCGAAATTGAAACATTCGTGGCGCGCGAAACCGAATTCGCTTTTAACGCTCCGGCTATATTGTCGGATACTAAAGATCAGGATTGGGAAAGCATTATTCCCGTTGCGCAGCGCAGCAGCCGCCTTGCCATGATCGCGGCGGCCGACGACTATTACGACATGTTTGCCGCTGAACCCGAAGTGCATACACCTTTTGCTTCGATCTGCGACCGTTGGGAAAACGGCTTTATGACAACCGGCGGGACGCAGACCGGCATCGAGGCTCAAATGGCGGCGCACGACTGCTCGCCAAAAGGGCTTGTTATAACAACTCACGGTCCGCGGAGATTTTTGGTGGACGTGGAAGCGGGAACCGTGGTCGCTTATCTGCTATTCGCGGGCAATCTGCCTGATTTCCATATGTTCAGGATGCGCGACGGCAAAGTCGATCTGATTCAATCAGTCATCGGCGCCGGCGCCAGAGACATTGGCTGGCCAATGGAACACATCATCAGGGCGCCGACAAAAGGCAGTTATTAATGCTTATGATGTATCCGCGCGGTAAAAAACTATAATATCCTTTGGATATTATAGTTTTTTACCGCGCGGATACATATTCGTTCATGAGTGATATTAATCCAACTGAAAAGATTTTCGACAGCGGCCGGCTCGAAGCTTTCGGATTGACGAAGGATTATCGCGGTCGCAAGGTTGTTGACGACGTCAGCCTGGAACTGTGTCCTGGTGAAGTGGTCGGACTTTTAGGGCCTAACGGCGCGGGTAAAACGACGACATTTTACATGATCGTGGGTCTGTGCGCTCCTTCAGGCGGCCGGGTAAAACTGCGCGGAGAGAATATCACCGATATGCCGATGTATAAGCGCGCTCGCGCGGGCATCAGCTACCTGCCGCAGGAGCCTTCCGTTTTTCGCAAGCTTTCCGTCAGAGAGAATATTCTGTGTATAGCTGAAACGCTCCACATACCTTCCAGGCAGCAAAAAAAGCTGACGGAAGACCTGCTTGAGGAATTTGGAATCGCGCATCTTGGCAGCCAGGGCGCGTGGACGCTTTCCGGCGGCGAGCGTCGGCGGCTGGAAATCGCGCGGGCGCTGGTGCTTACTCCCCAGTTCATTCTGCTCGACGAGCCGTTTGCCGGCATTGATCCCCTTGCCGTTCTAGACATTCAACGAATTATTTCCGGGGCTGGCGGGTTGAAAGATAAAGGCATCGGAGCGCTCATCACAGATCACAACGTGCGTGAAACTTTGAATATAACAGACCGTGCCTATATAATAAACGACGGCAGGATTTTAAAGGAAGGCCCGCCGGAGCGGCTGGTAATAGACGAGGATGTTAGAAAAGTATATCTTGGTGAAAACTTCAAACTGATTTAGCTTATGAGTCGGTTTTCGGGCAAAACAGCAATTAGTATTAATGCAGATATACGATTTTTACTCCGCTTTCTGTGCGCGCACTTCATTGTATGGGCGACGGTTCCCGCGCTTTTAAAACCTACTCTGCATCCTGACTCTATCGAAGCCATCAATTGGGGTATTATTGGCGGTTGGGTAGCGGACAAGCATCCGCCACTGTCGGGTTTCGTATCAAATCTATTTTTCCAAATATTCGGCGGAAGTGACGTTTCAATATATATTTTAAGTCAGCTTTTTATGTTATCAACGTTCGTTTACGTATGGCGGCTGGCGAACCTTATCTTCAGAAACGGGCGAAAGTCATTGGCCGCAGTCATGTTACTTGAAGGTGTGTTTTATTATAGCGTAACGGCAGCGGATCAATTCAACTGCAACATCATCTCAGTAACATTGTGGGCGGCGGCGACTTATTACCTGTACAAAGCAACACACGATGGACGCGTATGGGATTGGGCAATGTTCGGCTTGATGGTGGCGCTGGCCACGTTGGATAAGTACAGCGTAACATTCTTTCTCGCCGGCGCGGCTTTTTATATATTCGCCGCCAAAGAAGGCCGTGAGCAGATAAAGCGGCCAGGCGCCTACATCGCGGCGGCAATTATGCTCGTCTTGCTTATGCCCCATATATATTGGTTAATTAAGTCCGATTTTTTCATGTTGCAATACGCAAGGCAATACCTTACGCCGCAAGAGTCCTGGTTGACGCGCTTCATCGAGCCGTTTAGGTTCATAGCGGCGCAATTACTAGCTGCAATTGGAGCCGTCGTCATATACTTCTGGTGCGTAAGGAAAGACGTGCGTGAGCAACGCGTAAACAACGACAAGGTATTTATATTGTCATTAGGCTTGATACCTATGCTGGTAATTGCCGTTAAGGGGTTTATATTTAACTCGCATTTGGCGACTATGTGGGGAATACCAACCCTGTACATGACAGGTATCATGCTTGTCTTTTTTTTTCCGGTGCAAATCAGCGATGAGTCTTTCGCGTCCTTGCGGCGCGGCGTCTATATATTTATGGTATTTATTGCGCTTGTATGCTCCATACGATATGTCACAACGACGAGCCAGCGCATCCGTTTTGACAAACTGCAATTTATCAGCGAAATTGAGCAAAAATGGGTGCAAAACGCGACCGGCGCGCCGCTTGCTTACGTTTATGGCGATACGTGGGCGACCTCAATCATGTCCGTGTACTGTCCGGAGCATCCGCATACAATACTTTATGTGGATAAATTCTATCGCCGGGAATTTACCCCGGAAAAACTTACAGCCAACGGCATCATCATTTTTACAGACAGGGAGAGCCTGATGGGACAGAGGCAGGCCGAGCTTGGCGTTTCCGTCCCGGTAAACGAATACAATTTCGAAAATAAGGCATGGTTCGGCGGCAGAAGTAAAAATTATAAAATGTTCTACAGCATTATTCCGCCGGACAAAAAATTACGGTAGGATTTAAAAGGAAGGCCCGCTGGAGCGGCTGGCTATTAATGAGGATGTCAGGAAAGTGTATATTGGCGGGAATTTCAGACTGATTTAGCATATGAGCCGAAAACCATTTTTACGACAGAGTTTGGATTTGCGCCTTAGTCAGCGCCTGGCGCTTACGCCTTCGCTCCTGCAGAAAATTGAACTCCTGCAGCTAAATAAACTTGAATTGCAGGACATGCTCAATCAGGAATTGATTGAAAACCCTATCCTTGAAGAAATACCAGATCATGAAATTCCACGTGAACTTTCACACGCCGACGCCGGGATTCCAGAAGATGCCTTCTCGCTTAAAATTCCAGCTTCGAAAGATCCTGACTCCTTTGAAGAAATCGACTTCCGCTATTTCTTTCGCGATTACCTTGATACGGGCTATCGGAACCGCGATGCGGAAGATGTCGAACGTCCTGGTTTTGAAACCTTCCTTTCCAGGACGCCTTCGCTTGAAGACCATCTTAATTGGCAGCTTGGACTTTTGGACATAAAACCCGAAATCGTACGCATTGCCGAAGAAATTATAGGAAACTTAAATGAAGACGGGTATCTCGGCCTTGGTCTTGAGGAATTGATCGAGCTTTGCGTATGCGGCATAGCGGAAGCGGAAGAGGCGTTGCGCGTTGTGCAGGATATGGATCCAACCGGCGTGGGCGCGCGCGATTTACGCGAATGCCTGCTTTTGCAGCTCGCAAACCTTGAAATGAAAGACAGCCTGGCATGGAAAATCATTGAAGAGCACTCAGGATTGCTTGAAGGGCGTAAATTTAAGGAAATCGCATCGGCAACCGGCGCGTCTTTCGATGAAGTGCTGCGCGCCGTAGAGAGCATCAAGGGGTTGATACCAAAGCCTGGCCTGAAGTACGGTAATAATAAAGCGGTTTACGTCCAGCCTGAAGTCGTAATCACGAAAGTCAACGACGAATTCGTAATTATGATGAACGACGAGGGAATGCCTCAACTCCGACTAAACGCCGGATATAGGGACCTGCTCAAGAGCGGCGATGTCAGTGGTGAAACTAAAAACTTCCTGAAAGAAAAATTTCGCTCGGCGGTTGATTTGCTCCGCAGCGTCAGCCAACGCAAGCAGACCATTTACAAGGTCTGCGTTTGCGTTGTAAACAGGCAGATGGAATTTCTCGAAAAAGGCCCGGCGCATCTGAAACCCATGCTGATTAAGGACGTGGCGGGCGAATTGGGGGTGCATAGTTCTACTATCAGCCGGGTGGTAACCAACAAGTATATTGACACGCCGCAGGGAGTTATGGAGTTGCGTAAATTCTTTACCATGGGCGTGGAAAATGCCCACGGCGAGGATATGTCAATCGTTCAGATTAAACTTAAAATTCGAAAATTTATAGAGGAGGAAAATAGAAAAAAGCCATATTCTGACAACCAGCTTGGTCAGTTGCTGCGGCGGGACAGTATTTTCATCACTCGGCGCACGGTGGCCAAATATCGGGAACAAATGCAGATAGCAGGATCGCATGAACGTAAAAGCGGATATCTAGTCTAATTATTTGAAAGGAGAAAAAAGATGAAAGTGGAAATTACCGGAAGGCATATTGAAATCACCCCCGCGATACGAACCTATGTTCAGAAGAAGCTTGGGAAATTTACAAGGATACTGGGCGAGGACATCAATTTTCATGTTGTTGTTGGCGTGGAAAAGGAACGGCAGAACGTGGAGATTCAGCTTAAATCACGATTCCTTGAACTAACCGGGAAAGGCAGTTCCAACGATCTTTATAACTCCATCACTCTGGCTATTGAAAAACTGGAACGCCAGGCGTTGAAACAAAAAGGAAAAATGATTGAGGGGAAGCGGCAGAAAGCAGCCAGAGAGAAATCAGTCAAGGCCGGTGTTGCGGCGGAAGAACCCGCACCGCGCGCCGTAAAGCGCAAAACGGCAACGGTGCGCGAAGAAGCGTTGCGTAAAAAACCCATGACTGTGGAAGAGGCCGTAATGGAGCTTGAACATGCCGAATACCCATTCGTGGTTTTCCGAAACTCCGAAAGCGACGAAATGAACGTTTTATATCGTAACAAGAAAGGTTCTCTAAGGGTTATCCGGGGATAGTGGCGCGACAAATCGCGAGAGTGCCTCGGCAGCGGAAGTCCGATGAAATATACGGGCTGGAGTTTTGGAATGGCAGAGTAAATAAAAAGCATTTACTCTGCCATTCCTTTGATCAAATTGGATAAAGACGTGAGCGATTCTTCCATTGACGACGGTAAAACTTATCCCGACGCATCTGTCGGCGTTCCGGTTAAAATCACCGTTGGGGAATTTATTAGTGAATCCCGATCCGATCTCAGACTTGAAGTTCTGTGCGGACAAGATTATCTGGACAATACAATCGGCGCCGCGCAGTCGCAGAAACTGGGCATGGCGTTAGTCGGCGCTTCCGGAGACATTTATCCCGACCGCATTCAGGTTATCGGCAGCACCGAATCGAAATACCTTCAATCAATGGATGAAGAGGATCGCTTCCGGGCAATTCAGCGAATAAAGAAATACGAAATCTGCTGCGTCGTAATTCTTCATGGAATTGCTGTTCCAGAAGAATTGTTTCAGCTTTCTTCCGAGCGGCGCATTCCTTTTATTCAGGGCGGTCCTGAGGTCAATTCGGCGAAAATAACGCTTTGGCTTGAAAACCGGCTTGCGCCGCGCGCCACCTTACATGGAGGATTTCTGGAAGTTTTCGGCCTGGGCGTGCTGATTATCGGACCATCCGGAATTGGAAAGAGCGAATGCGCTCTGGAACTGGTGCTGAAAGGCCATCGGATGATCGCCGACGATTATGTTGAAATCTCCCGTCACGGAAGCGGTCAACTTTTAGGCGAAGGTGGAAAGACACTTAAGCATCATATGGAGCTGCGCGGTCTGGGCATTATCGATATCAAGGAACTATATGGCATATCCGCCATAAGCGCGTCACATACGATAGATTTCGTTGTACGCCTGGAGCGCTGGAGAGCCGACGGCGTGTATGATCGTCTCGGAATCGAAAAATCCAATCTGGAAATTCTAGGCGTGTCGCTGCCAGTGATTGATATGCCGGTTGCTCCAGGACGGAATGTAGCGACGCTGGTGGAAGTCGCCGCGCGCATTCATCTCCTTCATCAGCGCGGTTATAAAACAAACGAACTGAATCTCGACGAGTAAGGCGGCTGTTAATGCATTCCAATCAACAATTAAAAATCAAAAATCAAAAATAATGTTATGTCTCTTCAGGAACTAGTCATTGTTACCGGCATGAGCGGATCCGGCAAGGGAACCGTGCTTAAAGCGTTTGAAGACCTGCGTTATTTCTGCGTGGATAATCTGCCCGTGACGCTTATTCCAAAATTCATTGAGGAAATCCAGCGTTACGGCGAAGAGTGCCGCCAGGCGGCGCTGGTGATAGATGTGCGGGCGGGCGGCAAGCTGCGCGCTCTTGAACGCGCGCTCGATAAACTGCGCAAGTCCGCTTTTCGTCTTTCCGTGCTTTTTATTGAGGCTGACGACGAAGTGCTTTTACGGCGATTCAGCGAAACCCGTCGTCCGCATCCGCTTGATGACGGCGGACAACCCATTCGGGAACTATTGCAACTTGAGCGCGAACGTCTTGGCCGATTAAGAGAAATGGCCGACATAACGATTAATACTTCAGCCACCACCGTACATGATGTAAAGGCCGATATTGTGCAACAATTCCATAGGGGCGCGGAAGAAGCCGATTTTAAGGTAATTCTGATGAGCTTCGGTTTCAAACATGGCATTCCGATTGAAGCGGACATGGTTTTTGACGTGCGTTTTCTTCCGAATCCATATTTCAAATCAAACCTGAAGGGATTCAGCGGCCGCGATAAAAAGATTAAAGCCTATATGCGCAAGCAGACGGAAACAGGTGAGTTTGTCGGGCGCGCGGTCGATTTTTTACAATACCTTATGCCGAATTTTATAAAGGAACAAAAAAACCAGGTTACAATCGCCATCGGGTGTACCGGCGGGCGGCACAGATCCGTAGCAATGGCAAATGAATTCGCGGAAATATTCGGTCTTCAAGGCAGGAGAATTACAGTGGGTCACAGGGACCTCTGAGCAACTAAATTGTTATAAAAAAGGAGAGGAAAGATGGAGAAATTAATCATTACGGCAGCGATCTGCGGTGCGGAAGTAACAAAAGATAACAACCCGGCGGTTCCCTATACGGTTGAGGAAATCGTAAGGGAGGCAAAGTCTGCGTACGACGCCGGCGCGGCGATTATACATCTTCATGTCAGGGAGGATGACGGAACGCCGACGCAGAGCAAGGATCGTTTTCAAGTATGCGTTGACGCTATCCTAAAAGTTTGCCCGGACGTGATGATTCAGCCTTCAACCGGCGGCGCCCTCGGCATGAGCGACCTTGAGAGGCTTCAATCAACGGAGATAACCCCGACGCCGGAGTTTGCGACTCTTGACTGCGGAACGTGTAACTTCGGAGGCGACGAAGTATTTGTCAACACCGACAATACGATTTTTAATTTTGCCAAAATCCTTAAAGAGCGCGGAATAAAGCCGGAACTTGAATGTTTTGACAAAGGAATGGTGGACATTGCGCTTAAAGCGGATAAAAAAGGATTACTTGAACATCCTATGCATTTTGACTTTGTACTTGGGGTGCAGATGACCGCGACGCTGCGGGACCTCGCTTTCTGCGTCGGAAGTATACCTCACGGAAGTACATGGACGGCGTGCGGTATCGGAAAGTATGAATTTGATATGGCGGCCGGCGCAATAATTATGGGAGGGCATGCGAGAGGCGGCTTTGAAGACAATCTCTATTTTGAGAAAAGGGGTCTCGCGGAGAGCAACAGCGGATT
>Ga0082212_10011892_pt1 | contig 10998 bp, 11 predicted proteins | sample TergutNt197P3_FD_71548 | JGI IMG/M metagenome (GOLD analysis project Ga0082212, IMG submission 71548) | Neocapritermes taracua P3 segment gut microbial communities from Petit-Saut dam, French Guiana - Nt197 P3 | ecosystem: Host-associated > Arthropoda: Insects > Digestive system > Gut ...
TTTGTTTTTTGCAAATATATAATATGTCGTTAACAAATCATCTTTGTGTCAAAATATTTTTCAGTTCAAAAACTTGACGTATCTTTGTACTATTAAAGTTAGCGGCTAATAACTATTGCGGGGTTTCGCGGGTTTTTAGCCGTTTCGCTTTTATTCTATTGCTGTAATACAGTATTGTACTTTTTGGTTGCTGCCTTTTTTTAAGAGAAAAAATAATTTCCCACTGAATCGCATCTTGTCGCCCCTGAAAAATATTGTACTTTTGCATTTTAAAATTTTGATTAGGTCAAAAATACAGACTATTGAAAAAAAGGAAATCGAAAGTATTGTTGAAAGTAACAACCTTTATGGATTTTCAAGAGATTTAATACTCAATTCTCCTATCCGTTCGTGCGAATTTGTAATTCGTGAGTCTTTTCTAATTTCGAGTTTTATAAAAATATGACTACTTTTGTAAAATATTTGTTTGTAAGTATATAAAATATGAGATTTCTATTTGAAAAATGACAATAAAAGAAAATAATAGTAATATATACATTGAAGATTATATTATTCCTAAAGGAGTAGAAAAAGCCGATATGAAAGCAAGAGAAAATGTTGTTTGGACAATACTCGGTAAATGGCTTTCAAAAAATCCATTGAAAAGAAAGAAAAACATTGATTTAGAAGATTATATTTATCTCCGGTTCGATGGTATGCAGGAAACCGTCAATAAGGCTGCAAGGAACTACAAATCAACAATGGCAATTTTTGAATTGGATCTTATTCTTGAAAATGCAATAAAAACCGGTACAGACAAACCCAAATCGAAACGACAGGAAAAATTTTCGGAAATGATAATAATGACAGCAGATACAGTTTCTTTCCTTCCTTATTTTGATAAAGTAAAAATGTTGGTCGGAATAACCAAGCAAAAGAAAAACATGAAGAAGATTCAATACTCAATCACAGCCATCGAACCAATAGGATAAAAAAATATCTTTCAGATTTACGCCGCAGGGTTCGTGCATTGCTACTGAAAGATAATCTTTTATTTTCCACAAAGATACAATCAATCTTCCAATTCGCAATGAATTTTAATAAAATAATTCTCAGTTAACAACTATCAACATCCCCCTTTAAAATCAGTGTTCATAACTTGTGCCAAATCCAACATAAAAAATGAAAAATAAATTTCCAAAATTCAAAAACTCGTATACGGAATTTGGGTTATTAACATTCCAACTAATTGGATCGTTTTTTTAGAAAAAACATTCAACGGTTTTTATACAGAACCGACCATCAGGAAAAGAGTTTTTATTTGTAACTTTGCTCAATTGTTAGTATTGTTGATAACGATATGAAGTGATTCGTTTTCAATGAAATATTTATTGCAATGGTATTAATAACCTGTAACAAATATTTTAATAATGATATTTGCAAGAGAAATCTGCATAAAATATGAACCATTTCAACACCCAATCATAATCATCAATTTTTTATTCTTTAAAAAGAAAAAAAGAATATAATATTATTGTGTTCAACAAATCAGAATATGGTTAATTACGTTGAGGAAATAAAAAGACTGAAGAAAGAAAAGAATGCTGTGATAATGGCACACTATTACCAAACCGGCGATATACAGGATATAGCCGACTTTGTAGGCGATAGTTTGGCATTAGCTCAATGGGCTTCCAAGACCGAAGCTGATATGATTTTATTGTGCGGCGTTCACTTTATGGGTGAAACGGCAAAGCTGCTCTCTCCTGAAAAAAAAGTGTTAGTACCGGATATGAATGCCGGATGCTCGTTAGCTGACAGCTGTCCGGCTGAGGAGTTTGAGAAATTTATTCAAGCTCGCCCCGACTATCAGGTTATCTCCTATGTGAATACCACAGCAGCTGTAAAAGCGTTGACGGATATCGTCGTTACTTCAACTAATGCGCGTAAGATTGTTAACTCTTTTCCCAAAGACGCTAAATTGATTTTTGGACCCGACCGTAATCTTGGGAATTATTTAAACAGTATCACCGGTCGGCAAATGGTCTTATGGGATGGCGCATGTCATGTACATGAACAGTTTTCATTGGAAAAACTGTTGGCATTGAAAAAATCATACCCCGAAGCGGAGGTAATAGCGCATCCCGAATGTAAGCAACCGGTTCTGATGATAGCTGATTATATCGGATCGACGGCAGCGCTTATTACCTATACGATACAATCGACGAAAACCCTGTTTATTGTGGCGACCGAAAGCGGCGTCATCCATGAGATGCGAAAGCACAGCCCGCAAAAGACCTTTATTCCCGCGCCACCGACCGATAGCGCCCGCGCTTGCAATGAATGTAACTTTATGCGTCTTAACACTATAGATAAATTGTACGCGTGCGTACGAGAAGAGAAACCGGAAATAATCATTTCCCCCTCCCTCCGTGAGCGTGCCGTCAAACCCATCCATCGCATGTTGGAGCTATCTTAATTTGCGGTCAGCGACATGGCGGTCGAAATAACCGAATTAGAACGTTTAATTCCACAATATGCTGTAAAACATGTTTTTCTACAACATGCTGAATTACAAATATATACATTGTTTTTTTTTGATAGTAAACCTATTATCAATTTTTTTTTAACTCATTTTATTTGGATAATATTTTTGAAATACAGACCTTTGAACCTTTTTATGAAGAAGTTATTACATAATGAAACGAGCATGTACCATAATACACCCATATAAATGAACATGCGAGTTCCATACGACCGTAATATAAAAATAATAAATGTACGTATGAAACGAAGTATTTTATTTCTATTTTGCTGCTTAACTTTTGGTATGCAAGCACAACAGGAGAATAGTCTAAAGCAGCAACAAGTACCGGTTGATGCTTCACGTCTTAACCAGCGAGCATCTGAGTTAATGGCACACAATATTTCACCTATAAAAATAAAGGGGGAAATCATTCTTACTCGGATGGTGGATTATAACGAACATTTGAAAAGAGAACGCCTGATGTTTCCAGCCGATGAATTATACGAATCCAATTGGGATACACTCAATGTCAATCCATTTAAAAATGTAAAAATTACGTTTCCAGACACTTATACCATCGACTGCAGTACCTTTTCATTACCGGTTGATAATGAAATAAAAATAACCTCGAAATACGGTATGCGTCGTGGGAGGATGCACAATGGCACTGACTTAAAAATATACGTTGGAGATACCATACGCGCTGCTTTCGAAGGTAAGGTTCGCATTCAAAGTTACATAAAAAAAGGCTATGGCAATTACTTAGTGTTGCGACATCCTAACGGCCTTGAAACTGTTTATGGACACCTGTCGAAATTTCTTGTAAACGAAAACCAAATCGTCCAATCGGGCGAAGCTATCGCTATCGGCGGTATTACAGGGCGTTCGACCGGGTATCATCTCCATTTTGAAACACGTTTTCTGGGGAAAGATATTAATCCCGAAACAATCATTGACTTTAAAAACGGCGTCCCTTTTAAAGATGAATATGTATTTCATAACATCAAGGTTAAGGGGAAAACTACAAATATTTATGCCACCTCTGCCGATGCGACAGCTGTTCACCGGGTACAAAAAGGAGAAACATTAAGTCATATAGCCCTCAAATACGGAACAACAATTAACGAATTATGTAGTTTGAACGGAATATCAAGAACATCAACCCTTTCGATTGGACAGGCAATTCGTTTCCGCGCAAAGCCCAGCGCTGTTGAAGCCACAGCCAACTGAAAATATGCCGGATACAAAACTTCAATTTGAAACAATCATCAAGCAATGTCGCGATGTTTTTGAGAAGAAACTGCAAGATTACGGCCCTTCCTGGCGGATCATGCGCCCCGAATCTATCACCGACCAGCTGCTAATCAAGGCAAAACGCATACGAAACCTCGAAATAAAAAAAATCAGTAAAATAAAGGAGGGCATACAACCCGAATTTACCGGTATTGTCAATTATGGTATTATCGGACTAATCCAACTGGAAAGTGGTTTTTCAGATGCGATTGATTTGACGCCCCAGCAAGCGCTTGCGTTGTTCGACCGGTTTATAGCCGACACGCAGGAACTCATGGAGGCGAAAAACCATGACTATGACGAAGCTTGGCGACTTATGCGCATTAGTTCCTATACCGACCTGATACTGACAAAGTTGAATCGTATAAAGGAAATAGAAAATAAGGAGGGAAAAGTATCTTTTTCGGAAGGAATAGATGCGAATTACCAGGACATCATCAATTATGCCCTTTTCGGACTGATAAAACTAACTTTTGAATCGCCAAACGCTAATATACAAGAAGATGAAACGTTTTGATTACCGGAAAATTTTAACTGAGATATGTCGTATCATTCTGGGTGTTACCTTTCTGATATCTAGCTTAGCTAAAGCTGTTGATCCGTTTGGAGGCGTCATCATAATGGAAGACTATTTCAGCGCCTTCGGACTATCGTTCCTTAAGCCCATCGCTTTATTCGCTTCTATTAACCTTGCAGCGCTCGAATTTTTGCTTGGCGTATGTATCTTAACAGCCGTTTACCGTAAACTCACTACTATCTGCATGCTTGGTTTTATGGTATTTATGACAGCGCTTACGTTGTATCTTGCTATTTTTAATCCTGTCCACGACTGTGGGTGTTTCGGACAGCTTATCATCTTATCCAACTTGCAGACCTTCCTGAAAAATGCGCTTGTCTTGTTGCCAACTGCTATCGTAGTTTTCATCTATCACGAAAAAATGACGCCGGTATATACGTATAAATCCTATTGGTTTCCCGTTTTTTTTGGTTATTTTTTCGCTGTCGCATTTGCATATTTTAATTATATCCACCTCCCGCTCATAGATGCTTTTCCCTATAAAACAGGCGCCAATATACCGCAACTAATGTCTTTTCCACCCGATGCAGCAACGAATGAATACCATTATATTTATGAGAAAAACGGTAAAAAAGAATCATTCCCGCCTGCAGAAGCGCCTGTTGAAGACCCCAACTGGACATTTGTTGACAGAAAACTCATTAAGCAGGGGTATGTTCCACCCATTACATCTTTTGACTTTTACGATGAAAACGGGAATGATATTTCAGATATCCTGTTAGACAATGCAAAAGGCGTATTTCTGCTCATCTCTCCCAATCTTGATAAAGCAAGCGATAAACACATTGACGAGATAAATAACATCTATGATTACGCAATGGAAAAAGGAATGTTATTCTATTGTGCCACAAGCTCTTCAAAGGAAAATATAACGACGTGGATCAATAATACCGGCGCAGAATATCCCTTCCTGACAGCCGATGATGTAATGCTTAAATCCATCGTTCGCGCCAATCTGGGGCTCGTGCTATTGCAATCGGGAACCATTCTTCAAAAATGGAATCATAACGACATCCCTTCGGAAGAGACGGTTGTTGCCGTAATTGTGGACGCGCTAAACCCCATAGGAGAAAAAACTATTTACCAATTCGTATGGTGGGGTGGCTGTTTTTTATTACCTTTGTCGCTCGTTTGGATATATGACTATTTCAGGTACAGAAGGAGAAATATAGCGCACAGATAACACAGATTTTATATGAAACGAGCATGTACCTTAACACACCCATGTAAATGAACATGCGAGTTCCATACGACCGAAATATAAAAAATAATAAATGTACGTATGAAAATGAGAAAGAACATTGTAGCAGGAAATTGGAAGATGAACACAACGCTTCCAGAAGGTTTAGCGCTTGCAAAAGAATTAGAAGCAGCGCTAGTGAATAAAACTCCTAATTGCGAGGTCGTTATCGGTACGCCATCGACCCATTTGGCAAGTATCACTGCCGTTATCGACACATCAAAAATAGGTGTAGCCGCCCAAAACTGCGCTGACAAAGATAAAGGCGCATATACCGGTGAGATATCAGCTGCCATGGTAGCTTCAACAGGCGCTAAATTTGTGATTCTCGGCCACTCCGAACGTCGCACCTATTACCACGAAACGTCGGCAACACTCAAAGAAAAAGTAAAACTGGCGCTGGCTCAAAACCTGACGCCCATCTTTTGCATAGGTGAAGTACTTGACGAACGCAATGCCAACAAGCATTTCGATGTTGTTTTTGAGCAAATTAAAGATGCCTTATTCGACCTTTCAGTCGATGATTTTGGTAAAATCGTCCTTGCATACGAGCCAGTTTGGGCTATCGGTACCGGCGTCACCGCAACCGCCGACCAAGCACAGGAGATGCACGCATACATCCGCTCCCTGATTGCCAATATGTATGGCGAAAATGTTGCTAATGAGACGACTATCCTATATGGAGGAAGCTGTAATGCCGATAATGCGAAGGAACTATTTGCCAACCCAGATGTGGACGGCGGACTGATCGGAGGCGCCTCTTTGGGAGTAACAAAGTTTATGCCCATTATCGAAGCGTTTTGAGTATTTGTTTTTAACCATCCCGTAAGGGATATAATATTGGTAGAAAATGAATAAGTTCTTTTTTTCTTACATGCTTTTGTGCTCCTTTGTTGCGATGACCGCGCAAAAACCACATAATTCGATATTCGAAGCGCTGGAAAGACCGCCTAATTTAGGGAAGGGAGGGGTTGTCATACATCAGTCGGAAAGTATCAAACGACTTGTAGGTACACGAATGGACAGCGTCAATGTTGATATCATGAATGGAAAAAAACATCTTAAAACGATGGGATATCGAATACACATCTATTCAGGAAACAACCAACGTTCATCACCAGGTAGCAATCAACCTATATCAAAAGTTGAAACTGAGACTTTAAAAACAAAAATTATCGATCTTTATCCGAATGTTGAAGCCTACACAAGATTTGACGCTCCGTGGTGGAGTTTATATGTTGGCGATTACATCACATTAGAAGAAGCTTCAGTGATGAAACGTGAATTGCAAAAGGTGTTTCCTCAACGGAAAAATGAAATATATATTGTTGAAAATGAAATCCGGTTACCGATGGATTAACTTTTACAAATGAAACAGGAACTTTCAAAAATTACTTCCGCATTATCCGAACATTATAAAGAAACCATCCGGTTACTGGGAGAAGACCCTGAGCGGGAAGGGCTAAAAAAAACGCCCCATCGTATGGCTAAAGCCATGCAATTTATGCTGCAGGGATACCGGAAAGACCCTGTAAAAGTACTCCAGTCGGCCATGTTCTTAGAAGAGGGCTATAAACAAATGGTCATCGTCAAAGATATTGATTTCTTTTCGCTATGCGAACATCACCTGCTGCCTTTTTTCGGCAAAGTACATATCGCTTATATCCCCCGCAAATATATCACCGGACTGAGTAAAATACCGCGCGTAGTTGATATTTTCGCCCGACGATTGCAGATACAAGAGCGGATGACGCTTCAGATTAAAGAATGTATTCAGCAAACACTCAACCCTTTAGGGGTGATGGTTGTCATTGAGGCGCAACATATGTGCATGCAGATGCGCGGCGTGGAAAAACAACATTCCCTAACTACCACTTCCGATTTCACAGGCGCCTTCCAACAAGCTGTCACCCGCGAAGAGTTTATCAAACTGATCCGATAAATATTCAATCCTTTACACGGATTATTTCCTTGATATTCACCTGTTACTCACTTTGCAATCCTATCCATCACAGTAGCAATGGCGCCATCGCCGGTTACGTTGCAAGCGGTGCCGAAGCAGTCCATGGCGATGTATAGGGCAATCATGAGCGCTTGCATGGTCTCGTTAAAACCAAGCATGCTACCAAGTAGTCCTAAGGCAGCCATGATAGCGCCTCCAGGCACGCCCGGAGCGGCAACCATAGTGATACCCAGCATCATTATAAATCCGCTGAATTGAGTGATCGATACCGGTTCGCCGACCATCATCATTATAGCCATGGCGCAGGCGACAATCTTCAATGTACTTCCGGCCAAATGTATTGTTGCGCACAGCGGTACAGTAAACACAGCGATATTCTCGCGCACGCCCATTTTCAAAATCTGCCTCAAAGTAACCGGTATCGTAGCAGCCGACGACTGTGTTCCCAATGCTGTAAGATAAGCCGGCATCATATTCTTCAACATCTTGAACGGATTTTTCTTTGCGATAGCGCCGGCTGTCATAAATTGTATCAGTAATAAAGCTATATGCAGTACGAAAATAAAGGCAATCACTTTCAGGAACATCATAATGATGACGGCAACCTGACCGCTAACGGTAATATTTAAAAAGATTCCAAAAATATGGAGCGGTAATAATGGAACAATCACCGACTGTATCAGCCGCATGATGATGTCGCGGAAATCCGTAAAACACGCCTGCAAAGTATTTCCCTTGATGGACGAAAGACCCAATCCGATCACAAAAGCCAATAATAACGAGGTCATGATAGCCATCAATGGCGGCATCTCTAAAGTAAAATAAGGCATCAGCATGAAGTCTTCCGGGTTTTCAATAGCAGTCAGCGAAGCGCTTTGGTCTAATATCTGCGGCAAAACTATTGAGCCGGAAAAGTAAGTAAAAAAACCCGAAAAGAGCGTCGAACCATAAGCAATTAGCGTCGTGATCACTAATAAACGACCTGCTCCCTTTCCTAATTCTCCGATGGCCGGCGCAACTAATCCCAATATAATCAGAGGAATAGCAAACGATAAAAAATTGCCAAACAACGCGTTAAAAGTGACAAACAAACGCGCTATACTCGCCGGTAGTATTTGCCCTAACAAGATTCCTCCTGCGATAGCAATTGCTACCCAGCCCAACAACGATACCTTAAATTTCTTTTTCATACCTACATTTATTATTTTTTATATTTCGGTCGTATGGAACTCGCATGTTCATTTTTATTAGCATTTGCATTTGCAATGCGAAGTACTCTTTTGAATCATTTATCGCATTAAAAATACTTATACTCGCTACTTCCGGATTGCAAATCCGGAAGTACAGTCATTTATTAAATTTTCATTTTTCAATTTAATTCTATACCCTGTTGCTGCAATAAGCATGCTCATCAACGGACTGATCAGATTGAAAAAACTGAAAGGTAGATACACGAGCGTTGGAATACCCAGCACAGTTGCTTGTGTCATGCCGCATGTATTCCAGGGGATCAGTGGCGAGGTGACTGTAGCGCCGTCTTCAGTCGTACGGCTAAGTAATCGCCCTTCATATCCTTTTTGACGATAGACATCTTTGTAGATTTCACCCGTAAGGATAATGGCGAGATACTGGTCGCCTGTAAGGATGTTGAAGCATAACGCCGAGAAGACGGTGGAGGCGACAACCCCTACTGTCCTTTTCATAAAACGCAGGAAGAGCGTGACTATACTGCTTAACATACCGCTTGCTTTCATGGCGCCGCCAAAACACATAGCGCAGATAATCAGCCATATCGTATTCAACATGCCGGCCATCCCACGTGACGAAACCAACTTATTTAGTGCAATATGACCTGTTTCTACTTGCGTACTTCCATAAACCGTGATCAGCAAACCCTTCAGTTGCGTTTGGATGCCTGACTGTTCCGCGCCGCCGATTTCGTTGAGTATATGCGGTTGAAAAATCAACGCGAAGATACCGGCAAGCAGGAAGGCCCCAAACAAGGTAACAAGCGACGGCGCTTTTTTAGCTATCATTACCCCCATAGCAACAGGCACAAGCATCAGCCAGGGCGTAATATGGAAAATACGGTTCAACGTATCCGAAAATAACGTGATTTCACCGGCGTCTGTTGTATGATGCGAAAAACCGGCAATCAGATAGATAAGCAAGGCAAGCGTAATGGAAGGCACCGTGGTTATCAACAAATAACGTATATGCACAAAAAGGGGCGTATTGGTAATGCCGGATGCCAGGATAGTCGTATCCGACAAAGGGGATATCTTATCGCCGAAATAAGCGCCCGAAATGATTGCCCCGCCGATCCATCCGGGTGAAAAACCATGCGCTTGACCGATGCCTGCTAACGCAATACCAATGGTAGCTACCGTTGTCCATGAGCTACCGGTTATCAGCGAAACGAAGGCGCAGATAATACAGGTAGAAGCTAAATAATAATCCGGGCTAATCAACTTCATCCCATAATAGATAAACGCGGGAATAATTCCGCTGATCATCCATGTGCCTGATAAAGCGCCTATCAGCAACAAGATAAGTAAAGCGGTGGCTACATTAGTAATATTTTGAACAATAGCCTGCTCTATTTCCTTCCATCGAGTTCCGCAGAAAAATATCGCTAGCATCGCACAGACAGCTGACGCCATCAGTAATACCACCTGGCTCGCTCCATTTAATGTATCTCCGCCAAACGCTTTTATGACTGGAATCAACAAGGCTACTAACACCGCGACAGGCGCTAATGAGAGTATTGGGCTGGGTTTCTTTTTCACAACTTTTTTAAAAAATCGATGCAAATATAGGTGAAATTTTTGATATCACACACAGACGGATAATAATTGAGAGCAGACGACCGCCACTTTCATTGTATAAAGTCATTGTTCACAGAATCTAATTCTTCCTGTTCTGTTGCTACGGGCGGATGCTCTAACATATCTTTTACCAATTAAAGAACACACATAATTTAAATGTGCAAAGATAACCATTATTTTAACCCCCGAAAGTTGCATTTACTAATTGAACTTACCTCATTTTCAACCCTCAACAACCTTCAAATACTTTTCCGACGACTGCACAACGGCGTTTGCTACAAGCAAGTAAAACGGCTCTCTATTGCCCTCTGTGTGGCTTTGCTCCAATGCTGTGTAATATGCTTGCTTTGCCTCGTTGTCGGCTTTTAGGCTCGTAATACTGTAACTTTTTGAAAGCAAATATAAATTCATTAAAAGGCGGCTTGTACGTCCGTTGCCGTCAATAAACGGGTGTATTTTTACCAACTCATCGTGCAAGAATGCAGCAATGATAATCGGGTGTGTTCCGCTTGTTTCCATTGCTTTGTATTCAAACATAAAGTTTTCCATTTGTGGCTGTATCAAATACGGTTGGGGCGGCAAATGGCGGCT
>Ga0082212_10011893_pt1 | contig 10998 bp, 5 predicted proteins | sample TergutNt197P3_FD_71548 | JGI IMG/M metagenome (GOLD analysis project Ga0082212, IMG submission 71548) | Neocapritermes taracua P3 segment gut microbial communities from Petit-Saut dam, French Guiana - Nt197 P3 | ecosystem: Host-associated > Arthropoda: Insects > Digestive system > Gut ...
TCACGATCTTTTTTGAAACTATCCTTCCATTCATATCATAAATTGAAATAACGGAGGGATGTTGTATATCGAAAACATATAACCGGCTATCGGAAGCAAAAAGGCTGATTCGGGGTGAATCTTCAATGTGTGAATTACGTGAATCAATATCATTAATCAGCGTAATAGCTATAGAAGTACATCCTTCAACAATCGGATAGGATAAACCTCGTTGAAAATAAGTTCTAACTGACGTTTTGCCGTTAACGGTTTGTGTAATCTCCCAACCATAATGCAAATCATTTCCGTCGTAATGCAATTCAATAGTTTCATTTTGAAAATAGGAAGCTTTCAACCCGGAATCCCGTATACGAATGCCATTGATGTATATAGCAGGTATTTCTGTAATATTATCGGGCATTTCAAACGTTAATTGCATTATTTTTCCTAAATTGAAAAAATCCTGTAAATGGTTGTAAACTTCTGCATTTCTCTCTTTGCACCAATTTTTCATTTTGGAAACTTCACTACGCCACACATTCATATTAGCATCCCGTTCAATTTCCGGCATCCAGCGGACTAAATGATCAGGCATAGCCGGTTCTAACAACATTTGAATACTGTCAATAATTTGCGACGTAAAGTCATAATGAAGGATATCGCCCATATAAATTGCAAAACGGCTATAAAATTCCTGCCGAAAAGAATCTTGCGTAAGTAGCGCATTAAACAAATGTCTATGGGCTGTGCTATTAGTTCCGGTATTGTATTTTAAAGCATTATGAGTTACCGGATTCACGTCGCGTAACCCTAAACCGAAATCTAAGTCTTTTAAGAGGAATCGCCATTTTCCGTTTGCGTGTCTGGGACGCCACATAACTATATTACTTTGAGGAAAATCGGTGTTTGAAACATAAATTTGCAAAATCATATAATTGATAAATTCCTCAATATCAATTTGATCTGATATCCATTGATAATCAGGTTCGGAAGTGGTTTTGTACAATTCTCCCATTAATTTATTTAAGGCAACGCGATCACCGGCTTTTAAATCCCACCAATTTTCAAACATATCAATGTCTTCAGTCGCATAATTAGCCAAAACAAAATCTTCGTCCGACCGTTCACGCAGATTTTGAATTCCCCAATAATTTCCATTTAAAAATAAAATTGCCGGTTGATAGGCCTGATAGTCAACATCAACCTTCCCTCCCATAAACAATTGAATGGCAGCATCGCGGAAATGTGTTATGCAAAAATCGTTGCCGGAATTGCGAATCAAAAAAGATTTGATTTCCTGATTGGGCTTTTCCTTAAAAAAATCATAATAGAAACGGTTTATTCCAAAACGTTTGTTTCCATAGACGATAAACGACTTTTGCAGATTAGTACGCGAACATGAGCCGGCAATTCGCATTTCACATAACTGGTTCAAAATATTTGATTTACTTCCTAACGGAAAATATTCGAAATTAATTGGACGTCGCCAATTATTATTCCAGTTTACCGGGTAATCTACACAATTTCCGATAACACCGAATTTACCGTTTCCCTCACAGTAAATACCAAACTCTTCGTCCCACAGGTAGGTAGAATCTATACTGATGGAAATCACCGGTAGCGAAAGGTCATTGTTTGAAATGATATAGGTATGAACAGTTGACATGTCGGTCAAATAATCGGGGTGAATCAATTTTGCGCGTACAACCGTTGTATTGGAAATTATTAACTCCTCCGTATATACAGGTGAATATATTGTAGGTTCTGAATTATCCAATGTATAGTGAATGTTCGATAATTCGATTTCTGCTGGCGTTTCCGGGTGCAAAGAAAATTGTAAGATCACATCATTTTTGAAAATACCGCCGAGTTGGCTAAAAACCGGAGGAGGCAAAATTATTTTCGAAGTATTCCCCGTGTTTGTTTCCCCGGGTGTTGCCGACACAAAATAAGCCCATGTAGAATCGCCGTCTGTAATTCTTGCCCGGGCAATATTTGGCGCCGGCTGCCTTGGAATATTTATTACCGAGTCGATTACATTCCTGCTTTCATCGAACAGGTAGATTACTCCTCCGTTTCCGCTTTCCAGGCGAAAGTTAGCATGTAATCCCCAGGCGACTTTATCGGCATAAATCAACAGGTAAGATTTTGGATAGATGATAACCGAATCTGTTATTATCCAACCGTTTTTATAAACGTCGTCATTCGAAATCGTCCAGTTTTGAATAGCTACTTCTTCGTCTGTATCATTGTATAATTCAATCCAGCTATCGGGAAATTCCTGCAAATCATCTATAACAAAATTGATGTTGCTTTGCATAAATTCATTGATCCAAACTTTAGCATGCAAAATGGCAGGGAATATAAGCCATAAAAAAAGTATTGTAAAAAAAACACGTTGTTTCATCTTTCTTAACAAATTAAATCATTAACAAAAATATTGACGATTTTCCCGGCACAATAGCTATTTGTCAACTTTTCTCTGTAGTTAATGCAATTGCTGACATAAAAAGAATTGTTTTCAATGATTTCTATCAAATCGTACTCATCCCAGTTGTCTTTGGCTATACCGAGCTTTTCTTTGGCAATATTGTCGGCCATGGTTGGTATAAAATTGGTAATCAGCGGAGTGCCGGAAGCAATCGATTCCGAAATAGAAAGCATGTTGTGATCGCGTAAGGTATTGATCATGAATACATATGATTTTTTTATTGCTACATTCAAGTCTTTCTTATTTAAAAAACCTAAAAAAATCACATGTTGTTGCAAATTCAATTTTTCAACGAAATCTTCGAGATATTTTCTTGAAATGCCATCGCCTGCAATCATCATCTTCATATCCTCAAACTCCTTAATTTTTATTAATTTACTGTAAGCCAAAATAATACTTTCTATATTTTTGCCTGGAACCAATCGGGAAGAAGTGATTACCTGTCTTTCTTTTTCCTGTGAGTAACTAAACTGTAAAATATTGATTCCATGATCTACAGTCTCTTTCGAGACATTATGTATGTATTTACAAATAAATGAATATGCCTTACCCGATCGCGGAATAACGCATTTAACTTTTCTCATAAACAACGGCACGATTATCCGGTACCATAATTTGGAAGGAATCTTTTTAAACTTGTGCTGGTGTAATGTCATTTCCTGCCAAATCACGGTTTTTGGAGGACAAACGATGGATGCGAACAGGGAGACAAAAGAAAAAGCCTCGCTGCATACAATCAAATCATATTTTTGATGGTTGACTTTCAGGTATTTATAAAACTCAAACGAAAGCGGTAACACTGCAGGAAGAAATATTCGGCGAAGAACCGATTTGAAAAAAATCACTTCAAAGTCATATGCTTCCTCCAGTGCCGGTTTATAGTCTGCCGCCGCTGCCAATGTCACCTGATGTCCATTCGCCAGAAAACCCAGACACATATTATAGATCATCGTTTCCTTAATCGAAACGATTTCAGGAATGACGTAATTCTCTGAAGTGAACAGGATTGGATTGACAACGAGTACTTTCATAAATTATGAATTATGAATTGGGCTTTCCGGCGTTCTTGCGCTCATTATTTCAGTCTAATTTCAGGACGGCGAGGAATGCTTTCTGGGGCACTTCGACTGTTCCGATTTGTTTCATCCGTTTCTTTCCTTCCTTTTGCTTTTCGAGCAATTTGCGCTTACGCGAGACATCGCCGCCGTAACACTTGGCAGTCACATCCTTGCGTACGGCTTTTACCGTTTCGCGCGCGATAATCTTCGAGCCGATCGCGGCCTGAATGGCTATATCAAACTGCTGGCGCGGAATGAGTTCCTTGAGTTTTTCACACATACGCCGACCGAAAGCGACGCTATTATCAAAATGCGTCAATGTCGAGAGTGCATCGACCGATTCGCCGTTCAGCAGGATATCTAACCTGACTAATTTGCTTGGGCGGTAATCATATAAATGATAATCGAAGGAGGCGTATCCCTTGGAGATGCTTTTCAGTTTGTCGTAGAAATCAATCACAATCTCCCCTAACGGTATGTCGTAGGTTATTTCTATACGGTTTCCCGTTATATACTCCTGCCGGATCAAAACGCCCCGTTTCCCGAGGCACAATGTCATGATCGGACCGATATAGGTTGTTTGCGTAATAATTGACGCGCGAATATACGGTTCGTCGATACGTTCGATGAGCGTCGGATCGGGCAGTCCGCCCGGATTATGTACTTCGGTGCAGTTTCCCTTACGGTCATAGACATTGTACGATACATTCGGGACAGTTGTAATCACATCCATATTAAACTCGCGGTCGAGGCGTTCCTGTATAATCTCCATGTGCAGCAGTCCCAGAAATCCGCAACGGAACCCAAACCCTAAAGCAACAGAGCTTTCGGGCTGAAACGTTAGCGAGGCGTCATTGAGCTGAAGTTTTTCCAATGAACTTCTCAAGTTTTCAAACTCTTCGGGATCAATGGGATAAACGCCTGCAAAGACCATGGGTTTCACATCTTCAAAGCCTGCAATACCTTCGGTCGCTCCATTCTTCAGGTGTGTGATCGTATCCCCTACCCTCACCTCCTTGGAGGTTTTAATGCCGGAAATGATATATCCCACATCGCCCGTACATACTTCGTTCCGTGGACTTAACGCCAGTTTCAGCACGCCCACTTCATCTGCGTCATATTCCTTCGCGGTCGCAACAAATTTTACAGGATCGCCTTTACGGATGACGCCGTTCACAACTTTAAAATAAGCGATGATCCCCCTGAACGGATTGAAGACGGAGTCGAAAATAAGGCATTGCAGCGGCGCTTCGGGATCGCCTTTCGGCGCCGGAATCCGCTCAATGATAGCATTCAGGATATCAAAGACACCTTCACCTGTTTTGCCGCTGGCGCGTATAACCGTATCGCGCCGGCATCCGAGCAGTTCGACGATCTGGTCTTCGACCTCATCCGGCAGGGCGCTCGGAAGGTCGATTTTGTTGATAACGGGTATGATTTCCAGGTCGTTCCCAATGGCCATATACAGGTTGGAAATCGTTTGCGCCTGTATCCCCTGTGCCGCATCTACAATCAGAAGCGCCCCTTCGCAGGCTGCAATGGAGCGTGATACTTCATACGAAAAATCGACATGCCCCGGCGTATCAATCAGATTCAGGATATACTTTTCATCCTGATATTCATATTCCATCTGAATGGCATGACTTTTAATCGTAATGCCACGCTCCCGCTCAAGATCCATATCATCCAACACCTGATTCTGCATATTTTTAACATCAATCGTGTGTGTATATTCAAGCAGCCGGTCGGCCAGCGTACTTTTCCCGTGGTCGATATGCGCAATGATACAAAAGTTGCGAATGTGATTCATATTAATTACTAATTACCAATTACTAATTGCTAATATCGAGGCGCAAAATTAGGTGAAATTTCGGGATTTTCCAAGCATAACGGACGAAAGGTGATTTTTTTTATGCTGCATGTTATCCAAATATGAATGAAATTTTGTACTTTTGCCCCTGCATATGTCAAAAACAATACAATCCATATATGGGCGAATTATCCAGGCGCTTGACCAGAGAGAGCTAAAGGCTGCCTTCGATTTATTACATCAGCTTATCGCCGAATCGCGCCGCAGTCAGTATCAGGACGAATTGCTGGAGCTGGAAGAGACATACAGGCGCCTGCTACATTATTATTTAACAGGTTCAGACGACCCGATGCGACAAAAGATTTTTTCGGAGCTGATGGCGTCGGGTTATGAAATTACAGACAAAATAATGCAGAAAATGCTTGCCATCGATTCACCGGACTTGTATTATTCCACCCTGCGAATGTTGACGGTTCGTCCGGAAAGCATTTCAAAACTGACTGACTCCATCCTATTATCCTACGACGCCCAAAATAATACCCAGGCAGAATCATTGACAACGCAGCTGTTCAAAACAATCTGGACATCCGCCTCTCTTTCGGAAGCCGATATGAACAGCCTTCAAAATTCGCTGCTATACCGGGAAACGCAATCCGGCAAAACCGATACATCCGGATACATGACCATCCTGAACTGCCAGCTAGTCTCATCGCTTATCCTCGGATTACAAACCCTTTTCGACAAACGAAAAATTCAACTGCTAATCATTGCTGCCACCAGCGACGATGAAGAAGTAAAAATACGCGCGTATACCGGTATTTTGATTACGCTTTACCGGTATAAACACCGTTTGGATTATTATCCTGACCTGAAATACCGTATCGACACGCTTTCGGAACAGGCGGAGTTCAAAAAAATCGTTTACTTCGTTATCCTGCGTTTTATCTTGGCAAGGGAAACAGAAAAAATTACAAACAGGATGAAAGAGGAGATCGTTCCCGAAATGATGAAATTAAATCCTAAGAATAACACACAGAAATCTTCAAAGGATTTCACTTTTGAATACTTTGACTTTGAGATGAATCCGGAATGGATGGAGAAATTCGAGAAATCCGATTTAGGGAAAAAATTGGAGGAATTCAGCAGATTGCAGGAAGAAGGGGCGGATGTGATGCTTTTCAGTTTTGTAAATCTCAAACATTTTTCGTTCTTCGACGAAATCAGTCACTGGTTTTTACCGTTTCATAACGGTTTATCCTTCCTTTCCGATACAAATATCGTTACCAACTCATTGGATTTAATGACAAAAGCAGGACTGATGTGTAATTCCGATCTATATTCCTTTTACTTCAGCATCATGATGATTCGGAATGAAGGGCGTCAGGAGATGCTTCATCAGCTGGAAAGCCAGTTGACCGAATGGAAAAAGCAGCAGGGCGCCTCGTTACAGACACGTAATGATAAGACAGAGCGTATCATCGGGCATTACATCCAGGACTTATACCGTTTTTTCAAGTTGTTCCCCCGTAAGAAGGAATTTCAGGATATATTTGCAGAAAATCTTGATTTTCATAATTTACCCATCGTTCAACGGTATTTTTCCGATAAAAACGACCTGTTGAATATTGCGGAATACTATCTGCAAAAAAATTATTTTGAGGATGCCCTGACCATTTACAACCGTCTGTCGGACAGTTTTGATGGCGATGAAATGCTCTTCCAGAAAAAGGGATATTGCCGTCAGATGACAGGCGATTATGCCGGCGCGCTGGAAGAATATGCAAAAGCCGAGATGATCAATCCGGATAGTAAATGGTTGCTTCGCCGGACGGCGCAATGTTACCGCGCTGTAAAAAAACCGGAAAAAGCGCTCGACTACTACTTTCTTTTGGAAAAATCGAATCCCGGCAAGCAGAACTCAACATCATTAGCAGGAACGAAGCAATCCATCTCCATATTATTGAGCATCGGATCCTGTTATATGGAAATGAAAAATTATGCGGAAGCATTGAAATATTATTATAAGGCAGATTATTTAGACCCTGAAAGCGGTAAAGCATTGCGTCCCATTGCCTGGTGTCTGTTCCTGAATAGAAAATATGAGCAGGCCCGAAATTATTACAGTAAAATCCTTTCATCCGACCCCGGTTACCAGGACTATACGAATGTCGGTCATACCGAATGGGCGCTCCAGCAGCTTCAGGCGGCGTTCGATTATTATCTGCAATCCATACAGGCGGCAAAGAATGATTTTGAAACCTTCCATTCTGCATTTGTAAAAGATATACCCGAACTGATCGCCGCCGGCATTGACATGAATGAAATACCTTTCATGCTTGACAATCTACAGTATCAACTGAGAATTGAAAACTCTAATTAGTATTTTCCCGCAGTTGTTCGGATAATTTCTGATTTTCTTCCAAACGTGTTTTTAGCAGGTCAAGATAATTCTGCTGCATTTTTCGATATTTATCCTCCTCGTCGGCGACTTCCTGAAAAAGTGAGTATGCTATTTCAGCATATTCGATGGCTTTCGAAAAATTGCCTTTCATTTCCTGAACCAATGCAAGATTGGATGCAAGACGCGCTTTTTGCTTTTTCCCGGTTGTTTTATTAAATAAAGTTAGCCATATGTCAGCGGCCGAATCCCACTTTTCGGCTGCGGCATATGCAGTAGCCCGCTTCCAGTCGGAAATAACACTTGTATAGAACCATCGTTCGTCTTCAATCCAATACGGAACAAGATGCATGTGCATGTTTTGACCTGTATATTCCGACAGATAACGCATACAAAACTGAATATCCTGTATTGAAAGCGTTTCGGCCGAATCATAATTGCCAAAAGTCCATACAAGTGAATCCGTAAAAGGTATTGTATGCGCCACTTGTTCACCCGGAAACAGCGCTTTCAACTCGCCGGAAACTTCGATGTTGAGATAGTTCAGGTTGTAATAATCCCTGTTTTCAACATAACACAATATGGATTTAAAAAAAAACTTGTCCAGCGTGACAAGCGCATCTACATCATATTCCTCACAAAACCATTGAATATCATTAGCCGAAAATGGTTTGGCTAAATAAAAAAGTGAATCGCGACGCAAAGTGTCTTCGCATAATCGCACATCATCAAATAGCGGTGATTCGGCAATGGTTTTCCCCAGGGAGCGGCAAAAGTAATACGCCATGCTGTCAGCCGGAACCGTCATTGTCATTTCATTTTTCTGAAATAGAAGTAATTGATGCCCAAAACTATCCGGTTGCTGTGCCGCATTGTTTATAATCATAACCGTCCTGATATCCGACGGGAAAGTAATGGATGCAGGTTTATACATCTCTATGCCTACCATCCGGTATGACTGGCATGAACAAAAGCTAAACATTAAGAATAGCGCCATGGAAAAATTACATATACATCTCACTTTTTTTAATAAAAATAGTTAGTACGCATTGTATTACGTTTTTTCTTCGTAATTAGTAATTAGTAATTAGTATTTTATGCGTAATCGCATACGGCTTTAAAATATCCGATTGATTCGGCAATCCCGAGGAAGGGGTCTTTCATATCCTTTTCATATTCCAGACTACATTTCCCCGTATAATTTACTTTACGCATCATACGTACAAATTCGGGAAAGTCAATTTTTCCGCGTCCGAACTCAATGTTACGACCTGCCTTGGTTGAATCGGTTACGTCCTTGATATGTACGTCAAATACGCGTGAATGATATTTTTCCAGATCAACAGCCGGATCGCAGCCGTTCCGCAAATCATGACCGATATCAAGGCACATGCCGATGCGGGGATCAAGGTCTTTCGTATGATTCCATACATCAGTAGCATCCGGATAGGTTTCTATATCCGGTCCATGAAGATGAATGGCAAAGTGAAAACCGTACTCCTTCACCTTTTTGTCTACAAGTGGCAGCAACTCATAATTCGGAACACCAACCACCAGTTTGACGCCAACACGTTTTGCATATGCAAAAGCGCGGTCTACTTCGGCCTCCGAGCGCATATAGATAGGGCCTACGCCGTATCCGGTCACATCGTACGACGCACATTTTTCGTGAAACGCCCTGATCTCATCGTCTGTTGCATCTAATTTCAGGTGAAAATCCTTGATGCACAGAAAATGTATATCCAAACTTTTCATCGTTTTCAACGTTGTCTCCAGATCAAAATTAAGAAATGTGTACCCTGCCATTCCAAGATGGAACGGATTCGATGCTTTTGGGCTTATCGGCCTGCTTGCCTGATTATCAATCGAAACGCTTGAAACAAACGATTCTGCCACCAATGGTGCGGCGCTTAATGCTGCGGCGCCTATCAACCCTTTCCTAAAAAAATCTCTCCTGTTTGTCATAATTTATTATAGTTTTCAGTTTTTAATTGTGTAATTCGTAATTGGTAATTGGTAATTTTTAAAATTGCGTCGGCTTGTTTTTTTTGCTCGTTTGCAACGATTTTCGGATCGGCTTTCGCGATGAAGTTTTCATTGGCCAACTTTTTCTCAACCGATTGCAGGAAACCTTCGAGATACCTGATTTCCTCTTCTATTTTTTTAATCTCTTCTTCTAAATTCAAAACGCTTCCAAGTGGAACGGAAAAAGCGGTAGTACCAACCATAAAGGCCTCCTCACCCCCACCCAACGATTCAGCGCGCTTAATACTTTCCAGGTTACACATCTTCATGATGATAGCATTATAATTGCAGTTGTATTCACCTGAAACAATATTTAAAACAAGTACATCCCTGTTCGGGATATTACGCTCAAGGCGAATGGAACGCACTCCTGCAATTATCTGTTTAACTGTCTCGATATCAGCCATTAATTTTTCACTTTTAGCGACCTCTGCCGGCATGGAGGCAACCATAATACTCTCACCGGCTTTACGTTCTGCAAGCGACTGCCATACCTCTTCGGTGATGAACGGCATGAACGGATGAAGCAGAACCGTCAGTTTTTCAAAAAAATTGAGTGTAGCCTGGTAAGTCTTACGGTCGATCGGCATTTGATAGGCAGGTTTCACCATTTCAAGATACCAGGAAGAAAATTCGTCCCAGAAAAGCTTGTAAACAGTCATTAATGCCTCCGAAATACGGTATTTTTCAAAGTCGGCATTGACAACGGCTATAGTTGCACTTAACACCGAATCAAACCATTCGCCAGCAATCCGTGCGGAATCGGGTTGAGCAATACCGTCGGCTACCTCCCATCCTTTTACAAGTCGTAACGCATTCCATATCTTATTATTAAAGTTGCGCCCCTGTTCGCAAAGTGCTTCATCAAAAAGCAAATCATTACCGGCAGGCGACGAGAGCAACATGCCCATCCGGACGCCATCGGCGCCATGTTTATTCATCAACTCAATCGGATCAGGCGAATTACCGAGCGATTTCGACATCTTTTGTCCCAATTTATCACGAACCATACCCGTGAAATAGACATTATGGAAACAGGGTTTGTTTCGATACTCATAACCCGACATGATCATACGCGCCACCCAGAAGAATATAATATCAGGCGCCGTAACCAGGTCGCTCGTTGGATAATAATAATTAATATCCTCGTTATCAGGCTGATTAATACCATCGAATACGGAAATCGGCCACAGCCGCGACGAAAACCAGGTATCCAGACAGTCTTCATCCTGACGCA
>Ga0082212_10011894_pt1 | contig 10998 bp, 11 predicted proteins | sample TergutNt197P3_FD_71548 | JGI IMG/M metagenome (GOLD analysis project Ga0082212, IMG submission 71548) | Neocapritermes taracua P3 segment gut microbial communities from Petit-Saut dam, French Guiana - Nt197 P3 | ecosystem: Host-associated > Arthropoda: Insects > Digestive system > Gut ...
TATTTCTGTCAAATCTCGTATGGTATCACCCAAACTGCGTATTTTGTACCCAGGCGGTCTGTTGGTTTTCTGAAACACGAGCAGTCCGCTTGAAAACGGGCAGTGCTCGAAAAGATAATCAACCACTTTATCAGCGATGGAATCCTTTACGCCGGCAACAAAGACATTGGCCCTTGGTTCTACAAACCAAAGCTTCATTCTACCACGCACCGCCGGGGGGATGTGGTTAGCCAGCACGACGAGCATTATTCTTCTCCCAGCACATATGCTATATCGTTACCCACCCTGGAAAGCAGGTCCATATCCTGTACCCGCTTTCGGAAAGAAGCGGCAAGTTTATGGCGATTATAGACTCCCGCCATGTCATAGGTAAGTGAAAAGGCCAAGTCTATGCACGCGTCTTCCTTATATAAATCAGCCATGTCATATGTAAACGGCAGAGGGCTACCGGAATGAAGAAAACCGATATGTGGCGAATAGCCCATCGCCAGTATGCAGGAATTCAGTACAGCATACAGCGCAGCGTTTGAGGCGGTAAGCAGTTGGTTTGTCATGTCGCTCAGTTCAAATTTACCGGGCACAAATCGTCTGCCTTTCCAGCCAACGCCGTAGCGTTCGGCTTTTTCCTCATACAGTTGTCTTACCCGTAACCCCTCCATGCCACGCAATGCAGCAAGCTTTTTATCCTGTAGAGCGGCCCCAGGAAAACGTCTGGACAACATCCTTCTGACGACTGCAAGCGATTTTTCAGGATGCGCCGCCAAATATGCCTGCCGCAACAAATTCCGCGTATTCGCAGTGGGACTCAACCCGGCGGCATAGAACATGAAACTGTCTTCCCCTACCCAGCACATGCCGCAGTTGGCGCTCCCCAGCACTTTAACGGCTTCATGCGTCACGCTGGTGCCGGGGCCGAGCAAAAGACAGTTGATGGTTGCGATCGGCAAGCGGATGACGTTGCCCTCCGCATCAATCCACTTCACGCTGCTGTCGTCAATCTCAAGACGCCCCCGCTCCAGGTACAGGAAAGGATATTTATCCTTAACTTGAGGCAGGGTTTCTCGGGTAACCTTAATCAACAGGCGGGAGTGTTCCTGCCGCTCCTGCGTCATGTCGCCATCACCGTCACCAGCCGTTCGCCATAGAGTTTCTCCGGCCCGAAACGCAATGGCACATCCGGCAGAATACACTGTTCCCCCTCATGCGCGCCGTCCAGCACCCGGAAGAGTTCCGCGCGTTGCTTTTCCTGCGCCAGTTCTTCCGCTCGCCGCAACGCCTCGTCCATATATGCGTACATGCCCTGGTAGACGAATTCCGCAGGCACACAGCATTTTCTGCCCAGGCTGATATCCCAGCATGGCATGGCAAAAGCCTCTTCCAGGTCTTGCCGCAATGCAGCCGGCACGGCCAATGCCACGGCAAAGGCCGCGTCCTGCAAGTAATACCTGTATGTCAGCTTGGTTCCTCCGCCCACTGCGGCTGTGCCATCGCTTTTTTTAGGAATGTGCAGCGTCTGCCAGGGGTCCCTGTCGTCATAGCCGCTGCCGACCATGTGAAAATCGCACAGTTGCAGAGCGGGTGCGGCCTTGCCGTTTTTATCCCTGCGGGTGTAGGCAACGACCGTTTGCTCCAGCAGCGCGAAACGGGCCAGCAAATCCTTCTGTTCCCCGCCCGCGCCCAGGGCGGCGCACAACAGTCCGAGCACAGCGGAGCGGGAAGGAAAATCCAGGCTCGTCCGCCGGTTGAATTTTGCGTTCACCCCCCAGCTCTGCAAGGGGCCTTCAAGCCACAAAAGCAAGTGCGGCGCGTTCACGACTTCGCCTTTGCCAGCATGTCTTTCAAAAAGGCTATGATGCTGTCCACGTTCTCCTTTGACTCCGGCCCCAGCAAGATGCTGCCCTGTTTCTGGAACAAAGAACCGGCTTCCTGTTCCTTTTTCGCCAAAAAGTTTTCCAGTGCCTGGATACTGGGCGTAAGATACCCGCCCTTTGCCGCAACGGGCGTGTCGAACGAAGCCTGCAAACGCTGTCCTTTACGGACCAAAATGCGCGCATAGTCCCAGAATGATGCGCCGGATTGCGTTGTCTGGCGAGCAGCGGGAACGGCAAGATACAGCGCCTTGGTGAAGGCTTCCACCGCGTCCTGCATGCCCTTGAGCTGCTCCGCGTCGCAGGGGGCATCGCCATAGAGATTGGCATGGAGCTGGCCCAAATCCAGGCTTATATAGCGGTAATAGGTGGCGGAATTAAACTCCAGGCTGCCCATGTGCGCGGAGCCTGGTTCTTCCTGTAAGTCGTCGAGCGCGGTAAAAAATTCCACTTCGTTGCCCGCCTTGTGGGTGGAAATGGCATGCGCGAATGAAGCGGCAGCCTCCACATTCATCTCCGCCGCCTTGGCCACCATGCGTCCGAACAGCGCGATGTCCAACCCGTCCTGCGATGGATGCAAGGCTTTTTTCGCAATTTTCGCTATGTCCTTGGCCTTGATTTTTGCGGCATCAAAGGCGAGCGACTTCACATGTTCGGCAAAAGCCCCGGCTTCCTGGGAAGAAAAGAAAAACAGGGTGTCATCCGCCAGTTCTTTGGCAAACGCCTGTCCGCAGTCTTGGGCTGCTTTTTCGGATGCGCCAAGCGCTTTGCAGGCTTCGGCGATCCGGCTTTCCAACTGTTTGGTGCGTACGCCTATTTTTATGCCCAAATTGTGCAACTCCTGGCGTACCTGACGCTTCCAGCACTGCGAGCTGACCCTGGCCCTGGTGACGCCACCGACCACCGCACTCTTGGGCGCGCCCACATCGTCGCGATTCAGGCAGGTAACGGGAAAGGACTGGAGAATATGGTACTCAATATGCGTGCTCTTAAAAGGATGTGACATGATAGCTCCTTATGGTATTGGTATATAATCAGACGGCGGGCACTATCTGCAGCAGGCCGCAACCGAAAGCCTTGCCCCGACCTATGCCGCGCATGAAGCTGTGCGCAAAGCGCTCGGCATCGCGCACATGCAAAAGGCCTGTCAGGGTGGCCTGCCCAAGCGTCACCCGCTGCCCTTTTTTCTCGAACTGGGCCACATTCATGGATTGCACCTCCAGATCGGTCGGTTCAAAGCCCCACCCCGGCGCTTTGGCGGCAAACCATTCGCCGACCGCCTCGCGTGTGCGCAGGGGCACGAGCTTGCCGCTCGAGCTTTCGCGTTTGACGGGGTTGATGGTGATTTCAAAACGGTAAGAAGGGAAAGCAAGCAACTTTTCCGGAATCTCGCGCGTTTCAAGCCTGCCGTGAGGGACTTGCCGTGCCCCGCGGTCGGAAACAATGAGGATCTCACGCCAGCCCTTTTTCATTCCCCGATCGGCATAGAGAATGCCGCTGGACGCGGCTTGTCCCTCCGTAGCGGAGCTGTCGCGTACGGGGTCGAAAAGGTCATAGACAACGCGGTGAATGCCGTAGGCGTCCTTGATGCGCAGGCGCGCCATATCCTGAACCGAAAGCAACAAGAGAGAAGCAAACATGGCTTATTCCTCTCCTTCGGTTTCGGAACCTGAGAAACTGAAAAAATCCTGCGCCCAACGCTCCTTGGTTCTTTCCGAAGAAAAATACAGCAAGTCCCGCAACAGCTTCTCATAACACACAGCCGCACCCCTGGAAACAACAAGCCGCAGCAGAGGACGCAGGATGTCGCAGGCTTCTTCGCTTGATGCGCAGGCCAGTAGCCGCCGCAGGCGGGCCTTTGCCTGGAGGTTGGCATTGCCGCCGTCATAGGCGGATGCAATGGCCCGCCCTATGCCGAGCGTACCGTCGCTTTTCGGCTTGGCGCGGGCAAGCGCTGCGGCGACCGTGGCAAAGGCCTTGCGTTCGCGCGTGTATTCCAGGTTCACGCCAAAGGGCGCCAGATATTCCCAGCTTTGGTATTCCGTTGCCGGGTTATCCGCCCGGCGCAGTCTGGCGACCATAGCCCTGTCACTCTCCATCCGGCTGATGACATGGCTGATAAACGCCCGGCATCGATCCTGTCGTTGCTCTTTCTCCATGTCCGCTCCTTTTATTGTTTCAGGTATTTTGCGGTATTCGGCCTGTTTGCGGCCCAGGCTTCCAACTGGCGCGCGGTATCGCGCGGGCATACGCTGTTGTAGGCCCTGTGGACAAACGTCGCGAACACTGGCCGCAAATCCCTGTTTGTGCCGTTGCCGCAGGCGTCTACAAGCACCTGCGCCTGTGAGCCGCACAACTGCCAGAATATGGCTGATGCCGTTTTCGCTTGGGCATCGGCATTGATTTTCTGCTCTTTGCCATAACCTCTGACCGTCCTGTAAACGATCCCTGAAAGCGTATCCAGTTCCTGCATTTCATCTTCCAAGGCAGCAAACCACGCTTCGCCCACATCTTCGCTGGCAAGCCGCACCGTGGATTCCATAAAGTCATCGCTGCCCGAGGCGTACTGTTCCCCCGCGTTGCTGCTGACCCGAATGCCTCCGGCCCATAACCCGAAATGTGGGCATTGCTTGCGTACACGGGCAATACCGCATTGTATGCCGAAACAGCTCATGGCTTGTCTGCCGGCAAGAAAGGCCAAAAGAGCCGGCAAATTACGCCAAAGCTGTTTCACCGGATCCGTCCACAGCACTTTGGGCTCTTTGCCGCTTGTATCCATGGCGAGGCTGGGGTCAAATCCTCCCGACTTGTGATTGGCGTGTAGAATGCCGTCGGAATAGTGGATGCCGTCTTCAGCCAGCAGAAGAAACTTGGAAAGGGGCACAAGCCTGCCCATAAGGGAGCCTTTCAAGGCGCGGGCTGTCACACAGTCTTCGCCTGCGGGCATGCGTTCCCAAGGAGGAATTCCCACGCCTACCGGAAAAACGGCAAGCGTATGCAGGTCATCGGCAGTAAGCATGTTGAACCAGATGCTTTCCAGCAACGATGAGCCGTTGAGAAAGTGGTGTTGGTAGCCAAGAAAGCCAAGCAGCGTCCCTGGTTTGCCCGTGCCTTCTTTGCCCTTGTCATTGTTTTTGCCGGTGTAGCCTGGAGTGAGCACCACACTGTTGTCGGTCTTCTTGCCGCCAAAACCAAAACCCATGAGGACAACTGCCAGAAGCGCCTTTTCGGCGTCACTCATCCTCTGTTCGCGCTGGAGGTCGAGCAGAAGCGTGGTGTTTCCTGTCGCAATATGCGGCAACAGTGCTCCAAAGCTTGTTTTTTCTGCCTTCACTATGGCCGGCATCTGCAAAAAGGGCCTTTCGCCATACAACCAGAAGGCTTCACGCCATTTCGCAAGGTAGGCGAGGCACGCTTCGCTCAAGCCTTTGGGCTGCAAGGCTACCCAGCCAGCATCATCTTGCGGCGTATGCGCCGCTTGGGCAATGGCCAAAAAAAGCTTGAGTAGCGCAATCTTTTGCATGGGGTTGCCGCCAAGCGCGCTGATATCCTCGCGGGCGAAGATGTCGCGCAGGCTCGCCAAACCTTTGCCGGCAATGGGAATCCATGCCTCATCAACCAAATTGAAGACTTGTTGGTGCGCCATGCAGGCTCCTTTCTCAAAAAGCGCTATGTTTTGTTCGCCATGTACCCAAGGTGTGTCGTGTATTCCAACTGATAGTAGTCAGAAGCTGGGCCAGCGTCCATTGCGCGGAGGTCGCCGCTTTCCGTCACCAGCGCGATGCGTAGGGCGCAGTCCTCATCTTCTCCCAGATAGACAAAATCTTTGAGACATTCCTTCATTTGCTTGGAAAGTTTTCCTTGCGGCGCATGGTAGTGCGCGACCGAAAGCGTATTGGAATCAAGCACGAGCGCAAGCCTGCGCCATGCAGATTTGTCGTATGCCTTAATAGTGCGTGGAAAAAACACTTCGCTTCCGTCAACAAAACGTGCGCGCATGCCGTCTTTGTCCACGTCAACTTTTCGCATCAACAGTACCGGCGTGCTGTCTATCTCGCTGTAGCGAGTGGCGATGCTGTCGCTTCTGGCTTGACCAAGCTCCGACTGCGCCAGCCGGGCATAACGGGTAAGTTTGTCGACCTCTTCCTTCACATCATTTTTCAGTTTGGCAAGCAGGCCCTTTTCGTCGCGTTCCGCATAGACAGCTTCCATCAGTGGACGGATCTGGCCGGGCAGGCGCACAGTGGTCAGGGGCCGCAGCTCTTCCAGGCTGCGGACAAGAACATACGGGGCATACACCCTGGCGCTTTTGCCAAAATTCTCCGGCCGGAGGTCTTTGGTCTGCGAAGGCACGAGCAGCCAGGCTTCCCGCCGCGCGCCGCGCGCCCTATCCGGCAGGCTGTGCCGCCACAGTCGCCCGAGGCGTTGCAGGAACATATCCGCAGGACAGAGCCGGGTCACCAGAAAGTCGGCATCTATGTCGAGCGACTGCTCAAGAATTTGGGTGCCCACAAGAATACGGCCATGTGTGCCGCGTTCGTTGCCGTCCTTGCCGTAATAGCCTGTCCAGCGTTTTTCCAGGTACGCCCGATCATGTGGCAGAAAACGGGAATGCAGCAAACCCAGCTCGACATTTCCGGCGGTCTGGGCTGCCAGTTTTTTATAACTGTCCTGGGCCTCGGCAACCGTGTTTTCAATCCAGAGCACCTGCTGCCCCTGCAAGGAACGCTCGAACGCTTCGGTGAAGGCGTTTTGCTCCGCATCACAGGCATGCAAAATGACTTCGCAGTCCGGCAGCGGATCAACCGGCGTTTCTCGCAGACGGGCATCATCAAGCGTAAGAGAGGACACGAGAGGGTAGTCATTGCGTTCAGTATTGCAGGAGAGCATATCCGTCCGGCGTTTGCACGTCAGGGTCGCGCTCAGGATAAGCACTGTGCAATGAAGCTGACGAAGCCTTTCTATCAGGCAGTCGAGCAACAGGCCGGTGTAGCTGTCGTAGCTATGCACTTCGTCCAGAATCACCACCTTGCCCAGCAGGCCGAAGCTGCGAACAAAGCTGTGGCGGACGTCCGGCAGGGCTGCCAACAGCGCCTGATCAAGCGTACCCACGCCAAAAGGCGCAAGAATGGCCCGCTTAAGCGAATTGAACCATTCGTGTCCCGGTGCGCCTTCTTCTCCCATTTCCATTTGCTGCAAGTGCGCGCTGCCGTGCAGAAGAAGCGCGTGTTTGTGGGGTGATGCCGGAGCAAGGACTTTTTGCAGGAAGGCCTGTACCCGTTGATGGATTTTATTCGACGTCAGCCTTGTCGGCAGCGCAAAATACAGGCCCGCGGCCGTTTTTTCATTGAGAAGCCTGTAGGCGGCATACAAGGCGGCTTCCGTCTTGCCGAGCCCCATCGGGGCTTCAAGCATATAGACGCCCGGCCCTGTGCAGGCGCTGTAGAACTGCTCCTGCACCGGATACGGGGCATTGCCGAAAATATCTTCGAAAGACAGATCGGGCAGGATATCCGGCTTGATGAACCCTGCGGCATGCACGGCCCGGCCGATGTTATCCTGCCAAGCGACATGCGGATCGTCAAAAAGAGGACCTGATGCAATCCAGTCCGCTACCGTGGTCAAACCGGCGAGAACATCGGCCTTTACCTGGGAATCAATGTGCGGCCATGCTTCCTTGAAATACACTTTGAGCGCGTCCAGCAGTTCAATGCGGCGTTCATGCCACGCTTTCCCGCCCAGAACTTCATCCGTGGAAAATATGTGATGCCTTGTCAGACGACCATGATGCCTGCCGACTACCTCGGCCAGATATTGCCCTGCATCACAGGCCGTCAAGGCCGCCTGCCCGGCGCCTGCGTGGCCGCCCCATTGCTTTTCCAGATTTGGGTCGTGGGTGTTTTCAAGCTCTGGAGGTATATCTCCCATAGCGCCGTAGATGCGGTTTTGAAAGGAAGGAGAGATTTTGCCGACATCATGGGCGCTGGCGGTGTAGACGCAACCTGCGGGAAAATACGTTTCGCGCAGCGCCAGCGGGTACATATCTATCAACGCTTGCGCCACTTTGCCGGTTATGTGGGCATGTTCTAAAACATTTCTGCCGGGGCTGACTCCTTGGGGAGCAGTGTATGTTTTGGCCAGGCAACGCTGTAGAGGCAGTGCCGCCATTGTCGGTTTTTGTGTGGTGTTTTTGGGACGCAGCATAAAGAAATCCCCCCGAAACAGTATAGCGTTTGGCAACGCTTAAAAACCTGCATCTTGGGCAGCAAAGCTGATTGGCGGGGGCATCACCCACCGTGCTCCTGCAACTTACTGTTCACAAGCCGGTTCAGGCTGACGCCGTTTTCCATCGCTTGGGCAGCAAGCCGTCTGTGTACTTCCGGCGTTGTCCGCACCATGAATTTGCCGGAAAATTTTTGCAGGGACAACGGTTCCGGTACGGATTCGCCACTGGCTTCCATATCGGCAACGGTTTGCTCCACAAGGGACACCATGCCCGCCAAGGCTTCGCTCTGCTCTGTGTCCAGCCATGACAGGCTTGGGAACTCGGCGCACAGGGCAACGAATTCGCTATCTTCTTCGGACCAGATAACGCGGTAGGTATAGCGCTTGGCGTTCATGCCGCGCCCTCCTTCAATCGTTTTATGGCGGCGAGCACTTGGCGCACCTGATACGCTTTTGCCTTGCCGCTGTCGCTACGCTGGATATTAACGCGAGGGTCGCCTTTCCATGGTGTTCTGTAGACGGCATGGCTTGTTCCCTGTTGGCGGGCTTGGCCGAAATAGTGTTCACAGACCTTTGCCAAGTCAGCATAGCGCATGTTTTGCGGAGCTTCCCGCATTGCCGTCACAATTTTGTCAATCGTGCTCATGTCGCCTCTTTGCTAGTATCAATAACGATACCATCAACCCATGTCAAGAACCGTTGGCTTTGCAATGGGCATGAGCAGCGCTACCGACAAAATATAGCGCTTGCGCGCTGCTTGACAAAAGGTTCGCATCAGGGTAGAAGTCGCGCAACTCAGTGAAGCGCTGACCGGTTCTCCCCATGGTTCTTTTCCTCGGGGCGTCCCGCAACCGCCCTCCGGTTACCGCTTCCTCATCCTGCCAGAACGGCAAGTTCGCAACGGGGTGGCCTGGAGGCCTCCCTTTTTTTTGTCTCAAGGCCGAAGCATATATTGGGCGACCCGAATGGATCAACACGGCATTATACGCGAAATAACCCGCATTGCGGAACCCCTGGTCCGCTCTTTGGGGCTTGATCTCTGGGGCATTGAAGTCCTCCCTTCCGGGCGGACGCTGGTGCGCATCTACCTGGATACGCCGCCAGGAACGCGTGAGGCGGACGAATCCGCGCCCGACGCGGGCGGCAAAGGCCCCGGCATTGACCAGTGCGCGCACGTTTCGCGCCATGTCGGCCTGGCCCTGGAGGCGGAGGATATCATCCCCTACGCGTATGTGCTTGAGGTGTCCTCCCCCGGCCTTGAGCGCCCCTTTTTCGCGCTTGCGCAACTTGCGCCGTACGTGGGGGGCGATTTGGAACTCAGGCTGGGCAGCGCACAGCCCGAGCTGCCGGACCGTAAGCGCCTGCGCGGCAAGCTGCTGGCGGTCGGCGAGCACGCGTTCACCCTGCTGGCTTACGACGCGCCGGCGGAAACACGGCTTTCCATACGCTGGGATTGCGTGCGCAAGGCAACGCTTGCGCCCAAGCTTCCCTTCGCAGGCATGGAAAAGCCCGGACACGGAAAGTCCGCGCCCAAGGCGGGCGCCACATTAAAATACGCCCTTGCGGCGTCCCCGAGCGGGACATTGCGGAACCAGGGGCCGGAGGCAGACAGATGAACCTGGAACTCAAAAAAGCCATTGATCAGATCAGCAAGGACAAAGGTCTTGATCGCGGCATGCTGATCGACACCCTGGAAGAGGCCGTGCGCACCTCGGTGCTTCGCAAGTACGGCGACGAAATGGACGTGGAGGTCAGTTACAATGACGATACCGGCGATATAGACGTCTACCAGTTCAAGGTCGTGGTGGAAAAAGTCCGTGACGCCGTTTCGGAGATATCTCTCAAGGAAGCCCGGACGCACGACCCCGGCGTGCAATTGGACGACGAGATGGGCTTTCGCGTCAAGGTCGAGGACTTGGGCCGCATCGCCGCGCAGTCGGCCAAGCAGGTCATCATCCAGCGCATGCGCGACGCCGAGCAGGAAATCATTTACGAGGAATACAAGGATCGCCTGGGCGAAATCGTCAGCGGCATCGTGCAGCGCCGCGACAAGGGCGGCTGGATCATCAACCTCGGCCGTACGGAGGCGCTGCTGCCCAAGGACGAGCAGATCCCCCGCGAGCATTATAAACGCGGCGACCGCGTGCAAGCCCTGATCATTGACGTGCGCAAGGAAGGCCGTGGCCCGCAGGTGCTTATTTCCCGCGCGCACCGCGACTACATGGCGGCCCTGTTCCGCCGCGAAGTGCCCGAGGTGGACGACGGCACGGTGCAGCTTATGGGCGTGGCCCGCGACCCCGGTTCCCGCGCCAAGGTGGCGGTCCTGTCCCGCGAGCGCGATGTGGATCCGGTGGGCGCATGCGTGGGCGTGCGCGGATCGCGGATCCAGAACATCGTGCAGGAACTGCGCGGCGAACGTATCGACATCGTGGTCTGGAACCCGGAAATCGCCGCCTATGCCCGCAACGCCCTGGCGCCGGCTCTGGTGTCGCGCATCATCGTGGATGAAGAGGAAAACCTGCTCGAAGTCATTGTGCCCGATGATCAGCTCACCAACGCCATCGGACGCAAGGGGCAGAACGTCAAGCTCGCGGCCAAGCTTTTGGGCTGGAAAGTCGATATCTTCACCGAAACCCGCTACAATGAAGCCAATGCCATCGGCAGGGGCCTTGAGCAGGTGGCGAGCGTGGCGGAAGTGTCCATAGAAAGCCTGCTCGCAGCCGGCTATTCCAGCCTGGACGCGCTGCGTGCCGCCGACGACGACGAATTGGAGCAGGCCTTGAACATTTCGCGCCTGCGCATCGCGGATTTGCGCTCGGCCATCAACTTCCTGGCCCCTGTCGTGGAAGACGACGCCAAGGCCGAAGAAGGGGAATAGCATGTCGGCGGGAACGATCCCCCATGC
>Ga0082212_10011895_pt1 | contig 10998 bp, 9 predicted proteins | sample TergutNt197P3_FD_71548 | JGI IMG/M metagenome (GOLD analysis project Ga0082212, IMG submission 71548) | Neocapritermes taracua P3 segment gut microbial communities from Petit-Saut dam, French Guiana - Nt197 P3 | ecosystem: Host-associated > Arthropoda: Insects > Digestive system > Gut ...
ACTTCCGAAAGTTTATTCCAAAGATTTGGTGGAAATTTTGTTTCGTTTGCCATACACCAAACGTCAACACTTAATTGATGAAAATATCGGCAATCCCAAAACCGTTGGAAATTATCTGATAGCACTGGAAGAAAACGGATTTTTGAAATCGGTAAAAGTCGGCAAAGAGAAATTATATCTTAATCAGCAATTACTGAAAATTTTAGAGGGAAAATGACAAAAAACACTGCACCTAAACATTTAGGGTTTAAACGCAACTTTAGATGCGTTTTAAACCTCCGTTGAACTGAAGCATTGGTGGCGTTTCAGTATCTATGGGGATTCAATAATTTGCTTGTATTGCGAGTTGGTTTTTCGAAGGTTATTTCTGAGCGTTTTTTTTTGTTTTTCCGGTTTTTCAGCGTGTTTTTTTGTGTGTTTCTGGTTGCTGATGCTTTGTTTTCATTTCAGATTTCTGCCTTTTTGCCTAATAATTAACTTTATGATTCAGCCGGGTGATTTTCAGGCAATACGGTAGCCGTCCATTATGTGACGGATTTAGCGGGATGATAAATAATCCTGTTCCAATATGGCGTTACTGAACGTATTGACTGTGTTTTGGAAAGGCGGTGCGTGCGCTCCAAAACGTATGATGACATGCATCCCGCCTGTGCCGCAACAGGGACAGATTTTGGGGTTGAAATCGGGTTGGATGTAAACACCGGCGTCTTTTTTCGATTCCGTCGGCGACATCTTTGCCTGCTGCAAATCCTTCAGACGCTTTTTGTTCCGGGACGACAATATCCCGTAATGACGAATCTTTCGAAAACCTTTCGGCAAAATATGCAGACAGAAACGGCGCAGAAATTCCGTCGCCGCAAGCGTCATGATCCTGACGTTACCGCTATCTGCATAATCCCTGTAATTGAACGTGACTTCTCCGTTGTCCATGTTTTGTATGCGCCGGTTGGAGATGGCGATCTTGTGCGTGTACCGTCCCAAATATTCAATCACCTGACCGGCGCCGCCAAAGGGTCGTTTGGAATAGACGACCCACTCATTTTTGTACAGGTCACGGCGTAATGCATCTGAAAATGCAATGCCTTTGGCGTGCAGGAACTCTTTCAACATGGCAACGAATTTTCCGCGAAAAACGCGGCTCATCGCCTTGACCGGAAACAGGTATTTTCCGTCGCTTCGGCTATGACGCCATGCGCCTGTACGGTCTATTCCGCCCGCAGGAACAATGTAGTGAATGTGCGGATGCAAATCCATCTTCTGTCCCCAGGTATGTAATATGCCGATACAGCCAATCTCAGCTCCAAGATATTTTGCGTCACTGCCAAAACTTTCAAGCGTTTCTTTGGACGATTTGAACAGGATATCGTACAGCGCTTTCGGATATTTCAAACAATACCGATTCAGACATTCCGGCAGTGTGAATACATTGTGAAAATACTTGCAGTCAAGTACGTCTTCCTGACGGGATGCTATCCAACGGTCGCGCTCCGCACCCTGACATTTCGGACAGTGGCGATTACGGCAACTGTTGTACGATATGCGCACTTCTCCGCACGCATCGCACAGTTCAACGTGACCGCCAAGTGACGACGTCCGGCAATTCTCAAGCGCGTTCAATACACGCCTGTGATAATCCAAAACAGGGCGTTGAGTTCGGAATGCTTCGCCGTAGCGCCGAATGATGTCAGCCACTTCATAACGGGGTTTCATGACGGATGAAAATTGTAAAGCGTATCTAACGGACTCTTCGCCGATTTCGGCAATACCCGGGCAATATGCAGGTAAGTGATGGTCGTGCGTATCTGATTGTGTCCAAGCAGGTGCTGTATCGTATAGATGTCGACGCCGTCTTCCAAAAGATGCGTCGCAAAACTGTGACGCAGCGTGTGAAGCGATACCTTTTTGCCGATATCCGTTTTCTTCGTCGCTTCCATCATAATATGCTGTATACTGCGCTCGCACATCTCATGTCCCGGCGTATTGCCTTCAAAGAGATAGATTGAAGGCTTGCAGGTTGACAGATACAGCGGTAATTTTGTTTTGATGTATTCGGACAGTACCGTATATCGGTCTTTACTGCCTTTACCCTGATGTACCCGTACCTGCATCCTGTCCACATCAATATCGCTGATTTTGACAAATCGCAATTCATTTAACCGTAAGCCCGTAGAATAGGCAAAAGCCAATAAGAAACGGTGTTTAAACGACTTGGGCGCCTTGAACAGTTCCCTGCACTCGCGCTTCGACAGTACTTCCGGTAAATGATGCGTTTTCTTCATCGTCGGAATCTTTATCGCCTCCTCGTCTTTTCCAACCATCCGTAACCACATCCGAAGCCCGAATACGGTATGCTTGATGTAACTCTCGCACACCTGTTCGTCTGCTGCCTTGTGATACAGGTAGCAGTTGATTTCTTCTACCGAAACTAACTCCGGACACCGTCCGAAATGTAATGACAACTGTGCCACATTGCGACCATAATTGGTCAACAGCCCCTTGCTTAACCCTCTGAGCACAACCTGGCGCTCAAACTTTCTGTAGCCTTCCGTAAAGCCCGGTACCATACCGCAAGCCTGCGATACCAATCCATTAAATACTTTCTTTTTCCGCATAACAATCTGTTTTTAAAAAATTATGTGGACAATAAAAGAAATTTTTATTACTTTTGCAATGGCTTTCGGTTGAAATTTTTACCGTCGATATTCGACGAAATACGTTAGTTATCAATGGTTTAGTTCAACAGGCGGTTTGGCGAGATAGCGGCATTAGCCCCGCAGGAACACGTTAGTGAAGCCGCTACCTCGCCAAGCCGCCAGGCCGTTACATGCAAGGCGGGAAAGTGCGTGACATTACACGAGAGTTGTTCCTTTGAAAAATTAGTTTTAAATGAAATATAAAAAATTAGAAATATGGAAAAAGAAAAAGCAATAGAATTAATAGAAAATCAATTAGATGAGATTGAGAGTATCTTTGTTGATTATGAGACTATAGTTACAGAGGCTAACTCATGGAAAATAAATACAGAAAAACTTATTAAGCAAATTTTCGGAAATAAAACTCATTATTTGGATGTCTTTAATAAAAATTTTAACGATTTATCTGAATTACTTGATAAACTTACTCCTGTAGTTGTCTACAATACCAATCATTTGACTGATTTAGAAAAGACTATGAACAATTTATATAATTCGTTGAATATGTCCGCTCCAAATGCAGTAGTAAAAGAAGATATAGGCAGTGAAGAAAGCAAAATTTTGCAAGATACTGTTGTTATATTAGCACGAAGATTTGGTAATGCAACACACATTTTATTGTCAATGATTGAGGAAATAAACAATACCGATGATTTTTACATTACTGATAATCCGCTTCTGAAAATTAAAAATATTTGCAATAGATTTCATTTAATTGCTACTCAAATTAGAGCAAGACACGCAGATAGACCTACAATTGAAATTGAAGATGAATATGATGTACAAGATTTATTACATGCTGTTTTAAAACTAAGTTTTGACGATATTAGACCAGAAGAATGGACACCAAGTTATGCAGGAAAATCTTCAAGAATGGATTTTTTATTAAAAAAAGAAGAAATAATAATTGAAGTAAAAAAGACAAGGAAAGGTTTATCAAAAGGAGAAATTGGCGACCAACTTTTGATTGATATTCAAAGATACCAACAGCACCCAAATTGTAAATATTTAGTGTGTTTTATTTATGACCCAGAGGGCAGAATTCCAAATCCTAATGGAATAGAGAATGATTTAAGCAAAACAGAAAACGGGATAAAAATAATCACAATAATTAACCCAAAAGGGATGTAACTTATGGAAGCAGAAAAAGCAAGTAAAAAATATCGAAGTCCATCACATAACAATCAGGTTTTCGTTGCGCACGCAGTGCGTGATGAAAACATAGTTGAACGAAACCGATTGCAAGCACGGCAATTTGGGTTGTTTTGATTTGTTTATGGGGATTGCGATGAAAAAGTCGAGTTTTTGGTTTCCTGATAATTTGTGTTTTGTCAAAAGTTTTAGTGTTTCCGGATTTCTTTTGCGTTTCTTTCCCGGTTTTTTTCAATCTTTTCAATAAAATATCAGTCGTTATCCTGTTCTTTTACAGGTTTTCTTTGTTTACAGGCAATACGGTATCGTTCCGTCCTTGATGGACAGACAATCAAAAAGTGATTAGTTAGTGGTTATCACGGTATTTTTTCCGGCTGTCAGTCGGGGAGGCCCGCGGGAAAGGATTGTTTCCACGGTTACCATAGCGGGTTGACCGCAGCATGGACATATTATTGAGTTATAGGGTTTTATTTTACGCATTTCAATAAACTCAATCGCCTTTGCAGGAAGTTGCTCCCTGATTTTGGGGATGGTTAGCTTTTTTGAGGTCGAACTCAATATGCCGTAATGACGGATGCGGACAAAGCCCGATGGCGGGATGTGCATCGCAAACCGACGGATAAACTCGGTATCGTCCAACTCCATCTCCTTTTTACAGGCTCCGTTACGGTAATCCTTATAAGAAAAACGCACCCGATTGTTTTCGTATGATATGATCCGGCTGTTGGAGATGGCCACTTTATGGGTGTATCTGCCTAAGTACTCCACTACATGCGCCGGATGTGCAAACGGTCGTTTGGCATATATCACCCAGTCTTTGAAAAACAGGGATTGGGTTTGCGGATGAGACAGGATGTCCGTTTTCCGTAACAGGGCGACATACTTTGCACGGAAAACCTTGCTCATCGCCTTCACCGGAAAAAGAAATTTGCCGTCCGTGCGGATGTTTTGCCATTTTCCGTTTTTATCTATCCCGCCGCCGGGTACGATACAGTGCAGGTGGGGATGATGACTCAGATTCTGCCCCCAGGTATGCAGTACGGCTATCATGCCGGTTTTTACATGTTTGTTCCGGCCGAACAGGCAGAGCGTTTCCCACGCAGACTTGAACAGCAGGCCGTACATTTCTTTGGAATGCCCCAGACATACTGCGTTCAGTTCTTCAGGCAAAGTGAAAACCACGTGGAAGTAAGGAACAGGCAACAGTTCCGAAATCCTCGCCTGTATCCATTCCTCACGTTTGGCGCCCTGACATTTGGGACAGGAACGCTTTCGGCAGGAATTGTAACTCACACGAAGCGTGCCGCATTCCGTACAAACATCTACATGACCGCCCAGTTCCGCTGTACGGCATTTTTGCACCGCAGACAGCGTACAAAGCTGGAATGTATTCAACCCGATGGACGATATCCGCTCTCCCAATCCGCGCAGGATGTCGGCTACTTCGATTTCTTTGCACATCGCGCAAAAAGGGTGTCAAGCGGACTGAATGCACGGTGGGGATTACTGCGCGCTACGTGCAAATATTTCAACGTCGTCCGCAGGTTAGAATGACCCATCAAACCTTTTAAGGTGACAATGTCAAGACCGTCTTCAAGTAAATGAGTCGCGTAGGAGTGCCTTAGCGTATGTGTGTGTACATTCTTGAGGATGCCTGCCTGTTTGGCAACCTGTTTCACTGTCGTCTGTATGCTCCGCTGAGAATAGCAGCCGCCACAGTCTTCGCCTTCACGCGATAACGTTTGACCCTTGAATAGACGGTCATCAATATGCTCCGCTTTTATATATACACGCAATCCGCGTATCAGATGATCCGACAATGGAAGATAACGATCCTTTTTACCTTTACCCTGCACAACATGTAAACGCTTACGGTCAAAATCCAAATCACGCAAACGAACAACGCGTACCTCCGCACAACGCAAGCCGCAACCGTATAGCATGCCCAGCAACATACGATGCCTGAGTTCCTTAGCTGCACGTAGCATACGCCATACCTCCTCCTTGCTCAATACTGTCGGCAACTTCTTTTCCTTTTTAATTACGGGCAGTTGAAAGTATTCGCAGGGTAAGCCTTCGCTCTTTAACACATAACGTAAGCCGCATACCGTGTGTACGAAATAAGATCGGGAGGGCGTTTTCGAACGCTTTTGTACTTCATAAAGATAATCACGCACCTCTTCCGATGTCAATTCCAGCGGGATACGACCATAGTGAAGCGAAATAGCCGCAATATGATGACCGTAACCCGACACGGTCGATTTACTCTTGCCGTCAACACTCATATTGCGACAAAAACGGGTATAAAACCCGTCAAAACCCTCAATCTCTCTGATAGCACGCGCTACAAGGCTCTTGCCGCCTTGTGATGTTTCATTTTTTTAGTATTCATAATTGTATGATAAATTAAATTGTTTAACTTTGCAAAGTTATTTCAATTAGCCGTTATTGACAAATTCATCGGGGAAATTTATGCAAAACAAATAGTAACTGCCTTATTACAGGGAAATTAAAATGCAAAAAGGCTACCGGAGGTTTAGTTCAACATTTAGACTTTAAACGCAACTTTTGATGCGTTTTAAACGTCTGTTACTTGCAAGTCGACAGAGATAGCGCGAACAAACACAGCAGAAAAAAAGTTATGAATTATACCATTTCATTGATTAGAGATTTTTTTCGTAACTTTGCAATGCTTAAAACCGGTAAATTATGAAACAACGGATATAAAAAGTTAGAAATACGTTCACCATGAGATTTTGAAAGATATGAAGACAATGAATAAAAGTAAGGAAACATTTGATGCAGTACTTTTCATGCGGCAACAACGTGATCGATTGAGTGAAATGTTATCAAAGATGACAAAGGCGGAAATTGTGGAATATTTCCGCAAAAAAGCGTTAGAAACTACAGTGAAACCATATTGTTAGCTTGTATTGCGAGTTGGTTTTTTGAAGGTTATTTCTGAGCGTTTTTTCATTTTTCCGGTTTTTCAGCGTGTTTTTTTGTGCGTTTTTGGTTACTGATGCTTTGTTTTTGTTTCAGATTTCCGCCTTTTTGCCGAATAATTGACTTTATGATTCAGCCGGGTGATTTTCAGGCAATACGATAGCCGTCCGTTATGTGACGGATTTAGCGTGCTGATAAAAAATCCTGTTCCAATATGGCGTTACTGAACGTATTGACTGTGTTTTGAAAATCGGCAATATAAACCTGTTTATTTATAAAAATTTGTCAAAAATCCGGGATAGATAATTTTTTAAGAAAATTATTTTACCTTTGATGCTCCAAATACAAAAGATTATGAAAAAAACAACCGGATTATTGTGTGTGTTTTGTTTAGCTATCGGCTTGTTATCATGTAGTAAAGTTACGCCTGTAAAGGTGTTGTTTATTACCGGCGGGCATGATTATGATAAAGAGAATTTTGATATGATGCTAAGCAAGTTGCCTATTGTTTACGACCATGTTGAACATCCCGATGCATATAAATTATTCAAGGCGGGGGAGATTGAAAAATATGATGTTGTGATGCTGTATGATATGCCCAAAGAGATACCGCCGGATGCGCAACGTGATTTTTTAACCATGTTACATAATGGTAAGGGGTTGGTGGTGCTGCATCATGCTTTTTGCAGCTATGATTATTGGCCTGAATATGTAAAAATTGTCGGTGGACGTTATCATCATTTTCCATGGACAAAAGACAGCATCGTACAAACGCCTTCCAATTATACGCATGACGCGATGCTACAAGTTTGTGTGGAAGATAAAAATCATCCCATCACGCAAGGGTTATCCGATTTCGTGATTGTTGACGAAGCGTATGGCGACACTGAACTACTCTCTGATGTTCATCCCATTCTTTCGACCGACTCGCCTGAGAGCGGGCCGTTAGTATGCTGGACAAATATGTATGGTAAATCCAGGATTGTCGCACTGACATTAGGACATGATCGTCAGGCGTGGGAGAATCCTGCCTTTCTCAAAGTGCTGTCGCAAGCCATTGTTTGGGCAAAACAAACAGAAAGCGCTCAAAGCATGGATGATCAAAACATTGAAGACAAAATAGCCAAACCTTTGCCACGAAGTACGCCGCAAGCTGAAAATGTAGCTCGAAGGGGTATTGCAGACTATTTGGACGCCATTAAGGAAAGCGAACAGGAAATACATAGCCTGATGATTGTCCGACATGGGAAAGTGGTTTCCGAACAATGGTTTGGTGATAATGCACCCGACAAACTTCATGCGCTGTGGTCTGTCAGTAAGACATATACGGCAACTGCAATTGGATTTGCGGTAAGCGAAAACCGGTTGAAAGTGACGGATAAGGTCATTTCCTTTTTTCCGGATAAGCTACCGGCAAAGATAAGTCCTCATTTGCAAGCGCTGGAAATAAGGCACTTACTTACCATGTCGACAGGGAATGACGAAGACGCAGTAAATCGGGCGCGTCGCACAGAAGAAGATTGGGTAAAGGCTTTTCTGTCAGTTCCGTTTTACCGGATGCCCGGATCGGAGTTTCAATATAATAGCATGGCTACCTACATGCTCTCAGCCATTATTCAGCAAGTGACCGGAGAAAAAGTCATTGATTATCTTACACCGCGACTATTCCGTCCATTAGGAATAACAGGCGTTACCTGGGCTGAAAGTCCGCAGGGCATTAACCTGGGAGGCTGGGGACTGAGTGTTACAACCGAGGATATGGCTAAGTTGGGACAATTTATCTTGCAAAAAGGAAAATGGAATGGCGAACAGCTATTGCCCGAATCGTGGATCGAAGAAGCCACTACTTCGCATATTGCCTCATTACCTGCCGGGACTACACGCGAAAATCTGAAAATGAAACGCGAAGACAGCGATTGGTTACAAGGCTACGGCTACCAGATGTGGCGATGCCGCCATAACGGTGTCCGTGCCGACGGTGCATACGGACAGTATATCATAATCCTGCCTGAAAAAGATGCTGTAATTGTAGTCACTGCGCGTGTCTCAGATATGCAAGCTGAGATAAATCTGATCTGGAAACATTTGTTACCGGCGTTGGGGTAAACTATAAAAAAAAGGCTGTTTGAAAAAACAGCCTTTTTCATTTGGGCGAATGCCATTCGCCCCTACAATGATTGAATCATTCGTTTTCCTTGCTTCTGTCCACGTAATGCGTATGCAGCAATTCGTGCGACAGATGTCCGCCCGGTTTGCCGAGGTAATCCTTATAGATTGCATCTATGGAAGGGTTGAGGTGCGACTGGCGGAGTGTGCGGCTCTCGTCTTCGCCATAGATGGCTTTCAGACGTTTCATCCGCACATCGGGATCGTCGCTGCGGGGTTGTCCGCCGCCGCAGATACAACCGCTCGGACAGCCCATCACTTCAATGAAATGATAGGGCGATGTGCCTGCCACGATTTGATCCATTAATGTTTTAGCGCCTGCCAAACCGCTGGTCACAGCTATCTTCACTTCAAAACCTTCGAACATCTTATATTCGGGAAGCACGTTTTCTAATTTGATGGCCGCTTCCTTGATTTGGTCGAGACCGACAATTGGAGCCACATGCAAACCGTCAAACGGAATTTCCCTGCCTGTAAGAATCACATACACAGTACGCAATGCGGCTTCCATTACGCCGCCTGTTACGCCGAAGATATCGGCTGCGCCGGTGGATTGTCCCATCGGGTCGTCGAACTTTTCGTCTTCCAAACTGCGGAAATCTATACCGGCCTGTTTAATCATTTGTCCCAACTCGCGGGTAGTAAGCACGGCATCTACATTGGCAACGCCTCTGTTTACCATTTCTTCGCGTGATGCTTCAAACTTCTTCGCCGTACAGGGCATGATTGAAACCGTGTACATGTTCTGCGGATCAACATCTATTTTTTCGGCATAGTACGACTTTGCCAAAGCGCCCAACATCATGTGCGGCGATTTACAGGTGGACAGGTGCGGCAACAGTTGCGGATAGTACGATTCAATGTATTTGATCCAACCCGGCGAGCAACTTGTGATCATCGGGAGTACCGCTTTTTTACCGGACAATACATCTATCGCCCTGTGAAGGAACTCCGTGCCTTCTTCCATAATGGTCAGGTCGGCCGACCAGTCTGTATCGAACACATCATCCACGCCCAGCGCACGCATGGCGGCTGCCATTTTGCCGGTTACCGACGTTCCCACCGGATAACCGAACATTTCGCCCAGCGCTACACGTACTGCCGGAGCAGGTTGCATAACCACTCTCTTTTCAGGGTCGTTGATAGCTTCCCATACCCTTGTGATATGGTCGGTTTCTTTCAATGCGCCCACCGGACATACTACGGTACACTGTCCGCAGAACGAACATTTGGCGTCGTTAATCGAACGGTTCATGGCCGGCGCTATCATCGTATCAAAACCGCGATTCTGGGCTTCAAGGATACCTACACCCTGTATTTCCTTACAGGCTGTGATGCAACGGCGGCAAAGGATACATTTCGACAGGTCGCGTGTGATAGAGGGCGAAATGTCGAGTTCTTCGCGGGCGCTTCCGGTTGTGAAACGATTTTCCGTAATGCCCAGAATATTGCCTATTTGTTGTAATTCGCACGATTGATTGCGGTTACAACTCAAACAATTTTTGGAGTGGTCGGAAAGCATCAACTCATACAACACTTTGCGTGTTTTCAGCACTTTCTTAGAATGGGTATGTACCACCATACCCTCCCTTACTTCTGCCATACAGGCCACCTGAAGCGTTTTGGAGCCTTCTACTTCAACAGAACAAATACGGCAAGAACCGAATTTGTGAATACCTTCTAAGTAACACAAAGAAGGGATGTTGATTCCATTTTGTTTAGCAGCCTCAAGAATCGTCATTCCCGGTGCTGCACTGATTTTCTTATTGTTAATTGTTAACTGTATCATATTCTCAATTATTCATTGTTAATTGTTCATTGTTAATTATTTATGAAATAATTATCTCCTGTCACAATGTAAGCATCGCATGGATTCGGCAATGGCGTTAATTTTATGGAAACCTAAAACGACTTCGGCAAATGATTGTTTCCTTACTTCGGGCGACAATATTTCCATGTCGAATTGATCATGTACGACCACTTCGTCGTCGTCATACACATCCGGAATATCAATGGGTGCACCTTTATTCAAAAGTCCATT
>Ga0082212_10011896_pt1 | contig 10997 bp, 11 predicted proteins | sample TergutNt197P3_FD_71548 | JGI IMG/M metagenome (GOLD analysis project Ga0082212, IMG submission 71548) | Neocapritermes taracua P3 segment gut microbial communities from Petit-Saut dam, French Guiana - Nt197 P3 | ecosystem: Host-associated > Arthropoda: Insects > Digestive system > Gut ...
GAAACTCCAGCGTTATTTTGCCAATTCTGCACCCTCTGAAATCGTCCAACAATGCCAACGCCGCACGCTCTGTATCAAGCTCACCGCCTGCAATCACCATGCTTCGCGCTTTTGCGATTGCTTTGAGCAAATCCGTGCCGACAGGCTCCACCGACGTCAGATTATACCGCGCAGCCAGCTTGTCCGCGTGATGCTCTGCCAACACCTCACCCAAACTCGCTGCCAAAGCATGAACGTCCATCACCTCATCTTTGACTGCGCCTGTATAAGCCAAATTCAACGCCGCCTGCTTGTCTTCGAGTTTCGGGGTAAGTATACCCGGCAAATCAAGAATTTCTAACTCCGCTCCCGATTTACCCGCCACCTTAACTGCTATCCACTGCTTACCGCGCGTTACGCCCGGTCTGTCGCCTACTGCCGCTTTTTTACCGCCCGCCATTCGGTTAATGAAAGAGGACTTCCCCGAGTTAGGTATTCCTGCCGCCATAACGCGAATCGCACCGCCATACTTGCGCGTGCCCGCCGCTTGTTTGAGCAACGCCGGCAACTTCTCCAACCCCGCCCCGCTTCGACAATCGCAAGCCAAAGCCGTTATGCCCTGCTTGCGGTAATAGTCCAACCACAGCTTAGTCGCCGCAGAATCGGCATAGTCGCGCTTGTTGAGCAATAACACGCAGGGTTTACTCCCTGCCACTTGCGCCAATAAAGGATTACGCCCCGATTCAGGGATGCGCGCATCGGTCATTTCCACCATAACGTCAATCAGCTTGAGGTTTTCCTCAATTACGCGGCGCGTTTTCGCCATATGCCCCGGAAACCAGTGAATGTTTAACCCGCATTCCTTTAGTTCGTCAGCCTGTTGTGCGCGCTTGTCCGCACGTTGCTGACGCTTGCGCTGCATATCGTTCATACTTATAAACCCTCGTGAAGATAAAGGACTTTTTTGCACACCATCAAGCTAAAGCCCTTGTTTTGCTATGATACAAACCCAAACGCACTAAGCGCATTGCCCCACTGCTCGCTGCTCCCTGCAACGCGAAAGAACGCCCTGCCCGCAACGTGGTTGACATTAACAAACCCCATCTCACCTTGCGTGTGTGCGTCATACGCCATGAATCGGCTGTCCACTGAGTTGGTGCGGTTGTCGCCGAGTACGAAGATATGCCCCTCGGGAACAATCACATCAATCGTAGCGTTGGCGCGTGTGTACCCGGTTACGTAGTGGTGGCGTTGAGCCTCCTCAAAAAAGACCGTTTCGCGGTCAGCAACGCTGATGAAATCAACGAGGTTGCCGTTTTCGTCACGGATTAGAAAAGGCTCATCATTGACATACACGATACCGTCACAGCGATTCTCGCAAACGCAATTGTCGTAGTAACAAGAACCGACTCTAACTCTATCGCCCGCCACTGCCACGACACGTTTAATAATGTCTTTACCCATCACTTCCTTATCATGGTCATACAACCCCGGCGCGTGTGCGACTATAATATCACCCGCTTTAGGTTTGTAGAAGAAGTTGGTGACTAACATCTGGTCTTCGTCCCACAACGTAGGGTTCATGGACGAGCCGTCTACCGACGTGATTCGCACGGCGAATGTGAACACAACGACTATAATGATAACCGCAGACACCAAGACTTCTCCCCAATCAAAGAGGTCGCGAACAAACCAGCCCACACGCCGCTTGGCGGCTTGTGCGGACTCTGTTTCCGCGATGATTGGTGTTGTTTCGGGCGTTTGCGTTACGTTTTGTTCTTTTTCATCCATAAAAGATTTCACCACCTCATAAAAGCACAAAGAAATAACGAACGATTCAGTCCGTTATTTCCGCGCAGAGCCGACCTAAAACTTTGACTTAACTTTCGCAGCTTTACCCACTTTGTCTCTAAGGTAATACAACTTCGCGCGGCGCACTTTACCCTCGCGCACAACGTCAACCTTTTCGACAGACGGGCTGTGTAACGGGAACACTCTCTCCACGCCTACACCGTGTGCAACTCTACGCACGGTAAACGTCTCTTGAATGCCGCCGTGTTTTTTTGCAATGACAGTTCCCTCAAACATCTGAATACGCGATTTTTCGCCCTCGGTGATTCGTACGTGTACACGAACGGTATCACCAATCGAAAACTTTGGCGTTTCTGATTTCATACTGTCTTGAGCTATAATTTTCAACGCTTCCATGATTTTACTCCCTGTTATATTAGTAATGCTTTTATAGTTTTCATGCCGTCAACAGACAACATACTGTGATAGTATACCATACCATTTCATAAAAAGCAACCCCTTTTACAGCTTTTTTTGAAAATTTTTGAAATCGCTTTATTTTTGTCTGCGAATGTGCTATACTTATTATAACCTCCACGGAATTTAACGCACGGCGGCTTTTTGGCAAATTTTCCGCCATACTGCGTTGAATTTTCTTGAAAGGCACAAAGCCTACTGCGAAAATTCGCCTTGTTTGACGAAAAATTTGCTTTCAAATCCACTCGCGGTTAAATTCCGTGGAGGTTATCTACATGAATGTATACACGAATGAAATCATTATAAAAGTAGACAATGCGGAGCTGATTCACGCGATTTTCGGGGACTTTGACGAGAACGTGAAAATCGTGAGGGAGTGTTTTGGTGTGTCCGTGAGCGCGCACAGCGACGGCATCAAAATCACAGGTGGCGATTCCGAGTCGGCGGAGCGCGCCGCAAGTGCATTACGCAGCATGACCGAAACGGTTGAGCGCGGCGAGGCACTCACTACACAAGCAGTCCGCTACATTGCCGACATGGTTGACAGCGGCGAGGGTGGCACGCTCAAAGAGCTAAGCGGTGATTGTGTGTGCGTCACGTTCACGGGCAAGCCCGTTCGCCCCAAGACCGTGGGGCAAAAACGCTATGTCGAGCAAATCGCCAAGAACACAATCGTGTTCGGCGTAGGGCCTGCGGGTACGGGCAAGACCTACCTTGCCGTAGCCAAAGCCGTCCGCGCATTCAAAGCGAAAGAAGTTCAGCGGATTATACTGACTCGCCCTGCCGTAGAAGCAGGCGAGAAGTTGGGATTCCTACCCGGGGACTTGCAAAACAAAGTTGACCCCTATCTGCGTCCGCTGTATGACGCGCTGTTCGACATGATGGGCGCGGAGGCATTTGAGAAGAATCGCGAGCGCGGTGTTATCGAAATCGCGCCGTTGGCGTATATGCGCGGGCGAACGCTTGACGACAGTTTCATTATCTTAGACGAAGCACAGAACACGACTCCCGAGCAGATGAAAATGTTCCTGACGCGGTTAGGATTTAACAGTAAGATGGTGATTACGGGCGACGTCACGCAAATCGACCTGCCCGACAAGAAAAAGTCGGGGTTAGTGGAGGCAATCACGGTGGTGGATGGAATCAGCGACACCGCAGTCTGCCACTTCTCGCACAAAGACGTAGTGCGGCACCGATTGGTTCAAGAAATCGTCAAAGCGTATGAGCGGCTGTCAAAGTCGCCGCCTAAGAAACCGCCCGAAGTCAAGCGATTTTATAAACTAAAGGGGTTTAATAAACATGATTAACTTCAAACTGCTCTACAACGACAAAGTAAAATCGGGGTTGGACTTTCGTCCGACTGCGTATAAGTGTTGCTGTAAAGTTCTGCAAAACGAAAAATACCCCTACCTATCAGAAGCGTCCGTGACGTTGGTATCGGACGAGGAAATACGCAACCTCAACAGGCAATACCGCAAGATTGACAAGCCTACCGACGTGTTGTCGTTCCTCATGGGTGAGCCCAATCACGACACCAAAGCCGTCGTCCTCGGGGACGTGATTGTGTCGTTCCATACGGCGACTCGGCAGGCGCGGGAACACGGACACTCGCTTGAACGAGAATTGGCGTTCCTGACCGTTCACGGAATGTTGCACCTCCTCGGGTACGACCACATGAACAAAGCCGACGAGACGGTCATGTTCGCCAAACAAGAACAAGTCTTGCAAAGTTTGGGTATAACGCGATGAATCCTATAAAAAAGCTGCATAGTCTGCGTAGAAGTTTCACTTATGCGTTTATGGGAATCGCTTTTTGCATACGTTATGAGCGTAATATGCGTATTCACATAGTAGCGTTTGCCTATGTTATGTTCATAGCGGTGTCTTTTTATGAACTTAGCCGCGCCGAATTGTTGTTGCTAATCCTAACCTGCACGTCGGTCATGACGTTAGAGGTGGTGAACACCGCCATCGAAGTTCTCACCGACAAGGCAAGCCCCGAGAAGTCCGCACTCGCGAAAATCGCCAAGGACACTGCGGCAGGGGCGGTTCTGTTAGCGTCGGTGACTGCGATAGCGGTAGGTGTGATTCTGTTTTGGGACACGGCGGTATTCGCCGAAATCACGCGTTATTTCGGACGTAGTTTGACAGCGAGTATCGCGCTGATTGTATCGGTCATATTGTCGTGTGTATTCGTATTTGCAGGAAAGGAAAGAAGAAAACGTGGTAAAAACAAATAAAAAGAACGTGTTCATAGGCGTGTGCGGGCGCACGAACGCGGGCAAGTCGTCATTAGTCAACTTACTTGTGGGGGAAAAAATCGCCATTGTGTCCGAGAAACCGCAGACGACGCGTACGCGCATAAACGGAATACTCACCCGCGACGACACCCAGTACATCTTTGCGGACACGCCGGGGTTTCATAAGGAAAAAAGCGGACTCTCTCAACATATGTACAAAACAATCCGCAGCGGGATTGCAGGGGTTGACGTGATTCTCATGCTTGCCGACTGTACCAAGAATCCATTCGTTGACAGGAGCATAGCCGACACCTCCGCAGACGTGATTCTGTTGCTCAACAAAGTCGATTTAGTCAAAGACAAGGCGAGCCTTCTCGTGCTGATGGAGGCGTACAGCAAGATGCACACGTTCGCGCAAATAATCCCCATTAGCGTCAAGAACGGTGATAATATTGACAAAGTATTGCCGCTTGTGCAGACGTATGCTAAGCTCTCCGAAAACGGCGAATTTTACTTCGGCACTGATTTGCCCACCGACCAGCCCGAGAAAGTCTGGCTGTCCGAGATTATCCGCGAAAAGTTATTACAGGAACTGCGTGAGGAACTGCCTCACGGTATCGCCGTGCAAATCGAAGCGATGGAGTTTGGCAAGACCACGCGCGGCAAACGAATCGTTGACTTATCTGCGGCGATTATGTGCGAAAAAGCCTCCCACAAAGGCATGATTATCGGGCGGCAGGGGAGTGTACTCAAGAAAATCGGCGAATCGGCACGGCAGGAGTGTGAGGAATATTTCGAGTGTAAAGTCAACCTCAAACTATGGGTGAAAATCGCGGAGGACTGGCGCAACCGCGAAAATCTAATACACGAATTCGGGCTTCATTCGTCCGAAAATATATGATTTTAAGGAGAATTTCATGAAAAAGTTTGCATTACTTACGGCGGCGGTGTTGCTTATCGCTCAACTTGCGGGGTGTTCGAGTTTGCTTGATTCATTCAGGGACGATACCGACGGCACAAGCGGTACTGATAAAGCCACCACTGACACCGCTACAGACAGCGAAACAGAAACGGACACACAGCCCACTGATACACCGTCTGATACCACCGACACCGAAACGGTTGAAACGCTCGGAGGCGAATACGAGTGGTTGGTTGAACCAACCGTCAAGTTTGACAAGAACGAGTGGGAGGAAGGCGTTTATGTTGACAGTTTGTGGTTGTGCCCCCTGCACGGCTACACAGGAACGATAGGCGGCAAGAGCGGCTATATTGACGAAACCGCGCTCACTATCGTGAGCGGAGAGGAGTGCGCCCACGGCTGGAGTAGTTCAAACTGGGTTTATGACCCTGCCACTAACAAATTCGGCGATGCTTACAGCGGCGACAGCGGTTCGGGGGTAGACGTATGCTCTGTTGGCGATGTTATAGCTACGTTTCCGCATTTGAAAGACTGTATGTTAGCAGTACACGAGGCGGACTTGACCATGATTGCTACCGAAGATTGGGGAGAACACCTACCGCAGGAGGCGTATTCAGGCAAGGTAGCAGTGATGTATAACGGTAAGTTTGTCACCGGTTTCGTGTTCGCCGATGAAGGGGACGGGCGGCAAGGTTTGTATAAAGGAGAGAACTATACGTACACACCGTTCGACATTATTTCTCTCGTTGACCAAAACGATAACCACGGAATCGTTGACAAAGACGGCAACGTCATTGTGCCGTTTGAGTTTGAGCGGATTCTCGTCATTGATGAGCATACCGCATTCGCCAAACAAGACGGCTTGTACGGAATAATCAAGTTTTAGAACGGCTATTGGTACACATTCTTAGAACGTGTATAACCTACACATCAGCATACCGTTATACAGCTTGCGATTCTTCTTGGCTTCCCGCCCGAACTGCGCCTCAAACCCCGCGTCAGACGTGATGATGAACAGCTCATGACCGCGCCCGAAGCGTTGCCCCATCTCGCGATAAATGCGCTGAGTGTCCGCTTTTTCAAGCATTCTCTCGGCGTAGGGCGGATTCGTGATGACGACTGTCCGCGTGTCACGCTCAGGGTACTCAAACGCGGCAATGGCGCGCGTTTCGGCGCGTACATACTTATCCACACCCGCTTTTCGCGCATTGGTTAACGTGAGCTTGACGCATTCAGGGTCAATGTCATACCCGATTGCTGCAAAGTCACTCTCGGGCAGAATGTTGGCTTTAAGCAACTCGCGTTGTTCATGCCACGCCGATTTCGGAACAAACGCCCACTTCTCGGCGGAAAATCTGCGATTCAGCCCCGGCGGTATTCGCAGAGCTTTCATTGCCGATTCAATCAGGATTGTACCACTGCCGCAAAAGGGGTCAATGACGCAGTTGTCGACTTTGACGCGCGCAATGTCAATAATTCCCGCCGCGAGAGTTTCTTTTATGGGAGCTATTCCTGCGTTTCGGCGGTATCCGCGTTTGTGTAGTCCCTCACCTGACGAGTCCAAAAACAGCGTGAACTCGTCTTTATGCAGAAAGAAACGCACAGAATAAACCGCCCCGGATTCGGGGAGGGTAGCGTTTTTATATGCGGCACTCATGGCTTCGGCGAGTGCTTTTTTTACTGTGCGTTGCAGCGCGGGAATGCTCGTCAGCTTGGAATTGACTGATTGTCCTTTAGTCACGGGGAACGCTGCATCACGCGGGAGATATTCGCCTACAGGAAGCCGCTTGACGGTGTCGAATACGTCGTCAAACGTCTCCGCACGGAATCGCGCCAATACGACCCCGATTCGTTCAGCCGTGCGACAGCTTATATTAGCGCGGACAAGCACGTCCGTCGTTCCGCTGAAGTTGATTCTGCCGTCGGTGGTTTCTAAGTTTTCGCCGCCCGCCTGCTTTATTTCAAACGCGAGTGTCTTTTCCAACCCGAAGTGACAGGGCGCGGTCATTTGTAATTTGTTCATAAAATCCTCACTGTATGAATGAATAAAATCATTCTACCACATATTTCACCAATAGTCAAGCCAAAACTTTTGAAAACGAGTGTAACCTAATGCAACTCTATCACGTCTATATAGACAACGGCGCCTAAGAACCTGTTTAGTATCTCGCTTGTGGCGAAATTTTGGCGATTTTTACGACATACTTCGTTGAAATTTCTTGAAAGGCACAAAGCCTACTGCGAAATTTCGCCTTGTCTGACGAAAAATCGCTTCAAAATTTCACTCGCTCGGAGATACTAAACAGGCTCTAAACCTATCGAAAGGAGATGAGTGTATTGGTTAATGCAAAAGCAATTACGTTTAATGAACTGACGCATAAACCGCTGTCCCGCAAGTTTGACAATCAGGAAAGTGCGGTAATCTTCACCGAAGTTACCAAAACTGTTGCTTCAGACGATGAACTGCTCAAACTGTATGAAGAGCGTTCAGAGGCGGCAATCAGCGAAACGGCTAAAGCGTACGGCGCGTATTGCACAACCATTGCCATGAACATTCTTCACAATGCGCAAGACGCGGAGGAATGTGTCAACGATGCGTATTTCAGCGCGTGGGAGGCAATCCCGCCTCACGCCCCGAGTAGCTTTTCAAGCTATTTAGGTAAGATTACGCGGAATTTAGCTCTTGATAAGCACAGAAAGTCCAACACAAAAAAGCGCGGCGGCGGCAGTACCGACGTTATGCTCAGCGAACTTGAGCAGTGTCTGCCTTCTGCGAGAAGCACTGAGGACGAGGCAGACGCGAATATTCTTAGCCAAACAATCGACAGCTTTTTGTCAACCATTCGTGAAGAAGACATGACTTACTTCGTTTGCCGCTACTGGCATACTTACACCGTGGCGGAAATCGCCGACAAATTAGGAGTAGGTCAAAGCAAGGTCAAAACAAGCCTGCACCGCACACGCAAAAAATTGAAAACGTATCTTGGAAAGAGAGGTATCATAGTATGACGTACGACAATAAATCAGCGAGCGAACGCCTGTTCACTGCCATTGGCGGAATCGGCGATGATAAACTCGCGACAGTAGAAAAACGCCTGCAAGCGGACGCGAACGTACCTGACAGCAACACCGACATCACCGTTACAACAACACAAGCAACATCCGCAAAACGTGTGCGGTTCGTTACACCGCAAGTCGCAGGAGTCGCGGCGGCGGCAGTGGCGTTGGCAATCGGCGTGGGCATTATGTTCAACGCATTCGCGCCCACTGACATTGACCCTAACAATAACACATCAGACACAGACGACGCCGGCGACACTGACACAGTAACTCAAGACGGCAAAACCAATAAACCTGCTAATCCCGACGAAACGGTATACGTCGTGATTGACGAAACGGACGACACAGACGAAGCACCGTATGACACCACCCCCGACGAAACGATTGACGGGACAACGCCGCCGACCGTCAACCTCCCCAATCCGCCGAACTCCGACGGTACTACTGAACCTAAAAAGCAACCCAACACCCCTAACAAGAACGCACCCAAAGACTCACATCTGCGCGAAATCACGAACATTCCGTTCTGGCGCATTGTCGTAGACGAGCAAAAGAAAGAAGTGCGGTATTACTCGAGTGTTGACAGATATGAAGAGCTTGTTTTGTTTGTAGAATTTAGCGGTACAAAATTAAGCGAACCGATTGGGGTGCCTGTGATGGGGGAAGAACCCCTTGCACATTTCAACCCCGCAGGCGGAATGCTTGATTGCACAATAGTGCGCCACGGCACAATCCCTGCAGGGACACACGTACTCACGCAGAAGTTTACAGGCTCCGGTGCGAAATTGAAGTATAAAGACCTTCTTGATGAGGAGTTCGGGGCGTTTCCGGGTACAACGACATCGAAACACTACCCGAAAGTGAAAGGTGTTGAAAACAACTCAATCAATACCACCCAAGGACCAATTGGAGTTATTGTAGACTCTGAGAGTGCTATTATCATTATCCACGAGCACTTTACCGAAAAACAACTTGCCGACGCACTTTCGGAAATCCCCAAAGACATTAAACAAGTTGACTTGTTTTGCAATTCCCACTTAGGAAGACTCACTTTATCGCTTGCGCCGTTACGTTCGTTTACGAATTTAGAAACTCTGTACATTGGAGGGCTCAACATTGGTGATGCCTCTGCTTTAGTTGATTTGCCGAATTTGGGTTTGTTGATGGTCAGTGACTGTGTAATTGACAACGACGTGCTTACGCAAATCGGTAAATTGACGAGCCTGTATGAACTGCGCTTTGCTTCTATCAACTTGGGTGACATTTCGGCTTTGAAAAACTTAAAAGACCTTAAATCGTTGGTTTTACAAGATTGCAAAGTGAATGATATTTCGGCTTTGAAAAACTTAAAAAATCTTAGGCATTTGTATTTGGAAGGGGTCGGAATTACAGATATATCACCTTTGAGAGGCTTAACGGGCTTGGTAGCCTTATATTTACCTAACAACAACATCGTTGACATTTCGCCTTTGAGAGGCTTGACTAACTTGGAAGTTGTAGACGTGTCCGACAACAAAATCACCGATTTCTCGCCTTTGGACGGATTGAAACAAAAAGAATGCTATTCACTCAAGATATAGACTTGATTGAACAAAACGCCGAGAGCTGTCAAGCTCTCGGCGTTTTTTCATACCACCACACTAACCTCCCCCGAGGACAGCGCGACGACTTCGCCGCAATCGCGCCGTACCAACAAGCGGCACTGTTCGTCAACGTCAAGCGCGACACCGCTGTATCCGTCTGACTTAGCGGCGTTGGTGACAAAAACGCGCCTGCCGCACAGCATGAGCCGCCGCCGATACGCGTCAATGAGCGTGTCATTCACGCGCGCGCCCACCACGCGGTTGATAACTTCGGCGGCTAATCGTTCGCGCGTAATCGGCGGAGTCTCGTCGCGCGAGTACAATACCCCTGCGCTGTCGGCGAGTTCACGCGGGAATCCGCCTACGGGCTGAACAAAGTTAATGCCGATGCCCACAATCAGCCACGGTGCGCCCGCGACTGTTTCGGCAAGAATACCGCAGACTTTGCGGTTATTCACATACACGTCATTCACCCATTTAATCTGCGGTGTTATGACAGTCACCGCTTCCACCGCTTCACACACCGACACCGCCGCGCGCGCAGTAACGAGCGCAGTGCCATTGGAAACTTCAGGGCGTAGAATCGCCGACAAATAAATCCCACACGCGGGTGCGGTGAAGAATCGCCTGCCGTGCCGTCCGCGCGCGCCTGTCAAATAGTCTGCGATAATGACTGTACCCTGCGCCGCGCCTGCGACTGCGTATTCCTTCGCGGTGGTGTTTGTAGACTCTAACGTATCAAACACACGCACGTCTGCTTCCACTGACAAATACGGCAGTATTTCTTTCAAAATCATTGACAACTTGCCCTTTCTGTGGTACTCTAATATGTATGGAGGGTTACTACTATGAAACGTAAAACATTAGTGTTTGATATGTGCTTGATTGGCATATTCGTGGCGGTAAATGCCGCATTGGCGCAGATTACCGTGCCGTTGGCGGTCG
>Ga0082212_10011897_pt1 | contig 10997 bp, 10 predicted proteins | sample TergutNt197P3_FD_71548 | JGI IMG/M metagenome (GOLD analysis project Ga0082212, IMG submission 71548) | Neocapritermes taracua P3 segment gut microbial communities from Petit-Saut dam, French Guiana - Nt197 P3 | ecosystem: Host-associated > Arthropoda: Insects > Digestive system > Gut ...
TCCAGCGGTTTAGGATAGCGGTTACAAGCCCAAGCGCAAGGGCGGATGCAAGCGCCATCACCACCCAAAATATCAAGCGTTCTCTGTTCCTGTCCCCGGCAATTTCGTTAATTAGCCTGGCGGTGATAAATATGCCAATGTAGGCGCCGGATGTGCTTACCAGGCTGTATAGTGTCGAGGCGACCAAGTGGCTTGGTATCTTTTTCCACCACAGTTTATAGCCCCTTATGGTAAGGGCGACGCCTTCCCTAAAAGTGTATTTTTCTGCTGTCTGCATAAGGCTCACCCCCCGGTTTCGTTGTAATAATGGCTCTGTATTTCATAAAGTTCCGCGTAGCGGCCACCCTGTTTTATCAGCGCTTCATGGGTGCCCACTTCCAATATTTGGCCATTTTCCACATAAATTATCCTGTCGCAAAAGCGGGTGGACGCCAACCGGTGGGAAATATATACAGATGTGCGGCCGCCTGTCAGCTCATGATACTGGTTGTAAATTTCACTTTCCGCAATGGGGTCCATGGCGGCGGTGGGCTCGTCCAACACGATAATTGGCGCGTCTTTGTACAGCGCCCGGGCCAGCATTAACCGCTGCATTTCCCCACCAGACAGGTCTATACCATTTGCATCTATGGCCTTGCCAACGGGGGTATCGTATCCACCGGGCAGGGCTTCAATTTTTTTTGCGATGCCCGCCTTTTGGGCGGCGGCTTTTAGTTTTTCGCCATCGGTGTCAAACAGGCTTTGGGAAATATTTTCCTTAACGCTGGTTGGCAAAACCGAAAATTCTTGAAAAACCACGGAAAAAAGCTTGTAGTAATCTTGCCGGTTATACCTTCGAATGTCTTGCCCGTTTAGCAGCACTTCCCCTTGGGTGGGGTTGTACAAACCACACAGCATTTTAACAAGAGTGGTTTTGCCGGCGCCGTTAAGCCCTACAATGGCCAATTTTTCGCCGGCGTTTATGGTTAGATTAATATTTTTAAGGGTGTCCGCCTGGGCGCCGTGGTGGCGAAAGGACAGGCCCCGCAGCGCCAATGTATACGGCTTACTGTTATCAGGCGTCAGCCCTTGCCCATCCAAAAACTGAAATGGCTCGGGATACTCCAAAAACTCCCGTATCTTGTTAATCTCCAGGCTTTCCCGGTATAGCTTGGCAAAGCTGCCAAGGATGCCGTTGACCCAAGCGGTAAACCCGCTGATGGCCATAAAATACAGCAAAAATTGCGACGCGGAAAGGTCTGTGTTTATCAGCAGCCCAACAAGATAAATGTACGCCACGCCACTACGCACAAAGCTAAGCGCAAGGTCTACCACGTCGGCCCAAATATATACCCGGGCGCCGCGGGTGTAAAAGTTTTGGTACAGGCTCATGGTGGCGTTTAGCATATCTGTCAGCCAGGCATGCATACCAAACAGGCGGATATCCTTTGCAAGGGTGGTATCCCGGGCCTTTTTATTAAGGTAGGTGGCGCTTTGCCAAAGCCTTGCCTCCTCGCTCCTGTGGCGGTACCCCCAGTCGTTGATATACCGGGTGAAGAAAAACCCTGTAACCGTGGTGCCAAGCACAAGGGCCAAGACCCAAGGCGTAAAGCTTGACAGGAGAACAATGAAGATGGCGAAGCCCAACAGGTTTTTGATGATGTCGCTAAAGGTATTCCACATATCCTCGGTTGCACTATAGCTGCTGCTACAACTTTTCTGCGCCATTTCAAGCAACTTTCGCATCTCTTGGGTTTCCGTATTTGGGTAGCTGGTGGTCCCTGCCTTGTCAGAGATACGGCCAATTATTTTTGTGCGCACATCTATGCGGCCGGCAGACTGTTGGTTGACCTTAACATAAGTGGTGGCAACCTGCACTAGTAGTAACCCTCCGGAAAATAATAGGATAACCCTTAGAAGATAGGCAAGGGGAGCGCCGGCCTCTATGGCGGCAATAATTTGCGGGGCAATAAACAGCCCAAGCAAGTTATTAATGACAAACAGCAGCGCAGATACCAGGCAAAGGGCAATGACGATTTTATTGCCGGTTGTCCACGCGGCCTGCAGCATATACCAACTGTTTTGCCATAGGTTATATTTTGGTTTTTTGTTGTCCACCGTGCGCCTCCCCACTTATTTCTGTTGCTAGACAGCGCCAAACGCGCCTACACTTCATCCTGATAATACTGCGCCTGCGCATTCCACAGTTCGCCATACTTCCCGGCCGCATCCCCCATCAGCCTTTCATGGTTGCCCCGCTGCACCAGCTCCCCTTCATGAAACACGGCAATATCCTGGCAAAACCGGCATGACGACAGCCTGTGGGAAATAAACACCGCGGTCTTATCCCCCACAATGTCATTCATCTTGCTGTAAATTTCAAACTCCGCCACAGGGTCCAGCGCCGCCGTAGGTTCATCCAATATCACAAAGGGCGCTTTCCTATAAATGGCCCGGGCCAAGGCAATTTTCTGCGCTTCCCCGCCGGATATATCCACGCCGTCATCTTCAAAATCCTTGTACAGGCAAGTTTCCAAGCCCTTGGGCAGTGTCGCCGGGTCAAACCCCGCCCGCAGCAAGCATTCCGCCGCTTTCTCTGCGTCATATTCCGCCGCGGCGGCCACATTTTGCCCCAGGGGTACGCTTAGTAGCTGAAAATCCTGGAACATGACGGTAAAAATATCCATGTACTGCCGATAATCATATTTACGAATGTCAAAACCATTCAGCAAAATTTCCCCTTCCGTGGGGTCGTACAACCTGCACAGCAGCTTGATAAAAGTGGTCTTGCCGCTGCCGTTTTCCCCTACAATGGCCAGGCGTTCGCCAACGGTAAAGGTCAGGTTAATGTTGCGCAGGGCGTACTTTTCCGCGCCGGGGTACTTAAAGCTCACGTTTTTGAAGGTGATTTCGTACTTGTTGTCGCTGCGCTTTTCTGTGGTAAGGCTGCCTTGGTACATGCTGTTGGGCAGCTCCAGCAGGCTAAAAATATCCTGCAAAAACGGCGCGTTGTTGCGCATGTCCCCCATGGCCAGCACCATGGTAGAGACGCCGGACGACAGCGCCGTCACCGCCCCCACATACTGGGTGACGCTGCCCACGCCAAAGGCGCCGCCCCAGGCTTTAAGGCACACAAAAATGTAGATGATGGCGGTAAATACATGGCCCACTGCCGCGGAAGCCGCCAAAAAAACGCCCATGGAGCCGGCGGCCACCTTAGCCAGCACGCCCCGCACCGTAAAAATACCGTCTTCATTGTCTGTAATATAGTGGCGGGGGAAGCGCTCCTGTTCATACATGCGCACGTCCATGGCCCGTTTGCGCTCGCCGGAAAAGTTGGCAAAGGCCACAAACAAGCGGTTACCAATGGTCATATGCTCCAGCGCCTTGACCCAAAAACTTTGGGCATGGTTGGCCAGCATGGGGGCAATAAACGTGGCGGCCAGCAGCAGCGCAATAATCAGCACCACAAAAATGGGGTGGTTAAGGATGGTAATGGCCCCGGCCTGGGCCGGTATGGGTAGTGTAAACAACGAAACGCTAAGGGCCACCGCCCCTGCAATTTTGAAAAACGCGGAAATAATGTCCTGGTACATGGGCAGCAGCTTTAGCATACCCCATTGGTTGCCCCACTGGGCGTTTTGCATAATGCTGCCAAGCTGCTCCCGCACTTTGGTAGAATCCACATCGCTAAAGTCCATGGACAGCAGCTTTTGGGAAAAAATACTTTGGTGCCGGTACCACATGGTGCCCATCCAAGAGCCATAGTAACATCTGCGCCAGCGCGAAAGGCCGGCGGTGATAAGCCCCAGCACCGCGGCGGATATAAGGGCCGCCAGCACCAAAAACCGTAGGCGCTGCGGGTCCCGTGCGCCGGCAATTTCGTTAATGATTTGCGCCGCTAGGTAAATGCCCACATAGGGGGTGAGGGCGCTCACCATGCACCACAGGCCGGTGGACACAAAGTAGCGGGGGAATTTGTCCCACCAAATTTTGTAGCCCTTCATGGTTAGCCTCGCAGCTTCTTTCACGCTAATTTTATCAGACATTGGCTGGCGCTCCTTCCTTATAGTAGTGACTCTGAATTTCATACAGCTCCGCGTACCGGCCCCCTTGGCGTATCAGCGCCTCGTGGGTGCCTTCTTCCGCAATAACGCCGTCTTCCACATAAATCACCCGGTCGCAAAAGCGGGTGGACGCCAGCCGGTGGGAGATATACACAGACGTGCGGCCGCCGGTTAGCTCGTGGTACTGGGTGTACATTTCGCTTTCCGCAATGGGGTCCATGGCGGCGGTGGGTTCGTCCAGCACAATAATGGGGGCGTCTTTGTACAAGGCCCGGGCCAGCATCAACCGCTGCATTTCCCCGCCAGAAAAGTTGGTGCCGTCTTCATGCACGTCCTTGCCAACGGCGGTGTGGTAGCCCTTGGGCAGCGCCTCTATTTTATGGGAAAGCCCCGCCCTAGCCGCCGCTTCTTTAACCCGCGCCATGTCGTGGTCAAAAACCTGCTGGCTTATATTTTCCACAATGCTGGTGGTGATGACAGAAAAATCCTGGAACACCGAGGAAAAATGCCTGTAATAGTCCCGGCGGTTAAATTTTTTGATGTTTTCGCCATTGAGCAGCACTTCCCCCGCCGTTGGGTCGTACAGGCCGCACAGCATCTTGACCAAGGTGGTTTTGCCCGCGCCGTTTAAGCCTACAATGGCCAGCTTTTCGCCGGACTCAATGGTCAGGTTAATGTTTTGCAGGGTGTCTTTCTCCGCGCCATGGTGGCGAAAGGACAGGTTGCGCAGTTCCAATTTGTACGGCTTGCCATTGTCCGGCGTCAGGGCCTGCCCTGTTTCAAATGTGAAAGGTTCGGGGTACTCCAAAAATTCCCGTATGACGGACAGCTCCAGGCTTTGCCGGTGCAGTTGGGCAAAAGCGTCCAAAATGCCGCTAATCCACAGGGTAAACCCGCCGATGGCCATAAAGTACAGTAGAAACTCTGCGGCGGACAGGCGCCCGGCCAGCACCATGCCAATCAAGTACAGGTAGGCCACGCCGCTGCGTACAAAGGTCAATATCACATTCACCACGTCCGCCCAAAGGTAGACCTTTTCGCCCCGGTTTACAAAATTTTGGTACAGCCGCAGGGTGCTTTCCTGCATATCCACCAGCCAGTCCCGCATGCCAAACAGGCGAATATCCTTGGCCAGGGTGGTGTCCCGGGCCTTTCTGTTAATGTAGGATACGTGCTGGACGTACTTGGCTTCCTCTTCCCGGTGGCGGTAGCCCCAGCCGTTAATGTGTTTGTTGATGAAAAACCCGGTGACGGTGGTGCCCAGCACCAGGGCCAAGACCCAAGGCGTAAAGTGGGCCAGCAGCGCCAAATAAATGATAAACCCGGCGGCGTTTTTGATGATGTCCGTAAAAATATTCCAGATGCCTTCCACCGGGCCGTCGTTGCCGCTGCAGCTTCTTTCGGCCTTTTCCAGCATTTTGCGCACGTCTTGCTTTTCTGTGTTGGGGTAGCTGGTTTTCCCAATTTTGTCGTTGATGCGGCCAATGATAATGGTGCGTACCACAATGCGCCCAAAATGGGTGTTGATGTTGACATAGCTTTCCGCGGCGTTGACCAGCAGCAGGGCGCCGGCGAAAAGCAGGATAATGCGCAGCAATTGCCCCAGGGGCACACTGGCCTCCACCGCCGCCAAAATTTGCGGCGCGATAAACAGCCCCAGTAGGTTGTTGGCCACAAATAGGGCCGCCAGTACCAGGCATAGCCATAACACCAGCTTGTTGCCGGATTTCCATGCCGTGGCAATCATGTACGCGCTGTTTTGCCATAGATTGTATTTTGGTTTTTTGTTGTCCATAGGTGCCTCCTGTTTTGTTTTGGTTAGGTGGTGGGGTGGCTCCGTCATTGCGAGAAGCGAAGCGACGAAGCTGGGGGAACAAGTTCCCCCGACCAGCGGCTTAAAGACACTGGATTGCCACGGCGCTCGGGGATTGCAAGCAACCCCCTATACGCCTCGCAATGACGATACTTACGTGTCTTGGGCTTGCCCCTTTCTTGTTTCGTTACAAGTCTAATGACGGCCCGCACTCCCATTTCCCTTCCCGCTGTACATATGCTATACTATCACAAGACAGCCCCTTGCACCTATCCGGGGGCTGAATTGCACAATTTTGGGGACGAATGGTTTGAAAACTAGACTGAAGCCTGGATCGAAAACTGCAAAACACACAAGCATACCCCGGGAGTTTGCCCGGTACACATCCCTAAGCATCATGGCCATGCTTAGCCTGTCCTGCTATATTTTAGCAGACACCATTTTTATTGCCAATGGCATTGGCGCCTACGGCCTGGCGGCCCTTAACTTTGCCCTGCCGGTGTTTGGCCTGGTTTTTGGCATTGCGCTGATGCTGGGCATAGGCGGGGGCGCCAAGTACGCTATCCTCAAAAACCAAGGGGATGTGGCCGGCGCCAACAAAATATTTACCATGACCATCTTGATCATGCTAATTTTTGCCGCGGTGTTTGTAACCTTGGGGCTGCTTTTTGCCCCGGCCATTGCCACGGCTTTTGGCGCGTCCGGCCACGTGTTTACCATGTCCAAAACCTACTTGCAAGTGGTACTGGCCTCGTCGCCTATCCTGATGGCCAACGCTGTGCTGGCCAGCTTTGTGCGCAACGACGGCGCACCGCGCACGGCCATGCTATCCATGGTGAGCACCAGCATGGCCAACATTGCACTGGACTACCTTTTTATATTTACCCTGGATATGGGCATGTTTGGGGCGGCCTTTGCCACTACCGTGGCCAATTTTGTAGGCTTCGCCATTATTATGTACCACTTTGTGGGGAAGAAAGGGGCCCTAAGGCTGGTGCGCACGGCCATTACCAAGGCCGCCGGGGGCATTTTTGCCATTGGCCTGCCCACATTGGTGACAGAAATTTCTATCAGTATGGTGTTGGTGGTGTTTAACACCATTATCTTTGGCCTGTCCGGCGACATGGGTGTGGCGGCCTATGGTGTCATTGCCAACATTTTAATTGTAATCATTGCCATGTTTAACGGCATTGCCCAAGGCGTCCAGCCCCTGATTAGCAAGTATTACGGCCAGGGCAGCGGCGCAACGGCCAGGCTTGTTGTGCGCTACGCCCTTATTTTAATGGCGGCCATGGCGGCGCTTGTTTATGGGGCGGGGTTCCTGTTTGCTTATCCCATTGCCGGGGCGTTTAATAATGAAAGCAACCTGTTGCTGCAACAACTGGCCGTCCAGGGGCTGCGCATATACTTTGTTGGCGTTGTCTTTGCCGGGTTTAACATTATTGTGTCCATGTATTTTGCCGCTACAGATAGGCCCCGGCCGGCCCAGGTGGTTTCCGTTTTGCGGGGTTTTGTGGTTATTTTGCCCCTGGTGTTTCTGCTGTCGGCGGCGTTTGGCGTCACTGGCGTATGGCTCACCTTTCCCATGGCCGAACTGCTGGTATGCATGGGCTGCGGCGGCTACTTGTTATGGCGAAAGAAGAAAACGGCATATGCGGAAAGCCGTTTTGGTATGATAAAGGAGGAGCAAGCACGTGATTAAATTTTGCATCTGTGATGACGAAAACGCGGAAACCGTGTACCTCTCCGGTCTGGTACGCGCCTGGGCGGGGGAAAGGGGACAGACAGTGGATATCCGCTGCTTCCCCGGCGCCGAAGCCTTTTTGTTTGCCTATGAAGACAGCCAGGACGTGGACGTGCTTTTGCTGGACATTCAAATGGGAGAGATGGACGGCGTGGCCCTGGCCAAAAAGGTGCGCCAGGGCAATAAGGCGGTGCAAATTATTTTTGCCACCAGCTATATGGAATACATTGCCGACGGCTACGATGTGGAAGCGCTGCACTACCTGATTAAGCCGGTGGACGCGCAAAAATTGGCCGCCGTGCTGGATAGGGCCGTAGGTAAGCTGGCCCAGGCAGAGCGGGCGCTGGTTGTCCAAAACGGCGGCCAAAGCGTGCGCCTGCCCCTGTACGAAATCCGCTGCCTGGAAGTGATGCACAACTACGTCACCATCCACACCAGCCACGATGAAACGTTCCGCGTCAAAAAGCCCCTGTCTGTTTTGGAGCGGGAATTGGATGAGGATTTTTTCCGGGCCGGCCGGTCGTTTATTGTTAATTTGCGGTATGTGCGCAAGGTGACAAAGCAGGCGGTGGAACTTGATGGCGGCCAAATTGCGCCCCTTTCCCGCGGGGTTTATGACAAGCTAAACCGTGCAATTATAAGCAGAACGTAGGGTGCGACATGGGACTTTTAGCAAAATTTATAGACAAGCGCATTGCCGCCTACCAGCAAAGCCTGGTGGCCACCCACTATGCGGAAGTGGAAAACATGCACAAGCAAATGCGGGGCTGGCGCCACGATTACCACACCCACATTCAGGCCCTAAAAGCCCTGGCGGCGGAAGAAGATGTACCGGCCATACGCCATTATTTGAATGACTTGGAAACGGACCTGGGCCGCTTAGACGCGGTAATTAAAACCGGCAACCCCATGGCTGACGCCATCCTTAGCAGCAAAATATCCCTGGCCCGCAGCAAGGACATTGCCGTGATGGCCGACGCCAATATCCCGGCGCTGTTAACCACCGGCGCCGTGGACTTGTGCATTATCATTGGCAATTTAATGGACAACGCCATAGACGCCTGCATGGCGCTGGCTAAGGAAGACCGGCTGATTCGCGTGTATATGGAAATGAAGAACACCCAGCTATACATTTCCATCACCAACACAGCCCCCGCCGGCAGGCGATACAAAGCCGGGCGGCGCCACGCCACCACCAAGGGGGAAGGGCACGGCTTTGGGCTGGCGCGGATTGACCATATTGTGGACAGGTACAGCGGGTACCTTTCCCGTAACAGTGAGGATGGGGTGTATAGCACGGAAATACTGTTGCCGCAGTAGGTTATCATAATTCGGATAAAATATTGATAAAATGGCGATAAAACATTGCACAAATTTTATCCGAATTTTGATAAAATAATGATAATTTACATGCGCTTCCTGAACCAAAACATTGCAACTATCGTCACTACCATCCGCACTAGTAGCACGCCCACCAGCACCGTCGGAATCCACACTTCCACTTGCAAGACCGCCAACACAATAATTGCCGCCCACATCGTCCAACTTGCAAAGTCGTGTGTGAAGGCTTTTGCTTTATCGCTGATAGCGGCTTCTCGCTCGTCATTTAATAGGTTTTTAAATGGTTGCGAACCCTCGACACTTTTCTTTGCTTGTCGGTTGGCTATTGCACCAAAGATATTTGAGAACACTGCAAACCCACCGATGGCAAGTAATGCCCATGACAACATTGATGTTCCTACAAAAATAGTCAACCAAATACCTGTTGCCAGTTGTATCGACCCAGTAAAAAGCGCTACTAAAGACTGTTTGAAATGCCTGTCCATGCTCATACTTCTTCCTCCTCGTAAATAAAAATGTCTTCAATTTGCATCCCAAAAAACTTGGCGCATTTAAACGCCAGCGTGATGCTTGGGTTGTAGCGGCCGCCTTCCAAGCTACTAATTGTTTGGCGGCTAACGGTGAGGGCATTCGCTAAATCTTCCTGCGTGATGCCCCGCGTCTTGCGTATTTCCTCTAGGCGATTTTTCACACTAACACCTCTTTCTGTAAATTGTAAAGTCGACTTTACATAAGTGTAGCATGGATAAAAGCGCGTGTCAAGCGTGCTTTACATTTTTTGAACAAAAAAGCCCCGCCGGGCTTTTAACCTAGCGGGGCTTCTTTACATAATCCAGTTGCTTGTTACAGAGATGTTTGGCCGCCGGCCATTTGTCTCTCTTGGGCTTCAATCATTTTTTTTACCATGTAGCCGCCTACATAACCGGCTTGGGCGCTGGTCAAATCGCCATTGTAGCCCTGTTTTAGCGGCACGCCAATTTCGCTGGCTACTTCGTACTTAAACTTGTTTAGCGCCTCTTTGGCTTGAGGCACCGCAGCTGTGTTTGAGCTGGAACTTGATGTGTTCATAGAATTATCTCCTTTTTGCTTACAGGTTGGTCAATGGTGTGTGTGGCTTGCACCATTACGCAAGTAGTATCTGCGGCAGGTTTTTTTTTATGCTGTTATTTTTTTCCTTTACGCTTTTTTGGGAAAATACATATAATGGGCATAACAAACGCTGCGAATTTTACTAAAAAGCCTAGTAAAACTCTAAAAAATGTGGTACCATAAATTGCCATGCTATATTTTTTGTAAAATCGGTGCAATTTCTTCATAATTCCTCCTATATGCAAGTGTAAGGTGTTTTAATTCAAGCAAATTTGCAGTAGGAAGGGAGGAAACCGGATGGGTGGGATAACGCCAACCATTCCCAAGGCCTTTGTGGAAGATGCAAACGCCAGATGGGTGCTAAGCGATATCATCAACGACTTTTATCATGAAGAAAAGCAAGCGATTTACTACAGTTATGCGTGGGATGGCGCTGCGGAAAATATCGGGGAGAAAATTGAGTTGTCCCAAACCCATGTGGCAAGCGCGTTATGGTTATATCGGGAAAGGCTGACCAGTAAGCTGGATTTTTTCAAAAGAATTATCCCCCATGATGAGAATGATCATGTGCCGGTGAGCGAAATTCTTTTTCCGGAAACGGAAGCGTAGGTACTTGGACAACGTAAGGAGTGTATTAAAATTAATACGGACAGTGGGCAAGCGCTTCACAACTTAATACAGCGGCTTAATAACGGCGATGAGGCGGCCTTTGAAGACCTATATCAGCGGTGCAGCAAACACGTAACCTTTGTGTGTCAAAAATTTTGTGACAGCAAAGAAGATGTGGAAGAAATTGTACAGGATACATTTATGATTGTTTACAAAAAAGCCGGTACCCTGGTGAGTGAAACCTTTATGGGCTATCTCCGTAAAATTGCTATACACGAATGCCTACGCAAGCGGGACGCAAACCTTCAGCGGCAAACCCTGATGGTGTATGATGAGGCGCAGACAGCCAATGCGG
>Ga0082212_10011898_pt1 | contig 10997 bp, 9 predicted proteins | sample TergutNt197P3_FD_71548 | JGI IMG/M metagenome (GOLD analysis project Ga0082212, IMG submission 71548) | Neocapritermes taracua P3 segment gut microbial communities from Petit-Saut dam, French Guiana - Nt197 P3 | ecosystem: Host-associated > Arthropoda: Insects > Digestive system > Gut ...
ATTCTGTCCTTGAAAAGGACAGAATAGAACCGTCCCCTTCTGTCCTTAGAACCGTCCCCTTCTGTCCTTAGAACCGTCCCCTTTGTCACAGCCACCACTTGACCTTGCCACTATGTCAAAGGTTATCCTGTCTCTGTGATCACACAGACAAGCGAGGTGCGCATTGTTCAGGATAGGTGAGTTCTCAAAACTGGTGCGGGTTTCTCCGCGCATGCTCAGACATTACGAGAAGTGCGGGCTCTTCTGCCCGGCTGAGACCGACCCGTATACCGGGTACCGCTACTACAGTTCCGGGCAGATCCCCCTGCTGAGCAGCATTGTCACCCTACGTGACCTGGGATTTTCCATCGACGAGATGGGCGAGATACTACCCCGCCTGGATGACCACGCTTACCTGGGCAGGGTCTTGCGCGCCAAGGCTGCCTCAGTCCACGCAGTGATCGAGGTGGAGAAGGACAAACTACAACGGCTCATGCAAATGAGCAACACTATACAAAAGGAGAGTAACATCATGGTCTATGAGGTTGAGTTGAAAACGTTGCCTGCGGTAAAGGTACTGTCATTGCGCGGTGTCATTCCGCAATACAGAGATGAGGGCCAACTGTGGGAGAAGCTTGGCGGATTCATCGCCCAGAACGGCGTCGAGTTTGCGGGTGGCGGTTATTCCACCTACTTTGACGAGGAGTACAAGGAAGAGAACCCGGACGTGGAGATAGCCATCCCCGTCACTGCGTTAAAAACCAGCCAGGGGGACTTCATCTACCAGGAATACCCGGAGATACCCCTGGCCGCCACCGTGCGCTTCAGTGGTCCCCACGATGGCGGCTATGATGCGGCTTCGGAGAAGCTGGCAGGGTGGCTGGAGCAGAACGGCTACGCCTTTGCCGGGAACCTGCGCGGACAGGCGCTGGTCACCCCCGCCGATGACCTCAATCAGGATAACTGGCTGACCGAACTACAGCTGCCCGTCGCCAAGCGATAATCTGCAAGCAGAAACAAGCTGGGGGTAGAAGAGCCAACCGCTCCTCTACCCCCAATACTAGCTTGCGAGAAGACGCAAAAGCTGCCCGCCCCTACTTCTTCACTACTTCTTCACCACCGGTCTGATGCGCTTCTCGTACTGCTCGGGGTCAAAGTAGAAGTACGCCACCCGCCCCGGCGACTCGTCAAGCGCATAGCCGCTGTCAGCAAAATCGAAGCCCGCAATCGCGGCCTGCAGCGCGTCTCCCACCACCTCGCAGTCACGCTCAAAGTCAAAGGGGCCATGCTCGAACACCACATACTCGGCCTCGGCAACATCCATTAGCAGCATCTGCTCCGGCGCCACGCCGTCCCAGTCAGGCGCCAGGCGGATACCGTAGGCCTCAGCCACCCGGTCGGCACCAGCACCGGCGCCCCCAGCACCCTCATACACATGCGCCATGATCTGCCCGCTGTAGACGCCGATCTTATCGTCATCCCCATCAAGCTTACCGGCAATGCTGTCCAGCAAACCGCAGATCGTGTCGCAATCCTGCCCCTCCACCAAAGCCTGCTTCTCCCAGAAATCAAAGTAGCCGCTGCTCTCATAGTTCGCCACGTACAAGAACCTGTGCGCAGGGATCTGCACAAAATACACCTTCACCGCATCACTTGAGATAGCCATTGCCTCTCCTTTCAGTCCAAGCGTATACCGGTCAAAGGGGAAGACGCAGGTACGCAGGACCACCGGCACGGGCAACGCGCGGTAGCGCCCCGGCGTCACGCCGAACATCTGCTTGAACGCACGCGTGAACGCCTCGTGCGACCCAAAACCGTAGTCGACCGCAATGTCCAGAAACGACCGCTGGGTGTCGCGCACCTCCAAAAGCGCAAATGAAAGCCGCCGCCGCCGCAGATAATCCCTGAGCGGCATGCCGGAAACCTCTCTGAACTTGCGCGAAGCGTGGAACTCTGAATACCCCAGCTCCCCCGCAAGGCTGGCCAGCGTGAGCGCCTCCCGGTCACGGTTGCGTATATGATCGTCAATGGAATCGACAATCACCTGCACCTGCCTGTGCCATTCGTACATGGTCTTCACCTCCCGCAACCCACCATAGGGCTTCCGGTCAAGGCGTGCTTGATACTAATTGCGCTTTTAACGATAAACCCAAGCCCACACCCAGCACAAGCCAACAGGCACGCGCGGTATCCGCACGCCCAGCGCAGATCCCACTCGCGCGCCCATGAGAACCCGCACACAGCAGATTGTCGCACGTTTAGCCCTGTGCGGCTTTTATCCCGTTTTCTCCCTTTTAACCGCGACAGAGATCTGTGCCAGGTATTGATCGGAGTCTTTATAGCAGATCTCGTCAAGAAGGTAGGTGGAATACACCGGGCCGTGGAAAGTCAGGGAGTTCTCCCGCGCGTAGGCCGCCATCCTCTCAGGCAGGTCGCCAAATACCGCGTAGTATCCCCGCGTATAGCCAACCAGGTATTCCCCTGCCGGGCATTTCACGTTTCCCGTTGGGTCTAACGAGAAGAAGCGGGAGGGTTGGTCCGGTGCGCGGAGGAAGTCCTCCATACTCCCATGATAGCCACCAATGGGAAGGCTGGGATTGACACGGAGGCTCTTCGCCTCCCGGCAGAACTGAAGGAAGGGCTCGTAGAAAGACTTCCCCTCTTCAAATTCGCTGGGCGGGCCCAAGATGATCTCCTTCTCCTCCATATGCATGACCGTTATCTTGGACTCGTCCACTTTCAACCCATAATTGATCAGCTCGCGCCTGGTGTGTATGATCGAATAGCACTCGCGCAGCCTGTTCATCTCCCTGTCCAGGGCCTTTTCCTGCTGCTCGATCATCTCCATTATCATTTCCGGGTCCCGCTCGTCTTCTACCCTGGCAATGGTCTTCAGCGGGACATTCAAACTGCTCATGACGGTGATGAAATTAGCAGCGATAAGCTGCTCAGGGGCATAGCGTCGATAGTTATTCCCCGGGTCGCGTTTTGCGGGAGAGAATATGCCTATATCATCCCAGTACCTCAGCGTTGTGGTCTCTATACCTGAGAGCTTGGAGAACTCCTTGATAGTCAACGAATCTTTCATATCTGCCTTTCTCCTTTCATGCCATGAGGATAAGCAAATACGGGCCTATCCTACTATACCCGGCTGCGGAATTCCATGGCTCGCCTGAGCGGGCGGCTGCCAAACCCTCTGCCCCACCTGCCACCTGAACCCCTGCCCCACCAGCTGCGGAATCCTTGGAATCCTCGGAATCCCACGTTTCGCCTACCCAGCCAGCCACCTGAACCTCTGCCCCACCTGCCACCTGATCCCCCGCCCTGCCCAAACAGGCGCCTGTATATTCGCGGAGCAAGTCCCACCAGGGCAAACACCTTTGCAAGCGCAACGGCAACCAACAACAACAGCGGACCCGAAGCGCTGTCAGCAACACCCACCGGCGGCGGAGTCACGCAGGTATTCACAAAATCAAAGCTGCGGTCCTCATCCCTTTCCAGGATCCTCACACCGGTGTCGTTGCTATCGACCCTCAAAGAATCCTTGCTGTCGGTAAAGCTGGGGCGATAAGCAGCAGCCCCATCCAAAGCCTCGATGATCCGGATCTGACCATCCCCGGCCACGTCCTTTATGGTTATCATCTGCCCATCAGTCAGCGCAAAGGTCGCCTCTCCCTGCTCGTCCAAGACCAAGGTGCCACCCGCAGGGGCAAGGGCGCCAGAGCCCGCAAGCGAGCTGCCCCCAGAGCCCGCAAGCGTGCTACCCTCATACGTAAAGACCGTTCCCGCAGCCAAAGGGGCGCCGTTCTTATCGTTGAAACAAACGGTGAACGTGAAGTACCTCGACGTATTGGCAAACTCACCCGCAATGGTCTTGCTCACGGACACATCCACCATGCTGGGGATAAGCTCATACACATAGTAAAGCGTCATATTCCCAAAGATCTGAAGGTTGGGGTCACCCTCGGTATAGCTGTCACTGGACAGCGTGTTCCATATGTGCCCCAGCCCCATATAGCCGTCGATACCAGGCAGCGGCTTGCTGAAGTAATCACCAAGGTTAACCTTGGTCACCGTGTCCGTCATGCCGGGAATGGGGTTGCCGTCTACGTCCACGTGTTTTCCTGTGACGATAAAAGACAGGCTCTCCTTGCCCAGGAACTTGACGGGCAACGAGCCGTTGGTGCCACCGTGCGCCTGGTAGCCGTTGCGGGTTTTGACCGAGTAGATATCCCTGCTGTCATCGGCCACGCGGACTATAGCCCCCAAGACCGTGCTGCCGTTCAGTGCGAAGACGTTGTCCGTGCGCGACGTGCTAATGTCTGCGCTATAGGCAAAGTGCCTGAAGTTGGCAGGCAGGTTCAGCGATTTGAGCAGGGCCCCTGAGTTGTGCACATTCAGCGTGGTTGCCATGGTCGCTGAGATCGCCCGGTTCAGGCTCGCATTGACAAAATAGCCATTCCCCGTGTTATCCGCGACGTTGAAAGCCGGCATTGACCCACCAGAAAAGGCCTTGACGTCTGCCGCGGCATCAAGATGGAAGTTCGGGGTGTCCCCATGCCCTCCTATGCCTGCTGATCTCTCGCTCTCTGCGATTATCGACCCGCCTGTGATCTTGATAGTGCTCCCCATGGGGTGGGCAAAATAACCAATGCCAGCGCCCGTGTAGCCCTTTGCATACACACTCCCACCGCTGATAGTGATGTTCAGATGATTGCCGGTTGCCTCGGTGCTGCCATGCATCCTGCCAATGCCGATAGTAGAGGAAACCGCCCGCACAGCGCCACCGCTGATGTTGATACTGCCGTAGCCCGGATTGGTGCCAGAAGCGTTGCCAATGGCAGCGCCTTCTCCTGGACTGAGCACCTCAACATCAATAACCCCGCCTGTGATGGTGATATTCCCAGCCGGGCCAAAGCTGCCGCCGCCGATCCCCGCAGCACGCGTGCTCTGGCGCACGGTCACTGTCCCACCGTTGATCTGGAGGTTGCCCGCGCTCGCGCCCGTGCTCCCAGAGGTGCTTCCGGAGCCACCGCCGCCGCCTATGCCTGCACCCGAGACACCTCCGCTGCCCTGTTGGGTAACAGAGATGATGCCGCCATTGATGGTGATGTTGCCACCAGTACCTGCTGGGCTGCCAGAGGCGTTGCCGCCCCCGCCTATGCCTGCGCCCGTCGATTTTGCGGTGATGTCTATGCCGCCACCGTTGATGGTGATGGTACCGGCAGTGTTGCTGACACCGACGCCTGAAACGCCGGGACCGCCGATCTTCGCGGCGTTGTTGCCGCCTGAGTTGTCTGTTGGCATGATCAGAAGATCGCTGGTATCGCTTCCGTTCAGGCTGTCGATGGTGATCCTGCTGTCCACCGGTACAGTGATCGACCCCCTGATATAGTTCTTCTCGTCAAGAAGCAGGGTCACCTGGGCCGTACCCTCCAAAACGATGCTGTCGATAAGGTGTATATCACTGATAACCAGGGTGACGTTCACGCCGCTTGGGACAACTATGCTGCGGACCATCGAGCTTCCGTACTTCTTGCCCCTTGGGTCGGGGTTGTTGGGAACACCGCTCTGTATGATCTGATAGACATTGCCATTGGCGCCTGCATTGAACCTGACCACCCCTGAAGGGGCGGTTTCCAGTTGCTTTGGGTCATAGGCACGTGGCGGGCCGCCGGTTACGGTGTACCCTGCCCCGGTGACGTTGTCGCTTTTGGCAGAAAGGTCGATGGTGGCCGTGTAGTTAGGACCCGCCTCTTCTTCCATTCCCCAAGAGATTACCGGTACCGTTCCTGCTACAAGAAGCAACAGCAGCAGAAAACACAGCATCACCTTCATCATTGGATTACGCATCTTGGATCTCTTCTTCATCTTCTCTTGCCCCTCAATTGGTTGCGCACTGTGGCTGTTTTACTACCCCGATAACCACATAGCGCGCATCATCAAACTCATACGAGCAGGTCGACATGGCTACCACCCTGTCACCTTCCTCATACCGGACATCGCTCACAAAGCCCGTATTCTGCGCTGCACAGGCCAACAGCTCTTCGAGGTTCTCCTGATACATGAACCCCTGGCTCCTCCATTGCCCCGCGCCTATCACAAAGCCGTACATGAGGTCTACCTTAAAAGCGCCTTCCTCTGTGTATAGATACATGCAGGGATGCTCCTGGTAGTACTCCTGGTCCTGATACCTCACAAGCTCAGTGAACATCATCCCTGAGGCCATATGGTGGCCATAGATCACCGTCAGCCGCTCACTGAAATCGGGTGCGTTGTTGTAGTCGATGAACAGGGTGCCGTTCACGTTGTAGGTGTGGTCTATCAGGTGATAGAGGTAATAGTTGTAATCATCAGCGCGCACAACGGGGTAGTCGATTATCGTGCCCGGGCTATACAGCCAGGCAACCGCGTCTTTGTTGACCGCCTTGAGCGCCTTGAAATCGATTATCTGTTCAAGCTCTGGTGCGCCTTGCCCAGACGGCCGTGTCTCGCGGGATGCCTCTGATGCAGCTTCAGAGCCATTGGTAACCTGATCTCGCAGCGCCCGGTATGTTGTGTTCCCCTCATCGAATATCTGCTTTGCCTCAAGCAGCTGCGAGCAGGAGAAGGTGGCCATACATACGCCAACCAACAACACCAGTACGGCGGTTATCCTACGCTTCTTCATATTCCAAACCCCTTTCAACCTTGCTGTTCTTCCCGTCGCCCCTTTTTCTCCTACTGCCTATCAGATACACCACTGCACTGGCAGCCAGTATCCCGCCACAGGTGAACAGGGCGAAAAGAAGGGGGAGGTTTGTGTTGTCCCCCGTTTTGGGCCCAGCTTTCGGCCCGCCCGGTGAGGTGCTTGTAGCGCCTGATGTATTCGACCCGGTTATGTCCTCAGGAAGATCCTCGGGTGCTCCTGGAGTCTCGCGGTACTCATTGTGGAAGCTAAGGGAATCCGTCTTCTCCCCCTCAGCGTTGAGCACAATGAAAGAGACGTTTATTGACGAGCTCACGTGCGCTTCTATCGTGTACACGCGCTCATCGTAGAGGTACCCGTTCTTATCCAGTGGAATCACCTGGAAAAGCTTGTAATGGAAGATGCCAGGCTGGGTGAAACCTATAGGCTCAATAACAAAGCTGCTGTTTCCCGCAATGGTGAACGTATATCCATCCAGCCCTCCTCCTATGCCCCCTGAGGGCAGCGGGCTCCCCACCCCTACCGGCTGAAGCCTATAGGTGAAGGTATCGTCCACCAAAGAAGCCGAGGGGTTGGAAAAGGCCTGCTGGACCGTGAGCTTTGCTTGATCCTCAACCGCATAGGCAAAAACAGGCGCAGCGATGACCAACAGCATGATCAGCCCCATGATCCAGCGCAGCATCCTCTTGCCGCTCACATTTGTCAGTTCTCTTGTTGTTACTCTGTTCATTGTCAGTCCATTCATGGCTTCCCGCCTACCACTGCTACTTGTTTCTCGTGAGTTATCTTCTTGTCAGCCTGGCCCTGCCCTGTCCGCTTTCCCTGCCTTCTCAGTTCTCTTCTCTTCATCACAAGCAGGAGCATAAGCAGCATAAGCAGGAGCTCGAGCGTCATCGCTGAAAACGTTGCCAACTGCGGGGCCTGTTCAAAGAACCCGGTCAGCCTGTCTACGCTGATAGGGCTGTTGCCACCGCTGGAGGTGGCGCTTGAGAAGAGATCCTCGAATACTTCATTTCCGATCCTGCCTACCAGGACGTCCCGTCCGTTGGTTGTGCTTGGCGAGCAGGTGATGAGCAGCACTATGTGGTCTGCAGCGCACACCCCTATATTCCGCACATGTATCGCATTCTTCAGCAGATTATCCAAATAAGCCTGTCGATCAGGCTCACTCACATTTGGCCAGAAGATCCTGCTGTCGTACGCGTCGACATGGAGGAAGGCAAAGAACTCGATCCCATGGTCGGCTCCCTCAAAGTACAGGTTCCCATACCGGTGTGAGTCGAACACTTCTTTATCCAAAAAGCTTGCGATCTCACCGAACATCGCCTTCTTCTCCATGTGATGACCATAGAGGATGTTGTTGAAGTCACTGAAATCCGCGCTATTCTCACAATCCAGGAAGATCGCTCCTGATAGGGAGTAGTTACCCTCTGCATTGGTGTTGACGTACTTCATGTTGTTCTTGGCCTGGGTCACGGGATAGTCTATCTGCGTCCCATACACCGTCAGCCAGGAGAACACCTCTTGGTTTACTGCCTGCAGCTCCTTGAATGACATGCCTTCATCTTCTACTGAGGGTTTGTACGCCGTGTAATTTGTTTCCTGTGCTGCTGCATAGAGCTGTTCTGAGTCCCACAGGGCATATGAGGCAATGCCAAGCAGCGCAACGATGATGACCAACACAACGTAGTTCACAATCGAGTTGATGATCTGTATCGTCCTTCTTGCCATGGTCTTTGCCTTACTGCCCTGTGGGTCCCATCTACTTCTTACTGGCCTGCTCGCTTATGCGTCGTTTTTACTTTTTTTGCGAGCCTTGGCTGCGATGAAGCCAGCAAGACCAAGCAGCGCAATGCCTATCAACACAAGGTAGGGCAGGTTGTCCACTGCGATGCCCATGGGGGTAACATCACGATAGGTGTTGGTGAAAGCTGTGCTGTTCTCCTTCTCGCCGGTATAGACAGGCTTGGAGAGGCCCAGGGATGCGCCAGCAGCAGGGGCGGTCACAGTCTCAACGCTCTTACCGTCAATGGTGAGGGTATAGCTGGCGGTATAGTTCTTGGGATCGATTTCCATGACGGTGAAGCTTGAGCCAACAGGCAGATCGATAAAGGAGAGGCTTTGCCCGTCTTTGAGCTGGATCTTTGCAAGCTCTGCGGTTGTGAACTCGATGTAGTCATTGGCGCCGTCATTCTTGATGGTATCAGCGGGAGCCTGTCCAGCAGGAATGGCGCTGACAATACCTTTTGCGTCCACCACATAGGCTTTATAGGTCTTTGTTGGGTCGACAACGGTCTCAGGATTGAAGACGGTGACGTCAAAGTCGAAGTACTGACCGGGATCTGCCAGTTCGCCACCAGCAACAGCCTTGCTGATCACCAGCACGCCGTCAGTTATCGGATCCGGCTTCTCAGGGGTATTGATCAGCAGGTAGTTGTTGGTGAAGATCATCTTGGAGTAGTCGCCCTCAAGATCAGGGTCACCACCAGGTGTGGGATCGACTTTCTCGCCTTCCTCTTGGCCAGGGGCGCCAGGGGTGACAACAACGGTGCCGATGTATTTCACGTAGAGGGTGCCGTCAGCAGCGCGGCTGACAAATACCGTGACATCATACTCTGCGTCTGAATAGGTCATCTGCTCGATGGGATTGCTTGTTGAGAGGGTATAGGTATCCTTGACCTCGGTGATCCTATACGTGTAGACACCGGTATGGGTCCACTTCACATTCTCAAAAAGGTCAGCCGACTCTTTGGAGACCTGCTTGACTCCGCCGTTCACTGCCTCTTGTGTTCCAGCGGACAAGTCGATGGTCACCTTGCCGTCAGTGCCGATCACCGGCATCTTGTCGAGGTCTGCCTTATCGGTGCTGCCATCCACTGCTACGGGGGTTACCAGGAACTCAAAGGAGGCATTTGGGGTGCTTGTGCCTACGGGGAGCTCCAATACCTTGGTGATCGCCGCCTCTGCCGGGTTGGTCTCGTCGCCTACAATGGCGCCATTGGAGTCTGCCGCAAATGCGGGCAGCATGAAGCCAAAGCTCAGGAGCATAGTCAGCACTACGCTGGCCAGCAGCTTTGAAAATGGCTTTTTCTTTATCGTGGTCATGTTCTTGTTCCTTTCAGTTACTTGATCGGTTTTCTCGATTCGTTTCTTTAGTGCTTCTCGAATTCCTCTTATCATTCCTGGCAAAATGCGCCTGCTTCTCCTTTTGTATAAGCTGGTCATCTCGCCCAGTACCTCTCTACGCTTTCAGCATCCCCCTTCCTGTTATATTCCTCGTTTTCGGATTATCATCATTACTTTTCCCAGGATGTCTTCTGTCTCAACGCAGCCGTAGATGCGACTGTCAAGAGAGTCTGACCTGTTGTCGCCCAGCACAAAGACCTGCCCCTGCGGCACAACCAAGGGAAAACTGACGCCTTCTACATAGCGCTCGGTCTTCCGGATGATCCCTGATTCCTGCTGAGGGGCCCCATTTATCACGAGTCCGTTTTCTGTGATATCCACAGTGTCGCCCGCTGTGGCAACAACTCGCCTGAACTGCGTCTGGCCCTCTAGCTTGACGGCCACAACGTCCTGGGAAATATAATGCTCTGGAGAATGACGATAAAAGATCACCAGATCCCCGTCCTTTATCGCTGGAAACATGGAGGCTTCCTGGTATCTGGTGATTCCAAACACAAACGTGAACAACAGTAGGAAAGCGCCTATGATCGATGCGATCTTGATAAGCAGGAACAACAGGTCCCTTCGCAGAGAAGGGGTTTGCCCTAGGTTCTTGCGCCCAGCCTCAGCGCTTGAGGCATTCTCCTCAATAACCTCTGAAGCATGGGCATTATGTATCCCACTCACGTTCTGCATGTTTCTTTTCCTCATCTTTTACTAGTCCACTCAGCCAATTGCCGGTTGTCCAATCCCAAGACTTCCTGTGACTGAGGGATGCACCTTTGGTAGATGCAAAGTATGAAGCGTGCAGCAACAACAGGGTCAATACCCAGTTTTCAGTTTTTTAGGATTTCTTGATAGAAAGGCGAACAGTGTCATCCACACGCGCTCTATCCAGCGCATTCGCCTTTTCTGTGATAGGGCTGCTTGCAGAAACCTGGTAGCTTGTTGAATATTGGCCCTGAAAAAAACATTCAACCCACTCGAAGGTACCAAGAGCTTTTCTTGATGTAAGTCAAGTTTTTGCAGGTCAAAGCCGTTGTGTGACAAAGGGTGTGACAAAGGGGACGGTCCCTTTTGTCACAAATCACCTGTCCCTTTTCTTATTGAGCTGTTTCATATGCTGTTTACTCAACCACAAAGTCCTCTGAGCTGAGATTCGCAT
>Ga0082212_10011899_pt1 | contig 10997 bp, 8 predicted proteins | sample TergutNt197P3_FD_71548 | JGI IMG/M metagenome (GOLD analysis project Ga0082212, IMG submission 71548) | Neocapritermes taracua P3 segment gut microbial communities from Petit-Saut dam, French Guiana - Nt197 P3 | ecosystem: Host-associated > Arthropoda: Insects > Digestive system > Gut ...
GCTAATATTTACAAACTTGTATGGCGAAACAGGCGTAGGTATGGCATACGCGGCAGGCTGCCTGTTCCTGGGCTTCTGTTGCCTAATCGCCTTTGTGTTCGCTTTGCTACTAAGAAAAAGGCAACAAAAATCCGGCCAGCTTGTATAGCGGCGCCGTAGTTGTGACCGCGAATCGCAACCGTCTAGACCGCGGATCGCAACCGTCAATCGCAACCGTCTAGCGCTTGACACAGTCTGACGGATGCTTTATTATATGTACATTACACTTGGTTTTATCAAATTGAATACGCCCTCGTAGCTCAGAGGATAGAGCACTCGCCTCCTAAGCGAGGGGTCGCGCGTTCGAGTCGCGCCGAGGGTGCCAACTGCTCCATAGACGAACTCGTTAAGGGTTCGGATATGGGGCGGTTTATCGTTTTGTCGATGAGAAAGAAAATGAACATTACGCTCCTGGCAGATTTAATTGCTAAAAAGATTGAAATAATTGCGAAATGACCTATTAATAGCTTTATTGCCAGCGCGAACCAGCCTGCAATCACCACCACATTCGCATTTGCTGCGAGCTTGCGTAGTGGGGTTAGTAAATGATTTCAGCCTAACACTTCTGTTTTTATTTACTTCTCTTAGCTCTTGTTATACAATATACGCAGATATCGGAAAGGTAGGTGCTTCTCAAATGCCAAAGGTTATGAACGCTACTGTAATGGGGTTTGTTAGGATAGCCGAAGCATATCCTGACGAGTATATTTTAGTCAGAATTGTTGAAATTGACCATGACAAGGGTAAGGAGACGGGGATCGTTATCTGTACGGCTGCTTCACGTGAGGAATTGACTGCTTATGCCAAGGAAGAGAGTATTACCGCAGAAACGATAATCCTACAGGGCGAAAACCTAACTCCAGTGTTGGGCGGCGTTCTATGAAGTCTGTACCGTTATCACGCTCCGGCGCGGCATATATTTCTATTGGAATAGCCGCTCACAATGGTGTAGAAATGCCAACACTAAAGTTTCTTGTAGATACAGGCGCAACTAGAACTACGATTCCGAAAGATGCTCTCTTGAGCGAGTTAGGCTATACTGATGAGTATATTCAAAGCAATATGGTCACCTTGCCAGATAGTGGGAAACCTTTTTTAGCAGATGGAAAAAGAGCGGATGTATATAAGGTTAAGGCACCGCGGGTCAATATTGGAGGTCACGAGCTACAACCTGACTACATACTCACATCGGATGCAATAACATCACTCAATTTACTATTGGGGCTTGATGTATTGCGTTATTTCAAGTTCACCTTTGATTTCGATGCGAAAGATGAAGATGCACCATATGGGAGAATGTTCTACGAATTCAGGGCAAACTGTTTTGAACCGTTCACTAAGCTGGGTGACCCGTTTGCCTTTAGTTTGAGCAGCTCAGAGAAATAGTCACAACAAACCCATCCGCTGTCACCGCCAAATGGTTCGTATTTGGCATCAACTGGCGTGCCAAAAGCCTTGCAGTGCAAGGGTTTTTGTTTGTCGCGTTGCAATAGATTTCGACGCGTGCGTCGTCGCCGTCGTAGAGGTAAATCTTACTGACAAAAGTGTCGATTAATACCGCTCGGAAATCCGGCTGGTACAAAACCTTTTCCTGTGGCGCGCAGAGAGTCGGAAGCATATAAAAAGGGACGGCGGAGGTAGCGCCATACTAGCTTTTCGCAGTCCTTTGTATCGGACAGTAAATATGTTATAATTCAATCACCCAATCATTTTGAACTAATTAGCGTAATTTATCAATTGCATAAAGGAGGCAGGCTATTATGGCACAATCCTGTAATCAACGAACAAAGCTTCTACATATAATGAAAACCCTCTGAAACATATTGAACCAGTTGGATGAAAACATTGGAGACTTCTTATTCATAGATCAAGAGTGGGCGCTGTCACTGTTTAATGAATGATTTATCAAATGATATAGAGGGAGTGATATTTAGTGGCTGAAGTAAGCTTATCGGAAAAACTCGAATTGATCATCGGCATCCTCGACCAGTGCAAGACAAATCATTCTTGGTATGTGGCACAGTTGGCAGCAGACGAGAAAAGGGAAAACACTTTGCGCCATGAACTGGAAGGAGTTGGAGTTGATCACAGGAAACCTCCCGGATATAAAGAGAGGGCAAGGATTGCCACCGAACTGCAAACCGCCCTCATAGCACGTAGACTATCGAAGGATTATGTAGCGCTAAATGAGCCTGTAGTAGATTTTCTTGATTCGGATATTGGCAAAACTGTGCTTAATCAGTTGAGACAAAAGCTTGGTGAAACCAGAAAAGTAGAGTCGAAAATGGTTAGCAGAAAGTTCTACAGAAGGCAGACAGAGAATACTGCACCTGAAAATCCGGAGATGAAGAAAAGCCTCGACAAGCTTATCCGAGATTGGAAACGGAAGTAATCTTGTTAGTGCCGTAGAATCAACTGATATGCTGACTCTTTGCCCATAAATAACCATTTTCTTTCAGGTTGTTGTGAAGATGGTTATTTACTATAATAAATAGACGCGAGCCGCGAGTTTATCAAGGTGACAAACAGCAATAAGCTCACGCCGGAGAATATCGAGAAAAGCAGCCCGCATCATAACAAGCTGCTCTCTTAATAACAAGTAAGTTACGGTTTTGCTAATTTATACATAACATACTGATTAAGGCTCACGCCGTTCTCCTTTGCGCATTCCAACAGCGTATAGTGCAGTTCTTTTGGTACTCTTACAGATATTCTCCCACTGCACTCGTGTCTGGCTGCAACCACATCAAGCATCACAGCGTCCAAGTCCGTATCAGTCTCAGCATCAACCTCTGCAAGCATTGTCTGGTCCCATTCGTCGGGTTCAGCTTCAGGGATGGTCGCTAGTTTCGCTTCAAACTCTTCAACCGATAGATTATTCATTGCTTTCACCTCATTTATAAACGTCGCCGCGTGTATCAATTTTGCTGACGACAATAACTTTTTTGATCTTTCCGTCAGCTTCATCAACCGCATCCGTGATTGAAAAGATAACCCTAAATGGCGGGATTTTCAATCTGTACTCGTCTTTTCGACCTTGCAGCTTGATTATGTCGCCCTGCAAGTCTTCTAATCTTTATAGTGCTTTACAGATTTTGTCAAAATCTGTCTGGGTGCATTTATCCAAGTATTTAGTTGGCTGCTTCTTTAGTTTGACATCCATTGATCCACCTCACTTGTATGCATATATAATGGCATATATGACTGCTGTTGTCAATATGAGATTTACTAACACGCCCGCTGGGACTCAACCATCATTGCGCGTATGCTCCCGGATAAGCCAATCCAGCGTCGGCCTGCGCACTCCAAATTCCCGCGCCGATGGTGCGAGAAGTAGAAAGTTCAAAGACACCACCACAAACCCATCCGCCGTCGCCGCAAAGTGGTTCGTATTTGGGTTCAGTTGGCGTGCTACCTTATTGAAAGTGCTGCAATTGCAGCACTTTTGGCGTTTATTACTAGTAGTCAACCGCCCTAAAAACGAACACATGTTTCCAATTACTATATCGGATAATGCAGGTGTAAGTGTCGACCAAGCTTGAAACTGCTTAGAACTCTTGTTATAATGCACAAAGCAAGTAGTAATGAGGATAAGCGGAGTGCATATGAGTGAAAAATAACCTGATCGGCATAGTATTCATTGATACTGAAATTAACGCTACAAGCAATAAAATCCTGGATATTGGCGCAATAACAGGCGACGGAAGGGAGTTCCATTCAAACTCGCTATCCGCGTTTGCTGATTTCACTCGTGGCTGCAAGAATATTTGCGGCCATAATATTTTGCATCATGATTTGAAGTATTTGGGAGATACGCTGCCACTTAGCGACGCTGAAGCATATATTGATACATTGTATCTTTCGCCGCTGCTTTTCCCGAAAAAACCTTACCATAAGCTGGTAAAAGATGACAAGCTGGTTACTGATCAACTGAGTAATCCTCTTAACGACGCAAAAAAAGCCCGGGACCTGTTCATTGACGAAATGGATGCGTTCCGGAAAATGGACAAGCACTCCCAGCGGATATATGCGGGTTTGCTGGATAAAGCGTGCGAGTTTAAAGGGTTCTTCAAATACGCTTTTCCGGAGGAAAACCTCTTTGACACAAGCTTGATTCGCGAAAAATACGCTAAAACGATCTGCGAAAACGCCCCCCTGGAGAGACTTGCCGCTAAGTATCCGATTGAACTCGCGTATGCGCTTGCCCTGATCAGCGTTATCAAACATGACTCGATGACGCCGCCGTGGGTTTTGAGAAACTATCCCAGAGTAGAAAACACGATCCATTTTCTTCGAAACCGCAAATGCGGGTCATGCGCCTATTGCAGTAATAACTTGGATGAAAAGAAAGCGCTTAAGCGTTATTTCAGTTTTAGCGGATTTCGCAGCTATGACGGGGAACCACTCCAGCAATCTGCAGTCAGGGGGGCAATCGACGGCAAGTCGATAATCGTCATATTCCCGACGGGCGGGGGCAAATCTGTAACTTTTCAATTACCCGCGCTCATGGCGGGCGCAAACGAAAAGGGGCTAACTGTAGTTATATCGCCGCTGCAATCTCTGATGAAGGACCAGACAGACAGCCTCGAAAATGAGTACAGCATCACAGACGCTGTGACGATAAACGGTTCGCTAGATCCAATCGAGCGCTCGGAAGCAATCGAACGTGTGGAAAACGGATCGGCAAGCATTCTATATATTTCGCCTGAATCGCTTCGGTCGAAGACGATCGAAACCTTGTTGCTCAAAAGGAACGTCGTCAGGTTCGTTATTGACGAAGCGCATTGTTTGTCTACATGGGGACAGGACTTCAGGGTCGACTACCAGTACATAGGGGAGTTCATCAGGGGGATCAAAGAAAAAAAGAATATGCCGCAAAACATACCTGTTTCATGCTTCACTGCAACCGCGAAAAAGCGAGTGATTTCCGACATCAGCGACTATTTTAGAAGCGAGCTGTCTGAAGAACTTGAAGTGTTCAGTACCCCAATGGCAAGGAAGAACCTGAGATTCCACATCATCAGGGCGGAAAGCGATGACGAGAAGCTTGCGCTGCTGCGGCAACTGCTGTATGACAACGAATGCCCCGCAATAGTATACGCCGCTCGTGTCAGGCGAACTGAAGATCTTGCCGCCGCGCTTACAAGCGCTGGAATAACGGCAAAGCCATATCACGGGCAAATGGACAAACAACTGCGCGCAGAGACGCAGGATGAGTTTATGAGTGGGGCGTTGAATACGATCGTTGCCACGACCGCTTTTGGGATGGGCGTCGACAAAAAAGACGTCGGCATGGTCGTCCATTACGACATTTCGTCTTCAGTAGAAGACTACATTCAGGAAGCCGGCCGTGCCGGGCGGGACGAGCGTATAGAGGCAGATTGCTATGCATTATATGCCGAGGGGGATTTGGATAAGCATTTTATCCTGCTTAACCAGACAAAGCTGACTCAAAAGGAAATCAGGCAAATTTGGAAAGCGCTGAAAGATTTGACCGGGTTTCGGGAATCTATCTCGCAGTCCGCGCTTGAAATCGCAAGGGCTGCTGGATGGGATGACTCTGTATCGGATTTGGAAACGCGGGTCAGGACTGCTTTGAGCGCGCTGGAGCAGTCCGGTTTCATTAAGCGCGGGCAAAACATGCCCAGGATATTTGCCGATAGCATATTGGTTAAAAACCTGGAGGAAGCGCAAGCGCTGATAAATAAGTCGGCGCGTTTTAACAACGCGTCCCGCACGCAAGCAGTGCGAATCATGAGCAATCTGATCTCGGCCAAAAACAAAGCCAGAGGCTTAGACGAAGACGGCGAGTCATATGTGGACTATATTTCTGACAGGCTCGGGATAGTGAAAGCGGATATCATCAGGATAATCGGGATCCTGCGTGAGGAAAAAATACTTGCGGACGCTAAGGATCTTGTCGCGTTTATTAAGAAAGGCGAAAGGCAGCAACATTCCGAATCTATACTTTCCACATACAGGAATATCGAAATTTTCCTACTACGGTATCTTGATAATGAAGAAAAGACTTACAATATAAAAGAACTGAACGAAGCGCTGCAAGCGGAGCATTCAGAGTCGTCGATCAAAAAACTAAACACAATTCTGAATTACTACGATATAAAACGATTTGTGAAAAGGACGAGGGAATACAATGATAACTATGTCACGCTAAAACCCTATTTTCCCGTATCCTCAATACTCGCGGAGAGCAACAAGCGCTGCAGGATAGCTGAAGTTATCATGAATTATCTTTACCAGAAAAGCGCTGGGGCGCAGCAAAAGCGTGAGGATGGGGTTGCTGTTGTAGCGTCAAGCGTTACCGTCGAGTTCTCTGTGCTGGAACTAAAAGAAGAGTTTTTGCGCAGTCTTTTTAGCGAGAAAGCAGGAACTGATGAAATAGAGGACGCATTATACTATCTGCTTAAAATCGGGGCAATGAGGATAGACGGCGGGTTTCTGGTGATATACAACGCCATGCGTATAGACCGGCTTGAAAGAAACAACCGGGCGTCATATAACAAAACGCATTACGCTCAGTTGGAGGAGTTCTATCAAAACAAACGTCAGCAGATACATGTCGTAGGCGAGTACGCGCAGCGGCTGATTGATGATAATCAGGGAGCAATGACGTTCGTGGACGATTATTTTGTCATGGAAAATGATATGTTCCTGCACAAATACTTCCAAGGCAGAAATGAAGAACTGCGCCGCAACATCACACCCGTGAAATTCAACCAACTGTTCGGGGAACTGTCTGCGGCGCAACTACGTATTATCAAGAATAAAGAATCGAAATATATCATAGTCGCGGCAGGGCCGGGGAGCGGTAAGACAAAACTACTCACGCATAAACTTGCTTCAATTTATATCATGGAAGACGTCAAGCATGAACAAATGCTTATGCTAACATTTTCGCGCACCGCGGCGACAGAGTTTAAGCTGCGTTTAAAGGAACTCATCGGCAATGCGGCAAACTTCATTCAGATCATGACGTTTCATTCATATTGTTTCGACCTTCTTGGAAAAGTGGGAGATCTGGCAAAATCAAGCGATATCATTGAGCAGGCAGTAGAAAAAATCAATGCTCGCGACGTAGATGTATCGCGGCTGATCAAAACCGTGCTGGTTATTGACGAAGCGCAGGATATGAGCGCTGCGGAGTTCTCTCTTGTGAAAACCTTGATTGATCAAAACGATGGGATGCGGGTCATAGCGGTCGGGGACGACGATCAGAGCATTTATGAGTTCAGGGGAGCCGGTTCCGCCCACTTTGAGTCGCTTCTGAAAGTGAAGGGCGCTACAATGTACGAGTTGCTTGAAAACTACCGCAGCGCTGCAAACATCGTAGGTTTTGCAAACAGTTTTGCGCAAGGGATATCCAGCAGAATCAAGTCGAACCCAATAATACCTGTAAAAAAGGAAAATGGCATTATCAATATTTGCAAATTATCATCAGAAAACGTGGCAATGCCTGTAGTAAACGCCGTAATAGAAACTATGCCGGGCGGGACGACCTGTATAGCAACAAGGACGAATGAAGAAGCTTTCAACATAACAGGGCTGCTTCTAAAAAAAGGAATCTCCGCGCGGCTTATTCAAGCAAACAGCGATTTTAGCTTATTGAACCTTGCGGAAATCCGTGACTTGATTAATAATTTTGACACAGCAGATGACGTATACACGATAGATGACGAGGCTTGGGAGTTCGCGATAAGCGCATTAAACACGAAATATAGCGATAGTGCGAATCTGCATCGCGTGTCCAGGCTTTTAAGGGATTTTGAGGCAGTCAATGGAAGAACCAAGTATAAAAGCGACCTCTTACAATACATACGTGAGACAAGGCTTGAAGACCTGGACTCGGGAACAGGCGGATCAATATTAGTCTCTACCATACATCAGACTAAGGGCAGGGAGTTCGACAATGTCTTTCTGGCTTACAGCGGGTATATGAGACAGGACGACGAAACGAAACGAGCGGTATATGTAGCAATAACGCGCGCTAAAAAAAACCTGTATATATTCTGCAACAGCGATTATTTTAGCAGGATCGACGCCGAAAACGTCACCAGAACGGTTGACGAGACGGATTACCCCGAACCATCGCTAATATGCCTGCAATTGTCTCACAAGGATGTTGCTCTAAGCTATTTTAAATACAGAGAGCGCGAGATCAGCGCCCTCATCAGCGGGCAGGAGATCGCTATTACGGAGGCGGGTTGTTATTTTGCCGACACACAGGTTTTAAGGTTTTCTGCGAAGTTTCGCGATCAGATCACAGAACTAGGTAAAAAGGGATATGCTCCGTTTAAAGCCTATGTCAGGCACATCGTTTACTGGCAGGGAAAAGATATGGAAGAAGAGATCAAAATCATTTTGCCGAACGTCGAATTTTTGCGTGAAGTGGATGAGCATGGAGCGGAGGATTGATGCTGCGCTCCATGTCTGATGGAGTATAATTTATGGAATCGTTGAGATGTGTCGTTCAGCGGACGACTTTCATGAACGAGGCAAACGGGTGGACAGTGCTGCGCGTCCGTGCCAGCGGGTTTAGCGAACTTGTGACAGCTGTGGGCAATATGGGGTCGGTCAGCGTTGGTTCAGTCCTGGTAATCAAAGGCCAATGGGTTACTGACAGCAAGTATGGCAGGCAATTCTCAGTAAGCGAATACGAAGAAACCCTCCCGGCGACAGTATTCGGTATAGAGAAGTACCTTGGCTCAGGGCTTATCAAAGGCGTTGGCCCGAAATTCGCCAAACGCATTGTAAAAACATTCGGCGACAAGACCCTGGACATAATTGAAGAGTCTCCGGACAAGCTGATCGAGGTGCCGGGGATTGGGCAAAAAAGGGTCGACATGATAATTGAGGCTTGGCAAGAACAGAAGGAAATAAAGAATATAATGCTCTTTTTGCAAGACCATGGGGTAGGTACCACATTCGCATTCAAAATCTATAACGAGTTCGGAGATGAAAGCATCCCGATAGTCAGAGACAATCCATATAGGCTGACTGAAATATGGGGGATCGGGTTCAAGACCGCGGACACGGTCGCGCAGAAAATGGGGTATGACAAGCAGAGCGTCTATCGTTGCAGGAGCGGCGTGCTATATGTGCTAAGTGATTGCTCGAACGACGGGCATTGCTTCATGACCCGCGAAGAACTGATTAAAAAAGCAGCGGACATACTTGAAATCGACGACGCCAAAGCGAACAGCGCGGTCGATGATTTACTGCAGTCACGCGACTTGATACTTGAGCCACCCGACAGTTTATATATCCCCGCTTTGTTTTTCAGTGAGAATGGGGCGTCCAGGCGTATCCAGTCAATACTTGCAAGCGGCGCTTCTGTTTCCGGTAACTGTGCAATCAACGAAAAAACAGAAAACTACAACGGGATACGTTATGATGACGTCCAGTTAGAAGCGATACGAACCGCTGCGGCGTCAAAAGCCATGATACTTACAGGCGGGCCGGGAACAGGAAAGACAACAACAGTAAAGGGAATCATCGATGAATTTAAGTCTGCCGGCATGAGGATACTCCTGGCTGCTCCGACAGGCCGTGCAGCAAAACGGCTCAGTGAAACAACGGGGATGGAAGCAAAAACAATACACAGGCTTCTCGAGGCAAAACCGCCTGACGGATATCAACGAAATGAAAACAACAAGCTCGACGGCGATGCGCTAATTATTGACGAATCATCAATGCTCGACATTATCCTTATGTACAACCTGCTTAAGGCCGTACCTGACGAGATGACAGTGGTTTTCGTGGGCGATGCAGAACAGTTACCATCAGTGGGGCCGGGAAATGTACTTCGGGACATAATAAAATCAGGCGTCGTGCCGGTGGTGAGGCTCACACGGATATTCCGGCAAGCGATGGAGTCACGGATTATCATGAACGCGCACAGCGTTAACAATGGGAAGTTACCGGATTTGGTGTACAAAAGAGGGACTGACTTTTTCTTTGTCGAGCAAAAGGAAAACTCTGATGTTCCGGGAACGATTGTCGATCTATGTACTAAAAGGCTGCCTGAATACTTTCATGTAGAACCGTCTGCAATTCAGGTATTGTGCCCTATGCAGCGCGGGGAAAACGGCGCGCAAAACCTCAATGTGCTGCTCCAGAAAGCGTTGAACCAGTCAAAAACTGCTATCCGCCGCGGTGGGGTCGAGTTCAGGCATGGTGATAAGGTCATGCAGATCAAGAACAACTATGATAAAGAAGTGTGGAACGGAGATATTGGGATAATAGTAGGTGTTGATGAAAACGAGCGGACAGTGAGTATATCCTTTGACAATGCATCAGAGTTGACATACGACATAACAGAGCTTGACGAGCTTGTGCTCGCATATGCAACCACAGTACATAAAGCGCAAGGCAGCGAATATGACATTGTTGTGCTCCCATTAACGATGCAGCATTACATGATGCTCCAGAGAAACCTGCTGTATACAGCAATCACGCGCGCGAAAAAAGCAATGGTGCTGGTCGGGACGAAAAAGGCTATCGGGATGGCGGTAAACAACGACAAGGTGACGCAACGAAACACAAGGCTTGCAGAGCGTTTGCGGCTGACTGAAAAGTGACTACAACCGCACCACCACCGCAAACCCATCCGCCGTCGCCGTTACCTGGTTCGTATTTGGGTTCAGTTGGTGTGCCAGATTGTTGAAAGTGCTGCAACCGCGGCACTTTTGGCGTTTGCATCTGCAAAGGCGAAAGAAATTGAGAGAGTATTTTGCGGATACTCAGACGAAGTGGTAGAAGAACATCGTCTACTGGCTCTCATTGCCACCGCTTATGTAAACACTGATCAAATCGCACCGTCAGATTTGCATTGGATATTTTCGTCCAATCTTGTGGATTTTGAGGGCAATACTTGGTGTATTAACCGAAAAAGACGCGAGATTGGGCGGAAATAGACTATGTGAAGATGATGGCGGGAT
>Ga0082212_10006853_pt2 | contig 10996 bp, 11 predicted proteins | sample TergutNt197P3_FD_71548 | JGI IMG/M metagenome (GOLD analysis project Ga0082212, IMG submission 71548) | Neocapritermes taracua P3 segment gut microbial communities from Petit-Saut dam, French Guiana - Nt197 P3 | ecosystem: Host-associated > Arthropoda: Insects > Digestive system > Gut ...
TGTTTTTGGTTTCTTTTTTAAACAGATTGGATATGATGGCCGCAGGAATATATTCGTTGATTTTTTCGATAGAAATCCTTTCATGGTTTTTGTACATGGGTTTTGCAAATGCGGCGCTGACGCTGGTGGGCCACAAAACCGGCGGAGATGATCATCAGCAGGCAATAAATGTAGGTTTTAGATGCCTCCGTTTTTCTTTGCTTATCTGTACCGTTGTTGCGGCATTTTTTATTATTTTCCCCAAAGAAATACTGGGTATGTTTACCAATGATACAGCCCTTGTTAATTATGCCGCCCTGTTCTTAATTATTACATCGTGTACCATGTTTCCAAAATCAATTAATTGTGTAATCGGTCTGGCAATAAAGGGCATGGGCGATACCAAATGGATGCTGTTCGGACAGGCTTTTGGGACTGTCCTTTTGGTAGTATTGTCTTATGTGCTTATCTTTACCGTCAACATGGGATTGCTGGGAATATTTATTGCGTTCCTTATTGATGAAACTGTCCGGGGCATTATTAACTTTTTACGATTCTGGAAAGGCAGGGAATTCTTTTTCTTAAAACCATTTAAAAAAGTTATTTCCGCGGTCAATTAAAAAAAGTAGCAATACTCCAGTATACTTTTCCCGTACCTGTCTATTTCAAAAAAATTATGCCAGTTAAAGCGCAGAAAAAACCATTTTGCCGCCGCATCTGCCTGAATACCTTCTTCTGCCAGCTTCTTTCTGCAGTCAGAATCGTATTTTATTATTGTTTTTCTTTTATCATAAACACTGCAAACCCCCAGTCTTGATTTCGGAAAGTTCATCATTTCATATCCTTTGGGAACTGCGGTTCCCTTTGGCATAAACATTCCCAACCAGTATTCAAAAAGTTCATTATTAATTTTTCTTATCAGACTGATATAAGCATTGCCTCCTTCATACAGTTTTTTCAGGTCTTTATCGGTGTTTTTTTCTATCGCATCAAATGTATTATTCAAACGCCACTTGTCAAAGCCGGCCAGAATTTTGTCAAAAATAAATTCGTTTGCAGGTTCAAAGTGCTTTTTCCCGATAAAACGCAATGCGGGCATTTCCTGCTGATAGGTTTTAATAATTCCTGTGGGATTCCCGGGAGCATTGCTTTTTGTTTTTATAATTACCGGAGAATGCCATTCCCAGAATTTAAAATGCCCGCCGTATTTTGATGTATCAAACCGGTCAAAAGTAATTCTTTTCTGTTCCATGATGTATTTCTGATTCTCGTCATTTAAAAAATCATCAATAGCCCTGAACATCCTGTCCGCAATGTACATATTAAGATCTTCGGTATCATCTGATCCAATAAACCGGAATTTCGCACATAACGAAGTCGGAAAGGTATAGCAATCATATCCCCGGGGAACGTTATCCGGTGTTTTTACCTGAACTGCCGGCATAAAAAAACAATAATCTTCATTTGAACCGTCATCACCCGAAATGGTAATAAGTACATCGGGATTTACCGCATTGGGGATGTGTGCCTTATCTTCAGCCATAAACTGATTTACAAAATATGAAGGCAGCGTTAATTCATAACGGAACGGCATTTTATGTCTTTTTCCCACAACATGGAATTGCGGAACTATTACAATCTCCGGCCCAAAGAATACCCCGTTCGCCAGTTTGTTGGTATCAAAAAGCTGCAGGGGAGGCGTTATTTTAAGTATCTGTCCGGTCTTGCGTAATTCGCCCGGCGTAAGACCAAACTCGCGCTTAAATGCCCTGATATATGTTTGTTCATATTCAAGTCCGTATTCCATGGCGATATCCAGAACATTCATTCCGGTAAGCAGTAAATCTTCAGCGCTTGCCGCCAGTTTGCGGGAGCGTATGTATGCACCAATTGGCCGTCCGAAAGCGAACTTAAAAAGCCGCCTTAGGTGAACTGATGAAATAGCAAACTTATCCGCAAGGGTATTTTCATCGACACCTTCTTTAAGACCTTTTTCAATCTCGTTTAAAACCCCATCAAGTAAATCATACGGCTTAAGCATAAATTTCTCCTTTTAAATTTTACGGTTTTTCCGTTTTTAAAATGAACAATTTTGATCATATTCTTATTATATAAAATTTTTATTTTGATCAATATTGTTCATTTTCTGTTTTTAAATTTTTGTATATTTTCTGTCAGAAAGGAGAACTATAAAATGTTTGTAGTCAATGAGTTTATTCAAGAATCATTGGATCATGGTTCTTCCGAAAAAGCTGTCTTTGACAAGCCGAAAAAAGAAGAATCCTCGGAAACAAAAAAATGTTCAAAGTGTTTAAAAAGAGTCTCTTTGCACTATGAGAGATGCCCTTATTGCCGAAGCAGGCAATTTTGGTATAATGATGCCTGACATTGCTTCCGGCCCGCTCAGTTTGCAGGTTTACGGCATCGTTATGGGCAGGGCCGGCAGCCTCGCCGCTTTCCCGGCCGGCGGTTTTCCGCTCCTGCTTTAGAATACAGGTATCAAAATCCGGAACAAAGGGATCCGGCCGAAATACGCTGTGATACGTACGCAGTAATGCGTACGCTGTACACGGATGTCTCTTTTGCCTTAGAATATTAATTATTCGTGAGAGTAAAAAGACTGTTATTTGCAGTATTAATTCCCTTTACCATCCTGCCATGCGGTTGTTCCGGCAGAAAAACAAGATCCGCCACTTACGAGTTTACCAAGGTCCGCCGGGGCACGCTGGAACGTACTATCTCGTCCAGCGGTACCATTAAACCCGTTTCTACGGTCAATGTGCTGCCCCGGATGAGCGGCAAGGTCGAAAAAGTTTTCGTCGATTACAATGATACGGTGCAAAAAGGGGATATTCTCGCGGAACTGAATACCGATATGCTCAGGCTTAAGCGGGAGCAGTACTATGCATCTGTCGTCAAGGCGCGGGCCAATTACGAGTTACAGGTGATCAATTACCGTACCCAGGCGATTCTTGCCGAAAAGAACCTGATTTCAGAATACGAACTGAAAACCAACAAAACCTCGCTGGACAGTCAGGCTGCAGACCTTGCCGTTGCCGAGGCAAATCTGAAAGAAGTGGAAACCGAGATAAATCAGTATGCTTACATTACTTCGCCGATTGACGGCATTGTGCTTGACAGGAATATCAATATCGGCGACACGGTAGTGGACAGCTCCAGCAATAATTCAACCAGTATTTTTACCCTGGCAGAGAATCTGAGCGAGATGCAGATAGAAGCAGGGGTGGGCGAACTTGACATTACATCCATACATAAAGGGCAAACGGTGCGCTTTACCCTGGAAAGCCTGCCGGGACGCAGCTTCCCGGGCGTGGTGGATACGATCCGAATGGTTCCTGTTGTGTCAAATAATGTAGTTTCCTATACGGTGATTATCAATGTTGAAAATCACGATGGCTCGCTTATGCCGGGAATGACCTGTGCAGTGGACTTTATCGTGGAGCGCAGCGAGGATGTTTTGATGGTTTCCAATGCCGCCCTTCGTTACCAGCCGTCTGGTTTGAACGCGGATCAAATTTCCGAAATGGTTTTTATTGCAGGTCTTGAAGATATGAGCGAGGATCAGCGGCAGGCGGCAATAGAAGCGAGAGAACAGGCCCAAAGCAGCGGAAGCAATCAGAATCAAAACACGGGCGGCGGCATTACAGATTTGATGATGGGCGGCGGACAGAGCGGTTCCAGGACGGGCGGCGGCAGGCAGTCTTCCGGAAGGCAGGGTGCACAGCAGGGACAGGCCCGGGCTTCCCGCGAAACGATTGTTATGCGCAACCTTTGGTATATGGACGACGATGGGAAACCTGCAGTAATCCGGGTTCGTATAGGCATTACCAACGGTTCCTTTACAGAAATTTTTTCGGAAGATCTTGAAGGCAAAGAGGTAATCCTTCGGGAGAGAATATAGTGCCGGTTATTGAGTTGCGGGGAATCAAACGGGAATACCGGATGGAAGTAAAAAAAGGTTCGGAATCAAATGACGGTCAGAGCGCCGTTGTGGTACGGGCTTTGCGCGGCGTCGATTTTTCCGCCAGGGCTGGTGAATTTGTTTCCGTCATGGGACCGTCGGGTTCCGGTAAATCAACATTGATGAATATACTGGGCTGCCTTGATAAACCCAGTGCGGGAACCTATACCCTGGATGGCATTGAAACATCCAAATCCGATTCGGACACTTTTGCCTATATCAGAAACCGGAAAATTGGTTTTGTGTTTCAGTCTTTTAATTTGCTGGCCCGGACTACCGCACTGGAAAATGTGGAACTGCCCCTGTTTTACCGCCGGCGGGAAAAAAACGGAAAAAGGCAAAGCGTTCATGCCCGAAAAGAACGGGCATCGGCAGCTCTGCGGGAAGTAGGCCTCCATGAACGAATGGATCATTTTCCCTCCCAGCTTTCAGGCGGTCAGCAGCAGCGGGTTGCCATAGCGCGTGCAATGGTGAATGATCCGGCTTTTATTCTGGCCGATGAGCCCACCGGTAATCTTGATACGGGAATGACTCTTGAGATCATGGGGCTTTTTCAGGAACTCAACAGGCAGGGAAAAACAATCATCATGGTAACCCACGAACCGGAATTGGCTGCCTACACCAGGCGCATCATCACCTTGCGGGACGGGGAATTGGTGTCCGACCAGGAGGTAACAGAAACGCGCAATGCTCTGGACGATCTGGCGCAGTGGAAAAGCGATCATGCCCTGCTTGCCGAAGCATCCTCCACGGAGGGGATTACATGAATATTGTTCAACTTTTGCATACCTGTTTCCGCTCCATCCTCCGTAACCGTATGCGAAGTCTCTTAACATCCCTTGGTGTAATAATCGGTGTCGGATCGGTAATTGTAATGGTTGCTATGGGCGAAGGTTCCCAGCGGGCAATAGAAGCGCGCATGACCGCTATGGGAACCAATTTACTGCAAATTATGCCCCGCCGTCAAACGAACCGCAGCGGACAGCAAGTGTCTATGCGGATGAACGCCTTTACAAAAAAAGATATTCAGAAAATCAGGGATGAATCAAGCTTTGCCGCTGCCATTTCCGGTGTTGTACAGACAAATGCCACGGTGACCGGCAGTGAGGGGAATGTTCAGGTTTCCGTTCAGGGAGTCGAGCCGGATTTCATTATTGCCCGGAACTGGAAAGTAAACGAAGGTATTTTCTTTGACGAAGAGGATTTACGGCTTCGCAGCACCGTTGCGGTACTGGGCCGTACTACGGCAAAAAATTTATTCAGCGATGAAAGCAGTGCCCTGTCCGGGCAGATACGAATCGGATCAAATTATTTTACCGTTATCGGCCTTTTGGAAAACAAAGGCGCCGGGATGAACGGTAACGATCAGGACGACATCGTTATGGTGCCTCTGGATACCGCAATGACGCGGCTTTCCAATTCCCGCAATATCAACATGATTGTTATGAGCATTGCCGGTAAAGAGTATATGGAAGCGGCGCAGAAAGAGACCGAACTGATTCTCCGTGAATCCCGCACTATTGCGGATGGGCTTCCCTCCGATTTTGATATAATGAATCAGGCGGATATGATTGACATGGCACAGTCAACATCAAAAACATTAACAACGCTGTTAGCCGCAATAGCCGGGGTTTCACTGTTAGTCGGCGGAATAGGTATTATGAACATTATGCTGGTCTCGGTTACCGAGCGTACACGCGAGATTGGCATTAGAATGGCGGTTGGCGGCCGCAAGCGGGACATTCTTTTACAGTTCCTTACCGAGTCGGTTATCTTAAGTCTTATGGGAGGACTCATCGGAATCGGCATGGCTTTTCTGGCGTGCCGGATTGTGTCAATGTCCGGAATTCCTACGGCGATAAATCCGCTGGTTGTTGCCGCTTCCACTATGTTTGCCGCACTTGTAGGGGTGATCTTTGGTTACTACCCGGCGTTAAAAGCGGCCCGCTTGTATCCGATCGACGCTCTGAGATACGAATAGAGGTATTATGAAAAGAGTGATATTAATATTCAGCATATTTATTTTTGCAAGCCCTGGGTTATTTGCCCAGTCGATTAATTTGGAACAGGCGCGTACCCTTGCCCTGGCTAATTCGCGCAGTCTTGCCAAATACAATATGGCAATCCGGGGCAGTATACTGGATGAAAGAAATCAGTTGTATTCCATGCTGCCTTCTCTTTCGGCGGACTACAGCGCTTCGATGAGTTATTTGGGCAGAAACTGGGATTTTGTAAAACCCGCCGACACGTTAACGGCAGGATTCACTTTTTCCGTAACACAGATAATTTTTGAAGGCGGAAAGAGCTTTATTCAAAAAGCCATCAGGTCAATTGCAACAGAAAGTATCCGCAAAGATGCACTGGCCGAATACTTTAACGTGCTTGATGCTGTTGATAATGCCTACTATGCGGTGTTGGAAGCGTCAGCAAGTCTGGAAGCCGCAGAATCCACTTTGCAGACAGCAGCTTTAACTCTTTCCATTGCAGAGATACGTCAGGCAAACGGAATAATCAACCAGGGTGATTATTTAAAGGCGTTGTCCGACAAGGAAATACGGGAAAATTCCCGCAATCAGGCAAGGCGGAACCTTGCTCTCTGCATGACAAGATTCAATGCGCTCACCGGTCTTAAAGAATCGGTAACGATTGAACAGGTAGACTTTAACGTTTATGAAAATGTGATCCGGTATTTTGCCGGTATTTCCGATGAAGATGCCGATGCGTTATACGACAGATTCATTAAAATTCTTGTCGCATCAAATCCTTCACTTGCAAAAGCTTCACTTAACAGCCAAAGAGCGGAAAGAAGCCTTTCCCTTGCAAGGCGGGATTGTTCCCCCGTAATAAGCGCTACAATTTTTTCTACAACGCTGCAGTATTCCGCTGCAGACGGCCGTTCCAATACAACAGCGGGAGGCGTTTCAATCAGGGGAAGTATACCAATTGATTTTTGGGTTACCGCAAACCGGATAGAAAAAAGCAGGATCGAAAGAGACTCGGCGGCTTTGGATTATATCAGCGCGGTAAACTCTCTGGAAACCGAATTGCAAAGCGCCTTCTTAAACGCATTTGCACAGGCGGAATCGGTTCTTTCTTCACGGCGATCTCTTGAGTATGCAGAAAGACATTTTGAACATATTATGGAACGTTACCGCCTTTCGCAAAGTTCTGTATCCGATCTTCAGGAAGCCACTTCTCTGCTCATCACCGGCCGGAACAACCTTATTAATGCCAGCTATGGTTTTCTGCAAAGTCTTTCAAGACTCAATTCTCTTGGTGCGATTGGCGATGAAGAAAAATTGATCAATATTTTACTGAACTGAAATTACAATCATTTTTGCTTTTTTACCAGACCAAAAAAAGCCCGGACTGCTTTTATGATTAATCGTATTGGAACGGGTTCCATCCGCTTTCGTACCATTTTAAGGCTTTCCGTAATGGCAATTTTTTGCGGACAGTGAGATTCGCATTTTCCGCACCCTGTACAGTTTGCCGGGCTATAGCTTTTTAGCGAAACAATGCCTATACCTGTCATGTATTGATGCATCCCGGCGACCCACCCCATAATATACGAAGTATTGTAGGCGGCAAAACAACCGGGTATGTTTACATCATTGGGGCAGGGCATACAATAAGCGCAGCCGGTGCAGAGAATTTTATTTGATCGGTTAAAAACTTCTTTAACTTGCCGGTACGCTGCCAGTTCTTCTTCTGTAAGGGAACCGGCTGCGCAGGCGTCAGTCAAAGCGCAGTTTTCGGTTACCTGTTTGGGATCGTTCATTCCCGAAAGAACCACCGTAACTTCTTCCTGGTTCCAAAGCCAGCGCAGACCCCATGCCGCCGGACTAAGAACGCTAACTTCGTTAGCGCCACCGGCTTCTCCGGCGCCGTTGCTTTTTGTTTTCCGGAAAATTTCCTGCGCTTCTTTGGGAAGGTTGTTGGCCAGCTTTCCTCCCAACAGGGGTTCCATGATAATTACCGGCATGGTTTCGGCAGCTTTTTTTAAACCTGTTACCCCTGCCTGATAATTTTCATCGCTGTAATTGTACTGGATTTGGCAAAATTCCCAGGGATATGCATCAAGGATCTTCAGGAATTCTCCGGTTGTACCATGAAACGAAAAACCTATTTGTGCGATACGTCCGTTTTTCTTGTTCTCGCTTATCCAGGATTCAATCCCCAGCTTTACCAAATGTTCCCATGTAACCAGGTCGGGAAGGTTATGAATCAAATAGTAGTCAATATGATCTGTTCTAAGATCCTTTAATTCATCTTTTAAAAAATGATCCAGGTCTTTGGGTTTTCCAATTAACATAGCCGGCAGTTTTGTAGCAAGATAGACCTTGTCCCTGATCCGGTTTCTTTCCATTATGGTACCCAGGGCTTCTTCGTTCCCCCGGTACATCCAGGCAGTATCAAAATAGTTGATACCGTTATCTATGGAAGAAAGAATAATCTTTTCTGCTTTTTTCATGTCGGTATTCCCCAAATTCCGGGGAAACCTCATACATCCCAGGCCCAGAACAGAAAGTTTCCAGCCCGTTTTTTTATCAATACGGTATTGCATAGGTAAGATTACTATATTATAATGCTCTGTACTACACTTGATATGAACACGAAAAGGTACTGTTGCATAATACTGGGTTTGTTGCTTTTATTCCTTCAGACCCAGCTTGTTTTCTCTCTGGATGACGAAGAACAGGAAGTGGAAACCAGTTCCAAATACAAACCCCGGGAACAGAAACTCTTCATTGATATTCCTCTGACTATCGCCGAAGTTACGACAGGCAACATATTGGGGAATATATATTGGAGGCTTTGGGGACCCGACTGGGAAGTGGCGTATTTTACGGCTGATTCCATACGCGACAATATGAATCCCCGGAGATGGACTTGGGAGGAGGGCCTGGGGACAGACACCTTCCTCGTGAATCAGTTTCTTCACCCCTATGCCGGCGGTCTTTATTTCGCTGCCGCCCGTTCCAATAATTTCAATTTTTACTGGTCAATACTTGCTTCAACTCTTGGCAGCATGTCCTGGGAAATAGTATCCGAGACCGCCCCTCCTGCTCCAAATGATATGATAACTACCATTGCCAGCGGGATGGTCGTGGGTGAAGTATTGCACCGTATCTTCATCGAACTCGACAAGGGCGGAGTTGCAAAGAAAATAGGCGCAACTCTTGTAAGTCCCGCTGACCGGGTAACCGCCGCCCTCAGGGGCTATGGGCCGGAAGATGGCCCTAACAGAATACGCGACGCTTCATTGGCCCTTGGTTTTTCCTGGGTCAACGCCCGGTTTTTTGAAGACGACAATAATATTACGAAAAAGGGCGCCGGATTTATTGATTTTAATCTGGTTTACGACGACCCCTTCACGGCGCATAGCAAAATTCCCTTCGACCAGTTTGACTTTAATGTGTCACTGGCGATGGCTGTCCCGTTCCTCCATAACTTTAACATCATTACCGACGGATACATGGCATCATGGAACCTGGTGGATGATGAAATAAATCAGGTAAGCAACGGTGTCACCCTTCATTTTGACAACTATATAACGGATACAGGATTTATGGATCTTAACAACGGCAGGGAAAACCTGAGCTTTACCGCTACTTCTCTGGACTATTCCGTAAAATGGCGCCATATCCTCAATAAGTCCCTTGAGTTTTCCCTGAAAACGCACCTTGGTTTTTCGCCATGGGCGGTAACAAATTATAACGGCGGAATAAACAGGGATGATTATAACTTTTTTTTATTGGGCGGTAATATCAAGCTCTTTATGGAACTAAAACAGATAAAAGAAAAGGAAGATGACAGCACAACAAACGGACACGCCTTGACTCTGAGCCTGTGTTTCTATGACACCTGGACTAACCCCAACACTCCCGGTTTTGATTCCAATTCGCTTTTTATTTTTTCCAAGCTCGCCTATTCGTTTCCCCTTACCGACAGGATTTCTCTTTACGCTGCGGATAGCTTCCTGTTTCTGTACTGCCGCTTGACCGGTAATCCGGGCGCGGAATTTCGCGATATGTCGCGCTGGTATAACAGCGCCCAGTTCGGATTAAAGGTTTCTTTGTAGCCATAAACAATGCCCGTTAGAATCGCCTATCTCAGATACAGCTCCGTTAGTTTTGACAAACTCTTTTCTTCCATATAAGTTTCTATTCCGGCAATTATTTCATTCATTGCCGGCGGATGTGCAAACGTAGCTGAACCAACCTGAACCGCTGCTGCACCGGCTAAAAGAAACTCCAGCGCATCAGAAGCACAGGCGATGCCGCCCAATCCAATTACCGGCACGGCACATTTTTCCTGTTGCAAAACTTCCATAAGTTCCCAAACCATACGAAGGGCAATTGGTCTGATTGCCGGTCCTGAAAGCCCTGCACTGATGTTGTCAAACACGGGCTGCCTCTTTTGAATGTCGATTGCCATTGCTTTAAAGGTATTAACCAGGGACAACGCATCGGCGCCCATGTTAATACAGGCTTTAGCCACTGTATTAATATCCGGCGCATTCGGAGAAAGTTTTACCATTAACGGCTTGTGCCGGGCAGCCTTTCGCACGGCAGCAGTTACTTCTGCCGCCGCTTGCGGATCAATGCCAAAGGCCATGCCGCCGGATTTTACATTGGGACAGGAAATATTCAGTTCTATCATGTCGATACAGCTGGCATTGAGCAGCGATGCCCCTTCGGCATATTCAGCAATATCAGAACCGGAAAGATTAGCTATTACCACCGGCCCCAGGTTTCGAAGGCGTGGAAGTTCTTTCTCGATAAAAGCAGGAATGCCCGGGTTTTCCAGCCCGATGGAATTCATCAATCCCGAAGCTGTTTCGTGAATACGCCGGCCGTTATTCCCCGCCTTTGGTTTGAGAGTAAGCCCTTTGGTACAAATACCGCCCAGAGCGGCAATGTCTACAAGCCCTGTGTATTCACTGCCATAGCCAAATGTTCCCGAAGCGGCTATCACGGGGTTACGGAAATGCACACCGGCTATGGTTACGGAAAGGTCGATGTTCAAAAA
>Ga0082212_10011900_pt1 | contig 10996 bp, 6 predicted proteins | sample TergutNt197P3_FD_71548 | JGI IMG/M metagenome (GOLD analysis project Ga0082212, IMG submission 71548) | Neocapritermes taracua P3 segment gut microbial communities from Petit-Saut dam, French Guiana - Nt197 P3 | ecosystem: Host-associated > Arthropoda: Insects > Digestive system > Gut ...
TCCGATTACCCGCTCGGTGATTCCCGAGGGCCTGGAAGGACGCGCCAGCCTCAAGGCCAGAGAGCCCCTGGTCCTTTCGGGCCTTCAGGCCGCGGCGGAGACTATGCGCCAGGCGGATCGGCGCATCGTCTTCACGCCCCTGGCCGCCGACGGCGACCGCCTGGGCCCCGGGGCTGAAGTGGCCCGCCTGGCCGGGCCGGCCGCTTCCATCCTCTCGGCCGAGAGGGTCTGCCTTAATTTTTTGATGCGCCTGTCCGGCGTGGCCACCCTGACGGCCCGCTATGTCGAGGCCGTGGGCCGCGCCCCGGCGGCGGTGGTGGACACCCGCAAGACCACCCCGGGACTTCGGTTTTTGGAAAAGGCGGCCGTGCGCCACGGCGGGGGCCGCAATCACCGCTTCGCCCTCTACGACGGATTATTGATCAAGGACAACCATATCGCCGCCGCCGGTTCCATCGCCCTGGCCGTCAGCCGGGCCCGGGCCGCCGCGCCCCATACCCTGAAAATAGAGGTGGAGGTGGATACCCTGGACCAACTCAAAGAGGCCCTGGCCGCCGGAGCCGACCTGGTGCTTCTGGATAACATGGCCCCGGACCTTCTCCGGCGGGCCGTGGCCCTGACCGAGGCTTTTCACGCCCCCGGTCCCCGCCGGACCGGGCTGGAAGCTTCCGGCGGCATCACCCTTAAGACCATCGGCGAGGTGGCCCAGACCGGGGTCGACCTCATTTCCGTGGGCGCCCTGACCCATTCCGCCCCCGCGGTGGATCTGGGCCTCGACTGGGATTGACTATAAAGACCTCATATTAATGGTTTGAGCTATGATTTTGCGTCTCTTGAAAAGCTTTAGGCAATGGATAGCCAGAGAAAGAGCCTGAGCGCGGCGGACAGCGGCGCGAGTCAGCTTAGCCACGCGGCGGCGACCAGCCCCCGCCGGCTGACCGTCGCGGTCTTTGCCCTGTTCTTCTCGTGGTTGCTGGCTTTCCCCTTTGAAGGCAGAATACTCTACGCCCTCGCGGACTATTACGCCGTCCCGGTCCAGTCGTTTGTGTTTGGGGCGATGGCGGCGCATTTCGCCGGGCTGATTGTCTGCGGTTTCTTTGTCAGGAGTATGCGCGCCGCCAAAAAGCTCGTTCTCTTTTCCATCGTGTTTTGCGCCGCCGCATCCGGCGTGTTTTTCTTCCCGCCCTCGTTTCTATGGACGGCGGCGCTGCTCGCGGCGGCGTTTATAGTCGGCGCTTGCGTGGCGGCGTGGGGCTTTTATTTCAAAGGCTGCACTCCTAAGGACGAGCGCATCAAGACGATCGCGGACGGGCTTATCTTCTCCAACGTCCTGATGATACTCCTGAATATGGCGGCAATCCATATTTCCCCCCAAGCCGGGCTTGGGTGTTCCATGCTGGCGCTTGGCGCCGCTTTCCTGTTCGCGCTCCGGCTTCCCGAAGAGGCAACGCCGGAAGCGGGGGAAGTGTCGTCAAAACCAAAGCTCCCGCTTTCTTCCGCCATCCCCTCGCCCGCCCAAGGGGAGATCCATATCAGCGTCGCCGTGCCGCTGGCGTTCCTGTGCCTGTTCGTCGTGATTATCACTATCAACGCCGGGCTTATGTATCAGGTGATCAGCCCTGCTTTCACGAATCTGGAATGGCTGACAAGCTGGTACTGGGCCGTGCCGTACATCGCCGCTCTGTTCGTTATGCGGAACCTGCCCCGAAAGACGAACCGTGCCTATATACTCTATGTGGCCATTGCGATGTTTGGTTTTGCCTTCATCACCTTTCAACTGATCGGACGCTCGTGGGCGGATTACCTGTTGGTCAACACCCTGATGCTGGGGGCTTGCGGAGTTTATGACCTGTTCTGGTGGAGCATATTGGGCGGAATGCTGGAACTGGGCAAGAACCCCGCCAGGATCTTGGGCGTTGGTCTCTCCGCCAATGTTCTGGGCGTTCTCCTGGGCAAGCTTATCGGCAACGCAATCATGCAGACAGCGGGGCAAAGCCAGAACACTACACTGTTGTCGATGGGCGTGGTGTGCGTGACATTTACCCTCTTGCCTCCGCTTCACCAACGGCTCACCGAATTGCTCAAAAGCCATATCTACCTGACCACGCTCGCTGAAATCCCCGCGCAGGAGCAGGCCCGGCTGGTGCGGGAGTTCAACCTGAACGAACGGCTCTCCGTACGTGAAGGCGAAGTCGTGGCCATGATCATTCAGGGCAAAACTTACAAGGCGATCGGCGAGGCCTTATTCGTGAGCGAGAACACCATAAAATCCCATGTGAAAAGTATATATTCCAAGGCGGGGGTCACCAGCAAGGCGGAACTGATAAGTCTTCTTCTAAAACCGCCCAATTCATCCGTCTGACCGGAATGACCCGAAAAATTCAGTAAAATCAAGGCGCCTCACCCGAACGGGTGAGTAATTTTTACCCATATTGCCCGAACGGATGATGTGTTTTTTTGAAAAATCACCCGAACGGGTGATTTTTTCTTGAGTCGTTTTCCTCTAAAATCAGGGTCACGCCACACGCTGAAAGGAAGATTATTTTGAAAAAATTGGTGCTGTACGCGCGGGGCTCGTTGGCCGCTGTCGTCGTTTGCGGGGCGGCGCTGGCGGTTGTGCTTACCCAGCAGCCGCTGAATTGGGCGGCCTATGCGCTTATGATTTTGGCGGCAGGGTTGGCGGCGCTCTTCAATTATGTCCCCGCGCGGAAAAAACTCATATCGGCCCAGTTGATTTTGGATAACACGATACTCCATATTGAGCCCGCCGTCCTCTGTGGGCGTGGCGAGGAAACCGAAGAGAACCCCTGTGAAACCGTCGAGATGTATGTATCCGTTTTCGGTATCCTGCTGGGAGATAAAATCATCAAGTGGGGACAGGACGGTGGCCGCGACGGTCGGCTGAAAGCCGTGGAAATCGGGCGCGACTATCTGTCAATCGACTACGGCACGAAAGTGGAAGTCCGAAACATCAGGCTGCTCTACACCAGGCCCGACAGCGACAGTCTGGCGGGCATCGTGGAAAAGTTCCGTTACGAGACCGGGATCGTCCCGGTAGTCAAAGAATAGGGACCCGAGAGGTATTTCAATATGGTAAAAGGGGAATTGAATATGAAGAAAAAAGGTTGTGGGATTGTCTCTCTGATCCTGATTTTGTCCGCGGGCCTCGGAGCGGCCTGGGCCGCGCCCGCGGCGGTGGAATATTCCCTGAGCTATGCGAGCACAGCGGGGGTCGGGGGCGAAAATCCCGTCTTGGTGACTTACTCCCCCGCGGAGGGTACGATTTCCGTCACCCATAGCAAGGAGAACAATTACTTCGAAATGGACAACCTGGACGGGCGGCAGGGCAGCATTCTGCTGAAAGCGGACACGACCGGGGCCTACCCGCCCGGCACATATCACCCGGTCCCGGACGCGGCCCCGCGCGTGGTGAGCCTCAGCGACCCCCGCTCGGGGAACAACCGGTACGGAACGGCGACAATCCAGTTTTTCAGCGGCGAGGCGCCGTATAAATTCGAGGCCGGCGCCAGCTATGCCGTGAGGTTCGACCTCATCATGCCGAACGCTTACCACTTCAGCACCAAGACCGGCGGCCCGCTCTTCGCCTTCACCGGCTCGGGGGAAGCGGCACCCGCCCAGGCGGCGGACGAGCCCGAGGCGGAGGCCTTCTTTTTACTGGGTTACGGGGGTACAACGGGGGGCGGAGGTGAAGACCCGGTCAGGGTGCGCTACTTCCCCGCCTTGGGCACTATCTCCGTGGCTTACGCCCGGGAGAGCAATTACTTTTCCCTGAACGACATCGATGAGAGCCGGAGAAGCGTTATCCTGAAAGCCGACTCGCCGGGATTGTACCGCCAGGTGGCCTGGTTTTTCGACCCCGGCGATAAACAGGAAAGCATCCTCTTGAAAGCCGATGTGTCGGGGATATACCATCCGCTTCCGGAGATTACCTCGCGCATCGTGAGCGTCGGTGACCGCCGTTCGGGCAACGACTACCGGACGCTGACGATTCAGTTTTTCGACGGCGAGAAGCCCTATCAATATGAAAAGGACGCTAGCTACGCCGTGAGGCTCGACCTCATCATGCCGAACAAATACCGCCACAGCGTCAAACCCGGCGCGGCCCTCTTCGTCTTCACCGGCTCGGGCTCGGAGAGGGCCTTGGAAACGCTGGACGAGGGCGGGGTGTCGGCCGGCCTCATCCTGGGCTATGGGATTACAACGGGGGGCGGGGGCGAGGACCCCGCGACGGTGAAATTTTTCCCCAAAACGGGCGAGATTTCCGTGACCTACGCCCGGGACAGCAATTACTTTTCCTTAAATGACATCGACGAGAGGCGGCGAAGCGCCGTTCTGAAAATAGACGGCTCGGGGCTGTACCGTCCAGTGGCCTGGTATTTCGACCCTGACGATAAACAGGAAAGCATCCTCTTAAAAGCCGACGAGTCGGGGATATACCACCCGCTCCCGGAGGTGACCTCGCGCATCGTGAAGGTCGGCGACCGCCGTTCCGGGAACGACTACCGGACGCTGGCGATTCAGTTTTTCAGCGGCGAGAAGCCCTATCAATATGAAAAGGACGCCAGCTACGCCGTGAGGCCCGACCTCATCATGCCGAACAAGTACCACCACAGCGTCAGACCCGGCGCGGCCCTCTTCACCTTCACCGGCTCGGGCTCAAAGAGAGCCTTGGAAACGCGAGACGAGGCCGGGACATCGGCCGGCCATACCCTGGGCTATGGGATTACAACGGGGGGCGGGGGAGAGGACCCCGCGACGGTGAAATTTTTCCCCAAAACGGGCGAGATCTCCGTGACCTACGCCCGGGACAACAATTATTTCTCCCTGAACGACATCGACGAGAGGTGGCGAAGCGCCGTCCTGAAAATAGACGGGGCGGGGCTGTTCCGGCCTGTGGCCTGGCATTTCGACCCCGACTATAAACAGGAAAGCATCCTGTTAAAAGCCGACGAGTCGGAGATATACCACCCGCTCCCGGGGGTGACCTCGCGCATCGTGAAGGTCGGCGACCGCCGTTCCGGGAACGACTACCGGACTCTGACGATTCAGTTTTTCAAGGACCAGGAACCCTATCAATATGAAAAGGACGCCAGCTACGCCGTGAGGCTCGACCTCATCATGCCGAACAAATACCACCACAGCACGAGAACCAAGGCCGCGCCCTTCGCGTTCACGGGCTCGGGCAAATTGTTAAGAATAAATGCGGGAGAATGAGCATGAAAAATAATTTTAAAGAATCTCCGCGGGGGATCTGCCTGGCGCTCTTTATGGCCGCGGCGATTTGCGGGATTTTTTCCGGCCAGGCCCGTGCCGTGGAAGCCGAGGCGCAAGAACTCGTGCAAACCACGAATATGCTGCTTGATTTCAACAAAACGGCCAGCGGCCCCCCCCAGGAAGTCACTTTCCAAACCGACCGTCCGTATATGATTTCCAGCCTCTATACCTACCACTGGAACGGCGGTAAAGGCTCGGAACCGGTCACGGTGACCCTCTTGGGAGAGGGCGGAAAGACTTACGGCCCCTTCAAGACCCGGCCGTTTCCGTTCAGGGACCAGGAAAACCTGATCTGGGCAGCCCTGAACGGGCACGAAGGTTTCCCCCTGTTAGCGCTTCCGGCCGGGAAATATACGGTCGTCGATTCCGACCCTGCGACTTGGACCTACGACCCCGATAAGAACTCGGCCTCCTTCGGCCAGGGCATGGTGGAAATCTGGGGCGTGTGGTCGCCGGAAATCGAACTGCTGGCCGCGGCTCAGGCCGAAAAACCGGCATCGCCGCAGCAAGCCGCGGCGCCGGAACCGGCATCGCCGGAACCAGCGGCGCCGGAACCCGAAACCGTGGCCGCCCCGGCCGGGGTTGCGCCCCCCGTGACAGCGGAATATTCCCTGCTCTGGGGGAGCACAGCGGGGGCCGGGGGCGAAAACCCCGTCTTGGTGACTTACTCCCCCGCGGAGGGTACGATTTCCGTCACCTATAGCAAGCCAGGCAATTACTTCGCTATGAACGACCTGGACGAGAAACAGGGCAGCATTCTGCTGAAAGCGGACACGACCGGGGCCTACCCGGCCGGAACTTATCACCCGGTCCCGGACGTGGCCCCGCGCGTGGTGAGCCTTGGCGACCCCCGCTCGGGGAACAACCAGTACGGAACGGCGACGATCCAGTTTTTCAGCGGCACGGCGCCGTATAAATTCGAGGCGGGCGCCGGCTATGCCGTGAGGTTCGACATCATCGCCAACAACTATCACCACAGCACCAAAACCGGCGGCCCGCTCTTCGCCTTCACCGGTTCGGGCTCGGGAACGCCCGCCCAGGCGGAAAGCCATGCTGAATATGCGGCGCCCTTTCTTTTGCTGGGCTATGGGAGCGTAACGGGGGCCGGAGGCGAAGACCCCGTTACGGTGAATTATTCCCCAGCGCTGGGCACGATCTCCGTGACCTACGCCCGGGAGAGCAATTACTTTTCCTTAAATGACATCGACGAGAGCCGGAGAAGCGTTATCCTGAAAGCCGACTCGTCGGGATTGTACCTCCCGGTGACCTGGTTTCTCGACCCTGGCGAGAAACAGGGCAGCATCCTCTTAAAAGCCGACGCGTCGGGGATATACCATCCGCTCCCGGAGGTGGTCTCGCGCATCGTGAGCGTGGGGAACCGCCGTTCGGGGAACGACTACCGGACCATGACGATTAAGTTTTTCAACGGCGAGGAACCCTATAAATATGAAAAAGACGCCGGCTACGCCGTAAGGTTCGACTTCATCACCAAAGGCGGACATCACAGCGACAAACCCGGCGCGGCCCTCTTCACCTTCACCGGCTCGAATTCGGAGAAACCCTTGGCCACGCGGGAGGAGGCCGGGACATCGGCCGCCCACATCCTGGGCTACGGGAGCACGGCGGGGGCCGGGGGAGAAGACCCGGCGACGGTGAAGTTTTTCCCCGGGACAGGCGATATCTCCGTGACCTACACCCGGGACAACAATTATTTCTCCCTGAACGACATCGACGAGAGGTGGCGAAGCGCCGTTCTGAAAATAGACGGGTCGGGGCTCTACCGGCCTGTGGCCTGGCATCTGGGCACGGGCGAGCGGCAGGCCAGCGTTCTCTTGAAAGCCGACTCCTCGGGAGAGTATCAGCCGGTCCCCGGGGCGACGCCGCGCATCGTGGGCGTCGGCAACCGCCGCTCGGGGAACGATTACCGGACCATGACGCTCCGATTTTACAACGGCGAAACTCCGTATCAGTACGAGGCGGGCGCCAGGTACGCCATAAGGTTCGATATCATCACCAAGGGCGGACACCACAGCACGAGAACCAAGGCCGAGCCCTTCACCTTCACGGGCGGGGCAGCGCCGTTGCAGAAAGGAAAATGAATTTGCTAAAAAAATATCTGGTTGGCCTGGCGCTCTTTATGGCCGCCGCTGTTTGCGGTGGGGTTTTTGCCGGCCAGGCCCGCGCCGCGGAGGCCGCCGGGTTTATCGCGGTGTCCCGAGACAGAATGACTTGGACTCAAGCCAAAGCGTATTGCCAAAAGCAAGGCGGGAAACTGCCGCGTATTCACGGCCGTGATTCATGGGCCGGCGATCATAGCGAGGCCACCAAAATTGAGGGCTTTGGCGCTTATGGCGCTTCTTGGCCCGCCGGGCTGCCCAGCGAATACTACTGGACGGGCACGGAGCGCTCCGGCGACCGCGGGTTTATGGGCACGGTGACTTCCGACGGCCTCGCGTGGTGTATTTACGACGACGACGGCAAAGTCGTCGTCACCTACGACTACCAACACGAGGGCGAAGACGCCCGGGCGGCTTGCGTGCCGTAACCCAAAGGAAAACACCATGAATCCGCTCAAAAAATCTTTGATTTACCTGGCACTCTTTATAGCCGCCGCGCTTGGCGGGCTCGTGGTTTTGGCGGGTGAAGCCCGCGCCGTGGAAGCCGAGGCGAAAGAACTCGTGCAGACCACGAATATGCGGCTTGATTTCAACAAAACGGCCAGCGGGCCCCCCAAAGAGGTCACTTTCCAAACCGACCGTCCGTATATGATTTCCAGCCTCTATACCTACCACTGGAACGGCGGTAAGGGCTCGAAGCCGGTGACGGTGGCCCTCCAGGGAGAGGACGGGCAGACCTACGGCCCCTTCAATACCCGGCCGTTTACCTTCAGAGATAAGGAAAACCTGATCTGGGCGGCCCTGAACGGGCACGAAGGTTTCCCCCTGTTAGTCCTTCCGGCCGGAAAATATACGGTCGTCGATTCCGACCCCGCGACTTGGACGTTCGACCCCAATAAGAAAGCGGCCTCTTTCGGCCAGGGCATGGTGGAAATCTGGGGCGTGTGGTCCCCGGAAATCGAACAACTGGCCGCGGTCCAGGCCGGAAAACCGGCACCGCCGGAACCGGCATCGCCGGAGCCGACAACGCCGGAGCCGGCCGACCAGGGCGAGATGTTGGCGCTTTTCAGCGACCAAGGCGCGGAGGGCCAGTTGATGAAGGAATACATCCTGGCCCGCCTGGAAATAGTGGTGATACTTGAAAAGATCAAGGCCAATGCCGACCCCGAGGAAATCGACGCCTGGCTGATGCGGAACCTGGAGCGCTGGGAGCTGTTGGAGAAAATGGCCGCTGAAGTCCTCCGGCAGACCTCGCCGCCGGTCTCTTCCCTGGGGTGGTGGGAACAGTTCAGCCGCCTGTTCGGCCCGCGGGCGGCTTGGGCGGATGACTATGAAAATACTCCTTTGGTGCAAATGGCGCAGACGAAAACCGCCCCTGAAAACAAAAAGAGAGCGGTGAACCGGCCTTTGCCTGGTCTGGACCCAGAGAAGAAAATGGGCTTGTCGAATTCGAAGCCCGTTATTCCTTGGTTAAGCATGACCGAGAAAGAAAGAGCGAAGTATATAAAAGACTTTCGCCTGACCCCGGCGGAGGTGGAGACTCTTAATAATCAATACCAGGCCAAGCGGGAGACCCTGGCCGAGTTGGCCAAACGCATAAGGGAAGAAAAAAATTTTTTGGACGCGACGGGTATGACCAAGGCGGCCTTTGCGAGCCTGGACAAGTCCCAGAGGCAAGAGGCGTATAGAAATAATTGGAATAAAAATATGAGACAAGGGTATGGCGAAGCCATGAAAGCTTTCGCGGATTCCCTGGAAATCCAATACCGCGAAGCTCAGGTGGTTGGCGGGCCGGTGAAGGCGGCGGGAGGGGTGGCCATGGCCGGGCTGGGCGCGGTGGGGGGCGGCGGGCCGACGACCTATGCGGCTGGGTTGGCCATGATTGTTTCGGGGACCGCCGAATATACCGCGGGACAAGCCGCTTTGGACGGAGCAAAAAAGCCCGGGCTGCAGCAGGAATTGGACAGAAACGCGGAATATGTGGACACGGCGGAACGTTTAGTCAGCCTCATGAGTATTGGGAATAGTGTTTTCAATATCAGGAATATAGAAGCGGTCGGGCCGTTTCTGAAGGAATGCGGAAATATACTTAAGGACTTTCTTATAGACTGGGCGGAGCATCCTGACGATACGCTTGTTGATTACGTAATGCGAAAGATGGATGAGGCGATGGCGGCGGCGAAAGAACCGCTGGCCGCGGCGCAAAAAGAGTTGGTAAAAGCGCTGGAAGAGGCGGGCAAAAATCTTAACGCGGCGGAGAAAGAGCTGGAAAGATTGGCGGAAACAGCGTTGGAAGCAGCGGGACAAAAGATTATAAATGAGGCGCAAGCGGTAGCGGATAAACTGGACGCGGCGCAAAAAGAGCTGAATGATAAGCTGGACGAGCTGGGAAAAGAGCTGGAGGTCATGGTTGACGCGGCGGGAGAAGAGGCGGCCAAAGCGCTGGCAGAGGCGGGACAAAAGATTATAAATGAGACGCAAGCGATGCTGGATAAGGTGGAGGCGGCGCAAAAAAAGCTGGCGGCTAAGGTGGAGGCGATGGGCAAAGAGCCGGAAGAAACAGACCCTGTATCCGTGATGCTCGAGCCGGGTGAAAAGACTTACGTAATCAAAAACGCCGGCGAGACCACCAAGCACACGCTGAGAGCCACGGCGACCCCGGAGGGCGACTACGACTTTGGGTGGGATTTCGGCGATGGACAGACAACCACGGTGAAAGGCGGGAATACTTCCCAAGTCACCCACGAATACCAGGGCGAGGGCGACTGGCAACCGACGGTCGCGGTTTACAAGAACGGCCAGGAGATTGCGAATGACACGGCTTCTGTTCAGGTTACATTGGCCGAGGCTGAAAATTTTACCGGGACGTACCGCGGGGTTGCCTCATATGCCCAGTCATCGAGTGTTGGGTCTGGCCAAGGCAACGTCGGTGTCACCCTCGAATTAAGTGTGTCTGATGAAAACTTAAAAATCTATACAGCACGTGTAGTATATCCAGATCCAACACATGGGTTTGATGTTACTTTTACCGGACAACTCAACAACAGACACTTTCAAAGTTCCAAGTTTAGAGCGAACTTAAGTAGAATGACTATCGAAACAGCCGCAATGTCTTTTGACTTATCTGATACCGGAGGCAGCTTAATTGGGAAAGCGTATAACACTTATTTCATTAACTTACCCGATACAGCCTACCACGGAGTTAAGGTAACTGTGAATTATACATTCAACCTGACTAAGCTATAACCGTCTGCGCCCCGGCCTGTTCACGCGGTCAGGGGGCGGGAAGCGTGATGAGGGGGGCTGTGATCATCACTGGTGTTTGAAGGATAATGAAAATGAATTTGCTCAAAAAATCTCCGCGCGTGATTTGCCTGGCGCTCTTTATGGCCGCCGCGCTTGGCGGGTTCGTGGTTTTGGCGGGTGAAGCCTGCGCCGTGGAAGCCGAGGCGAAAGAACTCGTGCTAACCACGAATATGCTGCTTGATTTCAACAAAACGGCCAGCGGGCCCCCCAAAGAGGTCACTTTCCAAACCGACCGTCCGTATATGATTTCCAGCCTCTATACCTACCACTGGAACGGC
>Ga0082212_10011901_pt1 | contig 10996 bp, 3 predicted proteins | sample TergutNt197P3_FD_71548 | JGI IMG/M metagenome (GOLD analysis project Ga0082212, IMG submission 71548) | Neocapritermes taracua P3 segment gut microbial communities from Petit-Saut dam, French Guiana - Nt197 P3 | ecosystem: Host-associated > Arthropoda: Insects > Digestive system > Gut ...
GATTCTCGACGAAGAGGGCGAAGTCTTGAAGATGCTCAATACCTTCGTTCACGGCATGAAAGTCGTTTTGTGGGAATGGTCAATCAAAGGGGACAAGACGAACGAGCCGGGCTGTTTGAAACAACATCTCGGCGAGTTGTTATCCCAATTTCCGCACTTGCAAATCCTGACAGGCGATGCGATCTTTGCCCAGCGTCCGCTCTTGGAAGTGTTGAAAAACCATAACGTCGATTATGTTTTTCAAGTCAAAGAGAATCAGCCGCAAGTTCTTGAGGCGATCAAAGAGACGTTCAAGGAGCGGCACGATAAAGAGCCGGCAGCACAGAGTCATTCTAAAAAAAAGCAGGCTGCGTAGAGAAGCGAAGACTCTGGATCGATGCGGTGAATGCCGAGTGGATTCGTTCTGCGCTGGATGTACCGAATTGCCGCAGTATTTTCTGTGTGGAGTGGACATCGAATCAAGAGGGCGTGAAGCCGGAGGTGCGTTATTATATTAGTTCGCTTACTCTTTCGGACAAGGAGCCGGAGGAGTTTCTTTCGTTGATTCGGGATCATTGGTCGATAGAGAATGGTCTTCATTTGGTGAAGGATCGCTGGCGTGATGAGGACAGGCATTATTTATCGATGCCGGGTTTGGGCGAGCGATTTACGTGTTTGTTGAATCGAGCGGTGAGCGTATTAGGCTTGCTGAAGAAAGGCAAAGAGCCGTTAACGGCGGTGGCGGCACTGGTAAGGGACAAACCAAAAAAGTTCCTAAAACGCCTAGGTCTCCTAAAGTGAACCAAAAAACGGAACTTGCACATCTACTGGCACCGGCACCAAGACTTGCACCGTCGGTGTCGTCGGAATCGGGATAGATTTCGGCAACGAGCAGGTCGTTACGAGTACAGGTGGATCAGATAGAAAGGGCATACGCATTTTACAAGGACAAAAACACGTATGACCGTATCGACAAAAATCTAAACGCAGTGTTTGGGGAATGGTTATTCATTCAGAAATGAAACTGTAGTTTACGTACTACGCGACCAATTTATCACGTACAGCAGGAACGTCCAGTTAAAAGTACCGATTACTAAAAAACACAATCCAGGCCACACTACATCTTCAAAAATCCAATGACGAAAATCTGATCCTAAATACTCAGGTAAACTGACTACAGTGGGACCAGAAGTCAACATAATAACAATCGACGACGGGAAGTCAATCAAAAGAAACACTGCCCAAACGAAAAAAGATTCATCTGGTGGTGCATAAAATGTTTTCGTATAAATAACCAATCCACTTGCAATGATTACCAGAACAATGTGAACAATAAAAGTTTTTATAAAGATTGAAAATAACATGTTGACTCTCTCTGAATCGATTGGATAGTTCTTCAATAAAATTTCAATTTTTTGGGGGGCGAGTATCGAATTTTCTCTATCTCAAAGCAGTTAAAATCTCATGTTTGCACCATTGAAATTAACCGTAATAAAAGTTGGCAAGTTACCGCAGATACATGGTCTGCCAGATATCTGCGGTATGCTAAAATGACATATTTACTTACTCGGACAATAGTCCCCATCCTTGACAATTCCGGCAGCCCACACATTGCAGTTCCAGTGATAGAATGTGTAGTCATACGGTGCCTTTGGTTTATCGCAGGCACTTTTCTTAGCAATTGGGCAAACTTTGTACTCGTAACAGGTTCCTGTCGTTTTGTTTTCCACGGGGACAGGATCACCTTTTTTAGTATATGAGCCATCGGATTGTTTTTGTTGCATGCCGTAACAATTAACATTTGCATCGTCACAACAAATATAAGAATGCCTCGGTTGATTCGGTAGAATATTGTTACTATGCCAGCCAAGCCACCCAAACCCATAATATCCAACCGGTCCCAGAACAGGAACATTGACTGATCTGGTACAATGCCACACACTCACCTTGCTTACTATTTTTCCATCCTCGCAACATGAAGAATCCGTGTAGTAAGGGATACCATTGCAACATCCGTCGGGTTCAAGCCACGCCACTGTTGGTACTACACCGCCATCTGGAACAAATAACCCTTTTGCATCTGATTTAGATATGCTAGAATTCCCTACATACCTATACAGACTCGCATCACCTGCCTCATACCCAATCGGATCACGTTGAACGAACCTTCCTAACGTTGGATGGTAAAACCTATTTCGATACAACATCAAACCCGTTTCGCTGTCGAGAATCTGACCGGTGAAGGTACGGTTCCAAGCATACGCAGAATTTGCAATCGTTGTAAATGCCGCATTGAGCCACGTAATCTTTCCGAAGCCGTCGTACTTCATACGTTCGAGAACCGTTCCCGAAGCGTTTGTGAGAGCAACCACGTTCCAATTTGGGTCATGCAGAGCATACAATTTCTCTGCGCCTTTTTCACGCAAGATGAGATCGTCAATGTACCACAACCCCCAGATGTAACTCGTTGTTACACCAGAAGTGAGCGACTCCAATTCCTGCCACGCCGCATTGAAAAACGATGTCGTAACCACACTGCCGACCGTCTTTTTGACCCGATGGTTCAAACCGTTGTAAGAATGAGTGGCGAGTAGCGAGTCGCTAGCATTGCGAACTTCGACCAACCGATTCCAAGCATCGTACTTGCCTTTCAAACCGGGCATGACTGTCATGTTGCCATTTCGGTCATGCGTACATACCGTTGCGATTTCATTTGCTTTGTTGTGAGTCCGATTGTCAGTAGTAGCACCAGTACGGTTATATTGCAACCAGTTGCCCGTGCCGTCATAATTCCACGACTCCGTGAAAACAGACGAACCGCGATTGAGCGACTTGATCTGGTTGACATCGTCATGATCATACCATTCAGCCCGTTTCTGGTTGTTGTCGTACTCGTGTTTCATCGCGCTATTCTGTAGTAATCTCGGCTTGAATTTCTTCAATTTTTGAATAAGCTGATGTATGTCCATGAATATCGGGATCCTGATGATCGATAAAGATTACTGTATGCGGCAGAGAATCTGAGAGTTCCTTTTCATAATCACCAAATGTATGATCTAACACGAGACCTTGCAGGCGAGTCATTTTCTTAAGAGTATCCACAATAAGTTGTTGCGATTCGGTCGAAATTGGTTGTCGCATATTATATGGATATTGATCATGCTCTTCTAACAAAGACAACAAAGCGAGTATCCGCAAATTATTTAGTGAAACAAAACTCTCCCATCCTTCTTCTTCAAAGACGCATCGTTCAATAATAACGGTGCTAAGTTTTGGTGCATTTTTTAATGACTTAAATGGTTTACCTACTAAACGGCAGCCTTTAAAATTAACTTCCTCGAGGTCATTCATTGATGACACTATTAACATCATACTTTCATCAACAGCAAAAGGACTCGAACCTCTACAGTAAAATGACTTTATGCCTTCCTGATTGCAAAGCATTTTTATGAGGTCCTGTTTGAACTCGACGGAAATGAAACAAGGAAAAAATTCTGGATACACAAATACTCTATCGTGCTGTTTGGCAAGGTCAATATTCTCTTGGAAAATTCGTTTTGCATTGTTTTCACTATTCCTTATGAACGATACTTTAAAGTATGATGTCGAAATAGGAATCAATATTCCAAGTACAAAAAATATGCTGCTAGAAATATAAAGTTTATTCATAATAAAAGTTTCGTGACAACAGGTTTCGTTTATGGGTGATTCAACAATCCCATACACCATCTTATAAACGATTCAATTATAAAACATCAACAAAATGTTGTATGGGTTTGTTTTTTGCAAAATGACAATCAGTTCGTCAAAACTCCGGGCCACTCTGACTTGGGAGTATCCTTAGGAGATTTAGGTTTTTGTGGGAACTTTGGCACATTATCATCCCCAGGGTGATTGTCGCTTGTAAATAATTTACCATCTTCGAGTTTCTTTTTGCAGCATTCAATAATTCCTTGCTCTGATGAAAAATTGTCAACCATAACATAGTAAGGAGTCGATGTGTATGGCGATATTTTTCGAGGTTGTGGTCGTTTCGGGTTCGCATCGGTATAGTTTCCTGTACAGCCTGCGCATGCTCGTCCTTCACGATCATTATAAAATGCTCGTTGGGCATCGTATTCACCTTGCGACTTTTCAAAAAAAGTTTGATAATAATCTCTCGTATCCATAAGGCACGCAGCGCATTTGCAGTTTCCCAATCGTGAAGCCATCAATCCAGATGCGATACAGTGCCGAAGGGCACTATGCTTATGGTCGGCACCGTTATAGTCATAACCCAACCCATTGGATTCTTTTACGGCATCAATTCCTGCATTTTCGATGGTATCTTTTGCTTTTAGCGACCAGCATGGGCATACGGTTTGACAGTGATACAACACATAATCTGCTGTGTCATCATTTGTCCATCCAAAGTACCCTGCATAGGTCAAGAATAGTCCTTGCGGATCAATCCAATCGGGCGGTGCATTGGCAACATAAGTATAAAAACTCATACCTGACCGATACCCAATCGGATCTCTCTGAACAAACCGTCCAAGACTCGTCGAGTAAAAACGATTCCGATACAACATCAAGCCGGTTTCATCGAGAACCTGTCCAGTGAAAGTACGATTCCAAACATAACCCGAACTCGCCTTTGCCGCAAACGAAGCATTAAGCCACGCGACCTTGCCGAATGCAGCATACGCCATGCGCTCTTGCACTGTACCAGACGTGTTGGTCAATGCCACCACGTTCCAATTCGGATCAGCAAGCGAGTACAAACGTTCACTCGACTTGTCTCGGCATATCAAATCGTCAATATACCGCGAACCCCAAGTGTATGTCTGAACAACTGTAGAGCCAATCCTCTCTTCCACACACTGCCAGTCTTGATTGAAATAGAACAGCCGAGTCTCACTTCCGACGATTTTCTTGACTCGATGGTTCAAACCATTGTAACCGTAAGTTGCAACGGTTGTTGTTCCATCTTTCACAATAACGAGTCGATTCCATGCATCATAAGTGCAGGTGAATGCTGCGGACCAGTTTTCCGGTTTCGGCAGTTTCGTCATGTTTCCGTTACGATCCAATGTCACATTCGTCGAAGAACCTGCAATCGTCAAAACTTCGTTTGCCTTATTGTGAGTGCGAGCCTGTGTGAGCGTAAAACCACCGCCGGTATTGTCCTGCTTATAGGTTCCCCAGTTTCCGGTAGCATCGAATGCAAAATTTTCTTGCCCTTTCTTGGTGGACACACCGGTCTTGCCCGAATTCAGCACACCCCGTTGCATGTCGGTCAATTGATTAACCCCGTCGTAAGTGTACACTTCGGAAAAGTTCGTCCCAACAGTATCTTCCCGATATTTCCGGTTTCCGACCCGATCATAAGCATGCTTGATGCGCACGACATCGGTGGTACTCTTTTTCCAAGCGTGGTCAGTAATCCGTCCAAAATTGTCCAACGCACCTGATGCAGTGTAGTCCAAAATCAACCCCGGTTGCGGATACGTTGTTTTTATGGGCGTTGCTGCGCCATTATAAACGTACTGGGCAACGTCGGTGGTACCGTCTTTGATGGCGGAGTATCGGTTGAATAGATCATCCACGCTGCCGGCAGTGCCGTAGGCGTAATTGATGGTTTTGCCGCTTGGATACTTCATTGACACGGGACGTAACCGCTTGCTAAAGTAACCACCCGATTGAGTGGTGTCGTAAGTATAGCCGATGTACGGGGTCGATGCAATAGCCACCGTCCCGCTCGGATTGCTGAAATCCTTTGCGAGGAGTCCGTTGGCATCGTATTCGTACAATACTTGATTCACCACGACATTACTCCCATCGTAACTGGTTACGCTTTTCACATTGCCGACGACATCGTAAGCGGTTGAAATTCGGCGAACAGCACCATCGACACCGCTTCCGAGCGTCGTGATCCGGTCATGCAAGAGCCGACCGAGATTATCGTACTCGTAGGTGTGTACCGTGCCGTTTTGGTCACGCTTTCCAATCCGCTCACCGACACGATTATACAAAAACTCCACCCGGTCAACAACCCCGTCGGAGCCGGTGCCAAGACTTGTTCCGTCAGTATCGTCGCTGTCGGGATAAATCTCTGCAACAAGCAAGTCGTTGCGATAAACGAGTGGCGTTGTCCAACCTTTGGCAGTGCCGTAGGCGTACTTCGTGATCTGATCGCCGGTGGTCGGATTCTTCGCCGTGAGCAACGCAATCTGTCCCGAAGGATGATAGGTCATTTCGACCGTTACGTTTTGGTCGGGAGTACCTGCCGCAATGACTCCGGTGCCGGTGTAGTTGGCGACCGTTTTAGTAGTTCGACCAAGTGCATCGGCGAAGGTGCGATGATCTTTTCCGGCGGGATCGATGGTTCGGAACGCGCGACCGGTCAACGAATCGTACTTCGTTTCCGTGATGAGAACGGTATCGCTCCGAGCGGGAACGGTAGCGGGACGAGACAGTGCCGAACCGCCGTTGGTGCCGTAATTTGCCGTTGCGATAGAGCGTCCGGCACCGTCAAACCACGAGGCGACCGATTGGTAGCGACCAGTCGATGTGGTCAATGCGCCCGTACTGCTTGCGGTGGAAAGCCGCTCGATCTGCACCTGTAATTGCACATTGCCGAGACTGTCGTAAGTTGTCTCCGACTGTGCGAGAACGGTATTGCTGGTCAGACTCGAAGCTGCCGCATAGCCGCTTTCGCTCGGATTCGACGCAAGGTAGGTCTTTATAAGCCGACCGAGCGAGTCATAAACGAACTTGCTGAAATGGTTCGCACCGGGTTCGATTTGTTTCAAAACACGTCCAGTAGCATCGTACCATGACTGCCCTAAAAGTTTACCCTGCACCGTACCGTTTGCCGGATTGACGACGGAAACTTCGGTTTTCCAAACACGACCGCGAGAGTCGTAGAAAGTTTCCGTCCGTGCCAACAGGCGGCCATTGGTGTGGTCGGTGGGAATGCTCGATCCGCCACCGGACCCATAACTGGATGAGCCGCCCCCACCACTACCGGCAGCAAGCAGAAAGCGTTCGCTTTTCGTGACTCGATCCATGTTATCATAAGTCTGTGTCGTGCATGTCGCATTGCCATCAGCATCTTCCTCGCCGTGTACATGCGTCTGCCGCCCACGCCAGTCGTAACCGAATTCGGTTGCCCGCATGGTGGTCGCAGTCACATGCTGAATAGTAACACGTGGCTTTCCGCCACCGCCGCCACACGTTGTGCAGCCTGCACCACTACCAAACTCCGTTTCGCTCACAATGAGCATATTGTTGGCGGCATTGGTACTTTTCGGCATCGTCGCCGTTGCACCGGTGTCGTTTGTGCCAATCCAGGTTTGAATGGCATTTCCACGCCAATCATAAACGATTCGAGTGATGGTGCCGTCAGGCGAGACGATACGGTTTTGCCGTCCCCGTCCATCATAATCGAATGTCGTTTCATGATAATTGACATCTTTTGTACCATTGCCGCTTGTCGGAATGACAAAATATTGCCGTGTCGTTGTCAACTTACCCTGTGCATTGTACACATTTTTCGTCCACGCAGTGTAACTCGATTGAGCAAATGTGTCGGTCGCCGATAGTTTCCCCGAAGTGGAAGCTCGCGATGCCCGAATCTGATCGAGGACATTGCCCTCGGCATCACGTGAAGTGATCGATACCGGATTGACAAGCGTGTAAGCCGTAATCGCACCACTGGTATTGACCGTGACAAAACCTCCCGCAGTCATTATTTTGCGATTGGCATCATCATAGACTGTCCAGTTTGCCGCACGGGTCGTGATCGACTGATTGGAATCATTGACCGTCGTATTTTGCGGAGCAAGCGATTGCGTCAGACGACCGGAAGCATCGTACTCAAATTGGGAAACAAGATGCTTCCCGGCACCAGAAGCAGTTGACCAACCGCTCGGTACAGTTACTTTGAAATCAGTCGTTTTCGTTGTCAGCACATCTTGAATCGTTTTGATACGTACACCGATGGCAATATCGTACTCGTGATAAGTGATGATTCCGAGTTCATCCTTCGACCAGACAAAATTGCCTTGATTATCATAACGCTCTACACGGGTTGAAGTGGTTCCTGCCCCGTTATCACCCGTAGAAACGGCTGGTAAAGTAGTTGTTTTCTGTGTCATTTTGAGCGTGTTCGAATCAAATTGATAAGAAAACAGTGTATCGACTGCTCCGGTTCCATTTTCGTTGGCATATTGCGTCACCTTCGAGGGGAACCACGAGGTTTTCAATATGTTGTTGGAGGCATCCCGAACGATCTGCGAAACATATTCGTACTTTTTGACAAGAATTAGCGTTCCGTTGTTACCTTTTTTCACGTACTCTTTGAAAAGGAAGCCATCCGGCTGCCCGGAAACTCCACTGTAGTATTCTTTGATGTGAATCAATCCTTGATCGCCGTAGAGCGACACCTGTAGCGGACTTCCATAACTGTAGTCATTATAGGAACTGATCGCATCCGACGTAACGTGTTGGATTTCTCGCCCTGCCGAGTCATAGACAAAAAAGTTGATGGTTTTCGGATCGTAGTAATTGCTGGATTTTTGTTCAGCAGTGAGCAGGATTTTTCCTTGCGTATTGGTGTAGACTGTTTTGGACGAACCATCCGAAAAAGTCTCTGTGGTGCGTGAGTACCACACATTGGGATTGCTGGAAGCCGTTCCCTGATAATACTGGAATGCAAAACTCTGCGTTCCTCCGTCGATCTTTTCCACGACGACACGCCGTTGGTTATCATACTCAAAGTACATGGCTGCATGAGCGGCAACCTGTGTGTCCGTCATCGTCAAGGGCGAACCAGTTCCGGCAGCAGCGACAAGTTTGGCATAGTTGCCCGGTTTGAAAATGTACTTCAATGCATGCGGGAAGCCTTTTTGTTCACCGTTTTTATAATACCGGTAGTAATTGATATCCGAATCCGTCCAAGCACTACCATTGGGGAGCTGTGTGGTCACGGTTTTGAGGTCACCGGCGGTGCCGTAGTTTTCCGAGAGACCGTAATAGTCATACTTGATACGTTTGATATTCGTCCAAGTCGATCCATTGTTCGCGCTGCGCCGGAGAGTAACGTACTGAATTCGACTGAATGCATCGGCACCATTGGCGTAGGAATACTGGAATTCTTCCATTTTCGTCGTCCCATTTTCGACAAAGGTGATTCGTACAGAGGCAGGCGATTTGTCCGCATTGTACGTCACAGCCAACGAAGAGCCGCCCGATGTCGTCATGGATTTCAGCGAACCCCTCGCTGTCAGTTTGTTGGAAAAATCATTGAAGAGCCAGACTTCGCCATTTGCCCGACGCACTTCATAAACTTGCTGTGCCGGGATATGGCGGAACGCATCTTTACAGTTCCCATGCGGAACAAACTGTGAGCCCACTTTGTCGAATTGTGAAATTCGAGATGCGGAGAATGCCACTTGCACGGATTCTTTATCCATTGCCCCTGATTCCGTAATGGAAACACTTGTGTTGAAAAAATTGACCGTCGGGAAACTGTCTATTTTCCAACGCTTTCCATTTCGATAATCCAACGCTGAAAGGTCGGTATTGTTGTAGGACCGTGTATGAGTCCAGGAAATACCTCCCGCTGACGTGGCAAGGTCAACTATCGTTTCCATGATCTTCCCGTCAAAATAGCGGATTGGATTTGAACTGGTGGTGCCTGCATCGGGGCAACATTCTCCACTACCGCAAGTAGGATCGCATCCCGGTCCTGTGGGACCAAACCCAAACCAATAAGTGTAGCTGCTATAACCATCGGAAAAGTTAGGATAGTAGAAACCGATTCCTCCACCGCCTCCAGAGCCGGATCCAGAGCTAGAATTGGAACTGGAACTACTGGAGCTAGAGCTAGGACTTGAACTAGGGTTAGAACTAGAACTTGTGCTGGAACCATCGTCACTTCCTTCAAAGAGTACATCTTCAGGAGGAAGAGAACTGTAATAGGGGGGGCAACTGTGATCGCCACCCCATGTGATTCCATTGGCGGTTATATCTCCGAGGGCATAAACATCGCCCCCTGTACCGAAAATTGCCACCTGTGCGCCATGGACGACATCTGGAATTTTCAGGTTATCGCGATTTGCCGATGAAAGTAAGTCCTCAAGGCGGAAACATGTCCCAGAGGGAAAAACGGCTTGTAATTGTGTGACTCCACGACCTGTGGGGAAACAATTTTGAAAATTTGAAACTGGCATAATAAAGTCCTTTCGTAAAAAAATGTTTGTGTAAAATGGATTGGTAAAAGTTGTTACATGGGGTCAAGGGTGATCACTTTTTCGGTTGCCTCCAGCACAAGCGGAGCAACACAAAGTTGATAATCTTCAACGTCTTCTGTTTCCCGATAGGCAAAGACGATCCGGTTTCCGACGAGACATGCTTTGTAGGTCGGAGCGGGGCCTTTGATTTCGAGCGTTTCATTGGAATCGGTGTCGTATAGGAGCGTTCGATATTGATCGTTTTCATCCATACCGGTCACGAGAAGTCGCGTCGGGCGGTCAGGATCATATGTTGCTCTGAAAATGGCATCGAACGACGTGTTGACACGGAAACGATTCCCATTTGTTTTGTCGATCAAATGCAAGGCATGTGCATCTCCACGACAGATGTAGCGAGAACTGATGAATCCCATTGAAGTGAACTCTTCGGAAACTTTGTTCGGCACTGAAAGCGAGTCCCATGAGGTCCCCTGCATTTCATACAGGAGATAATTCATGGCAATGTCGTTGGGAAACCCGGCGATAAAGGAAACATGGAGTATTCCATCTTCCACATGGAACATCGGATTACAGTGAACAACGTCATCCGGCAGTCCTGTCGGAAGATAGCGGATCGTCTTTGTTGTCCAATCCGCGTAAGCAAGTTTCCAGGGACGATATTCGGCTTCGCCGTTTGTCTCATCCTGCTTGCCGAACCGCTTGCTGTAATCCGACAAGGATGGCTCGCGAAACGATTCCTTGTCCGATATTGAGTTCTTCAAGATAGGGCATAGCGGTAA
>Ga0082212_10011902_pt1 | contig 10995 bp, 9 predicted proteins | sample TergutNt197P3_FD_71548 | JGI IMG/M metagenome (GOLD analysis project Ga0082212, IMG submission 71548) | Neocapritermes taracua P3 segment gut microbial communities from Petit-Saut dam, French Guiana - Nt197 P3 | ecosystem: Host-associated > Arthropoda: Insects > Digestive system > Gut ...
TATGAGAAATTACATCTTGCGCAAAAAATGGACATAATGGGCGGGGTTGTCCATACCTTACTGAATCTGCCTGGCATCAGTCATTTCGGCTTAGAAGGCCGTCTGCCCTTTCGGGCTCGTATCATTAGCGCGAACCGTGATAGGGAGACGAAAGTCCAGTTTGGCAGGGGCAGTTATGTTGAGATTGCTGAAAAAATGGTTGCAAGTGAATCATTTCTTCCGGTGACTTATCCGCTGGAATCCCGCTATCGGGTAAAGGATTGGCAGATCAGGCGGATGTTGTTGGATATGGAAACCTATCTTCCGGCGGTGCTTAGGAAGGTAGAGCGGGCGATGACAAGATATTCCCTTGCGAGTTATGCCCCCCTTTTGAATCGAGAAATTATTGAATATTCTTTTCGCCTTAGTCACAGCTTTAAATATCATAAGGCTGTCAAAAAAAGAATATTAAAGGACATTGCTTATCAGTATATTCCCCGTGATTTGCTAAAGCGCCCGAAGGCCGGCTTCTCGGTGCCGCTTGACAAATGGATGCGAGGGACTTTGCGCGAGCAATTGACTGACATGGTCAATGCAGATTTTTTGCGCCGCCAAGGTCTTTTTAATGTCGATTATACGATCGATTTAGTAAAAAAATATCTTCATACCGGTGACGGCGGTTCGTTTTCAGGGGCGAATCATTCCAAACTAATTTGGGCCTTTTTCGTTTTTCAGAAATGGTATGCTAAGTATATACTTTAGGGGAGGGGGTATGGTTTTATGGAAATCGTGTTATAATAATAAATGAGTAGCGGTATTATGGGTGATTAAATGAAAGAATCGATTCTGATTAGATTAGATGATGCATGTGAATTTATGGACGTTTCTAAATGGAGCCGGCTTGAATCCATTTTAGATAAATATGGTGTAAAACCGGTAGTGGGTATCGTTCCCCAACCGCAGGATGAAGAATGGATTCATAAATACCCCCCCGACGAGCAATTTTGGCAGAAAGTCGAAACATGGAAAGAAAAAAAATGGGAGCTTGCCATGCATGGCTTTTCTCACCACTATTCGCTAAAAAAACGGAGACGAGTGGGTATCAATCCAGTGAATAGCTATACAGAATTCGCGGGGATTGCTCTGAATTGCCAAAAGGAAAAAATAGCAAAGGGAATCGCTATTTTCAATGATAAAGATATTGAACCGCGGGTATTTTTCGCGCCGGCACATACATTTGATTTGAATACGGTTTCGGCTTTGCGGGAATGCAGTAATATTCGCATTATTCATGATACATATGCAAGCGATATCTATCATCGTTATGGTATGTTTTTCGTTCCGGTGATACCGTTGGGGCCGCATATTATTGATAAGATTAGATGGATGAACAGTCGCTTACTAACAAAAACCTTTGTTTATCATCCGAATATGATGGTGGAGCGGGATTTTGCAGCATTTGAAGCGTTTATATCGATGAATCGTGAGCATATAATTGCGTTTGATGATTTAGTGTTTCGGCCCAGAAAATATGGATTTAATGATAAGCTGATTAAATTTATCTACTGTGATATGATTTGGCTTTATGGTTTTATCAAAAAAAATTTTTCGGCATTTAAGCAGTTTATTAAGCACTTTAGCGTTTTGCGAAGCTTACATAATTATTTCAGCTATGCGGCATGGTATGTATGGAATGGGAGTGAAGCGGTTTTTCCATTCGACATTAGTGATGTGACTTTACGAGTTGCAACTGATTGGGAAAGCTATTTGGATATCTATGCGAATGAACCGGAAAAAATAGAAAAGCAATATCAGGAATGGTTTGCGGGGCAGAATGTTTTTTTTGCTTTGCAACATGGTGATGATATTGTCACTTATGGGTGGAGTAGTACCCTAGGGTGCAAGGGTTTTCGGGTGGGTCTTGATGATATGAGAGTAACGATTCCCGAAAACACTTGCTATCTATATAATTTTAATACCTATCACGAATGGCGGGGGCGGGGTTATTATCCAACCTTGCTTATGCTTATACAAAGGTATTATGCAAATAAGCAGCTTTTTATTTATGCGCGGGCGAAAAATACGAGTAGCCGCAAAGGACTTACGAAGAGTGGTTTTGAATGTCTTGGTGAATATCGGTCGTCTTCTGTTACGCTCAAAGCGGCCTTAGCTAAGATTGGTGTGAAAGCGGTATATTAATGATAATTACGCAAATTATTAAATATAAATTTATTAAGCTGGCCTTGGTTTGGTTTGATGAGATAAACGTAAAAGATGTTGATGTAAAAGCGGATATTTATTTTTTTGTTCATTTGGATCGTTTGAAAAGCGCGAATAATATCGGCGGACGGACCTATTTAGATAAAACTGCCTTTAGCGATTTAACTTTGGATGAAGACGATTTATTTGCGAAAATAGAAAAAAATTCTCGCTATAAAATTAAACGAGCCTTACGCGAGGGATTTCAACATAAAATATTCGATTCTTCACAAATGCTTGAGCAAAATGATAGGTTGCTGGAGTTTGAAAAAGAATATAATCGAATGTTTTCGCAAAAGGATCAGTCCTCAGAACTCAATATGGAGGAAATGCGGCAGTTGATTGCAAATGGGGCCTTATATTTTAGCATGGCTTTTTTCGAAGATCAACCGGTCGTTTATCATGTTTATGTTAGAAGTGGGTGTAAAATCAGATTGCTTCATTCGGTTTCAATTTATCGGGAAGCCGCCGCCAATGATATGAGGGCAATGATAGCCAGATATAATCGGTGTTTGCATTGGCAGGATATGAGCCATTTTAAAAAACAAGGTTGTGATGTGTATGATTGGGGGGGAATCGGTGAATCAGAAGAGTTTGCGAATATTAATGAATTTAAGTTATCATTTGGCGGTGATATTGTTGATAGCTATCGCCGAGTTTGTCCGCGAACGATATTAGGGCGGATGATTACGCCGATATATTGTTTATTGCCGCGGTGATTCTGGATATGGGAGGCATCCCCTAATCAATAGTTGGGTAGCGTAAAATAAATCATCAAATATATAATCCGCCTTAGCATCATATTTCTGATCTGAAAGGGCAATCCCTGTTTTCACCCCAATCGTCTTACACCCGGCAACTTTTCCCGCCGAAATGTCGGCGGAACTATCCCCGATCATAAACGAGCGGGTAAGGTCAATATTGTATTGTTTTGCCGCTTCTAACAACAATCCCGGTTTGGGTTTGCGGCAATCACAAGCGAATTTAAGCTCCGGAACTTCTCCGGCAAATCCCTTATCGGTGTGATGCGGACAGAAAAACAAATCGTCCAGGTATACCCCCTCTTTACCGAGCAGTGTATCAAGCCTTGCATGAATTGCTTCCAACTCTTCAAAACTGACATCGCCACGTGCAACTACCGGTTGATTGGTAATGCAAATCGCAAGATATGGGGAGGCATTCAGCAAACGGATTGCTGCCGCTATGTTAGGTATTAGCTTAATTTGGTCGGGCGATCCAATAAATCCATCTTCTTCATTTATTGTTCCGTCACGGTCAATGAACACTGCCCGCTGCTTATTTCTCAGGCTGCGTGATTCGGTCATACCACTCTTTATATCACGCTCAACAGCGCGCAGGCGTTCCGGAGTTCCCATGTCCTTAACATACTCGGCAGAGCGATATGCATATACTTTTCCATCGGCAATTTGGGGAATTATCAAGTCATGATCTAAATCATATTTTACAGTTTTTCCGGTAGGGAGCGCTTTTTGACTTAATATATACAATCCGGCGTTTACTAAGTTGCGCAAATCACCACGGTTTTTATCTTTTTTTGATTTCCATGATAATACTTTGCATTGATTATCTGTTACAATAACATCACTGTCATGTGGATGGCTATTCGGGTGAACAAATAAGGTTACATCTGCTTGTTTTTTTTCGTGAAAAGCAATGAATCTCGAAAAGTCAATGTCACAAAATATGTCACCGAATAATATCAAAGTGTCTTCCGGTGGCAGAAGCGATAATGCGCCACCCGTCCCAAGCGGCTCATCCTCGATAATATATTCAATCTTCGCCCCGAGTTTTTTTCCGCTTCCAAAGTGATTGCAAATTACTTCAGATTGATAACCAACAATCAAAGTTATATTGTTAATGCCTTGGGAAATAAGCGATTCCACTTGCCATTGCAGAACCGGTTTCCCGCACACAGGTATCATGGGTTTGGGTAAGTCGGGGAAGAGTGCTCCGATACGAGTTCCTTTACCTCCCGCAAGTATCGCCGCTTTCATATCGAACCCCTCGCCGCCAATCTCACCGCCTCATCAGACGTGTGTTTAGCTTCCCAGCCAAAAGCATGGATTTTACTTAAATCATATTGAAACCTTGGCACATCACCGTGCCAGCCAACGGAACCACCGGTGAATTGATACTCCACGTTCATAAGTCCCATTTCTTCACAGACAATGTCGGCGATGCGCTTCACAGTTGTGGAAGTCGTAACTCCGACATTAAAAACTTCTACACCCTGCTCATACTTCATTGTTAACATAGCTTCAATCAAATCCGCCACATAGATGTAGGGTTTATCTTGGGTTCCGTCACCGAGTATTTCCAATTTATCAGGATTTTTACGCAGCTTCATGATAAAATCAAATATCGCTCCATGCGTTAAACGCGACCCAACGACATTCGGGAAGCGGATAATATTAACCGCGAAACCATTCATATACGAATATGCGGAAATGAACGCTTCCGAAGCAAGTTTCGCCGCCCCGTAATAGGAAATAGGGCGTAAATCCCCGACATCTTCGCTAATTAATTCCTGTTTTTCCCCGTATATTGCTGAAGTAGATGCAAACAAAATTTCTTTTGCTCCATAGTTTCGCATCGCGTCTAGCAATGAAATAGTAGTTAAGAAAGTATTATGAAAATCAATGCCCGGCTCTTTGCCGCTTTTTTGAATATCAGAGTTCGCTGCAAGATGATACACACGTTCAAATCGGTGTTTTTCAAACAGAGTATCCAGTTTTTTTGTGTTGCATATATCCATTTCAACAAATTCAAAATTCGCATTATCATAACAATGACGAATCATATCTTCACTGCCTAAACACAAGTTGTCGATGCAAACGATATCATCGCCGTGCGCAAGCAAAACATCGGTTAGGTGACTTCCGATAAATCCTGCGCCCCCGGCTATTAATACTTTCATACGATACTCCTTTTTGGTTTGTCTCCGACATATATCACTGTTGAACCACTTTTACTGAACCCGAATTTCATGTACAGCAAATCTGACAACGCGTTTTTAACGGCATTATGTTTACTTTCCGGCACGTAGAACAATAAGAAACCACCGCCGCCGGCACCGAGTAGTTTTCCCCCTGTTGCCCCGGCTGACAATGCAGCATGGTAAGCTCTGTCGATCAGCGGATTAGTAATCCCGCTGGCAAGCTTGCGTTTTTGTTCCCAATTCGCGTTCATGATTAAGCCGAGGGCATCAACATTATCATGGGTTAACTCCTTGTGCAATTCGTCGGTCAACCGGCATATTTCGATTTGTGCTTTTTCTTTTTCGCGGTCAGATGCGACATTTTTACTATGCTCGGATAATATTTGCGAAGCCAAACGTAAATCTCCCGTGTAAAACATAAGAAGATTATTTTCCATCCGCCTGTATGCTTCTGATGATAAAATGACAGGTTCAATCGTAACGCTTCCGTCTTTATTAAAACGATAAACATTCAATCCGCCGAATGCCGCTGCATATTGATCTTGTTTTCCAATCGGTTCGCCGAGTAATTCGATTTCCGTATGGCAAGCCTCAGCCGCAAGTGAATCGGCAGAAACATATTTGCTCGTATAAGCATACAATGTATGCAAGAGTCCGACCGTAAACGAACTCGATGAGCCAAGTCCTGTCCCCGCCGGAATATCGGCAGTGCTGGTAATTTCAACGCCATTAATTCCAAACTGTTCAAGCAGTACTCGGAAGATCGGATGCTCCAATTCGGAAGGGTGGTTAACGATTTCATTTTTAGAGTACTTGCATATCAATTTATCTTGATAGAAATAAGGATGAATAGATAAATAAATATATCTGTCCAAACCTACTGAAAGTACTGTGCCACCGTGTTTTTTATAAAACACTGGCAAATCGCTGCCGCCGCCGCAAAAACTGACTCTAGTCGGAGTTCTAACAATTATCATAGTTCACCATTTATTCTTTGACATGGTTAATGCCGCATAAAGTTTTATAGAAAACGGCCATCATCAGATGGTCGAAAATCATGTGAACATCTTCCGTAATCTGCATACTCATGATCGGAACATGAAGCGATAAATCCGCGATTTCCATTAACTTACCGCCATCATATCCTGTAATTCCGATCGTGGCGGCTCCTACAGACTGTGCAAATTCGATGGCCTTAAGGATATTAGGCGAATTTCCGCTGCCTGAAATCCCGATCACAAGATCGTTTTTCGTGACTTTGCCGCGTAATTGGAATTCAAAAATGGCATCATAACTCAAGTCATTAGCGATGGCCATGATGGTAGCGATATTATCGCTAAGACAAGTAAACCGAAATGGCGGCTCGATATGTTGTGAAAGCCCTCTGTTAAAGTCGTTTACAAAGTGTGAAGCCGTGCTTGCTGAACCGCCATTCCCCATAATATATATGGCGGCATTACGTTTTCGGGCGGCTTCGAGTTCATTCATGGCCGCATTGATGCTTTCAACATTGAGCTTGGAAAGTGTGCATCGCTCAAGTTCTATATATTCGTTAATTTCTTTTGTGTAGTCCATTTTGGAAAGACCTCTCCCCGAAAATCGGGTGAATACTGGTTACATTAACTGTCTATCATATATTTTCGGCAAAGTCAAGCAGTTTTGGGAGTGCCTGTTGGTCAAAACTTGCCAGGCAACTAAAAATAATGTATAATCGTGCAATATAGCGAAGGAGAAATTGATGAAATTAAAAGTTCCTTTTTATGCCTCACTTGTTTTAGGATTCATACTGATATTATTATACAATATTTTCACCCCATATTTTTCTGATGACCTCAGTTATCTACTGGAAGTGCAGAACAAAAATTCACTTTTCGACTTGTTGAAACTGACTTTCAATGTTTATATGGAAAGCAATACGCGGGTTGTCGGACATTTTTTCAGCTTTTTTTTAGCAAGTATTAGTATGCCATTATTTAATATATTGAACAGTGGTGTCTTTGTCTTACTTATTTACCTCATCTACATTAATATAATTTTCGGGAGTAAAAAAAGATATGATACTTTTCTTTTCCTTTTCATCCTTTTTTTCTTCTGGCGGTATGTTGTTGAATTCGGCGATACGATGCTTTGGCTTTCTGGAACGGCGAGTTATTTGTGGCCGATGACTATTATGCTTGCTTTTATTTTTTTCTACCGCTATCTTTTGGCATCGGATAAGCCTTATCATAATCCGCTTGTTTACATTGCTTTGCTTTTTATTGCTGTTTTGGCTGGAAGCTGTAACGAAAATACATCAGGAGGAACTTTTTTATTGATGCTCATTTTTACTGCCATAAGAATGAGTGAATTAAAAAAAAAGCATAAAAAATATATTCGCACTGAGATGATTGTCGCAGTAGTGGGTATTTTATGCGGATACATTGGATTGCTAGCTTCGCCAGGTGCATATAAAAGACTAGGTTCGGTCGTGGAGCGACATTCGGGTATCGTCGGATTATTTTCCCGTCTTTATAAATGCATTGTATCGATTCATAATTTATTTTTTGGGTTATTAGTCATATTTCTCATTATTACGATTTATGTTATTGTGGTTCATAATAAACGCAAACAGGTGTTGGTTGAGGTAATGCCTTTCTTTTTTGCCAGTATCGCGACGGCCTTTGCTTTAGTGCTGATTCCTCAACCGACAACGCGAGCTTTTTATGGTGCGGGTGTATTCTTGATTATCGCCTGCTTAAAGAGTTTCGTATTGTTATTTGATTCAGGTGATACTAAAAATCGGATGGCTCTACGGTATATTATCGTTGCTATTCTTGCCTTATGGCTATTTTTTGATTATCAAGCGAATCTGGTAAATTTAGCACGCATCAACCGTGAGGAAAATGAACGCGTTGCCCTTATTGAAGATGCGAAAGTTAAGGGGGAAAGCGAAGTAATTGTCCCTATGTACCTCGGGGAATTTAATAATCGCTATAGCAGTATTCATAATAGTGATATGTCTGATAACCCTGAATATTGGATTAATTGCTTTTATGCAAGTTATTATGGCATTGATAAGATTATTGCGATTCCTCATTCTGAGTGGGTTGAATTAATGGAAGAAGCAAGCGAATGATTTATCATTAATTGATGGAGGCGATTTATTGCATATTGCATTCTTAATTAGTTCATTGTCTAAAGGCGGTTCGGAGCGGGTTCTTGTGAACTTAGCTGATTATTTAGTGAACCGCGGGCATCAGGTGACGGTCGTTACGCAGTACCAAAAGGAAGATGAATATCCGCTAAATAAAAAAGCAAAAAGGATTTTATCTGATATTACGGCGGCGGAAACCACCGGGAGCCGCATTAGGAATTTTTACCGGCGTTTCATGAAGCTACGCCGGATATGGCAAAATCCCCGGGGAGATGGCGAAAAACCAGATATTATTTTATCTTTTATTGGCATGAATAATTTTATGGCCATCATAACCAGCCGTTTTTTGAAGATTCCGGCGGTAGTGGCGGTGCGTTGTGCGCCCCATACCGAATATACTACCCGGTTTATGCGGAATGCCGCTAATTTTTTATTCCGTTTCGCGGATGGCGTCATATACCAGACGGAAGCGTACCATAGTTTTTTCTCTGATGCTGTCAATCGCCGAGCCATTGTTTTAAAGAATCCGATGAACCCGGCTTTTTTCCGGCCTCGGTATCAGGGCGAGCGGGAAAAAACGATTGTGAATACCAGCCGGGTAGTGAGTTATAAGAACCAAAGGCTGTTAATCAAAGCATTCGACCGGATCGCGGAAAAGTTTCCTGAGTATGAGTTAATTATTTATGGGGAAGGGGATATGCGGACAATGCTTGTCGATGAGGTCAGCGAGCTTGGGCTTTCTGGCCGGATTCATTTACCGGGGCCTTCGGACCGGCTTCATGAAGTGATTTACCGTGCGACGGTTCATGTTTTGTCTTCTGATTTCGAAGGTTCTCCGAATGCCTTGATTGAAGCGATGTTGCTTGGCCTTACCTGTCTCGCGGTTGATTGTGCCGGCGGGGGGCCGGCCGAGTTGATTAAACCTGGGAAAAATGGATTGCTGACTCCGCTTAATGATGTGGATAAAATGGCTGAAAATTTGCAGTATTTGCTGGAAAATCCTGATATCGCCGCGCAAATGGGCGCCGAGGCACATCAGCTTCAGGAAGCACTGAAGATCGAGAAGATCGGTGCGGATTGGGAAAAATACTTAATGGGGAAGGTGAAATAATTGCTGTTTAACTCTTATCTGTTTATCCTATTTTTTTTACCGCTCACGTTTGCCGGTTATTTTTTGCTGAACCGGTTAAGCCATACCGCAGGGAAAGTATGGCTGCTGGGGATGTCTCTGTGGTTTTATGGTTATTTTAACGCACTTTATCTTTTGCTGATCCTTTTTAGCATCGGTTTTAATTATCTAATGGGCCGGGTTATTAAGAAAGAAAACAAGAAGGCGCGGCGGAAAGGCTGGCTTTCGTTGGCGCTGGCGATCAATCTGGGCGCTTTATTTTATTACAAATATTTTGACTTTTTTATTGAAAATATCAATCAGGCCTTTGATACGAATTTCGTTTTGCGCAATCTGCTGTTGCCGTTGGCGATCAGCTTTTTTACGTTTAAGCAGATTGCTTATATCGTGGACAGTTACCGGGATGAGGTTCCTGATTATCATTTGCTAGATTATGCACTTTTCGTCAGTTTTTTCCCACAGTTAATCGTGGGGCCGATTTTGCTTCATGATGAGCTGGTTCCGCAATTTTTAGATCCGCTAAAGAAAAAAATTCGATATGAGAACCTTGCGAAGGGAATCATGGCTTTTGCATTCGGATTAGCAAAGAAGGTTTTGCTGGCTGATACCTTTGCGGCGGCGGTCGATTGGGGTTATGGGAATGTGGGGTCGCTTAATTCAAGCTCGGCTTTGCTGGTCATGTTATTTTATACGTTCCAGATTTATTTTGATTTCAGCGGGTATTGTGATATGGCGATTGGGCTTGGCTTGATGTTTAATATTGATATCACCAGGAATTTTAATTCACCGTACCGGGCGCTTTCGGTTACTGATTTCTGGCAGCGCTGGCATATCACTTTGACCCGGTTTTTCCGCCGTTATCTATATATTCCTTTAGGGGGGAATCGTAAGGGAAAAACGCGGATGTATTTGCATTTGCTTTTGGTTTTTTTAGTCAGCGGGTTATGGCATGGCGCGAATTTTACTTTTATTGTCTGGGGGGCGGTTCATGGAATTTTCTTTTGTTTCACCAGAATGTTTCAGAAGCAGATTGATAAAATTCCGGCTGCGGTTAATTGGTTGATTACGTTTTTATTTATTAATGTTACCTGGATTTATTTCCGCGCGGATTCGGTTGGACAGGCGCATCAGTTGATGCAGAAGATTCTGGCTTTTGATTTTGGAGAAATGAATCAGTGGCTGACGGAGGCTTTTTATCTTCCGGAGACAATTATGATTAGCCGGTTTGTTCCGCTGGCTTTATTTAGTGATTATCGGTTGTATCTATGGGTGGTAACGGGTTTTGCTTTGTTTGCGGTGGTTTTTATGAAAAATATTAGTGAGCGGCTTGCGGGGTTTCGGCCGAAAGTGGCGGGGGCTTTTATTGTGGCCGGTTTGTTGGTTTGGAGTATATTGTCATTTGCGGATGTGACGGCGTTTATATATAGTGGGTTTTAGTATGAAAAGATGACCCCATAGCTGTACCCTAAAAAAGGGCAGACTATCCCCTTGGCAGAAAAGGAAATTTTTTAACGAATACTGCCTTAGGCAGATATT
>Ga0082212_10011903_pt1 | contig 10994 bp, 6 predicted proteins | sample TergutNt197P3_FD_71548 | JGI IMG/M metagenome (GOLD analysis project Ga0082212, IMG submission 71548) | Neocapritermes taracua P3 segment gut microbial communities from Petit-Saut dam, French Guiana - Nt197 P3 | ecosystem: Host-associated > Arthropoda: Insects > Digestive system > Gut ...
CAGAATTTAGGTCAAGTTACCCGGCAGGGACTCGAACCCCGAACGAGGGAACCAAAATCCCTTGTGTTACCAATTACACCACCAGGTAGTCCCTCTGATTCTATCCCGATTTCCCCTTTCGTCAAGAGACTCGTCGAATCACCTCACTTCTTGCAAGAACGTGGTAGGTCGGCGATTGAAGCAAGCGAACCGAATGACTCTCGTCCGTTCGCTACTCTACGCCGACCAGTGGCATCACTGCTGGAAAAACACCAACAAAAGTTTGGCACACCCTCTTGCAATGCTACTCATTTTGGGATACACTGCACAGTTATCTGTTTCCCATAAACCGAGGTTTTTGCGATTCCCATGAAATGTCTTGTTGTTACGCCGGAAAAGACTGCATTAAATATGGATACAACGTTCGTTGTCCTGCCGCTTGCCGACGGTGAGTACGGCATTTTAACCGGGCACACCCCGCTGATTGCCCGGCTCGGTTCCGGGGAACTTCGCATTACCGGCTTGGACGGACAACTGACAAACTATTACGTCGAAGGAGGCTTTGCCGAAGTGCTGGAAGATACGATTGCCCTGCTGACAATGTACGCTCTACCGGCACAGGAATTGAACCTGGCGGAAGCCGAAGCAGATTTGGAAGAAGAACTGGCGAGTCCTGCCGACACCCCGGAACTTCTCGGACTTCGGCAAGGTAAATTGAACAGTCATCGGGCAAAAATTCAACTCGCCCGAAAAATGGCAGGACAAGCGGGACATTGACGTATGGCAAAGTTGCTATGAAGTGATTTTTCTGCATTCGTTGCCATCCGGCGCATTGATGCAGAGCAGTCCGATTCTGAAACTATTCCCCGATACCCGGTGGGTTAGGAGCGAGAAAGTCTCGTGGTCCCCGAGTAGTGTACAAGTGAAGCGGCATTTCTGGATACTCATATATGTTGGCATCTCCCAAAATTCGCCGCATAATTGGCGTGCGCGGTGCCAGCGGTATTGGCAATGCTTTTCCAAGCCGTTCCACTTGGATTGGCGGTGGTGCTGCATAGGGAACATAAACTATCCGCTCATTAACGGGGGCGGGATAAGAAGTATAACCATACCCCATGGCACCGCCATAACCCATAGACGGTACCGGCGGGTATTGCCCCTGGGGATACTGCCCTTGGATGACCTGTCCCTGAAGATCATGCCCCTGGGGATACTGCCCTTGGATGACCTGTCCCTGAAGATCATGCCCATGGGGATACTGACCTTGGATAACTCGTCCCTGGAGGTCATGTCCATGGGGATATTGACCTTGGATAACTCGTCCCTGGAGGTCATGTCCATGGGGATATTGACCTTGGATAGCCTGCCCCTGGAGGTCATGCCCATGGGGATATTGACCTTGGATAGCCTGCCCCTGGGGATCATGCCCATGGGGATATTGACCTTGGATAGCCTGCCCCTGGGGATCATGCCCATGAGGATATTGACCTTGGATAGCCTGTCCCTGGGGATATTGTCCCTGGGGATACTGTCCCTGGGGATACTGTCCCTGGGGATACTGTCCCGGAGGATATTGCCCCTGGGGATACTGTCTCGGCATAAATGCTCCGCCGAAAAATCCGCCAGGCGGCGATCCGACGGGCATCTGTTGCATCCCTTCCTGTTGCATTCCCATCTGATCATGTCGCGCCTTCAATGGGCACGGCGCACCATGCCCAAGACGATGACTGACAGCATACGCTGTCGGTGGACCTGACTGCCCAGCGTGTCGATGTCCCCCCAGTGGACATGTGTGCCCCTGCGGGTGCGAATGCCCCAGCGGACAATGTGGACAGTGTGTACTGGCACATTCTGTTGTCTGAACTTCCCCTGTCAATGGAAGCACTTGTGTCGAATCGCTATAAGTCTGTGCAGACCAGAGCAACAGCGAAACGGTAATTGTAATGATTGCAACCGACCTAATCATTTTTTTTTGGCAGAGGAATAACACACCATCTCTCATCGTTGGGTATCGGCAAAACACAACACGCAGACTTAACAAAATTGGCGGAGATGAATTTTTAGGGTAAACATGCCGTTGTTTTCCTTAAAACAGGAACTATCGCTATAATCCGCACAAACCATCGTCTTTGCCAACTCAACAATTCGCTGCGTTTTTTTGGGTCAATCGCCAGATCGTTAACGGCTTTACCTGCCACTATGTTGAAAAAGATGCCACGTATGCTACTTTTTGGAAATTTTTACCATAATCATCAAGATGAAAACAAAAACTTATTAGCGGACTGGGGGCAAGTGCTTGGGATTATAGGGATTTTTCGGATTTGGGAAAAATTTCTGAAAAGAATCTTTCCATTTGCAGAAAATACGATATAATGGAGTGCGTAATATCCCGTGCGGAGTGCGAGCGGTCTATTCCACCGCACGACCCGCAACATTCCATTTGCAGTTTCCAGCATGACGGAGAATCAATCATCAAATCCAGTCGATCCCAACGGGGAAAGCAATCAGAGTCCTGAATCGTCACGTGTTCCCGATACTCGGAAGAGGACCAAGCGAGGGCATTTCGGTTCAGGCGGTTTTGCGCCCCACCGAGAAACGTCCGCTCCACGGCAACACTTCGAAACACCTGCTGCCCCTCCCCAGGGCACACCGGCTACCGAGCCCAGTGCGGCTCCACCGGCAACTCCCAAGCGGAGTTTCGGTGCCGCAGAGGGAAATAAACCAGATACGCCGCAACAACTCTCGCCGCCGGTCCGTAGTACCTCGCCAATGGCACCGTTTCGGCTTCCGGTTGACTCTGCTTTTGAGTGGACTCGGCTGATATTTCTGACGGCAATTTTGGCACCTCTCTGTATTTGGGGCTCATGGAACTCTTGGGAATCGATGGTGTACGAGTGGTGCCATTCCGCTGATTATGGGCATGGTCTCCTTGTCATTCCGGCAACGATTTTGTTTTTGTTCCTGCGTCGAGATTCTTATCCTGGCACAAGTTACAAACTCGACTGGGTCGGTTTGTTCCCCATATTTCTCTATGGAGTATTGCGATTGTTTGCGGGAATCTATTATATGGATGCCCTTGATGCGATAGCAATCTTTTTCTGGATACTCAGTATCGTTTGGTTTTTTTACGGATGGCGGGTGTTTTTATGGGCTTTACCTTCGCTCTGCTTCCTCGTGTTTATGTTCCAACTGCCCTGGCGGTTTGATGTGATTATGAGGAATCAGTTGCAGTATTTTGCGGCACACTTTGCGTCCGTGCTGTTGCAACTTGTAGGAGAAGCGGCGGTTCCTATCAAAAATACGATTCGTTTGAGTACCACGGAACTCGGTGTGGAGGCGGCTTGTAGCGGTCTCCGGTTCCTGATGAGCATCTTCGCCATTGCATTTGCAACGGTGTTGTTTATGCGCCGCCCTTGGTGGCAAAATATACTGATTTTGGCAATTGCTGCCCCATTGGCTCTATTCGTCAATGCAGTGCGGATTGCCATTACGGGAATCCTTCTCGAACATTTCTACGAAATGGTGTCCGCTCGGGCAAGTGAAGGACAAAGTGTTGGCGCAGCCGCCGATGCGTATGCAGGGATAATTGCCATTTTCCTTGCACTTGGTTTTTTTGCGTTGTTCGTTTGGTACCTCGGAAAGGTATTCAAGCAGGTTGAAATTTAAAAAGCACCATCGTGTAACACGTAACGGATGAAGCCGGTATGAATTATTCCCACCGGTTCTCCTGAGCGGGGTGTGCCGATGTTGCGAAAGGTAAGTAATTATGTCCCAGCAAGTTCCTTTTGACAATAGTGGTGTTCCTCTTGGAAATGATATGGTTGCAGCGGGTTACACGGACGCTTCGTCCGGCTATGCTCCACAAAATATGGGAGGGATGGACGGCGGTGGGTATTTGCCACCGACGCAAGGACCGCACATGTATGCCCGAAACAGGGCTCCGATGATTGACCCGATTGAATCGGCAAAACTTACGTCGCAAGTGCTGATCCTGCTCATCCTTTCAGGACTCAAGCGGCATTGGAAGTGGAGTTTGCCGATGGGAGTGATCTTGGGATTACTTGCGGCTGGTATCCTTTACTGGGCTTTTCCCGTCCAGTACGCAGCAAGTGCATCCATTCAGATTCGTTCAGAAAAACAAAAATTCCTTGGCGATGATGTCGTACAAAGCAGATACAATGAGTTTGTGAACACACAATTGGCTCTGCTGTCGAGTGCCCTTATTGTTGACAGAGCACTAGACATGCCCGACATTGCAAAACTGCCGGTAATCCTCAAACAGAGGGACAGAAGGGCATGGCTTCAAAAGAAACTTAGCGTAAAACTGGACGGTCGGTCTGAAATTGCTACTGTTTCGATAGCAACGGAGATGGATACTGCCGCCGAAAAAATTGTCAATGCCATCGTTGATGCCTATCTCGCTTTTGTCGCCGAATCCGCAAGGCAAACCGAAACCATGATGCTTGGCAATCTTCAAAACGAGAGGCAACGGTTGGTTGTGGGGGTACAACAACTTCAAAACAACATTCGTCTTTCGACCATGCAGGCTGCGGGACAAGGTGGCGTGGCTGGACAAGACGGAATGGCAGTTGGACTGGCGCAAGGAGAATCCTTGAAGCGGGATGTCGCGCTCGAAGAATCAAAACTTGTGGCAATGACCGCAAGACGTACAGCCGCCAGGGACCGTATCCAGCAACCGGGGACACTCCCTGCTGCGCTACTCATGCAAATGGACCCGGAACTTTCGCAACTTAATACAGAAAAGAATGGATTGTTGATGAGTAGAGATACTACGGCGCAGTCGCTCGCAAACCCTAATGATGATCCTCGGATTAAAATTCTCGATAGACGAATTAAGGAGATTGATGACAAAATAAGAAATGCCACTACTGATGCTAGCGGAGACAAAAAACAGGCAGTCATGAATGTTTTCCGCGCTCAAGAAGAACTCAACATATTCATGCTCGATCAGGACATTCGGGCACAGGAAATTTTGGTGAAAACGTTAAGAGATAAATACAGCGAGCAACTTATTGAAAATGCGACGCGTTCAGCAGACATCCTTGACTCGACGTTCGACAAAACTCAACTTGTTCGAACAAACAAGACATTAGATCAAATTGACGATAGAATCATCAGCATACGCTCGGAACAGCGGGCACCTGGTCAAATCATACCGCTGTCAAAAGCGGTCCCTTCGAAGCCAGACTTTAAGCAACAAATAATGACCGTTGGGGCTGGTGCCTTCGTATTTGCATTCTTCCCATTGTTTTTAAGCATCGCTGTCGAGCGAATTAAACCTCGTTTATATCACGTTTCGCAGGTTCGTCGCTCCATACCACAAGTGCTGATTGGCGAAATCATGGAACCACCGGTCTCTTGGATTCACGGAGCAACATTCCGGAAACGACTGGCACGATACAGAGAAAGCGTCCACAATTGGTGTACCCATCTTCTATTGAGCGATCCTTTCCGTTCATGCCGAACGTTGTCCATCGCAAGTGTGGCTGGTGATGATGGTAAAACGTTCCTTGCCGTTCAGATTGCTGTTGCGATGGCGCAAATGAAAGGAGGCAACGTATTGTTGATTGATGGCGATATGCGAGTCGGACGGCTGCATTTATTGTTCGGCAACGAAGAAACAGGCATCGGTTTGGCAGATGTCTTGTCGTTCCGAAACGGTTTTGGAGAAGCGATGGTTCAGAGTGACAAAGAGCAGAACTTGCATCTGCTTTCGGCAGGACAGTTGGATGTGGCACCCTACGAACTTCTGGGAGATGGTCGTTTTCGGGAACTACTCGATATGTTGGAGCAAAATTATTCGCTCATTCTAGTGGTTCTTCCACCGGTTGCCAATGCAGCGGAATCGCTCATCATGGCTTCAAGTACGGATTCGATATTGCTGTGTGTTCGACAAGGTGAAACGGTTTTGGCTGCTATGGAAGATGTCTACAGAAAGTTGGTGAATACCGGCAGTTCCGTCGATGGTATTGTAGTGAAAGATATTCCATACTACCAGATGGCAGGCAAAGACGGCGGTTTCGCAGACAAACTCGAACAAATTCGATTGTCGCATTTGTTACAGTATGCCGATTAAAAAGAAGCCAGAAGCAGGAGTCAGTAAAAAAAGTCCGGCTATGCCCGTCCATGCTTTCTGACTCCTCTCAAAATACCCGTTGATTTTTCGAACAATTCTGCCAAAATGATAGGGACGTTCTGCGAATCCCCCTATCCCTCAACCCATCTATGGCAACAATCACACGCAATGAGTTCGGCAAAACACAAACCGGGACACCGGTGGACATGTACACGCTTGCCACGAAAACCATGTCGGTCAAAATCATGACACGCGGTTGCGTCTTCTATGAAGTCAATGTTCCCGACCGAAAAGGCAATCTTGCAAATGTCTGTGCAAACATGAAATCGTTTGCCGATTACGAAAAACGACGAACCTTTTTTGGCGCATTCGTCGGTCGCTATGCCAATCGAATTGCTGGAGCAAAATTCGACTTGGACGGAAAAACGTACACTTTGGCAAAGAACTCGGCGGGGCATACCATCCACGGCGGACCCGGCGGTTTCGATACCGTCCTTTGGGAGGTCAAACGGGCAACGGCGACCGATCACGAAGCCACTCTAGAACTTTCGTACCGCAGTCCCGATGGTGAAGAAGGTTATCCGGGCAATTTGGATGTCCGTGTTACTTATACGCTGACAGAAAGTTCCCACTTGCAAATGGAATATACAGCCACGACAGACAAAAAAACGTTTATTAATTTGACGGATCATACCTATTGGAACCTTGCCGGTTCCGGTTCGTCCTCGATCCTCAAACATAAGTTGGCGATGTCGGCAGACCGTTACCTGATTGCTGGCGAGGGGCTGATTCCGACGGGCAAAATTGCTTCTGTTGGCGGGACAGCACTTGATTTTCGTACCGAAAAATATGTTGCCGAACGAATTGACGAAATCACGGAACCGTGGTTTGCCGGAGGGTATGATCATTGCCTGATTCTCCCTGATAAACCATCGGGTGCAATGTCCTTTGCCGCCAAACTCGTCGATCCTGAAAGTGGTCGCGCTATGACAGTCGAAACCACGGAACCGGCTGTGCAAGTTTACAGCGGCAATTTTCTCAATGGAACAATTTTGTCCGCCGAAGGAAAACCGTATCCCAAGCAGAGTCTTTTGTGCTTGGAGGCACAGCATTATCCTGATTCGCCGAATCAACCGACATTTCCGTCAACGCTTCTCGAACCGGGTGGCACGTATTGTCAGACGACGATTCATACCTTCGGTATTGAGTAGCAAACGTACCGCGTGGACAAAAAATATGATATGTCGCTTGCGTTTTAGCCGCGAAATACAGTATTTTCCGTTTCGCTCTTGATTCTTTTGGCGGAAATTTGCATACTTTCCTGGTGTGACTCCCGAAACATCAGGGGGAAAGTTTTTGCAACAACACCTTAATCTAAAAGGAGTTGGAAGTTTTTTGCATAAGCCAAAGCAAATCAGGCTGTTTGGCACGCTCTTTCTCTGCGCCTGCATTTTCCTTACTTTTAGCCCTCTTTTTGCACAGGAAAGGATCATTCAACGCGTTACCGCCCCCATTACCGCTCCGCTTCAATCCGTTTTTTCGCATCCGCCGAAAGAAACACCCCTCTTTCCGCCGGTCAACAGCGGACTGCCCGGTTTTGGCACCTTTTCCGGTGCAACCACCACACCACCCGTTGCCGGTTCGCTCGAACTTTTGCCGGCACTGACTTCACGTCAGTTGGAAATGACCGGTCAAACGAGACTTTCGCTCCCGGTTGATAAGAAAGCCGAACCGATTTACATTGCCGCTCAAACAGGTTGGAGCAAACGCATCGGCACTCACGAAGTCCTCTTTTTACAAGGAGCATGCGTTGTGCGGCAGGGAATGACCGTCGCTCAAAGTCCCGAAGCCGTCGTCTGGATCGCCGCCGAACCGAATAAAATCACGAACCTCAAGGAGGTTGCGCTCTATCTGGAAAGCGAATCCGACCACTTGCCGGTCCGAATCGAACAAACCGACTTCGAGCAGGAGGCAGTCAAAATTACCGACCAAAAATGGTTCGGACATTGGTACACCAGTTCGGCAGTGGACGTGAGAATTACGCATCTCCATCCCCAGCCGCCACAACAGGAGCCGGACATTTACAAGCGTGCCATTGCGCTCATGTCTTCTTCCAACGAAGGGGGCATCGTTCAAGTGCAGTATCTTTCTTCGACGGCAATCCCGCAGTTGCCCGCCGATTCGAATCTCGGTTTTCGTCGAGTGCAACTCAATCCGCGTGGAGACGGCAGCATCGGTGTTTCCGGTCAACCTTACGACCGGGAACATCCGACACGCGGCGGAATCGTGGTGTTAACCGGCGGACTCAATCTGATCGTCGAAGGAATTACGGACAGTGGCTTTCTCGTCGGAGACACGGTGGACATTTCAGCGGACAATGCCGTCGTTTGGGCGGATAATATCGGTAAATTTCGCGGTGGCACATCCTTCACCGAATCGGATAGTCTGGATTTGGAAATCTATCTCGAAGGCAACATCATTTATCGGGATGGTCCGAGAGTCATCGAAGCAAGCCGAATGTATTACGATGCCAAACACAAAGTTGCCTACATTCTCAATGGACATCTTTCTGCTCCCATTAACGAGTTCAGCGGACTTGACGGTTCCGTGCGTTTGAAGGCGGACATTCTTCGGCAAATGGGGGAAGGGCTTTTCACCGCCAAAAATGCAATGGTTACGACGAGTCAACTTGGTGAACCGACGTATTCGCTCCGTTCCCGAACATTGAAACTCGACCGCCGGATGTCGCAGCCTTTCGGCTCTTCGGAAACATCGTTCCGGCAGGTCGTCGTTGCCGAAAACAATTACATTGCCGCCCAAAATGTGCCTGTCTTCTATTGGCCCTGGATTGCAACCGACGTGGACGACCCCACGTTTTACATCAAAAACTTTTCCTACGGCAGCAGCGGACGCAACGGTCATACGCTCAAAACGCTTTGGAATCCATTCCAGATTTTCAACGTCCGCCGTCCAGACGGTGTCGATGGCGATGTCAACGTAACCTGGATGGAAAAGCGCGGGCTTGGACACGGTGCCAATTTTTGGTACGACTTGCCTGCGTTCTGTACGATTCCTGGTCATGCAAACGGTTCGTTCGTCTATTGGGGCATCAATGACCGGGGAGCAGATAGACTCGGCGGCAGGCGTAACAATGTGGAATTTCCGCACGCGTACCGCTATCGTCTTCACTGGCTCCACCAACAACAAGTGGAGTTGAACACTCCGTTTATCGGTGGTCCCTGGGATTTTCGTGCAGAAATCGGAAAAGTTTCCGACCGAAATTTTTTGAACAGCGATTTCAATTCCGTCTGGCATACCGAAGAGAATGCGACGACTGCTATTGACTTGACACGTCGGGACAGAAATCAATCGTATGGCATTTCGGCGGAGTATTCGCTTGATAATTGCTATTCCAATGCGAACTGGCTGCCGAGACTCGACCATTATTGGCTCGGACAATCTCTGTTTAGCGATTATTTGACGTGGTATGAACACACACGCATCGGTTTGGTCGATTATCATACGGCAAATGCTCCTTTCGATCCGGTGCAAGACGGTGCCTACTTCCGGTATCTTCCCTGGGAAATAACGCCGGGAAGTTCCAATTTACCGTATAGTGCGGATACGGTCGGCGGAGGAGGCGTGGTCTTTTCGACCCGGCATGAACTTGATATGCCGATTCAAGCGGGCATCTTTAAGATTACTCCCTACGTTCTCGGCGACTTTTCTGCTTGGGGAGAAGATCAAGCCGGTGAAGCAGTGGACAGACTCTATGGGCAAGGCGGCGTGCGGGTAAATTTGCCGCTTTGGAAAGTGGTCCCGAACGTCGCAAGCCGAACCTGGTATATCAATGGACTCGCACACAAAATCGATTTAGATGCAGAATATCTGTACGCCCAGGCAAATCACGGTATGGACAATCTAATGTTGACCGACTCGCTCGATCATTGGTCTATCGACGATTTCCGGCGGCGATATTTGGTAACGAACGGTGCCTTGGGTGGAAGTATGCTACGGCAGTTTGACCCGCGATACTACGCCCTCCGAAGCGGTTTGGCAAGCAACGTAACTGCTGGCAACATGGAAATTGCCGACGACCTGCAAATGTTCCGATTAGGCATGACGCATCGGTTCCAAACGAAGCGGGGTTCCGTTGGCAAGCGGCATATTTTGGATTGGATTACGTTCTCGACGCACTTGAATTTATATCCGCAATCGGAACAAAATTTCGACAAAGGTATGGGACTATTCGATTACAATTTCCTCTGGCACGTCGGCGACCGTTTTTCGCTTTTCTCGGAAGGACTTTATGATTTCTTCGACAGTGGTCAAAATATCACGAGGATCGGCGGCGTGTGGAATCGACCTGACCGGGGCAATATCGGTTTGACGCTCGACCAATTTTCCGGCATCGTGGAGCGGACGTATTTGTCCATGCGTTTGGGCTATACGATGAACGAAAAGTATTCGATGTCTTACTCGACTTCGTATGATATTCGGGACAACTGGCAGAATGTCGGACATAACTTCCTGTTTGTTCGGACGGGGGAGTCGTTCCGCTTGCTCGTTGGTGCCGTGTACAGCGAGGCATTATCGGAGTGGAGTTTTTCGTTTGGTCTTGAACCGGTGTTCCTTCGCCAAAACAAACGCAACATGGTAGGTATGCCATAGACGGCGAGAAATTGCTTTTTTAGGGTTAAACGTCTTTATTTCGTTATTGCTTTTTTGGATCATTCCAAAAAACCACGCCCGGTCTTGAAAGCACCTTTTATGATGGTAGTGTACCGGTTAACGGACTGCCTGCGGTAGCCGTGCTCAATTAATTTGTCCTGAATGTCGTATAAGTCGATGGGAGTGAATTCGTTGACCGGTTTATTTCGGTAAAACTTCACGAGGAAATTCAGGATGGCGTTCTTGT
>Ga0082212_10011904_pt1 | contig 10992 bp, 9 predicted proteins | sample TergutNt197P3_FD_71548 | JGI IMG/M metagenome (GOLD analysis project Ga0082212, IMG submission 71548) | Neocapritermes taracua P3 segment gut microbial communities from Petit-Saut dam, French Guiana - Nt197 P3 | ecosystem: Host-associated > Arthropoda: Insects > Digestive system > Gut ...
AAAAGGGAGTTGATGTCCAGCTCAGCGGCGGCGGTGTTCTCGGTCACAGCGGAATACTATGCCCCGCAGAGGCGGTTGGCACGCAAAAGTCACGAAACGATAACCGTGTGCGGCGCGCGGGCCGGTTTTGTCGCCTCCGATGCCGCTCTAGCGTCCAAAGTGTGATGGAATAGGCGGTCGTCGCGACCGGTAGGTGGCGACGGGCCTCAGTGGCGGAATTGGCAGACGCGCTCGACTCAAAATCGAGTACCGAGAGGTGTGTGGGTTCGAGTCCCACCTGAGGCACGAACCGAGAGCCCGTGGACGCGGGCGCAAACGTAGAAGGCCCCACCTCGGTGGGGCCTTCCTTACGTTCTAGGGTGGGTCAGTCGCGGACGGGACGTTCCGGGACGGAGGCGCCGTGATCGGCGGCCACCCAGGCCACCCGCTTGGAGAGCTTCGGGTTGCCGAAGTACCAGGTGGCGACGTCGAATACCCGCAGCGGGGTGATGCGGTCCATGTTGAGGCCGGCGCGCTGGCCGAGGGCGGTCAGGTGCAGCCAGAGCGGGGTGTTGCCGCCGGACTGGGTCAGCTCGCGCATCAGTTGCCAGTGTCCGCCGGAGTCGCGCAGGCATAGTTCCTGGCCGACCACCGCGTCGTAAATGGGGATCAGGCGGGGGCGCTTGCGGGCCATCAGCTTGGAGGCGGTGGTCTGCCCCACGCCGGGGTAGCGGCGCAGGTGACGCCACAGCTTCCAGGCTGCGGAGTTGCCGCCGATGTGTTCGTCGTCGGCGTTCCACAGGTCGAGGTCCACGGGGATCTGGGCCAGCAGCTCCTCGATGGGCTCGGTGTCCACCCCGAGGAGGGCGATGGAGGCCGCGGCCGGGATTTCGGTGTCGAGGAGGGAGACCGCCACGATGTCGGAGGCGGTGATCCGGTTGAAGTACTTCGGCTCGGACCACTCGCGGCCGAGGTGTGAGAAGTAGGCGCCGTTGAAGTCAGATCCGCGGCCGTCCGGTGGGGAGAAGTAGTCGGACAGGAGCGCGACCGCGAGGTCGGAGTTCTCAACGTCGAGAATCACGGGGAGTCGATTTGCTGTCATGCGCAGAGCATACGCCAATGGCCGCAGGTGTGGTCCCTGCGGCCATTGGCGCGTCGTTACTGGCGGGCGCCGGTATCGGTGGTCCCGATCTTGTGCACCAGGATGTTGTTGGTGGTGCCGGGGATGCCGACCGGGGCGCCGGAGACGATGACCACGCGGTCGCCGGGTTCGGCCATGCCATTGGCCTGCAGGGTCAGGTCCACCTGGGTGACCATCTCGTCGACGGAGCCGACCATGGGCACCTCGAACGGGGCGACGCCCCAGGAGAGGGCGAGCTCCTTCTCGGTGGAGTCGAGGGGGGTGAAGGCCAGCAGGGGAATCTGCGAACGCAGGCGCGACATCCGCCGGGCCGAGTCACCCGACTGCGTGAACGTCACAAAGTACTTGACCCCGAGCTGCTCACCGATGTTCTTGGCGGCCTCGGTCATCACCCCGGAGCGGGTCGAGGCGCGGGTGCCGAGCGGGGCGATACGGGAGGCGCCGAGCTTCTCGGTGGCCTCGATGATCTGGGCCATGGTCTGCACGGTGAGGATCGGGTACTTGCCGATCGAGGTTTCCCCCGAGAGCATGACCGCGTCGGCGCCATCGAGCACCGCGTTGGCGCAGTCGGATGCCTCGGCGCGGGTGGGGCGCGGGTTGTCGGTCATGGACTCCAGCACCTGGGTGGCCACGATCACCGGCTTGGCATTGCGGCGGGCCAACTCCACGATCCGCTTCTGAATCAGCGGCACCTCTTCGAGCGGCATCTCCACGGCCAGGTCACCGCGGGCCACCATGAAGGCGTCGAACGCGGCGATCACCTCTTCGAGGTTCTCGATGGCCTGCGGCTTCTCCAGCTTGGCGATCACCGGGACCACTCGGCCCTCTTCGTCCATGATCGCCCGGACGGCGTCGTAGTCGGCGGCATCGCGCACAAACGACAGGGCAATGTAGTCGGCGCCGATCTTCAACGCCCACCGCAGGTCGGCCTCGTCCTTTTCCGACATCGCCGGCACCGAGACGGCGGCCCCCGGCAGGTTGATGCCCTTGTTGTCGGAGATCTGCCCGGGGATTTCGGTGACGGTCTCGACCTCGGGGCCATTGACGGCGGTGACGCGCAGGCGCACCTTGCCGTCGTCGATCAGCAGCGGGTCACCCACCTTGGCGTCGTCGGCGAGGCCCTTGTGCGTGGTCGAGGCCTTGGTAGCGGTGCCTTCCATGTCGACGGTGGTGATGGTGAACTTGTCACCGACGTTCAGGTACGGCTTGAGGCCGCCTGCGAACTTGCCCAGGCGAATCTTGGGGCCCTGCAGGTCAACGAGGACGGCCACGTTGCGGCCGGCGGCCTGGGCCGCTGCGCGCACGGCATTGAAGATGACCTCGTGCTCCTCGGTGGAACCGTGGCTGCGGTTGATGCGGGCGACATCCATGCCTGCGTCAATCAGTTCCCGGAGCATCTCCGGGGTGTTGGTGGCGGGTCCGAGGGTGCAAACGATCTTTGCTCTGCGCATTTCTCCATACCTTGTTGTGAGGGTGCGGTCCGGGTGATTCCGGGCACGCTAACGCCGGCAAAGGCGTCTTTGGGATACCTGAACTATACCCCGGTTTCGGGGGCGTCCTCCCCCGCCGCGGAGGCCTGGCCCTCGTCGTCTGGCACAACCCGACGCGCATCCGCCTCGCGGCCGGGATGGCGTCGCCCAACCAGGAGGAAACCGGCCAGGCCGATCAGGAACAGCACCACCGAGGTGATGACGTTCACGCGCACCTGCGTGAATCCGAGGTTGACCATCGATGACGGATCCACCCGCAGCATCTCGATCCACAGGCGTCCCAGGGTGTAGGACATGACGTAGAGGAACATGACTCGTCCGTGGCCCAGGCGCAGCCTGCGGTCCAGCCAGATGAGCAGTGCCGCCATGGCGAGGTTCCACAGCGCCTCATACAAGAAGGTGGGGTGAAAGAGCGTGCCCTCGGCGAAGCGGGCGCCGGTGGCCGGGTCGATCACCAGGTGGCCGGGATCGACGGAGAGCCCCCAGGGAAGGGTGGTGGGGGCGCCGTAGAGTTCCTGGTTGAACCAGTTGCCCATTCTCCCCACGGCCTGGGCCAGGAGCAGGCCCGGGGCGATGGCGTCTGCCAGGACCGGCAATCGCAGGCCTAGGCGGCGGGCGGCCAGGTAGGCGCCGACGACGCCGAAGCCGATTCCGCCCCAGATGGACAGCCCACGAAAGCCCCCATCCCAGAAGCGGATGATGGCCACGGGGTCCCTGAGGTAGAGCGAGTCACCGCCCAGCAGGTCGGTGAACACGTGGTAGAGCCGGGCGCCAATGATGCCGAAGGGCACCGCCCAAAACGCGACCGTGATGACGTCGTCCATGGTGCCGCCGGCGGTGCGGGTGGTGAAACGGCGACCGCCCACCCAGACGGCGAGGCACACGCCCGCCAGGATCATCAGCGAGTAGATGTTGAGGTACAGCGGCCCGAGGTCGAAGCCGGACAACGGCGGGGCGGGAATGGTTTGGGGCATGGACTCAGGCCTTCCGGGAGTTGGCTACGCCCTCGGCGAAGTGGTGGGCCACCGCCGTCAGGGCGTCGAGGCGGGCCGGCCATTCCTCGTCGACGGACAGGGCGTTGACGAAGGCGGAGCCGACGATGACGCCGTCTGCGAAGCGCCCCACCAGGGAGGCGTGTTCGGCGGTGGTGACCCCCAGGCCGAGGCAGACCCGTTCGGCTCCGGCCTGCCGGGTGGCCTCCACCAGCCGGCGGGCGGCCTCGTCTACCGAGTCGCGGGCGCCGGTGACCCCCATGTGGGAGGCGGCGTAGACAAACCCGCGGGAGGCGGCGGAGGTCAGCTCCAGGCGCGCGGGGGTGGAGGACGGCGCCACCAGGAACACCCGGTCCAGGTCATGCGCCTCGGCGGCGGCCAGCCACTGTGCCCCCTCGTCGGGAACCAGGTCGGGGGTGATGAGCCCAGCTCCGCCGGCGGCCGCCAGGTCGCGGGCGAAGGCGTCGACCCCGTAACGCAGGACGGGGTTGAAGTAGCTCATCACCAGCACCGGGGTCTGCGGGGAGTAGGCACGCACGGCCTCGACCACCGTAAACACGTCGCGCACGCGGGTCCCGCCGGCCAGGGCGGCCTCCGAGGCGCGTTGGATGACCGGGCCATCCATCACCGGGTCGGAGTAGGGCAACCCGAGTTCGACGATGTCCACGCCCGCGTCGATCATGGCGGTGACCGCCTTGATGGAGCGGGCCACGGAGGGAAAACCGCACGGCAGGTAGCCGATGAGGGCGGGGCGCCCCTCGGCCTTGAGCGCATCGATGCGCTGGGAAGTCTGCGAGACCATCACAGGTCACCCCCTTCGGGTCCGAGTTCGACGCCCGCATCGAGCAGGCCGAAATACTTCGAGGCGGTGGCCACGTCCTTGTCTCCGCGTCCGGAGAGGTTGACGATGATGATCTGGTCACGCTGGCCGCCCGCGGCCAGTTCGGTGCCGACCTTGATGGCCCCGGCCAGGGCGTGGGAGGACTCGAGGGCGGGAATGATGCCCTCGGTCTGCGACAGGATGCGGAAGGCCTCCATCGCCTCGGTGTCAAGGATCGGGCGGTAGGTGGCGCGCCCGATGTCGTGGAGCCAGGAGTGTTCCGGGCCGACCGACGGGTAGTCGAGGCCGGCGGAGATCGAGTGACTGGGCAGGGTCTGGCCGTCCTCATCCTGCATCAGGTAGGACTTAGCGCCATGGATGACCCCCGGCACCGCTCCCCCGGCGAAGCGCGCCGAATGCCGTCCCGACTCGACGCCGTGCCCGCCGCCCTCGAAGCCGAATATCTGCACGTCGGGGTCGTCGAGGAACGCATTGAACAGGCCGAGCGCGTTGGAACCGCCCCCCACGCAGGCGACCAGGGCATCGGGCAGGCGGCCCATCTTCTCCTGTATCTGGGCGCGGGCCTCATTGCCGATGACGTTGTGGAACTCCCTGACCATCTCCGGGAACGGGTGCGGCCCGGTGACGGTGCCGATCAGGTAGTGGGTGGTCTCCAGGTCGGTGACCCAGGCCCGCAGCGCCTCGTTGATGGCATCCTTCAGGGTGCGCTGGCCGATGGTGACGGGCACCACCTCTGCGCCGAGCAGCCGCATCCGCGAGACGTTGAGCGCCTGGCGTCGGGTGTCCTCCTCCCCCATGTAGATCACGCAGTCCATGTCGAACAGGGCGGCGGCGGTGGCGGTGGCGACGCCATGCTGGCCGGCGCCCGTCTCGGCGATCAGGCGAGTCTTGCCCATGCGCCGGGCGAGCAGGGCCTGGCCCAGCACGTTGTTGATCTTGTGCGAGCCGGTGTGGTTGAGGTCCTCGCGCTTGAGGAACACCCGGTTGCCGGCCTCTGCGCCGCAGTGCTGGGCGAACTTGGGGGCCTCGGTCAGCGGGGAAGGGCGCCCGACGTAGTTCTTGTGCAGATCGGTCAGCTGGGCCCAGAACGTGGGGTCGGCGGCGGCCGCGCGGTAGGCGGCCTCAAGTTCGTCAAGGGCGGCGATCAAGGCTTCCGGAACCCAGCGGCCACCGTAGTCTCCGAAGTAGGGTCCGGGATGCCGGGACAAAGAGGTAGTCACGGCGCTTAGCCTACAAGTGGTCTGCCTGCCCTGGTGACGACGGGGGACCTAGGAGCGGCAGGCAGGCCGGACCGACCACAAGGAGGGATGCTTGCCCGCGGCCACCAGGTCCCTGATGGCGCGGCCCGGATCGCCGTCGGTGACGAGCGCCTCGCCCACCAGCACGGCGTGTGCCCCGTGGCGGGCATATTCCATGACGTCGTGCGGGCCGCGCACCCCGGACTCCGCGATGCGCACCACGTGGTCTGGGATGAGGGGGGCCAGATCGCGAAAGCAGGTGCGGTCCACCTCCAGCGTCTTGAGGTTGCGGGCGTTGACCCCGATCACGCGGGCTCCCGCGTCGAGGGCGCGGGTGATCTCGTCGGCGGTGTGCACCTCAACGATGGCGGTCATGCCGAGCGAGTGGGTCCGTTCGATGAGGGACTCGAGTGCCAGCTGATCGAGGGCGGCCACGATCAGCAGCACCACGTCGGCGCCGGCCGCGCGCGCCTCCCACAGTTGGTAGGTGGTGGTGATGAAGTCCTTGCGCAGGATCGGGAGGTCCACCGCGCCGCGCACCGCCACCAGGTCCGCCAGGCAGCCGCCGAAGCGGCGCTGCTCGGTAAGCACGGAGATCATGGTGGCCCCGCCCTCTTCGTAGGTGGCGGCCAGGCCCGCCGGGTCGTCGATCAGGGCCAGCGGGCCCTTGGAGGGGCTGCGGCGTTTGATCTCGGAGATGACGGCCACCTGATCTTGCCGTCGTAGGCGGGAGACCACCTCCAGGGCGCCGGGCCGCTTGGCCGCGCGCTCCTTGAGTTCGTCCAGGGGGACCGTGGCCTTTCGCTGGGCGAGGTCTTCAAGGACGCCCGCAACAATCGCGTCTAGCACCGTGGTCATGCGTCCATCGTGCCCCCTGCGGTCGGCCGGTTGCTACCGGCTGGCGCAGATCACACCGTGATTTTGAGGTCAGAGGTGAAACAGGTGTGGGTGCCGAGGTGGCAGGCGGCCCCGGTCTGTTCGACGTCGATGAGCAGCGCGTCTCCGTCGCAGTCGAGGCGCACGCGCAGCGGCACCTGTCGGTGCCCAGAGGTGTCACCCTTTCGCCAGAACTCCTGGCGGGAGCGGGACCAGAACGTCACCCGGCCCTCGGTCAGGGTGCGCCGCAGCGCCTCGTCGTTCATCCAGCCGAGCATCAGCACCTCGCCGGTGGCGGCCTCCTGGATGATGGCGGCCACCAGGCCGTCGGCGTCGCGCTTGAGCCGGGCGCTCAGGTCTGGGGGGAGCATGGTTTCCGGGTTCTCCTACTGTGGGTGGCCTTAGCGGGTCTGGGCAACCCAGGCCGCGTGCATCTTGGAGTAGACGCCCCCTGCGCCGACGAGTTCGTGGTGCGGGCCGAACTCGCAGAGGTTGCCCTGGTCGATGACCATGACCAGGTCGGAGGCCTCCGCGGTGGATAGGCGGTGGGCGATGGTGATGGTGGAGCGGCCGGTGGTCAGCGAGTCGAGGGCGCGGGCGATGCGCACCTCCGTGGCCGGGTCAACGGCCGAGGTGGCCTCGTCGAGCACCAGGAGGTCCGGCTCGGCCAGGTAGGCGCGGGCGATGGCCACCAGTTGGCGTTCGCCGGCGGAGAGGGCCTCGCCGCGCTGCCCTACCTCCGTCAGCAGGCCTTGGGGCAGGTCTGCGAGCCAATCGGCCAGGCCGAGCGTCTCGAACGCCGCCTGGACGAGCGCCTCCGCCTCGCTGGCGGAGCGTTCGCCACGCAGACCGTAGGCGGCGTTGTCCAGGATGGTTCCCGCGAACAGGAAGCCCTCCTGTGGCACCAGCACTACGCGGTGGCGTAGGGAGGCGAGGGTCAGCTCCCGCAGGTCGGCCCCGTCGAGCAGCACCTGGCCGCTGGAGGGGTCGATCAGCCGGGTGACCAGCTTGGCGACGGTCGTCTTGCCGGAGCCGGTCTCGCCGACCACCGCCACCTTCGAGCGCGCGGGCAGGTCGAACGAGATTCCGTGCAGCACCTCCGGGCCGTCGGGGTAGCTAAAGCGCACGTCGCGGAAGGAGACGGCCGCGGAGCCACGCGGGCTGTCGCTCGCGTCGGCGGCGTCAGCCACCTCGATCGGGGCGTCGACCACCGCAATGACCCGCCGCCAACCGGCCAGCGCGTTCTGCATCTCGTTGAGCACCTCGGTTGCCATCTGCACGGGCCCCCCAAACAACTGCACGAGGAACAGGAACGCCACCACCTGTCCGGCGCTGATGTTGCCGGCCACCCCCAGCCAGGCCCCGACGACAATGACGATGGCCAGCGCCAGGTTCACCATCAGCGTGCCCGCCGAGAAGATCGTGGAGACCAACACCAGGGCGCGGCCCTGCACCACGCGGGTCTCTTCGACCGCCGCCTCGATTCTCCCGGCGGTGCGCCGTTGGATGCCGTAGGCGCTCACGGTCTCGGCCCCCACTACCGCCTCGGAAATAGTGCCCAGCATGTGGCCCACTCGCTCGCGCACCTGGGCGAAGCGGCGGGAGACGGGACGCTGTCCATTCCGGACTATCAGCCACAGCGGCACGTAGGCGGCCCACACCACGAGGGTCAGCTGCCAGGAGAAGAACGTCATGATCACCGTGGAGACCACGATCTGCAGGCTCGCCACCAGCAGCATGATGCCGCCCCATTGGACAAACATGGAGATGGTGTCCACATCGTTGGTGACCCGGGAGACCAGCGAGCCGCGCCGTTCGGTGTTTTGGGTGAGGGTGGCGAGATCGTGAACGTGGCGGAAGGCCTTGACGCGCAGGGTGGCCAGGCCCGCCTCGGTGCGGCGCACCAGCCGGATGTTGACCAGGGCGGAGCAGGCGGCGGCCGAGAGCATCGCCAGGGCGGCCACCAAGAGGGTGCGGGCGACGACGCCGGCCTGCGGGCCGTGCTCCGAAAGGATGCCATCGTCGATGACGGTCTGGATGGTCAGTGGAACCACCACGCGCCCGGCGGCGGCCACCACCGCCAGGGCGAGGGTGATGGTCAGGCCGCGCGCCATCTCGGGGCTGAGCTGGAAGCCGCGGCGCAGCGTCTGCCCCACCGTCAGTTCGGCGGAGTCGGCGATCTCGCTCATGCGTCCCCCTCTTGTTCGGCTTCGGTCACGGCCCCGCCGTCCAGCAGCGCGGTGCGCCGCTGGGTCTCCGCCTCGTAGGCGGTGGCGATCTCGCGGTAGCCGGGGTCGGTGGACAAGAGTTCGTCGTGCGTGCCGACGGCTACCACCCGTCCGCCCTCCAGGTGGACCACCACATCGGCCAGGGCCACCGAACTCATCCGGTAGGCGACCATCACCACGGTGGTGGAGGTGGAGGCGAAGCCCTGCAGGATTGCGGTCTCCACCCGGGGGTCGACGGCGGAGGTGGCGTCGTCCAGGATCAGCAGGCGTGGCCGGCGGATCAGGGCGCGGGCGATGGCCAGGCGCTGCCGCTGCCCACCGGACAGGTTGGAGCCGCGCTCGCCTAGGGGGGCGTCGAGGCCTTCGGGCAGGGAGCGGACCACGTGGTCCACCCGGGCCAGGCCGAGGGCCGCCCACACCTGCTCATCGGTGAAGTGGCTCTCGGTGTCTTCGGTGAGGGTGACGTTGGCGCGGACGGTGTCCTCGAAGATGAAGGTCGATTGGGCAACGTAGGCCACCTGCGACGGAATCTGCCCGGCCGCCAGTTCGCGGGTGTCCACCCCGTCGAGGGTCACCGATCCCTCAGTGGGGTCCACCAGGCGGGCCAGCAGGGAGACGAGGGTGGTCTTGCCGGAGCCGGTGGCGCCCACCACGGCGATGGTCTGCCCCGGGGAAACCGCCAGGGTGACGTCGTCCAGGAGCGTCACGTCGCCGTCGGGTCCGGGCACGTCCAGACGCACCCCGGCGAACTCGGCGCTCAGGCCCACCTCCGAGGCGGGGAGGACTGCGGTGCCGGGGGTGAGCTGCGTGGGGTTGTCGACAACGGTGGCGATCCGCTCGTAGCCGATCAGGGAGCGGGGCAGCTCTCCGAGCACCCAGCCGAACGAGCGGACCGGAACCGACATGATCGTCAGGAGGAAACCGGCGGTGACCACATCGCCGGCGTCGATGGCGCCGACATGCGCGCGCCAGGCGCCGACTGCGAGCACGGTCAGGGTGCCCAGCTGCGGCAGGATCTCGATCACCGGGTCAAAGAGGGCGCGCACGGCGCCCACGCGGGCACCGGCGGCGCGCAGGGCATCGGCCTTGAGCGCAAACCTTTCCTCTTCTACCTGGGCCGTGCCGAGCGACTTGACGAGCAGGGCAGCCTCGAAGCTTTCGTGGGCCACGTCGGATACCTCGCCGCGCAGCGCCTGGGCCCGCATTACCGCGGGCGACATGTGGCGTTGAAAGATCAGGTTGGCCACGATGGTCAGCGGGACGATGATCATCGCGGCGAGCGCGAGCCAGGGGTCCATCATGAGCAGCATGGTCGCGGCGACCAGCAGCATGACCACCACTCCGAGGGCGAAGGGCAGGGGGTTGAACACGCCCGTGGCGGCGTCGGTGTCGGCCGAGGCGTGCGCCAGCAGCGTGCCGGCCGGGTGTGCCCGATGCCAGGAGATCGGCAGGCGCAGGTAGGCCTGTGCCAGGCGACGGCGGTGCAGCGCCGAGATGTTCACCACCCCCCAGGTGGCACCGACACGCCTGCCCCAGACGCCGAAGGCCAGCAGCAGGGCCGCCCCGGCCAAGACGAGCCCGGCCCACCAGATGCGGCCGCGGGCGGTGTCGTCACCGGCGATGGCCGGGGCGACCACATCAGAGGTAGCCCATCCCACCAGGCGGGAGACCACCACCGTCAGCGCACCGAAGATGGCCGAGCCGCCGATGGCAAAGGCGTAGACGAGGGGCGTAGAACGCATGCCTCGCCAAAGCAACTGTAGGCCGCGCCGCACCCGGGAACCGGCCAGGGCGATGTTGGTCGATGAGGTGCTGGTCATGACGTGGCGAACCCCGCGGCGCGCAGCGCCTCCTTGACCTGGGCAATGGTGAAGGTGCCGAAGTGGAACACCGAGGCGGCGAGCACCGCGCCGGCCCCGGCCCGGGCCGCTTCCACGAAGTCCGTCAGGGTGCCGGCCCCGCCGGAGGCGATCACTGGAATGCCGACGGCGGTGCTGATTGCCCCCAGGGGGGCCAGGTCGAAGCCGTCCTGGGTGCCGTCGGCATCGAGCGAGGTGAGGAGGATGGCGCCGGCGCCGCGCTCTTGGACCTGCTCGGCCCAGGAGATGGCGTCGATGCCGGTGCGCCGCGAGCCCCCGTGGGTGACCCCCTCGAACCCGGAGGGTGTCTCGGTGGTGGGGGCCCCGTCGATGGCGACCACCAGGGCG
>Ga0082212_10011905_pt1 | contig 10992 bp, 12 predicted proteins | sample TergutNt197P3_FD_71548 | JGI IMG/M metagenome (GOLD analysis project Ga0082212, IMG submission 71548) | Neocapritermes taracua P3 segment gut microbial communities from Petit-Saut dam, French Guiana - Nt197 P3 | ecosystem: Host-associated > Arthropoda: Insects > Digestive system > Gut ...
ATTGGGCAATCCGCCTCCGCAACACGATGGTGCAGATCGAGCAGGGAATTTGCGCCGTTTCAATGTTTGCCTTGGTCTGCACCGTGAGCTGGGGCGTGGTTGAACGCTATATTCTTAAAGTGGGGTCAGGCTGGCCGGACGAATTGGCCCGTTACATATGCACTTGGGCCATGATGATTGGCGCCGGCCTGTGTGTGGCCCGGGGCGCGCACATCGGCGTGGAAGCGTTCGTGAACATGCTGCCGGAGCGCTTTCAGCGCCCTATGGAGTTTATCAGCTATGCTTTGTGCTGCATATTCACTATCTGTCTGAGCTATGTGGGCTTTCAATATTTCGGCCGGCTGTTGCGCACCATGCAGTTGACTCCCACCATTGAATTTCCCATCGCTTACGCTTATCTGGCCATTCCCGTGGGGGGCGCGCTGATGACCATCCACTACCTGCTCAAGATCGTGGCCTTCAGGGAAGAACACCAGGAAAAGCGCGCAGCCAAGGTGGAGGTGTGATCATGGGCATGGGAGAAATTCTTTTTCTGGTCATGGGCGTCATGGTGCTGATCAACGTGCCCATCGCCATCAGCATCGGTCTCGGCACGGTGGCCTCCATCGCCTATGTGGGCAAGGTGCCCCTGTTTCTCGTGGCCCAGCGCATGTTTACGGGCATGGACGCGTTTCCGCTCCTGGCCATTCCTCTGTTCATGGTGGCCGGCACGCTCATGGAGCGCGGCGGCATCTCCCGGCGGCTGATCGACTTCGCCACCAGCTTGGTGGGAAATATCTATGGCGGGCTGGGCATCATCTCCGTTCTGGCCTGCATGTTCTTTGCGGCTATTTCCGGATCGGCTCCGGCCACGGTGGTGGCTATCGGCGCCATCATGGTCCCGGCCATGGTCAAGGAAGGGTACGACAAAGCCTTTGCCGTGGCTCTCATGGCCGCGGGAGGCACCATCGGGGTGATCATTCCGCCGAGCATCCCCTTTGTGACCTACGGCATCACCATGAACGTGTCCATCGGCAAACTGTTCGCGGCCGGCATCGGGCCGGGCATTCTCATGGGGGCCGCGCTCATGCTCGTTTGCTACTGCATCAGCAAGAAGCATGGCTACAAGTCGAAAATGGAGACGAAGCGCAATCCGCTCAAGGCCGCGGGCAATGCCCTGCTCGGCCTCATGATGCCCCTCATCATTCTCGGCGGCATTTACGGCGGCATCTTCACGCCCACGGAAGCCGCCGCCGTGGCCTGCGTGTACAGCTTTGTCGTGGGCGCGTTCGTCTACCGCGAACTCTCCGTCAGGGACATTTATGTCTGCATGTACAGCGCGGCCATTCCGGCGGCCATGGTCATGCTGATCATCGGCTGCGCCCAGGGTATGGGCTGGGTACTGACCACAGAACAGGTCCCGGTCAAGATCGCCCAGTTCGTGGCGCAGTACACGGATACGCAGTTCATGCTGCTGCTCATCATCAACATCATTTTGCTGCTGGTGGGCTGCGTCATGGAACTCAACGCCTCGATCATCATTCTGGGGCCGATCTTCATGCCGCTCATTCTCAAGTTCGGCGTGGACCCGGTGCACTTCGGAGTGATCATGGTGGTGAACATGACCATCGGCCTGCTTACGCCGCCTTTGGGCGTCAACCTGTTCGTGGCCAACGGACTGTGCAGGGAGGTCCCGTTCAGGAACATCGTGGAGAAGGTGATTCCCATGCTCATCGCCCTCATTGCGGCGCTGATGGTCATCACCTATGTGCCGGGCATTTCGTTGTTCTTCGCCAACCTGCTCGGTTGAGCACGTGCATTGTGCAATTGCCCTGGGCGTGCAACAGGCTTTTCTGCGGCAGGCTCTTGGCAATGGTCAAGCCGTGGGCTACCATGCGGCATGTCCACAGTGTCCAGCCGTTTTTGCCGATTCCGGGCCGTCGCGGTTCTGCTGCTCATGGCCTGTCTGCTTGTTGCGCTGACTGGCTGCGGACTCAAGCAGATTGTGCTGCCCTCCGGGAAAAAAAGCACCGATGCGCTGGCTCCGGCCAAGGCCAATCAGGTGGTGGCCACGGTCAGGAAACAGATCGGCGTGCATTACCGTTACGGGGGCAGCACGCCGCGCGGTTTTGATTGTTCCGGGCTTATCTGGTGGGGCTACAAGCAACACGGCATCAACGTGCCCCGGGTAGCGGCGGATCAGGCGACCACGGGCCGGGGGGTATCGGTTTCAGCCGCGCTCCCCGGCGACATATTGGTGTTCAGGACCACATCGGGCCTGCACACCGGACTGTATGCCGGCAACGGCGTCTTTATCCATGCGCCCAGTTCGGGAAAGCGGGTGCGCGAAGAAAGTCTCAAGAGCACATATTGGCGGCCCCGGCTCACGGCTGTGCGCCGGGTCTATATCTGACGCCCGGCTGCGTTACGTCAGGGCCGTCAGGTCGTATGCGCGCGTCTCCACGATATCGGCTTCGATCAGAGCGCCAACAGCCGTGCCGGGACCGCTGATGTAGACGATTCCGTCGATTTCCGGCGCCTGGAACCAGGCCCGGCCGCTATACAGGCCGGGCCAGTCCGGATGAGGGGCGTCCACCAGGACAGGCAGGCGTTGTCCCCGGAACTGTTCCAGCCATGCGGCGCTGACTCCGGACTGCGTGCGCATGATGGCGTCTTTGCGCGCCCGTTTGACGGCGTCCGGCACTTGGCCGGGCATGGCGGCGGCCGGTGTGCCTTCTTCCGGCTCGTAAGCGAAGACGCCCAGATGCGCGAAGCGGGTGGAAGAGACAAATGCATGGAGGGCTGCGAACTGCTCTTCGGTTTCACCGGGAAAACCCACGATCAGGCTGGTGCGCAGGGCGGCTTCGGGAAATACTTCGCGGATGCGATCCACGGCTTCGCGCGGGTTGGCGGCAAAGGGTCGGCCCATGCGGCGCAGCACATCCGGGTGCGCGTGCTGGAGGGGCACATCGAAATACGGCACGAAAGGCGGCCCGGCCCGGCGCAGATACTTGAGCAGATCCCGGTTCAGGCCGGCGGGATACAGGTACATGAGGCGCAACCAGTCGAGACCGGGCAGGGGCAGCAGGGCGTCAAGCAGGCGTCGCAGATCCTGGCGCGGAGCACGATCATGGCCCCAGCCCGTCACATCCTGAGCCGCCAGGATCAGTTCGCGCACGCCCTGATCCAGCAATCCCCGCGCTTCAGCGACCAGGGCCGGGATGGAGTGCGAATGGTAGCCGCCCCGGATGAAGGGGATGGTGCAGAAAGAACAGGCATGGCGGCAGCCGTCGCTGATTTTGAGCCAGGCATGGGACGGTGCGGCGTTGAGCCGTCGTGAGAGCGAAGGAACCCGGGCCGTGGCTTCCCGGCCTGTCAGCACATCGGGTGGCGCGGGTTCGGGCAATCCCAGAAAGGCCGCCAGCAGCGCCGGCCAACGGGCCAGATCGCGATTGTCCAGCCACAGGTCGACTTCCGGCAGTTCTTCGGCCAGCACTTTGGCCCCGTAGCGGCCGATCAGGCAGCCGCCCACCACGAGTCCGGGTTTGGGCCGGATTGTGTCCAGATCGGCGATGAGACCGGCGATGGTTTCCACGGATTCTTCCACAGCCGGCCGGATAAAGCCGCAGGTGTTGACGAAGACAAAGTCAGACCGCGCCGGATCGTCCACCAGGGAGAGTGCAAGACCGGGCACGCCGAGCAGGCGTTCGGCATCGACCCGATTTTTGGGACAACCCAGGCTTATGCAGTGGCACCGGAACATGAAAAACTCCCTGCGTATTGACGCCGCGCCGCCAGCCGCATTATGAGGCAAAAATACTTTCCGCTTGTGCCATGAAGGTGAAGGAGTGTCCATGCCGGAAGCCGTGACCATCGTTCTGGCGACCCGCAACCGGGGCAAGGTGCGGGAACTGGCCGCACCCCTGGCGATTTTCGGCCTGCGCGTCGTGGGTCTGGACGCGTTTCCCGAAGTGCCGGAAGTGGAGGAGAGCGGCGATACATTCGCAGCCAACGCCCGGATCAAGGCCGAAGCCGTGGCCCAGGCCACAGGCCTTACGGCGGTGGCGGACGATTCGGGCCTGGAAGTTGACGCTCTGGACGGCGCGCCTGGCGTGCGTTCCGCTCGTTACTGGCAGCCCGGCGATGCGTTGCCCGGTTTGAGCTGCGCGCTGCAGACCGATTTGCCGCAGGACGAGCGCAACATCCGCAAGTTGTTGGCCGCTTTGGAGCAGACGCCCGAAGCCCGGCGCACGGCCCGTTTTCTGTGCGCCGTGTGTGCGGCGCGTCCGGGTGCAGGCTCAGGCCCGGAGCGTCTGCTGGCCGTCACAGGGAGATGGGAAGGACGCATCCTGCGAAATCCGTGTGGTTCGGGCGGTTTCGGTTATGACCCCGTGTTTCTGGACCCTGTTCTTGGCCTTTCCGCCGCCGCGATGCCGGTTGAGACCAAGATGCGGCGCAGCCACAGGGGCATGGCCTTGTCCGCATTGCTCACGTTGTGGCCAGAATGGTGGAAGAACGCACCGGATTGCTTATAACAAACCTATTCAGGTCGGGGGAGGCTTATGCGCACAGGATTCATCGGCGCCGGAAACATGGCCCAGGCCATCATCAAGGGCATGCTGGCCCGGAATTTTTTGCGGGCGGAAGACATCGCGGCCGCCGACAAGGATGGGGACAAGCTGCGGCGTTTCTGCGCCGCGCACGACATCCGGCCCCAGGCTTCCAACGAAGAGTTGGCTGCCGGCGTCGAGGCGATCGTGCTTGCGGTCAAGCCCAGCCAGTTCAGCGACATGCTGCCGCCGTTGCGGGCGATTGTGCGGGAAAGGCGGCCGCTTGTCATCTCCATTGCGGCCGGGGTCACGCTGGACACGCTGGACATGCTGCTGGACGGCAGGGGGGAACTGCCTTTGATCCGGGTTATGCCCAACGTCAATGCCCAGATCGGTTTGAGCATGTCCGCGCTCTGCGGCAACAGGGCTGTGACGCCGGCGCATCTGGAGTGGACCGAATCCCTGTTCGCCGCGCTGGGGCGCACGCTGCGCCTGGAAGAATCGTTGTTCGCCGCTTTTTCCGCCGTGGCTTGCGCCTCGCCGGCCTTTACCTTCATGTTCATCGAAGCCTTGGCCCGGGGCGGCCTGAAGGCCGGCCTGAGCAAACAGGAAGCTGTTTTGGCGGCTGCCCAGGCCGTGCTGGGCAGCGCCGGCCTGGTGCTGGAAAGCGGGCAGGCGCCGTGTCTCTTGGCGGATACGGTGTGCTCGCCCGGCGGCACGACCATTGCGGGTGTGGCCGCGCTGGAGGAGAGCGGTTTTACGGCCGCTCTGATGCGGGCCGTGGAAGCGGCTGTGAACCGGGACAAGGAACTCGGCTGAACAAGGCAGGCTTCTCTCCGACCCCGTCCGATCAGTGGTTGCGCAGCGCTGCCCGCTGGGCGGACGGGGACGGAGGATGGAACAGGCGGAAAAAGGATTCCAGAATGGGGTCAAGCACGGACGGCCGCACGCTGTCCGCCCGGTCCGGCCCGGATGTCTCCGGGGCGGCGGCGCTGATCGGGATGATTTGGGCCGAGGCGATGGAAATGGGGGGCAGGCCGGATACAAAGGCTGCGGGGTCGGCCTTTGCCAAGACCTGATCGGTCTGGGGCTGGGGCCGGGCTTGAATTGCAACCGGGGTTTCAAGCGGCGCGTCAGCCGGCGTCTGGACGGCAATTCGGCTTGCCTCGGCGGTTTGTTTCGGGCTGTCGATGTATTCCGACAGGGTGACAAAGTGGCAGTCCGTGGCCGCGAGCGTGGTCAGAATCCGGGGCATGAGTTCCACAGTGAGCCGGCGCGTATCGTGAAAGAGGAACACGCCGCGCAGGGGGGCGCCGCTGTATGTCAACTGGGCTTTGTTCAAGTCTTCAAGGTGGGCCGTTTTGCGCCAGTCCTGGCTGTCCACGGACCACATGACAAGGTGGCCGTCCATTTCCTGCACGGCATTGACGGTATTGTGATCGTAAGAGCCGTAGGGCGGCCGCACAAAGCGCGGGTTGGCCCCGAGTGAGCGCAACAGGGCATCCATCTTGCGCAGGTCGGCTTCTTGCGCCGTGGCGGGCATGCGGCGCAAGGTATGGTGCGAATAGGAATGGTTGCCCACTTCGTGCCCTTCTTCCAGCATGCGGCGGATGATCTCGGGCCGGCGTTCGACTTGGGCGCCCACCACGAAGAAGGTGGCCTTGACACGGTATTCCTTGAGGATGTCCAAAAGTTGGGCGGTATACTGGCTGGGGCCGTCGTCAAAGGTCAGGGCGCACATGTTGCCGGCAATGCCTTGGCGCACCAGCTTCATGCCATCGCTGATCGGTCGTGGTCGCGTGACTTTGCCGTTTTCAGCGCCGGCCATGGCCGGCAGGACAAGGATCAGGACCCAGGCGGAAAAGGAGCGGGACATGAAAAACAGCAGAAACTGCACAAACCGGCTGGACATGGAAGCGTCCCTCGGGGGAATGCGGGAAGCGGGGCTTTTGCGGCCCGCCCGCTGTTTGCTGAGCGGTTCAACGTGAGATGCTCTAGAAAAAGTATAGACCGAAACGCGAGGAATGTATAGCCGGGGCTTTGGCCTTTCTTCCCGGTAACGGCGACGCGAGTCAAAAGCAAACAGTTTACAAGCTGTTTGCTCTCCGCAAGGCCGCGGTCGGGTTCAACGGATTTTTTCGCAGTTGACGAGGATGACGTTGTTCGCTTCCATGCCGCGCACCTTGCCGGCAATAACCACGATTTCTCCGACTTCTGGCAGTTCCGGAGCAGGCTTGTCCTTGGCGTCAACGGGCTTGTCGGCCGGGGAATCCGCGGGAGCCTTGGACGGTTTGCCGTCTTTATCCGGGGTTTTGTCATCGGCGGGCTTGTCGGCGGAAGAGGCGGGAGCCACAGGCGATTTGCCGTCAGCGGGTTTGTCCTTGCCGTCAGCGGGTTTGTCGGCAGGAGAATTCGCAGGAACATTGGACGGTTTGCCGTCTTTATCCGGGGTTTTGCCATCAGCGGGTTTGTCGGCGGAAGAGGCGGGAGCCACAGACGATTTGCCGTCCTTGGCGACAGTTTTGCCAACGTTCAGGCTGTAGGCGATATCCTCGGCAGGCTTGCCCTTGCCGCTGGTCAGCTTGTCGGCAAAAGAAACGGCGGGAGCTTCGGACGGTTTGCCGTCTTTGCCGGAGGTCTTGCTGTCGGTGGGCTTGCTGTCGGTGGGCTTGCTGTCGGTGAGTTTGTCGGCGGCAGCCGTGTCGTCAGCGGGCTTGTCGGCTGAAGTGGCGGGTGCTTCAGGCGTTTGACCGTCGAACATGCAGATCACGTTTTTGGAGTCGTCGTCCAGAGAAAAAGTGACACGGGCGCCGCCGTTGTCAAGGGATTCGACGGAGGCGACCACGCCGAGCACGGTGATGGAGCGGCCCTGGTAATTTTTGGCGGCCTGAGCGGGATTCTTTTTGTAGGCGTTCCACAGGGTTTCGGGCTTCACGGAAGTGGCCTCAAGGTACACGTCATGACAGTTCTGGCTCGCGGCTTCCTGATGGCGTTCGCCCCTGACCCTGGACGTTCCCTGCAGGCAGATCGCAAGCCCTTCTTCAAATTGCCCGCGGGCAAAGAACACATCCCGGAGCGCGGAGTGGCCGAGATCTTCCTGACGGCCGGAATCAATGACAATCCTGGCGTCTTTTTCAGCATTCTTGTATTCTTTTTTCATCAGGTGAGCATGACTCTTCATGACGTGGATGAATGATTCAAATTCCGGGTCATCTTTTACTTCAGCCAGAGCGGTGGCGCAAATTTTGAGCAGTTTGTCGGCATCCTTGGGTCTGCCCATGAGATGAATCGTCATATCGTCGAATTGCTTGGCCGTCATGCTCCAGACCGGCTGGGGCATAATCAGCGCGCACAGGGCAAGCAGCAGAATGGCGCGTTTCATCAGGCGGCTCCTTGAAGAAGGCTTTGGTAGGGCAGGAGAGCACATTGCCGGAGGAAAGTCAAATGCGATCTTGCGTGAAGCAAGAATAAATCGTGTGATTTAAGTATATTATAGCTTCGTCCGGCAGGGGGAAGTGCTTGACATCTGCCCGCAGTGCCATATAGTTCAGGCCGTTCGCGTGGGGCAATTGCAGGGCGAAATGCCTCCTGCGGCGGGAGCGCAAAGCATTTCAGGCTCACAGTGTTTTTGAAGACGCCACCTTAGCTCAGTTGGTAGAGCAGCTGATTCGTAATAAACAATGCCCCGGAGGATTTTCGAGGATTAAAACAAAATAAATCAGCGAGTTGCAGACGCAATGATGCTCGCATATTTTGTTTTTTTCTACCCTATTTCTACCCTGGCGCGAAATGCGCTTACAACCATGCCGCCCTAGCTCATTTGGTAGAGCAGCTGATTCGTAATCAGCAGGTGGCGAGTTCAAATCTCGCGGGCGGCTCCATAAAAATAAAGGGTTTATGTGATAAAAATTCACATAAACCCCTTCTTTTTGCCCAAAATCAGGGTAGAAATAGGGTAGAAAAATGTCTGTAGCCGGAAACCGTTGCGGGCATTGCCCTAACAGGCCATCGCTCACCCCTGCCCGACCTATCCGAAAAGGCGCTGGAGGCTTGCCCCGCTTGCTTTCCCTGGCAGCGGAGCGGGCAAAAGAATGGTATCGCCATCCACAAAAATGCCACGCCCTAAATAAAGGCAACCGACAGACGCGATCCGAGCGCCGGGAAGCTTATCAGATCATACTTGAAACTATGCTTTCATTTCTGGACTTGGCTTCTCTGTGTTTGGGAACCCCTACCCTGGACAATGGCTTTGTGGACATTGACATGAATAGCCTTGTGATTGCATCCGGCATGAGCCAGCGCCGTTGTGAGCGGGCCATTGCCGATCTCAAGGAGGCCGGGCTGATGGAGGTTAAGCAACCGCGCAAGCTCAACGAACATGGGGATTATATTGGTTTGCGGGCCATCCGGGTAATACAGGAGGCATTATTTGAATTTCTCAATCTTGGCCCCATGCTCAAGCAGGAGCGGGCCAGGGCAACGGAAAGGCTGCGCCGCAAGGCTATGCGGGCCAACCGTAAGCTATCGGATATGATGCGCCGTGCGACCCAATGTTTGAAAGGAGCTATCCGGCGTTCACCATTTTCACGGCAAGCACAGGAACAGCGTGATACTGACGCTAGGCACTGGAACATAGCTTGCGCCAAATACATGACTGCCGATATTCCCGCTGAAGAAATCCGACGACGAGTAGCCCATGCGCCGGATTTCATCTTCATTCGCCCACCGGGCCGAGCCGTGCAGGCTGGCGTTGGCTTTCAGCTTCTTTGTGAAGCAAAGCCAGACGCCCAGGATGATGAACTGTGGGAACAGGAACAGCATTTGGCTGTGAATGATGGCCTGCTCCATGAATCCATAGGCGTCATGGGCAGCGAAGCGGCTTTTCCAGACCAGGGCCGACCAGGGCGCATACCAGGGCAGCCCCCAGGCGAAAAACCAGGGATCGCCAAGTGCGGGCTGATAGCTCCAGAAAGCAGCGATGCGCTGCGTTGCCAGCACCATGCAGCCGAGAGCCAGCAGGAGCATGAAGGGCAGATAGAGCCAGCGGAGCTTTGTATTGGCGGGCTTATGCTCGCCCAGGCCGTATTGCGATGGCATGACGGACTCCGAGGAGGCCGTCATGCGGCGCGAGGTTGGGGCGCGAGGCCCGCAGGGTATAGGTTTTCGTTTCAGGCAAATTGTGCGAAGAGCCTTGACAATGCCACCACTGGATGCCACTATGAGTCATGAACAGCAGGCAGCGAAAAACTCTTGCAGCAATTTTTTCCAACCCAACGCCCAAAACTATGGTGTGGGCCGATATTGAAGCTCTACTATTGGCGATTGGTTGTAAAGTTATTGAAGGTGAAGGCTCACGAGTCAGGTTTATTCGGGATGATCTCATAGGATATTTCCACAGACCGCACCCCAAGAAAGAAGCTGCGCCGTACCAGATTCGGGACGCTAAAACCTTCCTGACAAAATTGGGAGTAGAACCATGAATAACACCATGACATACAAGGGATATACCGCCATTGTCGGCTTCAGCGCCGAGGATGAATGTCTTGTCGGGCACATTGCCGGAATAAATGATGTGATCGGCTTTCACGCGGACTCCGTTGAAGAAATCCGTACAGTTTTTCACGAAACCGTTGATGATTACCTTGCCACATGTGCAAAAATAGGCCGTGAGCCAAACAAGCCATATTCCGGCAAAGTTACCTTGCGCTTGCCGCCTGACCTGCATGCACAACTTGCCGTTCAGGCCGAAGCCAACGGCAGCAGTTTGAACAACTGGATGGTGACGGCTCTGCACAAGGTTGTTGAACGTCACGCCTGATCTCCTATCTTACCGCCGCATAGGGTTTCTGAAACACCAAATCTTTTGTGACAATCACATTGAACTGATAGCCGGGCCTGATTTCCAGGGTCGGCTTTATGTTCAGGTTTTTCTGGAGCAGTTGCATGGTGGTCTGTCCAAGTTGCGCGGCCAGGGCCGAGGCCATCTCCTGCTGCATGGTGGGAGTGCTGTTCATGCTGTTGTTGCTATTCCCTGACATTGTATCCATCGCATAGGCCGAGCCGCCTGAAATAAGCGACATGAGTATGGCCGAGCCGAATAGGCTGTTGGGGGTGTTGTCGTTCATGCTTTCCCCCTTACTGGTGCAGGAAATCGCGTGTCGCATCATACGCATCGCCCGCCTTTCTTTTAGCCATATCCACAACTTCACTACCGCTGAAACGGTAGACTTCCGAAACCGTCAGGCTTTGCCCGGCTTCCGGCCATGATGGCTTTCTGTTGCGTGATGGCTTCCTTATACTTGTTCATGAGCGTGGTAAGCTGTTCCATGTTGGTAACGCGCTCCAAAGCCTGGATGACCATGTTGCTGCAATTCGTGCAGGTAAACCCTATGCCGTCAGGCAGGATTGCCTCTTTTTCCTGTTGGGTAGTTTCGGATTGTTCTGTCATCGCCTACCCCGCAAT
>Ga0082212_10011906_pt1 | contig 10991 bp, 12 predicted proteins | sample TergutNt197P3_FD_71548 | JGI IMG/M metagenome (GOLD analysis project Ga0082212, IMG submission 71548) | Neocapritermes taracua P3 segment gut microbial communities from Petit-Saut dam, French Guiana - Nt197 P3 | ecosystem: Host-associated > Arthropoda: Insects > Digestive system > Gut ...
TTATAGTTTTTAGCGACATTATTATCTAAATCTTCAAGCCGCTCTGCATCAATTAACGACGTAAAACTGCTTGAATCATAAGCTGTCTGTTTTAAGCGTATTCTGTATTTATCTTCATCAGAGTCATTAAGTAAATATTTCTTATTTATGTTTTCTTTCATTTTGGGGTCTTTAATCAAATCGCGTATTGCACACAACAATATCAGTACCGTTGTAACTCGCTGTTGACCATCAACAAGAATAATCTCAGTAAAAGACGCGCCGTCTTTTTCACCTTCGTAATAAATGAGATTACCGAGATAATGAGCTTTGCCAGAATTGCACGATTGAATAATATCACCGAACAATTCACTGCATTCCGCATTTCCCCACGTATAATTTCTTTGAAACGGCGGAATAATAAACGACTTATCTAGCCCACCGATAAAATTAAGAATAGTTGTATCCCTGGCTCTCATTCTTCAAGTAGTCCCTTCCATTTTTATTTTTGATGTCATCATAACATATTTCAAGTATAATAAAACATTAGGGGAGAAGGGCAGTGGTTCTAAATTAAAGAGGGTCAGATATTCGTTGGAGTATTTGACCCTCTCTTCATTATCCTCAGAAATACACCAGCAAGGCGAATCCTCCGTAAAAAAAGTAGGTGTTAATCCAAGGAAGGTTGGTGGAGGCGGTGGGAGTCGAACCCACGTCCGAAAACTCATCCGCACAGTCTTCTCCGGGCGCAGTCTGTCTACAAAATTCCCTAAACGGCAGGCCGGCAGGCAGGCCGCCGCGTCGGTAGCTTCATAAGTTCATGGCCGGTCTCAAAGCTTTGACCCGCTCACGTTCACTGCTAAATTTTACGCCGCGTCAATCTACGCAGTACTCAAAAGACGCGACGAGCGGCTTTAAGCCGCTACTGCAACTAAATTGTCGTCAGTTAATTGTTTTGGAGAGTTTATAGCGTTTCCCCGCCGCTGCCCGCTTACCATGTTTCAAAATCCCCGTCGAAACCTTTACGCCCCCTTATCTGTAGTTTATTTATTGCGACGATATCTTAACATGCCGCTGTATTTCGCGCATCGCGTCTTTTTGCGCTGCCGAAGCGCGTTTGTCATGCAATCTTTTCCCTTTACAAAGTCCAAGCTGCACCTTTACCATTGAGTCTTTAAAATAGAGTGAAAGCGGTATCAGCGTCAGACCTTGTTTCATCACCTCTGATTTCAGACGCGTTATTTCTTTTTTGTGCATCAGAAGCTTTCTGTCCCGCATGGGTTCGCGGTTATAGATATTTCCCTGTTCGTACGGGGAAATATGTATACCTTTGGCGTAAAGCTGATTATCTTCGGATATATCTCCCCAACTGTCGCGAAGGTTTACGGCGCCTTTACGGATGGATTTTACCTCGGTTCCGAACAGTTCAATCCCCGCCTCAAAGCTCTCAAGAATAAAATACTCATGCCGGGCATTGCGGTTATCGGCTATCTGTTTTGTTCCTTTTTTATCCGGCATAATTAAGCTACCCTATATCTCGTTTCTTCCTGCAAGCGCGCGGTAGAGCGTGATCTCATCGGCGTATTCGAGGTTCCCTCCGACCGGCATACCATATGCTAAACGGGTGACCTTAACGCCCAACGGTTTAATCAACTTGGATATGTAAATCGCGGTGGACTCGCCCTCTATTGTCGGGTTGGTCGCCATTATGACTTCTTTGACCTCGTCATTTCCCGAACGGGTTATCAACTCTTTTATGTAGAGTTGTTCCGGACCTATTCCGTCTATTGGGGATATGAGCCCGTGAAGAACATGATAGAGTCCTTTGTATTCTCTTGTTTTTTCAAACGCGTTGACGTCCTGAGGGGTTTCCACCACGCATATGACTGAAGTATCCCGTCTGTCGTCGCCGCATATCCGGCATTGTTCCTCTTCGGTCAGGTTATGGCACAGCGGGCACTGAACTATCTTTCCGCGCGCCGTGACAATCGCGTCCGCGAATTCAGCGGCGTCCTCTACCGTCATGGCAAGCACCCTGTAGGCAAGCCGCGATGCGGTTTTTCTTCCTATTCCCGGCAGCGCCGCGAACTGATCTATGAGGTTTTCGAGAGAAGGAATGGTGTTTTCCATCGGTTAAAACAGACCCGGAAGGTCCGCTCCCCCTGTAATTTCCGCCATAGACTCAGACGCGTCCTGCTCCGCAAGCCTCTGCGCTTCGTTCACCGACGCGATTATGAGATCCGCGAGCATTTCAACGTCTTCGGGGTCTACCACTTCGGGATCGAGTTTGATTGAGGTCAGCTTTTTCTCGCCATTGACCGTCGCTTCGACCATTGAACCTCCGGAAGATGCGCTGTATTCTCTTTGCGCGAGCTGTTCCTGCAAAACAGCCATATCCTCCTGCATTTTCTGCGCTTGTTTAAGCATTTCGTTCATGCCTTTAGCGCCGTATCCTTGCGGTAATCTTGCTTTCATACGCGTTACTTCCTTTATTCTGTGACTTTTACGGGTATTCCAAGTTGTTTTGCTCTGGCTATGAAGTCATCCAAAACGCCGTCGCTCTGATTTTGAGTCTCATTTTCATTTATATTTGATCTGTCATAAGCTCCTACAGGTAACCTAACCCCGGTTTCTCCCGCTATCACATCTTTTATTACCCCGGCATATCCGGAATTGTCTCTCAGCTGATTTTTCAATACCTCACCGCAGTCGATGAGTATTCGCTCCCCGTCATTATACGCGGTCGCCCCGTTTAAGAATCCGTGAAGCATTGGGTTGATCCGTTGAAACGCTTCAACTACCTTGGGCCATTCCTCAAACAAAGGAGGAGCGCCTTCATCAATCTGATTATGATTTCGCGGTAAATCTTCTGTTATAAGCAGCTGCCGATGCCCGGGTTGACCATCGCCGGACCGCTCCGGGGGTTTTTCCTTCTGAACGTCATCGGTAATATCGGCAGATTCCGCCTGATCTTTAACTGCTTGTTCCGTCAGACTTTCACTTTTCGTTTGTTTGCAGTTCTGTGTTGGTTCGATGTTTATTTCAACATTCAGTTTCTGGTTATCAGAGTTCCGTGAATGTTCCGGCGGCAATCCCGATATCATTTCTGACGGTTTTGTTTCAGGTTCATCCGCCGGATCGCCTGACAGCGAGCACAGTTCAATAATGCATATCTCGAGCTGCAGACGTCTGTCTGACGATACGGGAAGCAAGTTTAAGAATTCCTTGAGCTGCTTGAGTATATATATTATCTGAGATTTTGTAAACCGTCCGCTTTGCTCTTTACACCGCGAAATCCTTTCTTGCGGATAATCCCCAAGCACCTGAACCGCGCCTGACTTTATCATCATCATATCCCTGAAATGCGACATGAGTCCCGCGGCAAATGCGGACGGGTTAAGCTGAGCCGCGAACAGATGATCGATCAACTTCAGCGCGCCGCCCGCGTCTGCCGAAGCTATGTAGTCTGTCAGCTCAAACAGCTGTTCATTATCAGCGGTTCCTACTATAGAAAGTACCGCGTTTTTGTCCAGCACCGGCGCTCCCGACGAAGCGCAGCGGTCGAGAATCGAGAGCGCGTCGCGGATCGAGCCGTCGGCGAGTTTTGCTATTATCTCCGATGCTTCCGGCTCAAGTTTAATTGATTCCTTACCTGATACCATCATCAGATATCCTGATATATTCTTCCCGGATATCCTTTTCAGGTCATAGCGCTGACACCGCGATAAAATCGTAGCAATTATTTTTTGAGGGTCGGTGGTCGCGAGGATGAACATGACATGCTCGGGAGGCTCTTCGAGTATCTTAAGCAGCGCGTTTGAGGCGTTGACCGACAGCATATGCACTTCGTCTATTATATAAACGCGTTTGTCGGTGATCGCCGGGACATACGCCGCTTCGTCGCGAAGTTCCCTTATGTTGTCGACGCCCGTGTTGCTCGCTCCGTCTATTTCGGTAACGTCGAGTATCGAACCGTTGTCAATACCCCTACAGATTTCGCAAATTCCGCAGGGTTCACCATCGGTGACATCGCGGCAGTTTACCGCTTTGGCGAGTATTCTGGCAAATGTGGTTTTTCCGGTTCCGCGGATTCCGGTGAACAGGTAGGCGTGCGACGTTCTCCCCGCCGCAACCTGATTGCGCAATGTGACCGCGACATCATCCTGTCCTATCACATCTTTGAATTTTTTTGGCCGATAGTTCCGGTATAAAGCCAGTGCCATTTTTACTCCGGTTGGTTATTGTTAGTGTTATTGCGTTTCCGCGGTATAAAGACGGGTAAAGTAACTGCGGCGCATGCAACGTCCGCTTAATGCTGCTCGGTTCCCCGTCTGACATGGTTCACAGGGTCGCATCGCGCAGGCTTCGCCCGTCTTTATACCGCGGATTTTATGCAAGCTAATCTTCAGGAACAATCTGGCAGAAGGTTTCTGCGGAGGTTATTCCGGCGGCGTTTCCTTCATCGGTGTCTATATGCATGGCAAGCGCGTATTTGTCAGACACCCTGACGACTACATCGCCGAATATCAGCGAGCGGTCGTCGGTTTTTATCCGCGCCGAAACTATCTGTTTGTTTGCGACTTTGAAAGCTTCCGCTTTCTCAGGCGTCATGTGGATATGCCGTTTGGCAATAATAACCCCTTCGCTGAGTTCAATCTCTCCCGCCGGTCCGAGCAGTTTACAGCTTCCGGAGTCCTTAACTTCTCCTGATTCGCGTACCGGCGCGGCAATCCCTATTGAACGCGCGTCGGTTGAGGATATTTCAACTTGCGAAACAGGTCTCGCAGGACCGAGAACCGAAACATTCGCCAGTTCCCGCTTTGTACCGACTACCGTTACGCGTTCCTCACAGGCGAACTCGCCGGGTTGTGACAGTTCTTTCTTTTTGGTAAGCTCATGCCCGGCACCGAAAAGTATTCCGATGTGTTCGGTGGTCAGATGGACATGTCTGGCGGATACCTCTACAAGAATATTACCGTTCATACCAATTCTCCTTCCTCATATACCGAGTTCTTTAATTTTTGAACATAACGCCTTAGCGAGCTCCATGTGACCGGATTGATCCAAATGAACCAAATCAGCATTGCTCGGCGCGGTTACCGAAGCGGCGTCAAAAAAATGACTCCCTGTTTCTGCCGCGCTCTGTTTATACAGCTCTGCGAAGTTCCAGGATTTTTCACATGAAGTTTCATCAAAATATACCATCGGGCCTTTATTAACACCATGTCCGACAATAATCGGGGAGACCAGCAGCACTTCCGGGATCGGCATTCCGCCGTAGTCAAAGTTTTTAACTGCCAAACATAGTTTTGCCGCGCCTTTCGCTATGATTTCAGCCGGCGCCGCGAAATAGGGTTTTGTGTCGTTGGTTCCGAGCATGACTATTACCAAATCGAGCGGGATATGCGTTTGCAAAACAGAATTTATTGCCGATATACCGCGCCTTCCGGCGTCGAGCGGGTCTTCAAATACCGTCGTTCTTCCGTTTAAGCCTTCTTCGATGACATAATAGTCCTCTTTGAGAAGAGACTGCAGTATTCCGGTCCACCGCAGATGTCTTTCCAGTCTGCCGCCGTCAGCGACATTATATCCGTATGTGTTTGAATCTCCGAAACAAAGGATGTTTTTCATATCACGCTCTTTTCGTAATAAACAAGTCTGTTCATCGTAAACAAATTATACCAACAGACTTGTTTTTCTTCAAGCGTTTTGGAGTTAATGAAGTTTACCGCCGTTTATCGCGACAACTGTCTGATTAAGTTTTTAGTAATGTTTATTATTTTTATAGTTGTAAATAATCCCCCATCCCACCCTCAAAACGTAAACCGACGCCGGTTTTAACAATAATGGTTTATAAAATATAAGCATTTACCCGTATGGCGAATAATTGTTATTGTTAACGCTTCGCCCGCAACGCTGCATAGAGTTAATCGACATTCATGCAGAGTAAACGCCTCTGCAACGTTTGCGTCTCGCTTTTACGCTTCTACCTCATGTCACGGACTAATCCGCAAGTTCCGTCATCCAATTCATGGCTTGAATTTTAGTATCCGATTCGCGGTATTGCTTTGAGAGCGAGTCGATCGTCTTTTGCAAACCCTCCGTTTCGATACAGCGTATGTACTTAACTTCCGACCGGCTGTACCGTTCCTGTCTGATCGCCGCCGCATCGTAAAGTTCACGGTACGCGTTAATTCTGCCGCGCAAACAATCACGCCGGGTAATCGCGTCGCTTAAACAGCCGTCTTCAAAACAGGTCGCCGCGTTTGTCCTGTTTATCCTCTTGATGAGTATTTCCAGGCTCAACATCATCTCATCATATTCCGGCAGCAGTTCTCCGACCGCTTCCGCAGGTTTTTCACCTTCCTGCACCTTAGCGTTCTGTTCCATGCGATTACGCAGCTGCGCTATTTTTTTCTGAAGGTCCGCTCTTTCAATAAGAGCTTCGGCAAGTTTCATGATCTGTTTCCTCCTCGTTTAATCAGCGGTTATCCTTTATCTTTACTACCACACGAAATTGATTTTCGACGATAAACTGCATCTGATAAATATCCATAAAACACCTCCGATGATTTAATAATAGCATCGAAGATGTCCAATAGTACGGACAATGATTCATGTCACATTAATCAGAGTATTGATTTTTGATTTTCCCGATAAGAAGCTTCATTTCTGCAATCAGGTTTTCCGGTTCTTTTATTTTGGCTTTGTCCCCGAAGGTAAATATCCACGCAAAAAATACCGGACTTACCGAAACATCCGCCAATATATCAAACCAGCCTCCGTCCGCGCTGATAATACGCACATCCTTGCCGAAGTGATCAAAAACGACATTCGCGTAACTGTTATCAAATGATAGCCTTGCTCTTACTATTTCACCGTTGAACATTCCGAAAACCCGTTTTGTATACTGCGCTATATTGAATTTGCTTTTGTCGATTTTATCTCCGTTCTCCTCCAGCGCGGTCACCGCGCTCATACGGTCTACGCGGTAGTGCGTGTAGCTGTCATAATGTTCCGTGTATGTTATCAAGTAATACTTGTCTTCATTCCAGCAAAGCGCGGCGGGCGTCGCTTTGTAAAGATTACCCTGTTTTCTGAAAATTTGTTTTTTTGACTCATCATAGTCAAAATACTTAAAGGTGATTTTTTTGTTGTTGTTGATTGCGTAGTGTATCCGGTCTATGTTGTAATACACAGATTCATTGATTGTCTTTACGCGGTCAGAGATGTATACCTGACGGCGCAGCTGTTTTGCCTGTTCGGTACTTGTGAGCGATGAAAGCTTTTTGATTAATACCTCGCTTTTCTTTTTGGATATGAACCTGCAGCTTTGCGCCGCGTCAACAAGCAGTTTCAGTTCGGGAAGCTCAAACTGTCTTTGCGCGATATAATATCTTGTTGTATTGCTTCGCTGGGTTTCTATATCCAACCCGAACTGCCGAAGCAGTTCAAAATCCGAATATAAAGATTTCCGTTCCGCCCTGATATTATAGGCGGCAAGTTCTTCTATGATCTCCGCGATAGCCAGCGGGTGCTCTTCATCTGTTTTCTCAAGTAATATTCTCATCAAATACAATAACTTTAGGCGCTGATTTGCCGACGCAGGCATATTAGACCTCCATAAATTCTTTATTTTCCGGATTTACTATAACACATTTGGTGTCCTTTATAAAGGACACCTATGGTAATAAAGAATAAAAATCAGGGATAGTTATTATCTGTGGCAATCACTCAATTACCCGCGAACACAGTTATCAAGGCAACACCGCACAATGACCACCTAATGGTTTTGCAAGCGTCTTGTTTGTATATTTTCAGTCATATCTCACAAAAATCCTCGTTAATACACAAAGTATTGCCTGTGGTTTTTGTTTTATCTGACAGAAAATCTGTCTAAACAATCCGAATGCAATCATTGTGCGGTGTTGCCTTAATAATATCAAAATAACAAAAACCCGTGAATGCCTTTAATCACGGGTTTTTTTGGCTGGGTTGGATGGATTCGAACCATCGCAATAACGGAGTCAAAGTCCGTTGCCTTACCGCTTGGCTACAACCCAATTTAAATATACGGTCTGTTCTATGTCCGGTTAATAATATAGCATATTGATTCGGAATGTTCAACGCGGAGATTCCAACGGACTCGCGTTATGCAGGCGGTTTGTGTTTTACAGAACATTTTCAGCTTAACTTTAAGTTATATCATCACGGTAATATTCTATTGTTAACGTCTTTTATCCGAAAGCGCTTCCTTTTCGTGTAATATCTCTTTTAACGCTGATTGCAGTACGCCTGAAAAATTCACATTCGCCTGTTCCGCGCGTTCGTTTAACCACATGGGTATTGTGAGAGTCTTTTTTACAGACTTGTTTTCATAAAATCTCCGGTACGTTTCGGTATCAACGGCGATAATGCTTGTAAACTCATCTGATTTAATTTCTATATCACGAGGATTACTAGCAGAGGGAATTGGTTTATTGTTCTGTTCCATATCATATAAAGCTAAACATAACGCGTCCTGCGCCATATATACAGAATCGGTTATATTGTCACCGCTTGTGTAGCAACCCTGTAAATCCGGAAAATTAACGCTGAATGCACCATTTTCTTCAGGAGAAAATACCGCCGCAAATGCGTATTTCATAAATCTCCAACCTTTCATTATTAAGAATATCTTATTTCAGATCCAAGTCTTTTATTATCCGGCTTGCCGTACCGGTGCGCACTTCTTTACTCTTGTGACGTGGTATTTGAGCCGTTTTTCCGATCTTGGGATTTACCCATATATCATGTTCCGAGCCGTGCCGCAGAATATAACAACCATGCATTTTAGCTAACTTTGTTAACTCGCTTGCTTTCATAACGCCGCTTTCTTTTCTAATAGAATATTACACGTGTTATGCACGTATGTCAAGGAGTCTCAATAGATATTTTTTTCAATATCATTTTAATATCCTTCGTAACCCTACTCCCTTTTAATCAACACCTAAACGTAAATAGTCACGTAAATTCCTTATATAAAGGCGTTTAGACAATAAAACACGGTATAATCGTATTTAAGCGACTATACCGTATATGGGGTGGATAATGGGACTTGCCCGTCCGCGCTTTGCGCGTACTGACTGCTCGCGGACAAGCCGCTTCGCACCTTTTGACTGAAAACGCTTCGCGTTTTCTTTACGCCAAAAGCCCTCTCGGGTTCAAGTCCATTTGATAGGAAAAAGCAATGACCTTCAAATGAAAGCCATTGCTTTTTGGGGTGGATAATGGGACTTGAACCCACGACCTCCAGGGCCACAACCTGGCACTCTAACCACCTGAGCTATATCCACCGCAATCCCGCGCCTATACGGCGCAGTGCTTATTTTAACATAAAGAAATACTTGTTTCAAGCAAAAAGCAAGTCAAAAAAACAGCGGTTACATAAGGATTCACTTTATGGTAAAATCATATAGAAAAACTATGGCAGCGTCACATACATATCGGATGAAGTGAGGATACGGAAGATATGCGGGAGCATCGTCCTGATACAGAAGGAAAATTATCCTTAAAAACAAAAATATGTTACGGGCTCGGGGATATTTACGGAGGCGGAGTTTTTAATATAGTAAATATTTTCTACGCCATGTTCTTGACCGACGTCTGTGATATTTCCGCCGTCTGGGCCGCAAACATTGTGCTGATAGCGAAAATCTGGGACGCGGTATCCGACCCTTTGATGGGGGTTATCTCGGACAATACCCGCTCCCGCTTCGGGCGCAGAAGACCCTACTTTATGGCGGGTATGCCAATGATTCTGCTCTCGTTTATGATGCTGTGGTATCCCGCAGGGTTCCCGAACGAAGGTTTAAGGGTAATGTACGCGATGTTCGCTTACCTTCTTTTGAATACTGTCGTGACGCTCGTTATGGTTCCTTACATGGCGTTCGGCGCCGAAATTTCCCTCGATTCAAAAGAACGCAGTTCGGTCAGCGCCATTCAGCTTTGCATGTCGCTTATCTCGACGCTGCTTTGCGCTTTGCTTCCCACCATGATCATCAGCGCGTTCACCCCCGACATCAGAAAAGGTTATATCATAATGTCGTTATGTTTCGGTCTGTTCTTCTCGGTTCCGTGGGTATTCGTAATAGGCGGGACCAGGGAACGGTCGGAATTTCAGAACGTCCCGCGGGTATCATTAAGCAAGGCGCTGCTTGAGCTTCGTTCGACATTCGGGGTAAAAACTTTCCTGCGGCTGGTCATTCTGTTTTTGACCAACAGCGTCGCGTTCGATCTTATGAGTATGCTCTTTACATACTATATGAAATACAGCATTGAGAACTACGCGATGCTTAACATTGTGCTGGGCACCATAGTTGTAAGTCAAATCGCCGCGCTCCCGCTTGTGCTGACAGTCAGCAGGCGTATCGGAAAAATCAAGTGCATGGTCCTGGGTTCGTTAGCCTGGATACTACTCTGCGCCATGCTGGTGTTTTTCCGTCCTCATACGCCTGTTTGGATGTTGTTCGCGCTCGCGGCGATGCTGGGCGTCAGCATTTGCTTTACCATTGTAATGGAACGCTCAATTTTCGGCGATGTGACCGATATAGGCGAATATAAGTTAGGCAAACGTATGGAAGGTTCATTTTCCGGAACCCAGACTTTTCTCAGGAAATGCTCTACCGCGGCGGCAAACTGGATAGCTTTGACTGTGCTCGGCAGAGTAGGATATATTTCATCGGCGGGAGACGGTTTTGTTGAACAGACCTCAACAGTAGTTTTTGCTATCAGGGGAATGATCGCATTCCTGCCGGCGCTGTTTATCGGTTTGGGGTTGCTTGCCGCCATAAAATGGCCGGTAAGTTCCGCGATTCAGGACAAGCTGTCGGAATATCTTAAATCACGGCGCGCCGGAACTCCCGACAACCGGCTTGAGCGGGAACTGGAACAGATAAGTTCAAAGATTTAAGCTGTCTTACCTGTGCCAACTTGTCAAGAGCTTTTTAGTCAAATTATAAATTAATTTAGTG
>Ga0082212_10011907_pt1 | contig 10991 bp, 10 predicted proteins | sample TergutNt197P3_FD_71548 | JGI IMG/M metagenome (GOLD analysis project Ga0082212, IMG submission 71548) | Neocapritermes taracua P3 segment gut microbial communities from Petit-Saut dam, French Guiana - Nt197 P3 | ecosystem: Host-associated > Arthropoda: Insects > Digestive system > Gut ...
GAATTGTTGGAGCCTTTTTGTATAGCCAAAGTATACGCGGATGACAACTTCGCGTATGGATCAAGGATTGACAAGGACTGTCTTGTAACCGGAAAGTGCAACACTCAAAAAATCGAAAGGAAGCATCTTTCTTTAAGAACATGGTGTTCCAGGCTCGTCCGGAAAGGCATAAGGTTTTCAAAACGTCATGACATGCACAGAATTGTGATTGCTTTGATTATTAATTTCTGGTTTTTTGGGCGATTATTAGTTTAATCAACATCTTTCGCCCACTACCCTCGCTTCAAGGCAACAATGGTAAACAAAAGCCGCGCACCAGCCGTTTTTCAATTCATCAAAAGCGCTTTCCTCCGGGTAATAACGGATTATTTTCATGTAGTCCGCATTTGACCTATCCCCGGTGATTTTTTTTTCAGCAAGGATTTCAGCTATATTACCCACAAGGGATTGGATAAAAGGTTTTGCCGTGGATTCCTCTTTTGAAAGGATAGTTATATTCGGCCTCTGTAATGAGAGTTCTTTCATAATGCTGAATAATCTATGACCGTAACCCCATCCGAATGTGGTATCAAACGATAAATGTTGGAGAACATCGCTATCTTTTAACAAATCATCGTACTCATCGTGTATATGGCCTTTATCTGAATGATGGTGTATCGCCGACTTTATTATGGTTTGTTCATCTTCCGTGAAAAGGTCAGATAAACTATATTTGAAAGCAACTCTTATCATTTCTGCGCCGTTATGTGAGTGTAAAACGGTGAATCCGTTTTTATAAGAGTACACATCATGCAATAAGCCTATGGCCGTCGCCAATTCCAAGTCCAGCCCACGTTTCGCCGCCAACAGAGTGCCGCATTGTGAAACCCCGTAGGAATGTATGTAGGCGGCACGTTTATCATCAGCATTTTCTATGCGGTCGAAAATATCATTAACGTAATTTCGGACGGAATCTATTCTGTCTGTCACTTCGCCGCCCTCCATTCCACAATAAACTGTTCAATCGACTGCTGCCGTTGGCTGCGGTTATCGCTGACAGCCTTCTTCGCCACATTAAACAACTCCTTGCTGAGAATCCACTGTTCAAAGCATCTATCCCGTTCGTTGCCGAAAAACGCAAACGCCGTCGCACCCATCGTGTAGACGTTGGTAATCTCGTCGATCTCAGCGCCGAGTTCAAACTCCTCTGGCGACATGAAGCGCGAACTGCCCCACATACGCCCGATGGGATTTTTATATGGCGTTTTCGTATACATCTCAATGTCGCATAAAGCCGTCCGTTCAAAATTGAAATCGTACATGATACATCCGTCATAAAAATCAATGGCAACATAGCCCTGTTTCGTCACATGGGCGTGGAACGACAATATCTCATCGAACACACGCAACTTTGTTTCAAGCGGCATTTGCATGAACTTTTCCCGCGACCCTGGATATTGCCTGCCCATGCACTCGGCGTCAGTCCACTCGAACACCATTGCATAACCGCCGTCGATTTCTTCCGCGCTTATAAGCCTTGTCAGGGTCGGGTGCGCCAAATCCCGGTATATAGGTACGGTGAGTTTCATTCTATCGATAGCTTCCTCCGTACTGACATTAGCCCGTGCGGTCGACGCGCCCGCGAACTTGACAAAATATTTGTTTTCGCCGTCAGCTATACCGAAACAGATGTTGCCGGAGTCCTGATCGTCGTAGACCTTGAAAGCCTTTCCATATTTGTTGAGGAACGAAAAGTCAAACGGTGCTTTGAGTTTATACGGTACGCCGTCCGTCCATTGTATGTAGAAATCTTTGAGATACCAAGTCGGTACGGGGATTTTCATGTTGCCGAACCAATGTAATGCCTCTTCGCACAATCTAATTTCATTTTCTACCGCTTCTTTGTGTGTTTTCGCAACCCATTGAATTGACGATAATATCGCAGTAAAAACATAGAACATCAGTCGTTCCCAAAACTCAACGGATGGCTCATTTCCGAAATATCCTTTTACCACCCCCGTGGCAAAATGAGGACTTTTGTCTGCGCTCCAAATGACATCGGTGAAGTCAAGCCACGGATCACCATAATTATCGAAATCATCCGTTTCCCAATCAATTACAGCAATTTCATTTGAATTGGTAATCATCAAGTTTCCTATACTGTAATCACCATGTCGGAAGCATTGCGGGCGACCTTTCAACAGATACCGATTATCCCTGAGATAATCAAGAACTACCCTGTCATTCTCTAAACTGATTCCACTGTTTTGAAAAGCGTCAAGTCGGTCATCCATTACGCCGAAAAATCTCACATCCCATTCTGGTGTGCTTTTCGGCGCGGGCAGGGTGTGAATTTTTCGTAGCGTCTCTCCGGCTTTCAACCCTAAATCGTACTGCTCCGTTTCGGACATGAGCGGTAGAGCTTTTTCTGCGTCCTCTCCGTCAAGCCAGGCGGACAGCGAATACACGCTTTTTCCGCCGCCACATAGACCAAAGCCAAACGGTTGCGGTGTGATGATTCCAAGCTCATATACGCGCTCCATCATCCCGTACTCAGCCTTTTTACGGTCGAGTTCCGATACATCGGATATGCGCAGGAGCATACGCTGACCGTCGACTGTTTCGACGTAGTATTTTTTATCTTCCGACCAGCCTTTTTCGATAGGCTCGATTTTTATAAAAGTATTGTATCCGGGAATGTCATGGGTATCGCAATATAAAAACAAATCGTCAAGATACGGATACCACACCGAAATAAAGCTACCATCGTCAATCATCTGTTTTATCTTTTTCCTGTTTGCCCACATAGCGTCGCAGGTTTCATCGGGATCAAGAATAACAGTTGATATGTCTATATTTTGCCGAAATAACCAAACGTCAATCAAACCTTGACACCCAACGGTGCTGCACGGCAAGTGATGTTTTATTATTCGACCGTTCCGCGGATCAAGAGTAATACCCAACTCCTCTTTTGCTTCTTTCAATGCCGTAGTCAGGCTGTCATCACCTGCAACCGCGTTTCCGCCCGTACATTCCCACATATTTGGGAACGTCTTATTCGGCGACCTTTGCGATATAAGGTATTCGGCGTTGTCGTTTTCAATCCAAACAGAAACCTCAAGGTGATATTCGCCATTGTTCATGGGCTTGCCCCGCTCGTGAAAACGATCAGTTGCGTTGCCATTTTCGTCAAGGACGTCCCATAATTCGATAGCCATTCGCGCCTCCTATTGGTTATACCCATGCCGTTTCTTGCGTTCTTTCAGCGTTTTTGCATACTTGGCAATTTTGTCCTTGTTCCACTTTTCTATATCATCGACCTCATCCCGGCGCAAGCAAAGCAACACGGTTATTTCCTCGGCAGTCAGCCCGCCGGCGAATAACCGGCAGACCGATTCCGTCCGTTCTCTTTTAATACCGCTCTGTACCGCGTCGTATTCCAAACGATCCGTGTATGGTTTCAACGCTTTTAGCGCCGCCATCAACATATTCGGATCTTCTCGAAGGTCGGGCTGATATCGAGATTCAATTCGTTTTTCTGAAGGTTCCTCACTTTTAATTCCCCCTTGCCTTTCGGCTGCGCATTGAAAAGCTCGCCTTTATGATTATACCGCAGAATTGTGCATAATTCAAGATAGATTTGCGAACGCAAATATAATATTAAACTGGCTCTTGTATTTTCTTTTCCAATGTGTTAAAATACCTAAAAAGCATAAGAGAGGTAAGCCAATGATTCGCTAATCCAATTCGCAGTTGATGAAAACATTGAAGCCCGGTAACGAATAGTGCTTAGTTTTTGTCGGAATTGGATGTCAGTGATCGTCGGAAGCAAGGCAGTCTGCCTCTGCGCCTTTTGCGATTATTCAATCCTTTTCCGAACGGAGAAGGATTTTTATTTTAATTCGGAGGAATAGAAATGAAGCATGACTTAATGCGTTTGACCGACATCTTGATTGATATAATCAAGCGCGATTATAAAGATGACGTGTCCATCGTACATATCCACGGTTCTTATGCTTACGGCGACACGCACGATTTGTCTGACTTAGACATTTACCTCGTCCCGAAAACGCAGCGCGGGTTTAACTTGGGCTGTACCTTTATATTCGACGGTATCGGTTGCGATTTTTGGGCGCTGTCGTGGGAAAGGTTGGAACGGATAGCGTCGCATGACGAACGCATCGCATCCATCATAACTGATGGCAAGGTTTTATACTATGGGTCAGACGAAGATTTAGAGCGGTTTGAACAGTTGAAAACGCGCGCAGCGGACACAAGCAACCGAAAAGAGTGGCTTACCCGTGCGAGGGAAGCACTTGATGAAGCCTACAAGGACGGGTTCATCCTTCAAAACACAGAAACACTTACCGAAGTCCGTACACATTCGATTGGCTTGATATATAATCTGTCGTATGTGTTGGCGCAGCTTAATCAAATAACGATCAAGCGCGGGCGCAAGCTGTTGAAACAGGAAATCCTCGAAATGCCGCTGGTACCGGACGGCTTCGGGGCTATGTATGACACGGTGTTCTTGAATAATGATATCCAAACTATAAAAGCCGCTTGCGTGTCCCTCTTGCAGAACACAGAAAAACTGGTGTCAGCGAAAATGGCGGAACCACCCGTGCCGTTCAAGGATATATTCGGTGGTTGGTATGAAGAAATGATCCAGTCCTATAACAAGATATACCACGGCTGCGAGGTCGGCGATGTATATACGCCGTTGTTTGCCAGCGTCGAGTTTACCTGTGAACTGGAAATGATGTTGGGACGCGCCGGAGTATCGCCCGAATTGCCGGACATGGTAGCGGCGTTTGACAGCAGCGATTTAAAAAAGATTGCTGATGCCGCCCGCGCTCATCAAGCGGCGTTTGAGTCATTGCTGCGGGAAACCAGCATACAACCGCTTGCTTTCTCTACTTTTGAGGAAGTGCATCAATTTATTTACGAAAAATGAGGAACCCAAAATGGATATACGAGTTGAAACAATCCGCTTGATACTCCGTCCGTTCATAGAATCAGACGCGGTGGCGGCAAGTTATAACAGCAGACAACCATCTGTATCGCATTATATGCCTGAAATGGTAAAGGAAACCGAAGAAGTCGCGCTCGGTTGGATTCGTTTTGTAAACAAGGAACTGTTTGATATAGGTAAACCCTGTGTTTTGTTTGCGATTGTGAGAAAAACCGACGAACGGTGTATCGGGTGCATCTTCATCAATCGTAAAGAGGAATGGGGCAGTATCGTCGAAATGGGATATTACATTGCCGACGAATACCAAAACAACGGATATGCTACCGAAGCGGGAAAGGCGACGATATGGTGGGCGTTTGAAAAAGCCGGACAGGACGTATTATCCGCTTTCGCCAAACCGGAAAACGAAGCCTCCCGACGTGTTATCGAAAAGCTCGGTTTTATCTTCGGCGAAACGCGGATGCTCCCGCATAATGGTGAGGACTGCGCATTTGACTATTTCCGATTGTATCACACGGATTACCTACCCGACCCGGAATGGGACGCACAAAATCTCTACAAGCCGGAGCCGATGGGCGCGTTTTTTGATGCCCGCGCGGACGGATATAACAATGTCATGTTTGCAAGTAGCAGCGGTGAAGAAGATTATAAAAAGCTCGGTGCTTGCTTCACCAAAACGAACGAAGCCGTCCAGATACTCGACATCGGCTGCGGTACAGGCATAGAACTGGACTATATATGGGAGCAGATGCCAAACTCGCATATAACCTGTGTCGATGTGTCGCGGGGTATGCTTGATTTGTTGTTAAAAAACCATCCGGGCAGCCATGACCGTATCACCGTAGTCGAAGCGTCATACATCGACTGGACATACCCGGAAAACGCTTTTGATATTGTCGTTTCCAATATGACAATGCACCATTTATGGCCGGAGGAAAAGGTAGAGGTATACCGAAAAATCCTCAAAACTCTAAAACCGGACGGTGCATACATTGAGGGCGATTTTATCGTAAAAGATGGTTTAATGGCTGAGCAATACAAGCGGCGATATGAGATTATTACCGCAAACCTGCCGGATAAGGCAAAAGCAGGCGAATACCACATTGACATTCCTTGCACTCTGGAAATGCAGAAAACACTACTGCAAGACGCAGGGTTTAGCTCCATCGAGGTATTGGACGATAATATCAATCGCGGCAACGGTGCGATATTGAAAGCACAAAGGTGAGGTTACCGCATGAAAAACATAATAATTTGGGGCGTTCCCCGAAGCGGGAAGTCTACATTAGCAAATATGATAAGGCAAGAGTTCGGGCATAGCGTTATTCAAATGGACGCTATCAAGCGCGTATATGATGTTTTACGCCCGGAGGATAATATTTACGCCCATGAAACGACAAACTACAACGAAGCCAGATTGATGGCAAAAATGGTTACGAGGTTGATTCAATGCCTAAGTTGGGGCAATGATCGCGGCGAGTTCCATGTATACGAGGGTGTAAGTTTTGACATGGACACGGTTTTACCTGCCCTACAAAATGATTTATTTCCTATATCTTTGGACAACTTTGTTATTATTTGTGTAGGCTATGCTGATATTTCACCAGACGATAAAGTAAAACAAATAGCTCAATACGAAACAACAAAAGATTGGACTTTGAGCGAAACCGCGGAATCAAAACTTGCACACTTCATAAAATACTGTGATGAAAGCCAATTTGTAAAAGAAACGGCTGACCGGCTGGGGCTGGCATATTTTGATGTTTCGTTCAATCGTGACGAAGTTCTCGAAAAAATTATGGAATACATAAGAAAACATGACGGAGGAAGTTAACATGACCACATCAACCGAAATCTCCCGTCGATTCTGGAATCTGCCGCAAAAAGCTGGTGAAGAAACAATGCGGGAGCAAACCTTCATAGACGACATTATCCAAAAAGCGCATATAGAACGGCTCCTGCTTGAAAACTCATCCGGGATCCATACGGTGTTCGATGGCGGCGCTGGATATGGGCGCTTCTCAATCCTGCTCGCAAAACGCGGTTTGAAAATCACGCATTTTGACATCTCCGAGGGAATGATAGCCAAAGCGAAGGAGATCGCGGAGCAGGAGGGCGTCGCTGATAACATGACTTTCATCCACGGTGCGCTTGAAGATTTATCGGCGTTCGGCGATAACCAATTCGATATGGCGATGTCATTTGACGCGCCGATCTCCTACACCTACCCAAACCATGAAGCTGTTATAGGCAATCTCGCCCGGATCGCATCAAAAAGATTGATTATCAGCGTATACAGCCGTCTTGCTTGGACATATCAATTCGATCCGGCGCAAAAATCAAAGTATATTCTCGATAAAAACACCCGCGATCCTCTCGCCCGCTGGACGCTTGACCATGCTGTCGGGCAGCTTGCGGAATATAAACCGGACATCGCGGCGGTGCGGGAGTTCTTCAAAACCGGATTGATGGAAAAACCGGAAGAAACAGCGACAGTTTATGATAAGGGCAATTCACCGTGGCCTGTGTCGTATTCATTCATGCCTGATGAGCTTGTGTATATTTTGGAAAGTACCGGCGCTAAAGGAATAAAACTGTCCGGCCCCGGCGCGCTATCGCGCTCCATTCCCGGCGAGGTACTTTCTAACATCGTGCAGGATGCGCGGTTAAAGCAGGAGTTTCTTGACTTCTGCTATTGGTACGACAGCCAATCGTGGTGTGTCGGTATGGGCAAGGACAACCTTGTGGCAATCGCAGATTTATAATCAAGTGAAATGAGAGTCGCGCACAAGCGTGCTTGTGCATGACCGAATGAGCGAAGATTTCAACGCAGTTACAGGGGGAATAAGTATTGTACAGTAACATAGTACGCTCAGGCGAGTATAAGAACCGCCTACTCGACTTTATCGGGTGCGAGTATGGCATCGAAGCCGTCAGCATCACTCCGGCAAAACGCGGGTTCTACGGCGAAACATGGCGGTTGGACGCGACAGATACCAGCTATTTTCTCAAATTGGTTTATCCTGTCGTACATAAACCCGTTTATGAGCGCAGCTTCCATATAATTCAGCATCTCTGCGACCACGGCATCGACTTTATCAGCCGAATCGTAAAGACTGCGGATGGCAGATTGTACTCACAGTTTGACGGAGCGGTTGTCGGTGTTTTCGATTGGATAGATGGGGAAAATGTCCAAAACGAAAAAACCAAAATCCAAGAATACAGGATGTTAGCGAAGATATATACGGTTTCGCCCAGCGGAATATCCATTCCCCATGAGGATTTTTCAAGTAATAATGCCGACGAGTTCTTTAAACAATGGGGCGCGCTTCGAGACAAGCAGCTTTGTTCATTATTCGAGAAAAACCGTGCGAAAATAGAACATCGAGCGGCGCGGTTAAAACGCTTTTCCGACTTATGTCGCGGGGACACAACGCATTTCGTAATCACCCACGGCGACGCGGGCGGCAATGTGATAGAGAACAGAGACAGATACTTTATCGTGGATTGGGATAATGCCGTCCTCGCGCCGCCGGAACGTGACGCATATTTCGGTATGGGTTGGGACTGGATGTTGCCCGCGTGGAGCGATGCCCTGCGTGAAAATGGCATAAACTACACCCTGCGACCCGAACGATTGGCGTATTATTGCTACGATTCCTTTTTTTTCGATCTCAACGCAGACCTTGACGCTTCCACGCAAGCCGACACGGTTGAGGAATACATTGACGGCTGGATCGCGGAAAGTTTCAAATATGCGGATGAAATTGAAATTGACTAAACTATACCGCTTCGGCGCTATAATAAAAATCAAAACGAAAGGACTGAGTGACATGAAACACACAGTATACGAAGCCATCACCATAAACGGGAGGGTGACTATACTTTAGCTCTCCTGAAAAAACGGAGGAAAGCATTTTGTTTAGCGAGAAACCAATCATCTCAAAATGGGTCGCCGATATGTACGACCAAAAAGTGACCGAAACGAAAGACGTAGAGTTTTTATTGTCGGTCATCGGGCAAACGCCTAAACGGATACTCGAAGTCTGCTGTGGCAGCGGACGTATCCTTGTCCCGCTGGCAAAAGCGGGACACACCGTTACCGGCTTCGACGCCGACGAATTCATGCTGGCGAAAATCCCTGCGAAGTCCGTAGGACTTGGCAACATCCAATGGCGCGCGGCCGACGCGGTGCGCGGCGATTGGGGTACCGGCTTTTATGTCGTCGTGCTGTTCGGTAATATCCTGTACAACATCGTCGCCGATATGGATTACGCAAAATCGCAGGAACTGTTCATACAGAAAGCCGCGTCCGCGCTCGTGCCGGGCGGGTATGTCTGTATCGAATACTCTCCAGGCGGCTCTTGCTTGGCTGACCCGAACTATATTCCCAATGTGTCGGGAGATAAAACCGATTGGGTGGTTTGGGAAGGAACCGACAGCGACGGCAATTACGGTAAAATGATCCTGCTCGCCGGAGGGGATTACGACAAGGACACCCGTCTCAGCAGATTCACCCGCAGATTCGAGCTTGCACTCCAAAACGGCGAGAAGGTCGTACAGGACATACCTTGCGTTAAGCACTTCGCTTCATTGGAACAGGTACATGACTGGCTGACCGGAGCGGGATTTATCGTCGAACAGGAGTACGCGGATTATAACCGCAACCCTATCAATGATGATTCGACACGGGCGATTATAATCGCAAGGAAAGGGTGATATTTTGACACGACAAAACAGCACCGGATGATATGGACGCATTATTAAACGTGATGAAATCGGAGGGATGTATGTAAATGCAAATCATTGACTTCACTGCCGCTCATGTCGAGCAGGCGGCGCAGATCGCAAAACAAAACTACGAGGAGGAGCGCGGGTTTGTCCCCGCGCTGCCTCCCATAGATACCGTTCCAGACTTAACGCCGTATGCGGTAAACAATCTTGGTGTCGCCGCGTTTGAGAGTGATACGATGGTAGGTTTCCTGTGCGCGGCCGGGCCATTCCCCAACGCTTTCCGTTCCACCGACGCGACCGGAGTATTTTCACCAATGGGAGCGAACGCCGCAATCGGCGACAACCGGGCGAACATTTATGCCCATATGTATCAGGCGGCAGGTAAAAAATGGGCGCGCGCGGGCGCGGTCAGTCATGGGATTTGTCTTTATGCCCACGATACGGAAACGCAGCAGCAGTTTTTCCGCTACGGTTTCGGTTTGCGCTGTGTTGACGCAATAAGAGGGATGGATGAAATCGACGCACCACCCTGCGCGGGTTATGAGTTTACAGAGCTTGCACCAGATGATTTCCCGCTAATATTGCCGCTCGATCATATGTTGGACGCTCAAATGGCGGCCTGTCCGACCTTTATATTGCGCCCATCAGATACACAGGAATCTTTCATCAAAAAGATAGCGAAAATTCACTCTATCTTTTTCATAGCAAAATACGCCGGACAAATTATAGCATATATTAGAGCGGAACTTGACGGTGAAACATTCATATGTGATACACCGGGGTATCTGCATATCAAGGGAGCGTTTTGCCTGCCGGAACACAGAGGTAAAGGGTTGCATCAAACATTATTGGGATTATTGGTGCATAAGCTGAAAACGCAAGGTTACACCCGCCTCGGCGTGGATTTTGAGAGTATAAATCCAACCGCATACAGGTTTTGGCTTAAACACTTTGATGCGTATACAAACAGCGTTGTACGGCGGATAGATGAACACGCAATATCGAATGGAAAATATTGACCGGTTGGCTGCCACACTCGCAATATGAATACGACGAAACCCGTTTGGTCTTAGAGGCTTATGACGAATGCGATCACAGCGCCATAGTGCAGGTGGACATATGTGTACCCATTCTGAAAAGGTTGTAATACCGCACTGGTAAAAATAGCTGTTCCAGACTTTTGGAGCGGCTTATTTGATATTTCGATAATTTCACAATTTAAAAATTTTATATAATATGACATACTGTTGTCATATACTTGTGTTATAATACCTATGAATTGGGGTGTTTACATTGCAAATCA
>Ga0082212_10011908_pt1 | contig 10991 bp, 6 predicted proteins | sample TergutNt197P3_FD_71548 | JGI IMG/M metagenome (GOLD analysis project Ga0082212, IMG submission 71548) | Neocapritermes taracua P3 segment gut microbial communities from Petit-Saut dam, French Guiana - Nt197 P3 | ecosystem: Host-associated > Arthropoda: Insects > Digestive system > Gut ...
CCTATACAAATAATTGCTTTTGTCTTTGGATCTAATGTTCTTCGGCGAAATTCATAGATTAGATAAAGAAAAGGATCTAAATATTGCATTTTATATATAGTTCCAAAAATCAATGCTTCTTCTCCCTCGCTTATATCGCCTTTTTGCTCTCTAACAAGACCAGTAGGAGTTTTTTCCCAATCTATAGAACCATGTAATTTATATAAAAAAATATTATATTCGCTTTTATCTTCGTTTTCATAATCTCTCCAATTCCATAAATGTTCAGAATCAAATCCCCGATAAATATTTTCTTCACCACATGCTTCTTCGATACATCTATCATAATTTAATGAAAATATACGAACAATAAAATTATACTCGGGCTGAAATTTTAAAAAACCTTTATAATATGCAATATTTTCATTTTGCTCAAACTTCATCCATCTATATAATTCGCTGATGATTTTTTTTCTAAAATCTACAATTTTCTGAAAATTGTTATTTGTCAGTTCTGTTAGTCTTGGTATCCATGAGCCAACGAATGGATAAATAGGATGTTTAATACTTTTTATTAATTCGTCCATTGTATTTACAATAGTTTCAATATTTACTAAATTTTTATCATAATCTCCAATCATTCCAAAGCCATGCATTATAGAACTTTTTATGCAATAATACAATTCTTTGTAAATATGCCATTCTGGATTATCATCAAGTAATTTTTCAACTTTATTTATCATCATAGTCGAAGTAGGAATACCAGCTTCACAACTTGCACCAGCACCTAAAAGAAATAATATAGAATCTGCTTTTAATACCATACTACCTCCTTATAAAAACCAAGGTGTTATATTTTCAATATTAATTTCACTAAAATTATTACTATCAAATGCAGCTAAAAAACCACTTAATAAATGAGCATATAACATTGACACAGGCATTTTTTTTGCGTTAAACCCACGCCAATTCGCCCCTGAAAGATTTATAGCATCCTGAAGATAACTTAAAATATTATTATATGAATATTCATTCGGATAATCAATAGTTACTTGAACTGGAGGACCAATTCGTTCTTTTACGCTAGAATACCCATATTGAAGACCTTCAAACCAAATTAAATAACTTCTTGCTGTTATTTGTATAAGTGAACTTTCATATGGTGTCAAACTGTTATTATTGAAATCATACCCCATATAGTAATGATCATTATTAAACCGCATAACGGCAAAATTTTTATTTGTTTGCTTTTTAGCCAATGAATCAATAGTTAACTTAATAGTATTCATTTCATCTTTCCGTAATCGAAACGGTGTATGAATTACAAAGCTGTTAAAATTATCAATTTGAGAAGTAATAATTTTATTTAAATTGTTAGCCAAACAATTAAGATATTTATCACGATCTGTATTATCGGAAAGAATTCTAATGTCTCTAAACAACCCCGTTGAATCATTTTGGATAGAATATGAATAATATCGTTCGATTTCTTTATTATTATTTTTTCTATGTGCCTGCCCAATACCAATAATAAGGCATTTTTCAGTGCTAGGAACTAAGCACCATGGACTACCACCCAGTTTTGTAAAAATCTGTAATGCAATACCAGATAAAATCCATTTGAATGTACTATCATCTTTAATTCTGTCTATACAGACAAATTGACAAGGAATATTTTTCTTTAAAAAATTGTATTTTATATAATAATACATCTTGCTGTCAGATTCACTAGCTGTATCTCTCTTCCAAGGAACAAGAATTATAGGAACTATTTTTTTACCATTAGCTCTATTAACAATATTTGTAATTATTCTATCAACTTCAACTTCATTATATTCAACAACTCCTTCTCCAATGACATTATCTTTATTTATATCAATGCCAAACATTTTTTCCATTCCTTTAAATGTTGCAAAACGTTCTCCTTTTAAAGCATAATATAATTCATGAGAAAGAGATTTTTCATTGTTTCGAAAAACAAATCCTAACAAACATTCTTCTGTAATATTTAAAAATGGACCAAATTTAGAAACGCCATTGAATTGAGAATTTGATATGTTTCCTTTGCTAAAAATATAATTTTTAGTTTTAAGTTTATGATATTCTATCTTCTCCATTTGATTTGAGATGTTAATTACACTATTGTCATCAAGTGACTTAAAAACTTTATCAAAATAAGACAAAATAAAATAATTAATTTTGTCATATTTATCACTATAGTAATTTTTGTTGGAACGACCATTACGATCTAATGAAAGGCTTTTTTTCTGCATTTCTATTGAAAATTGAGCATCTTTATTTTTTAAAAAACGATAATCAAGAATGATACCATATCTTTTATTTTGATATGTAGGAATTATACAAATGCTTTCTTGTCCATATTTGGTTTTATCCAAAAGAAAATCTATCACATTTAAAAATTTATTTCCGATTTTACATGAAAGACCTAGAGAATCACATTTTTGCTTTATCAAGTATGATAAATACCAAATTGTCAAATCACGATTAATAGATGAGGATATTTCTGAATCAATAAAGCCATTTTGCTTACCAAATGTAATAAAATGTTTTACCTTTTCCATAGAATTATTAGTTGCCAGTGGAAACACTTTAACTGAAAATGTGAAATCTTTTTTTGATTCCTGATCATTACACTCTTTTTTATAAATCGGTATATTAAAATCTTGATTTTCTATTGGGAAAAAATTAGTTGTTACCATATCTTTGTCCATTGTTATTTCTTCCTCCCCTTACCTCGTTTCTTTTCCTCTACAAACAACTCGCCCGATAACTTTTGATACAGTTCAAATAGATACGCTACCCGTTGGCTGTCATCATCGAAAGAGCGTCCGTAGGCGGCTTCTACTGCCTTGTCAAGTTTTTGGTGTGCTTTTACCAGTTCGGGTATCATGGTGTTGCTGTCGTAAAGTGTTGCAAGTGATAAATCGGGGTATTTGTTACGTGCATCAAGCACACCTTGTGCCGCTGTTTCAATGACTGTCTTTTGTTTGTCGGTGGGGGAAGACCACGGGTAATTGTTATACACAATGGAAGCGGAATAACGATAATCGCTTTTTAATCTTCCGCATACATACCTAACCCAAGCCATGTGCATTGAAGATGTCAACACGCCAAACTCGTAAAGGGTTGCATTGGGAATTATCAGTGTTGAATCTCCGGCGATAACGTCTTTTTTCAGGAACCCGATAGGAATATATTTTCTCTTTTCGGATGATACTCTCGGAATGAGCAAGTAATTACTATTCGGCTGGCGTATTTCCCCAAATAAAGAGGGAAAGTCAGCCAGTTTTCTGGTTGCTTCACGATCACTTGCCATTCGTGCATCACGAACACTTTTGATTCGATTCATAATTTCTTTTGACTTTTCATAAACAGCAGGAGATACATCTTTCAACCAAATACAATACCGGGGAATGTTATTAATAAATTCATCAGCGCCCATAAAAAGTTTGATTACTTTTTTTACATCATGATTTTCTGAAATAATTTTTTTTCTTTCATCTTCATTGAGTGAAAAATACCCTTTGTCATTCGGCATGTTTCCAAATACCATTTCAGAAACATTGCAAAGCGGTTTACTTCTTTTTTGAATGAATAATAATGGAGCATCAACCAAATATGCATTTATCTGTTGTGCCGAAGTTTCCATCGGCTCTCCGGTAACTGTAGCATATTGATAAATCCATTTTTTATCTCTGTCTGCAAGAGCAAAACTGATTATTACACAATATACCGCCGCTTTGCCTCGAGCTTCATTGCTCCATTTGAATGTATGGTGGGCAAAGTTGATTTTGATATTATGTTTGTTAATCAGTTCATGCCATAATATCGGTACTTGTTCACCCTGACAAATGCTGTTAGTTGATACAAAGGCAACTTCAATTTCAGTGTCTTGAATATACTGAGCCGCTTTTTTATACCAACAAGTAACATAATCAAGATTACCCGAATTTTTCACTCCGATAAATGTTTCTTCAACTTCCGATTTTTGCCGTTTGCTCATTATCCGCGCACCCACGAACGGCGGATTGCCCAAAATATAAGACAACTCCGTTTTCGGTACAATGCTTTCCCAATCATTTGTTAATGCATTACCTATCACAATTGAAGGGGAAGCGGTCAAAGGAATACGGGCTATATATTTGCCAAATCTTTCTGACGCTTTATTATTCATTAAATGGTCTATCAGCCATAGAGCGGTCTGCGCTATTCGGGCAGGGAATTCTTCAATCTCTATTCCGTAAAATTGATCAACGTTTACCCTAACCATGAGTTCAATATCAAGAACCTGTTGAGTCTGTAAATATTCCGACAATACTTCAATTTCCAACTGACGTAATTCACGATAGGTTACTATTAGAAAGTTGCCGCATCCGCAGGCAGGATCTAGAAATTTTAACTTCTGAAGTTTTACGTGAAATAATAAGAGCTGCTGGGTACGTTTAGCTAAAGACAGTTTTCTGATTTTTTCAAATTCTTCCCACAGGTCGTCAAGAAAAAGCGGTTTGATTACTTTTAATATGTTTATCTCGCTTGTATAATGTTCTCCTAGTTCACGGCGTTTTTCTTTGTCTTTAACACTCTGGAACATTGCGCCGAATATTTCAGGCTTGATTTTTGACCAGTCAAGCGTACAGCATTTGAGCAGAGTTTTTCGCATGCCGGAATTAAAGGCAGCTGTTTCAAGCCTTTTTTCAAAAAGCCCGCCATTTACATAAGGGAATTTTTTTGCGGCTTCATCTCTATTTTCCTGATATTTATCTTCTGGCTTGTTCAGCATTTGAAAGATTAAATCCAAATGCAGTGCCAAATCGCTGCCGTCAACATTTGTTTTATCCCGGATATATTTGAAAAACATTTTCTTTTCTTCAAAAATACCGGAGTCGTCAGCAAACAGACAAAACAATAGCCGGACAAGGTATATTTCTAGTTCATGTTCAGGATAACGGTTTTCTTTTAACGCATCATATAGCTCGCCCATGAGTTCTGCGGCTTCAATATCAACCGGATTTACAGCAACGTATTTTATATTTTTATCTCCGGCAAGATATTTAAAAAGTTCTGTTTTTTGCGGTAACTCCTCTAATGAAAAAGTTGTCAGTACGCAATTATTCTCAAGATCGTAATAATCGAAGTTATTAAAATCTGATATTAATATGCCAAAGGGAAGCTGGTCAGGCGGCAAATTTTCAGCGTATACTTTTGCCTGTTGAAAGGCTTTTACTCTGTCTTTGCCCGGGGTTTTCATTTCAATTAAGATATGCCCTTTCCAGAAAAGGTCGATATACCCTCTGCGTTTGGGAATTTTTTCGCCCAGCTCGTTTACTTCAGCGTTTATATCTACACGGTGCTCAAAAAAAGAAACCTCACGCCTTGATACGCCAAAAATGTAGAGAAAATCAGTTTGAAAATCCTGTGCGTCCGCTTCTTCACGTGCTTTTGGGGCTTTGTCTTTCCAATATTTTACGAAGCTTGAGGCTCTTAAACGGATTTCATTCATCGACAGGGGCATGATATTTTATACCATTTTTTTGATGATTTTGCTATTCTATCCCCCATGCTCCCCTTATAGGTTGGGTCAAGAAACGGTTAAAAAATCAACATTTTATGACACTTTAAAAATTAAAGATAACAAAACATGGCTAAATATGGGAGATACAGCCAAGCACAATACATTGCAAACTGTGTTGTAATGAGGTGAGGAAACGATCGAAGCTGCCGGGTGCATTTTTCACACCGCATTAGTCTTTCCAATTTTTTATCAAAACTTCTTTTGCATTACCTCTTCCGGCAGAATCTGAATTAATCATTCTCTTTGCCTGTACAGGTATTATCTCAAAAAAACCATGAGCATATAATTCCCGGATATATTCTGTATCCGAATTACTTAATAAACATTTTATGCCTCTATTTGTCATTGTAATCATAACATTGCGAAGCCGTTCTTGTTGTTCTTCGTTAAATCCATCTGATTGATACCCGGTAAAATTAGCCTTGTCAGGACTATGATAAGGAGGATCAAAATATATAAATGATTTTTTACCGGCATTCTGCACAACATTTTCAAAATCACCGGCAAGGATTTTAATTTTATTTGAATTAAGATAGTTACTGATTTGGCGTAATACAATGTCTTCGCATATTGCCGGATTTTTGTATTTACCATAGGGAACATTAAAAAGTCCCCGGGAATTTACACGGTATAAACCGTTATAACAGGTTTTATTCAGAAAAATTAAACGGGCAGCTTTTTCGATATTTGTTAGTTTTTTAAATTGTGCAGGGTTACGATCTATGTTTCTGATTTCATAATAGTATTCTTCATTATTATTTTCCTTGTATTTTTTTAATAATTTTATAAGAGCTTCAACATTTTCCTTTATAACATTATACGTTAAAATTAACTGTTCGTTAAAATCATTAATGACAGCTTTTTCAGGCTGTAAATAAAAAAATACTGCTCCGGCTCCAATAAATGGTTCATAATAAATGTAATTATGTATATTCTCTGGAAGATATTTTTTAATTTCTGCTAATAATTGTCTTTTTCCTCCTGCCCATTTCAGATACGGCTTAATAAGGGGATTATTTTTTGTCATATATTATCTGTATATAATGCTTTAATAATAAAGCTGTCTTTTTTCTGGTTGTTATCCAGACCCGATACTTCTTTTAGGATTTTTTGGATTTGTTCGCGGGTAATGCTGAAATTTACTTTTAAGCTGTCAAGGCTGTATGTTTTACGGAATTCTTTGTCTGCCGGGAAAAGAACCCCGTCTTCTGCCGGTGCGGCAAAGGTTAGGGCTGCTCTGTAAACTTTTGCAATTGTATTAAAAGGAAGCTGGTGCTTTTTGCAAAGTAGCATTGCCCCTGTTATCCGGTCTTCTCTGGCTAACTTTCGCCGTAAATCCCGGCCTACACGATGAATGGTATCTCCCAGGGCACGGTTCTTGAAACGGAAAAGCAAATCTTCGATATGTGCGGATAAATCATTCCTGCTATAACTTCCCGGGTACTGCGTTTGGGGGTATTCTTTTACAAGGGCATCGGCTGCTTCGTTCATGGCGCTACGGACACTTTCTTCTACATATGGCAGGGTAAATGCTTCCGGTATGGTAAGAATTGTATTACTGGCAGCATATCCCAGATAGGCCGCTGCTGCATGACCAAGGTTATGGATAAAGAGTTTCCTATCAACATAAGCGGCGATGGGGTCTACCGGATACAGGGCCGGAATGTCCGGCAATGAGCCACGGAATTCACATTTGTCTAAAATAAGTGTTTCGTATTCTTCGGCAAAGAGTTGCAGTGGATCTGCAGATAAATCCGCAGTTTTTATAATTGGTACCATCTTGCCAATGCTGGTTTCTATAAGGCCAACATGTTTATTCAGAGGATAATCCGGCCCCATTTCGGCAGATAATACAGAACGGAACAGAGCCGGTGCTGCACGATCATTTTCTGCAATGATAATGTTCAAAGGAGATCCGTGTATTGATTCACTATTAAGTCCGGTTTCCAGCTTTTGGCGTATTGCCAAACCTTTGGCAATAACCGGTACTACTTTGGGCAGGGCATTTTTTCCCACACTGGTTCCTACTATGTTTGCTCCAGCTACTTCCATTGCTACTGCTGCCGCATCCCGTCCGTCCACTGCCCGTACCGGTCCTATCCGGCGTATTTCATCGCTTTGATCTTCCCGTTTAATTACCACATTGTAGTATTGTTTTTTATTCAGGAGTTTTACTAGTTGTTCGTCTATGTCGGCGAAAACCACTTCCCAGCCAGCACGGGAAAAAACCTGCCCGATAAAGGAACGGCCTATTTTACCTGCACCGAATTGTACGAGTTTCATGCACATACTCCGCAGCTTCTCTGTCGCCGTCTCCTGGTTTTTGAACTATCCCATATCTGCGTGTTGAATTGCTTTAAAGATTCTGTCGAACTCGTCCGTCAGGCTTTTTGAAATCTGGGCCAAATTATAACCGGCTTTATTTGCTTCTGTAACCGATGCACTTTGTTCCTCACCAAGGTGGGCAGTAGTAGTTGCTGCACTTTCTATTGTACCTAATGTATGTAAAAGAACTTTTGCAGCGTTATCTATGTCGCCGGCATATTCCAATAGTTCAGAAATACTGTCTTTTCCGGAACTGACATTTTTTTCGGTTACATTAAGAGCGCTGGTTGCTTCTTTGATAAATCCTATAATTTCCTGTATGGTATTTTGTATTGATTGAGCAGACTCACTTGAATTTTTTGATAATTCCCTGATACCTTCAGCAACAACCTTAAATCCTCTGCCGGATTCTCCTGCATGGGCTGCTTCGATTGAAGCATTTATTGCCAGCAAATTGGTTTTGGAGGCTATATCCTGAATTACTGTTACAAATTGAATAATAATTTCCGATTTTTCTTTAAGGGCAGAAATTTTATTAACGGATAATTTCATCGATTCGTTGATAGTCTGCATATTGGTCTGAATGCTGCCGGCATGTTTGCTGCTGCGTTCGGCTTTCTCATACATGCTATTGCCGGCCTGCACTCCTGTTCCAACGCTGCTTAGAGATTCGGATGCTTTTTCGTTTACTGCTCCAGATGTAACGCTTACTTTTTCGATTACCGAATTCAGATTGTTTGATACTTCATCCAGGCTTTTTATTATTTGACCAATGGAATCCATACATTTTTGAATTACTGTATTATCTTTTACTATTTCCACGGCTCCTATTGCATTTCCGTCTTCGTCGTATACTCCGGCGTTTGATACCAGCGTGTGAACAGTGGCCCCGCTTTTGTGGTAAACGTCAACTGCAACATCTCTTAAAAACTGTCTGGTCTGGATGCATTGCTGGGTTGGACATTGACTTCCCGGCGGGCAAACGCATGCTTTAAACATATCATAACATTTTAATTTTTCGGCTTCTGCTTTGGTATAACCGGTAAGCCTGGCTATTGCATCCGGCCAAAGAACAACATTATAGTCCATATCCCGGACATAATAAGGATCCGGCATGGCTGACTGAATTGCTTTAAGTTGGGCAATTTCCAGTTTCAGCGCTTTTATGTGTTTGTAAGTCTCTGCTTCAGGTTGGGAAGTACCGGGATCGATTGTTTGTTCTAACGTTTTTTCTCGAATCAAAAACATATAATAAACCTCTTAATGAAACGATACAATATTTTATATTATTTGTAAAATAAAAAAGAAATACTTGGAGAATCGAAAAAAGCATGCTATTCTATAATTTCAGTAGTATCTAATACGCCATTAGGGGGAAAGTATGAAGACCGTTTGCGGAATAGATCTAGGGACTCAAAGCTGTAAGGTGGTTATCTACGACTATGAGGCAAAAAAGATCGCTGCCAGTTCCCAGGCTGCGATTGAATTAATTGCAGAAAACGATGGTACAAGGGAACAAAAAGCCCAGTGGTACAAAGAGGCACTTAAGAGCTGTTTTACCGCTTTGCCGGAAGATGTCAGAAAAACTATTGCTGCAATTGGTGTTTCGGGGCAGCAGCACGGTTTTGTTCCTTTAGATGAAAAGGGATTACCCCTGTATAACGTTAAACTTTGGTGTGATACCTCTACCGCTGAGGAATGTGAAGAAATTACCAAAGCTGCCGGAGGGGAAAACCAAATAATAGCACAAGCAGGGCTTCCCATGCGGCCTGGTTATACGGCCCCCAAGGTGCTGTGGTTAAAAAAACACAAACCGCAGGAATTTAAGGCGCTATCTCACATACTGCTTCCCCACGATTATGTAAATTTTCTCTTAACCGGAACCTATACGGCTGAGTACGGCGATGCATCCGGTACAGCTCTCTTTGATATCAGGAAACGGCAGTGGTCAACTGCCATTGCCGGGCTAATTGACAAAACAGTTATAGACTGCCTGCCAAAACTTGTTAAAAGTGAAGAAAGCGCAGGAACAGTAAACGCAGAAGCTGCGGCTGAATATGGGATACCGGCAGGAATTCCCGTGGCTTCCGGCGGCGGGGACAATATGATGGGGGCAATAGGAACCGGTACAGTACGGGATGGTTTTCTTACCATGAGTCTGGGGACATCGGGAACCCTGTACGGTTATTCAGATGCCCCGGTAATTGACCCGTCAGGAGATTTAGCAGCTTTCTGTTCTTCTACAGGCGGCTGGCTTCCTCTGCTTTGTACAATGAACTGTACTGTGGCAAGCGAAGAATTCCGCGGCCTTTTTGGTTTGGATGTAAAGGCATTTGACGCCGAAGCAGCCCAAGCGCCTGTTGGTGCAGAAGGTATCGTATTACTTCCTTTCTTTAACGGGGAACGGACACCAAATCTTCCCAACGGCAGAGCAAGTGTTAACGGCATTACTGCGGCAAATTTTAAAAAGGAGAATATTGCCAGGGCTGCTTTGGAGTCTGCAATTTTTGGGATGAGGATAGGAATAGAAGGCTTTAACAAGCTGGGTTTTAAGGCAAAAGAAATCCGGCTTATTGGCGGCGGCGCAAAAAGTCCCTTATGGCAAAATATTGCCGCCAATGTTTGCAAGCTGCCGGTACGGGTTCCTGCCGGCGCTGAAGCGGCGGCCATGGGCGGCGCAATTCAGGCCTTGTGGTGCCTTGCACACAGCGGCGTTTCCGGTTTAAGTAAATCTATTGGCGAATTATGTGATGAATATGTAGTAACCGAAGGCGCTTTAATAGAACCTGAAAATACGGTTACCGATGCCTATGACAAGGCATATTCAATTTATTCCGGGTATTTGGGAGCTTTAAGCCCCTTATATAAATAACACAAATTACAATGGAGGATGATATGGCAGATTTTTATTCAGGAAAAAAGGAGTACTTCCCTAAAATTGGAAAAATAAAGTACGAGGGGGCAAAGAGCGATAACCCCCTGGCATTTAAGTATTATGATCCTGAAAAACTTGTTGGCAAAAAAAAGATGAAAGATCATTTTCGTTTTGCCATTGCCTACTGGCACAGTTTTTGCGGAGACGGGACAGATCCCT
>Ga0082212_10011909_pt1 | contig 10989 bp, 6 predicted proteins | sample TergutNt197P3_FD_71548 | JGI IMG/M metagenome (GOLD analysis project Ga0082212, IMG submission 71548) | Neocapritermes taracua P3 segment gut microbial communities from Petit-Saut dam, French Guiana - Nt197 P3 | ecosystem: Host-associated > Arthropoda: Insects > Digestive system > Gut ...
CGCGCGGTGTCAGGATATAGTCCGCCGCCGCCGGGCGGGGCGGCAGAAGCAGCAGCAGCGCGGCCAGCGCCCTAACGCATGCCGTTCGCATTGTGATACGCCTCCCTTCCGACGGCTTCCAGAAACTGAGTCATCTGCTGAAACAGGATCGTGAGAATCAGCAGCGCGACGACGGCTATCAGCATAAAGCCGGCCGTGTACAGGATACTCTTCACCGTATGCCTGAAACTATACCGGTGCACTTCCTGCAAGCCCATGTACAGCGTGACCAGGAACCACGCGATACCGCCTGTCGTGATAAAGCTGACCAGGAAGGTCTCGTTATACGTGATCACGTAAGACAGCGCGGTCACCAGCAGGAAGCATAGCGTTAAGGGGAACGTGGCGTAAGCGGTCAGCTTGAAGATGTCTCCCAGGGTTCCCTCGCCGTCGTGAATGGAGGTCACCAGATAGTTGCTGAATATGAACAAAAGAACGATGCCGAAAAAACCGCCTGCCAGCGCCGGCAGATTCATATCCTCCACGGAGGTGGTTTGCAGTATAAACGCCTTGGAGGTTTGATACAGCATCATCGCGATAAACAGCGCGGCCGTCAGCAGTACCGCGCCCCCGTGGGTGCCCCGCTTATGCCGTTTCAGGTCGTCATAACCATCCAACGGATGGCGCATGATAAACAGCGCGAACGCCATGTCCCGGATGCCGCGCATATTCAGCACACGCCTGACCGCGCACGATACGGCGCGCCGGGTTTTCCGGCCGCGGTCCGCGAAACGGAGGACCGCGCCTGACAAAACAAATAAGGTGACGGCGGCCAGCATCCAGATGAGGTTTTCCTGAAGCCGGATATTCCGCAGTTCCCAATAGGCCTGGGAATAGCCGGCGCGGTTTCCCGAAAGCTCGAAATGCAGCATCGCCTCTTCATATTGCTGCATGTACAGGCCGGCTTTGCCGATCCCGTCATGCGCCAGTATAGAAGACTGATTGTGCTTGAGGACGTCGCGCCAGACGGTCTCCGCCTGCGCGTAATAGCCTTTGTTAAAGAGGGAGAGCGCCTCATAGATGGACAGGGTATACTCCGTGGGTTTGTAGCTTTGCAGGTAGGCTTTGTGATAGTCCAGCGTCCAGATGGTCCCGTCCGGCTCCACCGCGACGGAGGTCAGGTAGGAATACAGCCCGGCGATGTCTTCATCGGAATACCCTCCGAAATCAAACAGGAACTCCCCGTCCGGCGAGTAGACCATGATCCATCCCCGGGAGTCGCAGGCATAAATGACGCCGTTGCGGTCGGTGGTCACGTCACACAGGGAGTCGGAGCTGATGACGCCGTTTTTGAACATGTTGATGCCCTTCATGTTATGTTTTTTGACATTCTCCGCGCCCTCGCGGCCCATCGTCACGCTGTAAACGATCCCCCGTTCGTCGGTATATACATTCGCGAAGGTGCCGGGCACGCGGTCCTGTAGGTTCGATTTTTGTACCTCCGTAAAGAAAAGGTTCTGGAGCGCCTGAATCCATGTGAGGGTCACCTTATTCGCGGTGAAAAACCCCAAAAACTCACCCGTGACGGAGAGTTGGATGATGCCGTTCGCGACGCCTTCGCCGATGATATACAGGCTGCCCCGGTGATCCACCGCGACGCGCATGGGCGCGTAAGCCGTGCTTCCGTAAGCGGGGGAGTTCGGGCGCGCAAAGGTTTGCAGGAGGCTGCCGTCCGCGCCGAAACGGAAGACGGCGGCGGCGCCGGAGTCCGCCACGTACAGGTCGCCGCCGGGCGTCACATACAGCCCGCGTGGTTTTTGAAACGCGGGATGCTGTATTTCCCGTATCGCTTCGCCGCGGGCGATATCATACACCAGAACACGGCGGTTCCCCGTGTCGCCGATATACAGCAGCCCGTCCGGTGTGATAAAAATATCTTCCGGGTCCTTCAGCGCCAGATGCGTCACCGTGCGGTCCGGCAGGTAAGCGTCCTGCGTATGGACGAAATGGCCTTTCCTGTCGATCACCCAGGTATAGGTGGTCGACTGCGCGGCGAATCCCCGCGCGGCGCCGGACAGGGCCAGCGCCGCCATCAGGAAGCCGGCGGTTTGGCGGATGCGTATTCGGCTGACGGTGCGTCGGGCGCTTCTCACGACGACCTCCTACTTAATGCCTGAATGGCTCATGGTGTTCATGACACGGGATTGCATGGCGATAAAAATGACCAGGTTGGGAACAAACATGATTAATGACGCGGCGGCGGCGGGGCCCGCCAGGGCGGGCGTCTGGTCTATAGCGAAGGTGTTCAGGTAAAAGGAGAAGGTCTTCATGCTTTCATCAACAATATAGTTATTGGAAGATTCCGTGGCGTTCCACACGGCCTGAAAGCACAGAATGCCGACCGTGGCCAGCGCCGGGCCGATCTGCGGGAACACAATACGGGTCATCAGGCTGATTTCGCCCGCCCCGTCTATTCTGGCCGCTTCCAGAATGGCGTCCGGCACCTGGTCGACAAATTGCTTGACCAGAAACAGGCCGACCGGCATCGAGAGCAGCGGCAGGATATGCGCTGCATAGGTGTTCAGCATGCCTGTGTTCACGATCACCAGGTATCGCGGCACCGCGACGGCGACGGGTACGAACATCAGCGCGGCCTGATTTAAGCGCAGCAGGGAGGAACGCGCCCTAAACTTCTTCTTGGATAAAGCGTAAGCGGAGGACGCGGTTAATAAAACGGAGGCGGAAACGGTGACCAGCGTGATCAGGACGGAGTTCACCAGATAACGTATCAGCGGGATGCCGGTCAGGTTGGCGACGCTCCAGATAAACCGGAAGTTGCGCAGGGTGGGCCGGTTCACGATAAAGGTGGGCGGAAAGCGGAAGATCTCATCCATGGGTTTGAAGGCCTGGGAAATAATAAAGACCACCGGCAGCAGCATAAACAGCGCCAGCGGCACCAGGAAACAGTAAAACTTCAGCTGAGAGGAGGAGAATTTCCCGGGATTGATGCGGGAACCGTAAAAACTGGCCATCGTTCATGCTACTCCTTTTCGCCGAACAGTTTGTAAGCGATTTTGGAAAACAACCAGACTATGCCCAGCAGCGCGACCGAGAGCGCGGCGGCGTAACCCATTTCGTAACGCTGAAAAGCGTAATCTTCGATATGGTTTAGGATGAGCGAACCGGAGTATTGCGGGGTGGGGTTCGCGCCCGACAGCGCCACGCCGATCGTTCCGTTGTTAAACGCGCCCACGATCGCCATCACGGCGCCGAAGAGCATCTGCGGCTTCAGCGACGGGATAGTCACATAGATAATCTCCTGGAAGCGGTTGCGCAGACCGTCGATGTAAGCCGCCTCATATATTTCGTCGTTGACATTCAGGATGCCCGCCAGCATCGCCAGAAAACCGATCCCCATAGAGCTCCACAGCGCGACAAAGATCATGATGTTCAGCAGATATGCGGGTTCCTGAAGGAATTGGAGGGGCTTTTCGATCAGGTTATGCTGCAGCAGCAGCGCGTTGATGTAGCCGTTTTGATTACCGGAGAACAGGGTGCGCCAGATGATGGAAATAAAGACGCCCCCCGCCATGGACGGCGTATAGAGCGCCAGGGCGATCACCGTCCGGGGCGCGGGCTGTATCTGGGCCAGCGTCCAGGCCAGCAGGAAGGACAGCACATATCCGCCGGGGCCGACGATCAGTGCGAACTGGATCGTGTTGGGGAGGATGTTCTTAAAGAAGACATCGTCCTGGGTCAGCATGGTAATGTAATTGCCGAAACCGGAAAATTCCGGCGCTTGGATCACATTAAAATAGGTGAGCGACAGCCCGATGGACATGGCGACAGGGACGGCGATAAACAGGGAGAACAGCGTGCCGTACGGGAGCAGCAGCCAGAGCGCCGCCAAACCGTCCGACGCGGTCTGTCCCGCCTTTCGCAGCTTGCCGCCGCGGGTAACGGTTCTTCTCATGGATTCGCCTCCAACTGCTCCAGCACCCAATCCATCTCCCGCACGGCATAAGGCCGGGTCGGGCGGCCTTGCGCGTCGGCGTAGCCGAACTCCGTCATCTTTCGGCGGAATTCGCGTTGAATGCTGATGATTTGCAAGTCGATCGCCACCTGTGCCGGCGTCCCGTCGAACACGATTGTGTTCCATATATCCGAGAGGCTGCGTTCCAGCATATACTGCCCGGGGCTGCGGGGCACATCCCTCAGCCATCGGAGCGATTCTTGGATCACGGCTTTATCCTCATCCGGCAGCGCGGCGTTTTCCAAAGCGTTCAAATTGGCTGGCAGGAACACATATCCGTACTGTGACAGGAGGGAGAAGGCATACTCGCCTTGGATGTCCTCACCGGTCCACCACTTTAAGAACTCCCAGCAGGCCTCTTTCTTATCGCTGGCTTCAAACATGACGGACGCGCGCCCGTTGGCGATGTACCAGCGGGAGACGCCGCCGTCCTCTTGGGGGATACCCGGGGGCGGCGCAAGTTTCCACAGGCCCGTCAACTCCGGCGCGCCGTAGCGGACCAGCAGGTAATCGGAGGTGCCGGCGATCCCGACAGGCGTCTGGCCGTGACGGAAGGCGTTAAAGAAGGACGGCACCTGTTCGGATACGGCATACGTCGTAAACAGGTCGCCCAGCAGGGTGATGCCCTTCACCGCGTTCGGCTGGTTGATGGCGGCGCCCAGCCCGTCCGGCTGATAAAACAGGCCGTCAAACTGATAGATGAGCGGCGAGGTCTGGTGAAACCATTTATAACCGATACCCGACGCGATGGGCATATAGAAACTCATATCGAAACGCTGAAGCTCGCTCATGATTTCGCAGACATCGTACCAGGTATCCGGCGGCGGGATATTCAGCGCGGTGAGGATGTCTTCCCGATAAATCAGCGCCTGGAAATCCATGGATTCCGGCAGCGCGTAAACACCGTCGTTAAAGATATAGGGAACCGTCGCGCCGGGGGCGAAACGCCCTGCGGTTTGCCAGTAATCGCTGAACTGCGTCAAATCGTACAGTGCGCCGCGCAAGGCCAGTTCGAAGGGAATATGATGCTCCAGCGCCATGGCGAGATCGGGCTGCGTATGCCCGGCGGACGCGAGCACCAGCTTGTTTTGATCCGGCATGATAGAGAAGCGGACGGGGATGCCCGTCGCGGGCGTGAAGCGGGTATCGGCGAGTTTTTGCAAGGTATCCGTCAGCATGACCGATGCGTTTATCCAAATGTTGATCGCGTCCGCATCATGGCGCACGGCATACTTGGGCGATACAAACGAAGCCCACAGCTGACGCGCCATCGCGCTCAGGGTGCGGTAAAACGGCGGATTGGGGCGCGGAAGGGGCGCCTCGCCGTCGTATAAGATGATTTCGTCCAGCGTGAACCCGCCGTACATCAGGTCATCCAGCGCATTGCCGCATTGGATCAGCACAGACACACGGTCCCCCGCCAGATTCTCCAGGTACAGCGGCAGTTCGTCGGGCTTGCGGCGCAGGCCGCGTATCAGCGCGATAGACTCTGTGACGCCCGACAGTACGGCGGCGTCCGGCCCGCGCGGGCTGTATGCCGCCATATCGGTCAGGATGCCGCGCAGCAGCAGGTCATACGCCGTCAGGATGTCCTCGGTTTCGGGCATCACGCGGGTGATCCGCCAGGTGCGGTTTTTATCCGCATCCTTTCCCGCCACCTTCTTGATATTCAGCGAGAACTGATTCACATGCTCTATCAGCAGGCGAAGGTCGCGCAAGGCGCGGATGACCGGCTCGGATTCCGCGCGCAGGGACAGCCGGTGCGCGCCTGCATCCAGATAAATATAATAGGGGCGGCCGTCCTCATCCGCAAACGGGAGATTGGACCAGCCGTGCGCGCGGTCCGGCTGCAGAGGGAATGCCGCCGCTTCCGCGAAGGGGATGTTCCCGTCAATCCGCAGCGAGCAGAAGGAGGGGAAATCGTCCCTTTGCACAGCGGCGTGCAGCGCGACGGCATACAGCCCCGCCTCCGCGGCGGTAATATCATATACCACCTCTGCGCCCAGTATAATATCCACCACGTTCACCATGCGTGTGACCGGGTCTGAAGGACGCGCGCCGATATCGTTCGTGGCGGAAAGCCGTGCAAAGGTGGAGTTCTTTTCCGCGTACATCGTGCCGTTAACGGTTTGCAAAGGCAGATGAACGACTTTCGCGTCCGGGCGCAGGGCGCTGTACGCGCTGTAAGGCATCAGCGCGCCGGAAGACGCCGTCAGCGCGCCCGTCCGTAAAACGCGGGCGGACAGGTTCTTGAGGGTGATGATGTTTTCCCCGGCTTCCAGGCGGAAGCTTATCGGCTGCGCCGTCAGATAGGTGTTATCGTACAGCCCGACAGGCCTCATATCGGACAGAAAGCGTATGCCGGGAACGGTTTCATCGCCGAAGCTGTCCTGTGGGAAATCCTTGGTTTCGTCCGCCCATCGCAGCGGGATATCGATATGACCGGCCTCGCCGTACGGGATGGCGCCGTTCACCGCGATGGACAGGGTGATGTTCACAAAGCTTCGGTCGCGAACGGCGCAGTCCAGCGTGAAACCGTACAGCCCGGCAGCCGGCGCCGTCAGCCGGTAGTCTGCCGATTCGCCGCCCGCCAGCTCCGTGACGCCGCCTTCCGGCATCGCCGTCAGGGTCGCCGCCGCCGTTTCGCTTGCGTTCCTGTCCAGAAAATCGACATATAAAAAAGAAGGGTTTTCCAGGTTGTCATATAAAAATGCCCGTGCCCACGCGCTCTCCTCCGGTGTAACGGGCAGAGCCGGAACCCCTTTGGGCAGTACCAGATACGCAAGACCCGCGATAGCGGCTGCCGAAAGGATAAACGCGATCACGGTTTTGGGTTTCCTCACACCGTCACCTGCTCCGGTTTGAAGGATAGAATGAAGCTGCTCCCCGTGCCGTTAACATACGGGGAGACAGCCCCATCGCCGCTTACGGCCGTCTATTTATTATAGTGGTAGGTATCGGCTTCCAGGATCGCGTCAATGTTCGCAAGGACGCCCGCGAAACGGGTATTGAACAGGGCGTTCCAGTCGGGCATACGCGCCTTCACGTTGTCCAGCCAGTTGGCTTCCGTGCGTCTTGCGCCGGAGATATCAGGATTCCAGCTGTTAAAATACTCAAACAGGATTTCCTGCGTGGAACCTTCCGCCTCGTAACGCCAGGGATAGGCTTTGTCGGACACATCCCAGATATCGCCCTTCTCCCACAGTTCCAGGATTTTCTGGAAACCGGGCATCTTATCGGCGTCCCCGAAGCGCTGATGGGTTTGCGTGGAATACCAGATTTGCATCTGCTCGGCAAACGCGTCGCCCGTGACCAGCGGCAGCGAATCGTTTAAGGCGGGTTTCAGTACGCCGTCCGCCAGGAACATCTGGTCGGCGCGCGCCTGAATGGCGCGGGTGTCCGCGCACCAGAACTTGGCAAACTCATAGGCGATCTGCAGCTTCTGATACGCTTCCTCTTCCGAAACGCCCGGGTCGGCATAATAGTTATGAATGGCGAAGGGATCCAGCACCACGCCGACGGTATTGCCCAATTCCGGCGTGGCGGGGCGGGGATAGATATCCCAGTCCGCCATTGCGGCCGTGAGCGAATGCTCCGGGTTCGGATGCGCCAGGTCGCCCATCATCCAGGGATCGCCGTCCAGGGTGAGGAGTTTTCCCATCTGGAAGAAGCGGAAACCCCACCACCAATGCTCGTCCATAAAGCCTTCCGGGGTGTTGCCCAGGTCGTTTTGCGGCCATACGGCGTGATTGGCCCAACGGGGAATGTATTCCATCAGCTTTAAGAAGCCGTCGGACGCCAGGTTGACATAAGGATCCCCGGCCTGGCGGTGCACCAGGTTCCAGGCGAAATCCTTGCTGCCCGTGCGCAGGAAATCCAGCGGGCAATCCATCGCGCCGTACCAGCCGTCGGCGGGCGCGGAATGGGATACGAACGCCGTGTAGGTATCCAGGTTCCAGTCCGGATCGGGCACATCGATGTTGTTCGCGTCCGCCAGCGAACGGTTCACGTACACGCCCCACGGGAGCAGATACTGCGGCAGCGCGAACTGGCGCCCGCCGTAGTTCATCATGGCCATAACGCCCTCGTTAAAGGTTTGATAGACCGGATCGTTGGCAAAAACGGAGATATCGGCGCACATGCCTTTCAGAATATCGCCCGGGATGTCCGTCGCCGCGTAAAAATCCGGATACCTTCCGTACTCTGCACGGAAGTTTTCGATATGCTGCGCCCAGAGCATGTCGTCGCTGTTCGGATCGTCCACCTTGGCGAAGATGTTGATCTTCACGTTGGGGTAGAGCAGGTTGAACGCTTTGGCCGTCGCGTACGCAGCGGCCTGGTTCATGCCCATCAGCTCCTCCGGAGCGTATTCCTTGTGGCCGATGTCGGTCATGTATGAACCGTCGCCCGACCACATCATGATCGTGAGTTCCGCCTCCACATCGGCGGCGGGCGGCGTATAGGGCGCGCCTTCGGAAGCCAGCCCGTGCGCGGTGCAAACGGACAGCAGCATCAGGAGAACAAGCATCAAACTGAGTTTCTTGAGCATTATGTAACCCCCTCGTATGAATTTCTTGGGAACATTCCCTTGTTTGCGTATAAAGTAACATTTCCGGCGTGAAAAGTCAAGGAACGGCAGCTGCGGATTGCATGCCCGCCGTGAATGCGGTATGATAGCCGCATCAAAAACGGGCGCCGCGCGCGGCCCGGGATAGGGGGACGCAGTGCCAAAGCTGATCTGGTACGATGATTTTAATTATGAAGGGCCTCCGGATCCCGGCAAATGGCGTTTGGAGACGGGCGGCCACGGCTGGGGAAACCGGGAGCTGCAATATTATACGGACCGGCGGGAGCCGGAGGACGCGAACGCGTATGTGACGGGCGGACGGCTGGTGATTGCCCTGCGCCGCGAGCCTTTCGGCGGGTGTGATTACACCTCCGCGCGCTTGAACAGCCGCGCGTCGTGGCGTTACGGACGCATAGAGGTCATGGCGAAGCTGCCGTCCGGCGCGGGCACCTGGCCGGCGATCTGGATGCTGGGCGAGGGCATCGGGCAAACAGGCTGGCCGCTGTGCGGCGAGATCGATATCATGGAGCATGTCGGGCGCGACCCGGACCGGGTGTATTTCAGCCTTCACAGCAAACTGTACAACCATGCGCTGCGTACGCACCTGACCCAAACCCGCGTGCTGCCCGGCGTATCGGAAGGTTTTCATCAATATGCCGTCGATTGGAAGGAAGACGCGGTCACGTTCCTGTTCGACGATGAAGCCGTCGCGCAGTGGCGCAACGGGGAGGCGGGACGAGTGAGCACCGCGGACGGCTGGCCGTTTAACGCGCCGTTTTATTTGCTGCTGAATGTCGCCTGCGGAGGCGGTTTCGGCGGCCCGCCCGACGGCCTGTGCCTGCCGCAAACGATGGAAGTGCAGTATGTCCGGGTTTACCGTGAGGAATAGGAGGGATAGGTCATGCCGGAATACCGTTATGATGAGGACGGCGCGTTTATCATAGAAGGGTATGATGAAGCGCCCGCGTTCATGAGTTTTCTGCCGGGGCTGGCGGGCGAGGCAGGCGTACCGATGTGGCTGTATTACGCGAAACGGGGGCAGGGAGTGTGTTCTTTTGGCGTGGAGAATAAGGATCAGGCGATCATGGAGTTTTCTCCGGCCAATACCGCGCTCAAACGCGTCGCGTCCGAAGGGTTCCGCACATTCGTCAGTACGGCGGACGGTTTATACGAGCCGTTCAGCCCGTCAGGAAAAGCACATCGCACGATGCGGATCGACCCGAACAGTTTTCTGATCGAGGAGACGGACGCGCGGCGCGGTTTCAGGTTTACCGTGCGTTATTTTACCCTGCCGGGCGAGGATTTTGCCGGCCTGATGCGCTGCTGCGAGCTGACGAATACCGGGAACGGCACGGCGGAATGCGCCGCGCTGGACGGGATGCCTCAGATCATCCCCTACGGCGTGACGACCGGCATGTACAAGGCGGTCAGCAACCTGTCCAAAAGCTGGGCGCATGTGTCCGGGTTGCATACGGGTGTTCCGTTTTTCCATACGCGCAGCCTGCCGGGGGACGAGGCGGAAGTGAAAGAAGCGCGCGGCGGGTTCTTTTACCTGTCTTTCCAAAAGGACGGCGCGCCTGTCTGCCCGGTGATCAACCCGGCGCTGTATTTTGACGAGGCGTTCACCCGGCCCGTGTCATTCCCGGAGTCCGCGGACGCGGAGCAGATCTTTACCAACCGCTATGCCTGCGCGTTTACCCCGCTGCGCGCGGCGCTTCCGCCCGGCGGTACGTGCAAATGGTACAGCCTGATCGGCTTTTCGCAGGATCCGGACAGCCTGTGGCGGCGCGCGCCTTCCCTGTGCGAGACAAAGTGGGCGGAGCGCAAATACCGGGAAGCATCGCTTTTGACGGAAAGCCTGACGGCCTCCGCCGCGTCCCGTACGGCGGAGCCGCTTCTGGACGGCTATGTCCGTCAATGTTATCTGGATAACGTGCTGCGCGGCGGCGAACCGCGCCTGCTGGGGGATAAGACGGTTCATCTCTTCTCGCGCAAACACGGCGATCCGGAGCGGGACTATAACTTCTTCACGTTGTCCGCCGAGTATTTCTCGCAGGGAAACGGCGGTTTCCGCGACGTCTGCCAGAACCGCCGGAACGATGTATTCTACCTCCCCGAAGCCGGGGAGGCGAATATACGGCTCTTCTTCTCCCTCGTTCAGGCCGACGGGTTCAACCCGCTTGAGGTGCGCGGCGTCACCTTCTCAGACCCCGATGACCCCGGCGGCGCGCCGTTCACCCCCGGCGCGTTTGTCACCAAGCTGTGCCGGGAGGGGGTTATGCCCGATGAGGCGGTCACGCGGCTTGACGAAAAGCTGAAGGACTGCGAGGTGAACATCAACGCCGCCTTCGGCGAGGGTTACTGGATTGACCACTGGACATACCTTCTCGACCTTGTTGAGAATTATCTC